>Ga0194131_10001000_pt1 | contig 48922 bp, 38 predicted proteins | sample TA2KigO120mmetaG_FD_148631 | JGI IMG/M metagenome (GOLD analysis project Ga0194131, IMG submission 148631) | Freshwater microbial communities from Lake Tanganyika, Tanzania - TA2015053 Kigoma Offshore 120m | ecosystem: Environmental > Aquatic > Freshwater > Lake | place: Tanzania: Lake...
CCCGGATGTCCTGGTCGCCGCCGTGGCATCCGCCTGGGCATCCGGGGTGCGCGCGGAAGGCGGGCCCCCGAAGGACGCGGAAGGGGATCCGCCAGGCGTCGCCCGGGTGAGCCTGATCGAGGGCGAAGCTTCCTACTATCGCCGCGACGGCGACGATTGGACCGGGGTCGCGGTCAACGCCCCGCTCGTCACGGGCGATCGTTTCTACTCCGGTGACGCCTCGCGGGCCGAGATCCAGCTCGCTCCGGAGACCTACGTCCGGCTCGGAGCCGAGACCGAGATCGACCTCGTCGAGCTCGCTCCCGACGCGACGCAGGTCCGCGTGCCCGTCGGCCGCGTGACGATGCGCCTTCGCGGCGAGCCGCGCGGCCACGTCGAGCTCGATACGCCGACCGTGGCGCTCGTCCTGGAAGGACCAGGCGCCTACCGCGTCGACGTCGATTCCGGCGGCCGGACGACCGTCCGCGTCGAGGGCGGCGACGCCGTCGCCCACGTCGGATCCGAGAAGTACGACCTGACCGGCAACACCAGCGCGATCATCGACGACATCGGTGGTGGCCTCGGCTTCCGCACGGTCGCCTACGCTCCCGAAGACGATTTCGACGGCTGGGAGGCGAGCCGCGACGCCCGCATCGAGACCGCCGTCAGCTACCAGCACGTCGACGAGGCGATCTACGGCGCCGAGGATCTCGATCAGTACGGCACCTGGGAGTACGACGACGAGTACGGCCAGCTCTGGAGGCCGACCGACGTCTCCGCCGACTGGTCGCCCTACACGGACGGCCGCTGGAGCTACGTCCAGCCGTGGGGCTGGAGCTGGATCGACTACGCGCCCTGGGGCTGGGCACCGTTCCACTACGGTCGCTGGCTCTACCGCAACTCGTACTGGTACTGGGCGCCGGGTCCGCTCGGACCGCCGCCGATCTACGCTCCCGCTCTCGTCGGCTTCTACGGCGGCTGGGGCGGGTTCGGCGTGTCGCTCGGGTTCGGCGGCGGCTGGGGCGGCTACATCGGCTGGACGCCGCTCGGCTGGGGCGAGCCCTGCTATCCCTGGTGGGGCGGCTGGGGTGGCGCCAGCATCGGCTATCCGTGGTGGGGCGGCTGGGGCGGCCCGTGGGTCGTCAACAACAACGTCATCATCAACAAGAACATCACGAACATCAACGTGAACGACGTCCGGTACACGAACCGGGAGAACCCGGGCGGCTTCTCGACGGTGCCGCGCGAGGACTTCGGGCGCGGCGGGCGACCGATCGCGGCGCGTGGCGCCGACCTGGACGCCTTCCAGCCGACCGGCGGCCGGCTCGACATCACGCCGGATCGTGATGCGTTCCAGACGGCGAGCGCTTCGCGGGTGAGCGCCGGACGCGGCGCGCGTCCCTCGGAGGCACGCGGTCGCGAAGCGATCACACGGACGGCCGCGGCGCGGCGCGGCGGACGCGACGACCTCGCTTCGCGCGCGGCGAACGACGAAGGTGGACGGCGGTCGATCGGCGGAAGCGATGCCGCTCCAGACGAGGGTGGCAGGCGCGGTCTCGCTTCGGCGCGCGACCCGGCCTCGGATTCGGAGCGAGCTTCCGCTCCCAGCGGGCGCGAGAGCCTTGGGTCCCGGGGTGCGACTCGTTCTTCGGCACGCGAAGGCCTCGCGTCTCGCGGCGGGCTTTCGGAGACCTCGGGGCGCGAGAGCCTCGGCGCTTCGCGCGGGACCGCCGAGAGCGGTACGGCTTCGCGCGGCGCGCGGGACGGCTTCGCTTCCTCGCGCGACGCGACCTCGTCCGACGGTCGCCGGAGCCTCGCCTCCGGCTCGGCTCGTGGACGGTCCGGCGTTCCTCGCCCGCCCGCCGAGATGTCGACGCGCACGGTCACGGCGCCTCGCACCGCGAGCTCCGCCCGTCGGAGCTCGCCCTACGTCGCGGAGCGACCGACGACGTCCGGCTCGCGCACCGGGTGGTCGAGCGCGGGACGAACGCGGAGCGCCGCGGGTCCGACGACCGCTTCCCGGTCGATGACGACTTCGCGCGGCGCGAGCGGCGAGCGCGCGAGCAGCGGCTTCTCGCGGCCTCCGACCTGGTCGCGCTCCGAGTCCGGCGGCTCGGCTTCGCGCTCGGGGATCGTGCGCACGCCGAGCACTCCGCGCGGCAGCTTCGCGCAGGTCGGGCGCGCCGGCGGGACCGCGACGTCGCGCGGAGGGGATGGCCGCTCCGCGTTCAACGTTCCGCGCGCATCGACCAATTCGGGTTCACGTCCCACGCGGCAATCGGCAACCTTGTCGCGCCCGGGCTCGGGCGGCTACGCGAGCGCGGCGCCCAGTCGCGGATACGCGAATCCGCCGTCCACCGGCTCGCGCGCACCCTTCGGCGGGAGCGGCGGAAGCCGGCAGTCGTACTCTCCGCCGACGCAGAGCCGGCCTCCGGCCTCGTACGGCGCGAGCCGGCCCTCGTACTCGGCGCCGTCGCAGAGCCAGCCACGGACTTCGTACGGCGGCAGCCGTCCGAGCGCCCCGCCGAGCCATTCGTACTCGGCTCCGAGCCAGCCACGCTCCGGCTTCGGCTCGAGCGGCGGCATGCGTTCGAACATGGGCGGGTTCGGTTCGGGCGGCGGCTTCTCGGGAAGCCGCGGCTTCTCCTCCGGTTCGGGCTCTTTCGGGCGAGGCGGCGGAGTCGGCGGAGGTGGTGGAGGCAGCGGAGGCAGCGGTTGGTCCAGCGGCGGCGGTGGAGGCCGGGCGGGCTTCGGTCGCTGATTCGCCCAGCCTTGCGGGCGGGGACGGGTTTCGGGAACCGGCGCCGCGGCGCCTATACTCGGGCCCGTGCTTCGTGCCCGGCTCCCGTCGCTGCTCGTGCTCGCGGTCGCTCTCGGTTGTGCGGCGCGGGCCTCGGCTCCGGTCGACCCGGAGCTTTCGCACCAGCTCGAGAAGATGAAGGAGGCCGCCGCGGCGCCGGCGATGCCGGAGCCTGCTCCTGCGGAAGCCGAGAAGAAGCCGCAACCCGTCACGCCGCCGCGCAGCCCCGCGACGCGCATCGCTCGGGCGCGCACGGCCCTGCCGCCGGGCGGCGGCGACTCTCCCCTGAAGGCGGTCTCCGACGATTCACCCTACGTCGTCGGACTGCTCGCGGGCGGCGCTTCGCCCGAGACCAGGAGCAGGGCGACCGCGCTTCTGATCGACGTCGGCCACGAGCCGGCCGTGCTCGTCGGCCGTCACGACTTCGACGCGCGCGTCACGAAGCTCGAGGGCGCGCTCGATCTTCGCACCGAGGCGGGCGAGCCCCTCGTCCTCGCCGTGATGACGGGACCGGGTGCAACGACCGCGTGCGGCTGGCTTCTCGCCGAGAAGCGGCCTCGCTTCCTTTGCGCGCCGAAGCTCTCGGCGCCGTCGCGCTACGACGTGATTGCGGGCGAGCTCGTCGAGTCGTGGGAAGCGACGTTCCCTCCTCCGGATCTCGTGCCGGGCGCGCGCACCGGGCGCGTGATGCGGTTCGCGACGACGGGCTGGGACGAGGTCGACGGCTTCCGCTGTCTCGCCCGTCCTCTCGACGAGAGCGTGCTCGCGTCGGGTCCGGGCGAGCTCCGACGCTGGCAGCGCGACACGGTCGCGCGGCTCGCGAAGGCGGCGCGCCGCGCCAACGACGCACTCCACAAGGAGGAGGCGGAGAGGTTCCTGCACGATGCGATCGCTGCGGATGCGTGCGACGAGAAGCCCTGGCGGCTTCTCGGGCGTCTCGAGTTCGAGAGCGGACAGGCGGCGAAGGGCGCGCCTTCGCTCGCGGTCGCCGTGGCGCTCGAGTCGTACGAAGCGGCGCCGCTCGTCGATCTCGCCGACGCGCTCGCGGATCTCGAGACGTCGAACGCGGACGACCAGGCCGCCTTCGAGAGCACCCGGAAGATCCTCGAGCGTCCCGCTTCGATCCGCCCGCTCGCCGAGCGCGCGAAGGATCCGCACGCTCTCGCGCGCTCGCTGTACCAGCTCTATCTCGAGCGGACGTCCGAAGCGGCGGCGATGCACGAGCCAAGGCGGCGCCGCGTCGAGTCGCAGCTCCGCACCTTGCGGTAGGAGTGACGCGAGACCTCCGCGCGCGTAGCGCGCGGCCGAGCGCGAGCGAGCGCAGGAGTGGGGCCCCGCGCGGCTTTGCCGCGTGGGGCGAGGGGCGCGTGCCCCTCGTATACATCAGAGGATCTCGAGCACCTTCTCCGAAGGGCGCGCGATCACGGCGCGATTGCCGTTCAGAACGACCGGCCGCTCCATCAGCTCGGGGTGCGCGAGCAGCACCTCGATCACCTGCTTGCGCGTCTGGTAGTCCTTCGCGTCGAGCCCGAGCTCGGCGAAGCGCTTGTCCTTGCGAACGAGCGCCGACGGCTCGCCGGGGAGGAGGTCGAGGAAGTGCTCCAGCGTCGCTCGGTCGAGCGGCATCTTCAGGTACTCGACGACGTCGTGCGCGACGCCGCGCTCGGTGAGGATCTCGACGGCGCCGCGCGACTTCGAGCACACCGGGTTGTGATAGATCATGACCTTGGCCATGTGCCGACGTTAGTCCTGCACGCGGCGCCGGCGCAACTTCGTGCTCGGCGGCGGCTCGGCAGGCGCGGCGGGGCCGTCGCGCAGCTCCCAGATCCGGATGCGCGGCCCCGGTCGTTTCATGCTCGAGGTGTGCCGGATCGGGATGTAGAACGCGTCCGCTTCGTCGAACACGGGCTTCGGCGTTCCCGGCTTGACGGGATCGAGATCGAAGCGCAGGTCCGCGGACGACTCGAGCTCGCGGAGCTGCGCATCCGTCGGCGCCGGCGAGTAGAAGGGCAGGACGTCCGAGTCGGAGAGAACCCAGCGGATCTGGCCCCGTCGCAGCGTCGCGACGTCCTGGAACGGCTCGATGCGGTACCCGCCTGCGGTGAGCTGCGGCTTCCCGTAGGGCGTCGCGTGGTTCGTCATCGCAATCGCGGAGCCCGGCGGGACGTGCTCCTGGATCCACTCGCGCGCGATCGTGCGCGTGTCGCGGCGCGCGAAGATGCGGCCGAGCTTGTAGTCGCGGATCGCGGAAGGGACGAGCAGTACGAGAAGCGCCGCCGAGAGGACGACCGCCGGCCACGGATCCGGAACGCGCCGCGCGAGCCAGCGCTTCACGTCGCTCGCGAGGATCCCGACGAAGAGGACGAGCGCCGGAAGAGGAATGACGACGTAGCGATAGAACGCGTAGCGGCTCGAGGTCATGCCGAGCGTCGCCACCGCGACGAACGCGAGAAGCGACCACGTGCCGATCCGCGGCCGGATCACGCACCAGGCGACGGCCACGAGCACGACCGTCGCGAGCTCCGGACCGAGCCCGTCCGGCAACGCCTTCTCGAGAAGCCAGGACCAGCCCCAACCCGCCCGGGTGTTGCCGACGCCCTGCTCGAGGAATCCGCGCTGATACGCGAAGTCGTTCAGCGTCTGCGCCCAGTCGAGAAGGAAGTAGGGCGTGCAGCAGACGAACACGACGATCGTCGTGACCAGAGTGATCCACGGCCGGATGTCGCGGAACGAGCGCCAGAGGCTCCGCCCCTCGCGCCAGCGCGCGCCGAGGTGCGCGAGCGCTTGACCCGCGAGCACGGCGCCCGTCGGATACTTCGTCGCCATCGCGATCCCGGTGAAGACGCCGGCGAGGAGCGAGTGCCGGAGGCCGCCGCGCAGGATCACGCGCAGCATCATCCCGATCGCGAGCGTGAGCCAGAAGACCGCCGCGGTGTCCGTCGTCGAGTACTTCGACTCGCGCACGTGGATGGTCGCGAACGTCATCACGGTGGCGCTGGCGAGCGCGGCGGTCGAGCCGTACGCGGGGAGTGCAGCCCAATAGATCGCGGGAATCGTCGCCGTCCCGAACGCCGCGGCGAGCTGACGTCCGACGAGATGGGCCCGCGCGAACCCACCCGGAAGGAACGCGCCGCGGAAGTCGCCCTTTTGCCCCTCGAGAGCGGCGATCAAGCGCAGCGTCGCATGGTGCACGTACATCTGTGCCGCCGGGTACACGGTGAAGTGGGGATTCAGGTCCTCCGAGAACCCGACCGCCCGCGAGACCATGTACTCCTCGTCGGGCCGGAACTTGTCGGGGAGCCCGAAGTCGAGCGACGTGAAGCGCAGCCACCCCGCGATCACCGTCAAGACCAAGACGGTGGCGAGCCTCATCCGCTCCTCATTCGGGAATGTGCGTCGAGGGTGGCAGGACGTAGCGCCAGATCAGGAGCGCGATGCCGACCACGACGAGCACCGCGATCGCCTGCACGCCGAAGGCGCCGCTCGACGCTTGCGGGTCCGCGGTGTTGCCGTAGACGAAGCGGTCCGGAGCCGGCGTGCCCGCGGCGACGACGGAGATCCCCGTGCACCAGCCCTTCCCCGTGTTGAGCGAGCTGTAGCCGCCCAGTCGACACGCGATCTGGAGCTTCGTCGTGAGCCCGTCCGTCTTCACCCAGAACCCGACGGGCTGCCAGCCGAGCGTTCCGCGCAGGTCGCGCGAGTTGTGGAAGGTGCCCATCACCGAGAGGTGGACGCCCATCTGCGTCGCCCCGACGTTCTCCGTGCGGATCCAGCCGGTGACGCGGTACCAGGTGTCGGGCGAGACCGGAACGGTCTGCACCCAGCGCGCATCGTTCCCGCCCGGGCTGTCGATCTCGAGGACGCCGATGCCCTTCGTGTCGACACTCCACCCGAAGCGAGTGACCTCGGTCTCCATCTTGAAGCCTTCGGCTTTCCAGTGGAGCGGCTGACCGTTCTGGCCGTTGCCGAGAAGCGGGTTCTGCACGAGCTCGCGCGAAGCGTGCGCTACTCCGGCGAAAACGAGGAGCAGCAGGAGGCAGGCGCCGAGGCCCGCCGTCATCCGTCGAGCGTCCCTCATATCCAGTTTAGGAACTTGTAGTTCAGATCGGAGAACCACATGCGTGCCTGCCAGTCGTTCTTGGGCATCGGCAGTCCGAGCCAGATCGGCAGGAAGTACCAGGAAATGGCGAGGATGGCGACGCAGTAGCCGGCGACGACGACGCGCCCGAGCCGCTTCGGCTCGACGTAGGGCGAGTACGTGCAGCCCTCGTAGATGATCAGGATCGCGATGAACGGGATCGACCACTCGCGGAGCGTGTACCAGACGACCGGGAACAGGCTTCCCAGCACCGCTGCGCCCATCAGGCCTCGCTCGACCTTCGTTCCCTCGCCGTTCCAAAGGCGGTCGAGAAGCCATGCGAGGGCGAGGAACGCGAACAGCAGCGAGGGAAGGTAGTGGTAGAGGAACAGCGTCCGGCCGATTCCGACCCACGGCATCAGGTGGATCAGCCAGCCCGCGGCGACGAACGCGAGAGCCATCCGTCGCTCGCGGATCGCGTGCCAGGCGACGAACGCAAGCGCGGCGAGCGCGGCCCACCAGATCGCCAGGTTTCCCGAGCCCCAGATACCGACGACCATGCCGGGCGTCGGTCCGGGGTCCTTCCAGTAGTACCAGACGGGCCGCAGCAGAAGCGGCCACGTCCACCACTTCGACGAGTACGGGTGCTGCGCGTCGGCGACCGCCGCCTGATAGTTCGGAACCTCGACGAAGATGTAATTGACGAGGTCGATCGGCGAGTGCCACCAGCCCCAGAGGAAGTGCGGCGCGTAGGTGAGGACGTACACGCCGAACGCCGTCCAGCCCACGACGAGGATCGGCTTCGCGAGAAAGCGCACGACCGGCTGCTTCATTCTGCGCGCCTGGTTCCAGCCCGTCACGGCGAGCGCACCGAGGACGAGAATGAAGCTGAAGAATGGAATGTAGAGCTTCGATCCGACGGAGACGCCGAGCACGGCGCCGATCCCGAGAAGGAGCGGCACGTTCTGGTAGTCCCGTTTTCGGATCAACCGGATCGTGAGGGTGTACGCGCCGATCGCCCACGTCACGTAGTGGATGTCGATCACGGCGATGCGCGAGTCGACGAGACAGAGCCCGTCGATCGCGACGAAGAGTGCCGCGAGCCCGGCGGCGAGACGGCGCTGGAAGAGCTCGCGCCCGAGCACGTACATCAGGCCGACCAGGATCGTGCCGACGATCGCGTTCATGATGCGCCAGCCGAACGGCGTGTCGCCGACCGCGCCGATGCCGAGTCCGATCATCAGCTTCGCGAACGGCGGGTGGGGATCGAGGAAGTCGGTGCCCGTGAGGTAGTTCCGGCCCTGCTCGACGAAGTAGACCTCGTCGAAGACGAGGTCCGTCGGCTTGTCGATCGCGTAGAGCCGCAGGCCGAGCGAGAGGAGCAGGAGCGCGAGGAGGTAGACGGCCTCGTGCCTCGTCCATGAGGTGAGCGGCGCGCCCGAGGCATCCGCGGTCGCCCCCTCCGGAGTCGGCGGAGCGAGGCTCGGGCCCGATCGGTCGAGAGCGAGCCAGCGGAGCCACGCCGAGTCGTCGCGCTCGAGCGCGCGCGCTCCCGGCACCTCGACCTTGCCCTGGACGATTCTCCAGGTGAGCGCGAGCCAGGCGAAGAGGCACGCGGTCGTGAGGACCGCGACGGTCATCCAGAGCCACGTCGGGCCCGAGGTCGCGCTCTCCTGATAGAGGTAGACGACGAGCTGGTTCGCGAGGAACAGCGCCGAGAGCGTCCAGTAGATCGCGCCGAGCGGCCCCGTGATCGCGAGCAGCCCCGCGAACACGAAGAAAGGGTAGAGATAGCGCTCGTGCATGCGCGTCAAGCATGTGAACGAGGTGAGCGTCGCCGCTGCGAAGAGGTTCGTGTAGAGCACGCGATCTCGTCGCCGCAGGTAGGCGACGAAGAAGGCGAGCCCGATCGCGAGACCGATCAGGAAGCCCCAGTTGTTCGCGGAGAGCCCGAGCGTGATCTCGGAGTCGTTGTGCCGCATCCCGAAGAGGAGCGCGGCGAGGTTCATCGCGTTGACCGACGTCTCGGCGTAGTAGCCCGTCGTCCCGAAGTAGAGGTCGACGAGCCAGCGCCACGGACGCTCGCCCCGGAACGGATCGGCGACGACGAAGACCGTCGCCAAAGCGGCGAGGAGGCTCGAGATGGGACGGCCGGTCTTCCACCAGCCGCGCGGCCAGAAGGCGAGCAGCGGGACGAGGAGGAGCGCTTGCGGCTTCGTCAGGACTGCGAGCGCCGCGAACACCCACGCGAGCTCGAAGCGTCGCTCGCCTTGCGCGAGGAACGCGAGGAGGACGAGAAGCCCGAGGACGGAATCGGTCTGTCCCCAGACCGCCGAATTCAATACGAGCGCGGGGTTGAGCGCGAAGGCGAGCGCCGCCGTCCACGCAAGACGCTTGTCGTCGCTGCGGAGGCGCGCGAACGTCAGCCACGCGACGGCCGCGTCCGCGAGCAGTGCGGGTAGCTTCAAGAGGATCAGGAACCCCGACGAGCCGAACGGGATCCCGACGGCGTTGCTCAGGACGCCGATTCCCCAGAGCACGTACATGTAGCCGGGCGGATAGTCGGCGAAGTAACCCGGAGCGTAGAAGCGAGCGGGACCTTCGCCCGCGAGCTTGATCGCCCAGGCGGAGTACGTCCCGACGTCGACGCGGTACTGGAACCAGGGGGCCGCCGCGATCTTTGCGGCGAGCACCACGATCAGGATTCCGGCGAGCGCGAGCTTCTCTCTCCTCGGGACGCTCGCGCCGACGCTGCCGTAATGGCCGAGCCCGAAGACGAGCAGGAAGATCAGCCCGAGAACGGTCGGAAGCCCGACCGTCGCCGTCGACTCCTCGATCGGTCCGTAGACGAAGTTGGCATTGACGGGCGGCGCCGCCTGCGCTTCGAGGCGAATGCCCGCGCACCACACCTCGCCCGACGACGTCTCCGCGTAGCCCCCGAGACGGCAGGCGACGGTGACCTTCGTCTCGTCCGGGTTCGCCTTGAACCACATCGAGACGGGAGTCCACTCGGTGTCGCCATGGAACGCTTCCGTCCGATCGAAGCCACGCAGGATCGACAGGTTCGCGCCGGCGCCCCCGTCGGAAACTCCGACCGCGCGCACGAAGCCCGAGAGCCGATACCACTGTCCGGGCTGCACCGGGACTTCCTGGATCCAGCGCGCGTCGTTCGGGTTCGGGTTCCGAACGATCACGACGCCCGGGGCGACGTCGTCCTTCTTCCACTCGAAGGTGGTGCCGGCCGCGGCGCTCCAGAGGTCGGGCCGCCAGCCGTTCGGCTGACTCTCCGCTCCCGCGGTGAAGCTGCCGTTGATGACGAGGTCACGCGCGCTCGCGGGAGCTCCGAGTGCGAGCACGAGCGAGCACGCGAGGAATGCGAATGAGAAGACGCGCTTCCACGTCGAACGAGCGCGAGGGCTGCGTTGAATTGCAAACCTCGCGTGGCTAGGATCCCCGCCAATCATGCCAAGCGCCCGTCGCAGCTCGATTTCTTCGCCCGCGGCGCCTCGAATCGGATCCCTCCCGGTCCTGCTCCTCGTCCTCTCCATGGTGGGCCTGATCCTCGGCTCGGTGGTGCTCTTTATCCATGATCGACTGGCTGCAAGCCAGGGCGACTACACTAGTTTTTGCGACGTGTCCGAGGGGCTGTCCTGCGACGTCGTGCTGGGCAGCGCGTACTCGGAGTTCCTCGGCATCCCGGTCGGGGCGTGGGGGATCTTGTCGTATCTCGCGACGGCGGTGCTCGCGGTCCTGGTGATGCGCGCTCCCCCGGCGCGCCGGCTGCCGCTCGCGACCGCGCTCTTCGGTTTGACGCTCGGCATCTTCGGGATCTCGCTGTACTTCTTCTTCGTCTCGGCGTTCGTGATCGGCGTCGCCTGCCCGATCTGCCTCTCGATGGATGCCGTCGGGATCGGCCTCTTCGGCGCGGCGCTCGCGCTTCTCGTCGAGGTGTCGCGAGAGAGCTCGTCGCCCTTTCGTCCCGGACCGCTCGCGGCGGCGGTGGGGGCGACCCTCGCGGTCGTCGTGGTGCTCGGCGTCGTCCAGGCGTCCGACGAGACGACGGGCGGACCGATGTCGGTCGAGGGCATCAAGCAGAAGGATCCGCGCTTCTATGCCTTCTACGTCTCCAGACCGATCGTCGATCCTCCGATCGACGAGAGCCACCCCGCAGGTGGCGCCGCGATCACCGTGGTCGAGTTCTCCGACTTCCAGTGTCCCTACTGTCGCAGGGCGTTTCTCGACCTGACGGAGGTTCTCGCGACCGACGGCGCCGACGTCGAGGTGATCCACCGGAACTTCCCGCTGAACGCGGACTGCAACGCGGCGATCGAGACGCGCAACCACGCGGACGCGTGTACCGCCGCGACCGCTTCCGTGTGCGCCGTGCAGAGCGGCAAGGGATCGGCGTTCAACCTCCTGCTGTTCGAGAACCAGACGGCGCTCTCGCGCGACGACCTGAAGGGCTACGCGTCGCGCGTCGGCCTCGACACGGCGCAGTTCGAGAAGTGCCTCGACTCGCCGGAGGCCGCCGCAGCTGTCGCGAAGGACGTAAAGGCCGGACAGGACGCAGGCGTGCAGTCGACGCCGACGTTCTTCATCAACGGGCGTCGCGTCGACGGCGGCTTCTCGCGCCCCGAGCAGTATCGCTACGCGTTCGCGATCGAGCGCGAGCGGCTCGCGCGCGACTCCGGCCCCGCGACGGCGGCTCGCTGAGCCGCCCTCGTTTGCGCGCGTCTCGCGGCGCCAGCGGAACGCTCTCGCGCTGGCTTCCCGTCGTCGCCTGGGCCGGCCTGATCTGGACCTTCTCGACGGATCTCTTCAGCGGCTCGGGCACGGGCTGGATCCTCGTGCCTTTGCTCGAGGACGTCCTGCCGTGGCTCGGGCAGGGCCAGATCCAGCTCGCGCACGCAGGCATCCGGAAGCTCGCGCACATGACGGAGTACGGGGTGCTCGCGCTGCTCCTCTTCCGCGCGTTGTACGACGGCCGGCGTCCCGCGCGCAAGGCTGCCTCGATCGCGCTGCTTCTCAGCGTCGCGTGGGCGGTGATCGACGAGGTCCATCAGATCTTCGTTCCGTCGCGCTCCGCCGCCGTCGGCGACGTCCTCTTCGACGCCGCGGGAGCAGCACTGGCGCTGGCCGTGCTGCTCTTCGTGTGGCCGCCGAGAGGTCGCTTGCGTGCTTGCGCCGGCCCGCGATAGACGTCCGCACGATTTCAGTTGGGATCGACGATCGCGAGCTTGATCGCGCGGAGCTGCTCGAGCTGGTCCGCGACCGCGGTGAGCGTCGCGATGAGACGATCGACTTCGCCCTTCGCCCAATCGAGCTCACGCTGGCTCAGGCGGTCCAGCGCCTGCCGAAGCTGCACGTAGCGCTCGATCACTCCGGTCACGCCGCCGAGGCCGCTCTCGGCCATGCGGTTCTCGACCTCGCCGGAGAAGCGGAGAAGCGCTTCCGCTTGGCGCAAGACATCGTCCATCTCGATCCCCCTCATGTGCGGCGGGGATGCCGCCAGCGTCGAACGACCGGGTTGCCGCTCTTTCGGCCCCGTCGATTCATTCCCATTCTCGTTGGACCAGTCGAACCACATCCGGAACGGCGCGATCCTGTCTGATGCGCCGCCGGCGCGCAACAGGGGCTGGTTTGACGAGGGGGCACGCGCCCCCTCGCTCCACGCGGCAAAGCCTAAGCTGCGCCTCACTCCCCGCGCTCGCATCGCTCGGAGGGTTCACACCTAGCTTCGTGTGGGCGGTGGCGCGTCCGCGTCGGCTTCGTCTTGCATACCGAGACGCTCGAGCTCGCCGCGAAGCTCGTGCGACGCGAGACCGGCACGCGCGGCGACGCGCTGCAGATCGCCGGATTCCTCTTCGAGGAGAGCGCGATAGTAAACGGCGAGAAGCTCGTCGCGGCGGAGATGCGTCGGAACTTCGACCGACGCGTCGCTCTCGGGCTCTCGCTCGAGAGGCCCGGAGACGGCGGACCGCGCGAGGCCCGCTCGCTCGCCGACACGAGCCGCTCCGGCGCTTCGTCGCCGCGGGTCGGTGATCGCGCGTTGCGCGAGAGCCGCCGCGACGCGGTGGCAGAGACCGCGGAAATTCCCCGCGACCGAAGCGTTCGTGATGCTTGCGACGAACTCGTGATCGAGGACGTTCGCGGCACGCTCGCGTCGCTCCTCCCACAGGACGTAGGAGAGCGCTTCCGAGAAGAAGTCGTAGCTCGGCGGTACGGGGATGCTTGGTCCGTTGCGCCAGGCCGTCGCGAGCGTCTCCGCTTCGTCGCGCAGCGTGGCGAGCTCCTCCGGCGAGATGCGAACGAGGTCGTAGACGATGTCCCCGACGAAGTCCGGAACTTCTTCCGCACCACGCTCGAGCGGCGGCAGGCGGACCTCCGTCTGGCTCACGCGCACGAAGAGGTCGCGGCGCAGCCCGTGGCGCGAAACGAGCTCGCGCGGCTCGGCGCGCGTCGCGGCGAAGAAGAGAAGATCGCGTCGTCGCGCTTCGCCGTTCAGGAACGCGAGAAGATCCTCTTGTGCGTGCGGCTCGAGATTCTCGACGAGGTCGATGTAAACCGAGCCGCGCTCCGGCATGAGCTGGCGCGTCGGCGTCCCGCTGGCGTTGCCGAGCTCGGCCGCGGAAACACGAACGAGCGCGCCGGGACGCCCCGAGAGAACGTGCAGCAGGACCGCGAGCTGCTCTTTGCCGACGCCTTCCTCGCCCGCGATCAGCATCGACCGCGCGGTGCGCACCTGATGCAGCGCGCCGGGAAGGCGCTCGATGACGGTGGGCGGCGCCGGCGGGAACTCGGGGACGACGTTGCGTGCGAGGCGGTGCAGATCCTGCAGCAGGAGCCAGCGCAATTCGCGACCGAGCGCGCGGCTACGCTGCCGCGGAATGCCCGCGATCTCGAAGCGACTTCCCGCGAGAGTCATCTCGCCTTGCCAGAGGTCGTAGAAGCCGCGCAGGCTACGACGCTCGAAGAGCTGGCGCAGGTACGTTCTGCGCTTGCTGACGCAATACTGCAGGAACCTCTCTTCGCTCGGAAACTGCATCTTCGGGGTCGACGTGTTCGTCACCACGTTTGCCCTCGGCGTTCACCGGGACGTACGCGCAGTACTTGGTTTGAGCGAGACGGCTGGACCGGTCTCACGCCGCCAGGGGAGAGGTTGGCCGACACGAGAGCAGCGCGCAAGGCGAGCCGGGGCCGACTCCGCGAGCGTCTGCCAAGGCCTTCTCGACCTTTCGGAGAAGCTCCGGTTTCGGCTAAGCAGAGGGTCATGCTCGGTAGACTCTCGCTTTGCATCGGACTGGTTCTCGGGCTGATTCTCGGCGGTTGTGAGGGATCCACGCCCGCACCGCAAGGGGGTCCCCAGGCCGTGGCGACCGCGGTTGCCGAGCCTGCGGCGGCCGAGGAAGAGGAGGTCGTCGGCGAGGTCGTCGCGCGCTACGAGGGCGGGGCCTTGACCGCCGAGGAGCTCACGGTCGAGCTACAGCGTCTGCCGCGCCGCTCGCGCCAGCTCATGAACGGCGAAGGGCGTGCGCGCTTCGTCGAGAATCACGTGCTGAACGAGCTTCTGTTCGAGGAAGGGAAGCGACGTGGTCTCGCGGACGATCCCGAGATCGCGCGTCAGATCGCGGACATGGAGAAGCGTCTCGTCGTGCAGAAGCTCGTGCGCGAGCTCCAGGATGCTCCGACGCCGACGGACGAGGAAGTCGCCGACTACTACGAGAAGAATCGCGATCGTTACTCGACGACGACGATCCGCGCGCGGCACATTCTCGTCCGCGACGAAAAGACGGCGAAGGAGATCCACGACAAGCTCGTAGCGGATCCGAAGAGCTTCGAGGCGCTCGCGAAGGAGAGCTCCGTCGACACCGCTTCCGCTCGCAAGGGCGGCGATCTCGGGTTCTTCGGTCATGGCCGGATGGTGCCGGAGTTCGAGGAGGCCGCGTTCGTCCTGAAGAAGCCGGGTGATCTCAGCGACGTCGTCAAGACACAATACGGATTCCACGTCATCCGGCTCGAGGAGCGTCGCGAGGGCGAGCAGAAGCCGATCGATCAAGTGCGTGAGCAGATCCGTGCGACGCTCCGGCACCAGACGATCCAGGACCGCACGCAGGACTACTACGAGGACCTGAAGAAGCGGGCGAACCTCCAGATCGACGAGGTGAAGCTGGAGGAGGTGGCGAAGAACGTGCCCGAGCCGAGCCCTGGCGTCGGCGTCGTGCCGGTGCACGGCGGCGCCGGCCACTGAGCGTCGTCGCGAGGAAGCTCAGCCGCCCGTCGAGCGAAGGCGCCGCGCGTCGCCGATCCGCACCGTCACGCCCGTCGCGTCGAAGTGCTCGAGCAGCGCGAGGGCGTACTTCCGACTCGCGGAGAGGAGTGTCCGGTAGTCGGCGACGGTGATCTCCCGATGATCGCGGAAGTGCGCGAGGAGGAGACGACGCGCTTCCTGGTGAGCCGCGGCGTCGTAGAAGAGATCGCTCGACACGCGAACGACGCTCCCGCGTTGCTCGAGGACGCGCAGAAGAGCGGTCAGGCGGTCCGGTGCGAGTCCGACCGTCGTCGCGAGAACCTTCGCGTCGAGCGGCGTCAGCCCGCCCGAAGCGAGCAGGCCGGTGATGCGCGTGATCTCCGTCGACTCGCCGTCGTCGAGGCTGACGCGATGCTGCGGCAGTCGGACACGCGACTCGTCGCGTACGACGGAACCGGCCACCGCGAGGCGATCGATCGCGGGGCGGAACTGCTTGGGAGGCAGGGGGACTCTCAGGCGCGAGCGCAGGGACTCGAGGTCCATTCCCGCTTCGAGCGGGTGGGCGCGATGAAACGCCGCGAGAGCATCGGTCACGGCGCTCTCGAGCTCCGTCCACTTGTCGCACGTCGTCCAGGCGAGAGGCGCGCTCGCGTGCGGCAAGGCCACGACCCGCGGGCTCTGGGCCGCCGCTCCGAGGATCTCCGGCGAGGTTCGCGCGAGCGCCTGTGCGACGAGCTCGGTCGGAGCAGCGAACTCGCGGAGGAGATCGAGGAAGGCGGCGATGCGCTCGGGGAGCGTTCCGTCGCGCAGCGTCTCGAGCTTCTCCTCGAGGTGCTCCTCCCCCGGCCGGTGGCGCGGCGCGAAGGGATGCACCACCTGCCCTCCCCCCGTCGTCCGCGTCGCCGTCTCCGTGCGCAGGATGAAGCGGTCGCCCGCGGCGACGAGGACCGGCTCGTCGAGCGCGATCTGGCACCACGCCGTCGACTTCGGAGCGATCTCGGAGCCTTCCCCGAGCACGATCACTCGTCCCATCACTTCCGCCGTCGAGACGTGGAGGCGCACGCGGTCGAAGCTCGCGAGCGGCCGACGCGCACCGGGGCGGATCTCGACGCGGCAGTCGAAGCGGTCGCTGAGACGCTCGATGCGCGGATCGACGAGCCAGTGTCCGCGCCGGGCCTCGTCTTGCTCGACGCCCGGAAGGTTGACCGCGACGCGCTGTCCGACGAAGGCCTCGCGCACCGTCTCGCCGTGCACCTGTACTTGACGCGCGCGCGTCGTCCGACCGCCGGGACGGAGCGCGAGCTCGTCCCCTTCGCGCACCGAGCCCGCGACGGCGGTTCCCGTGACGACGAGGCCATGCCCGTGCAGGTGGAAGGCCCGGTCGATCGGCAGCCGGAACCAACCGCCAGGACTCCGCGGGGGAAGATCGTCGACGGATTCGCGGATCCACGCGCGGAGCTCTTCGAGGCCTCGACCGGTCGTGCTCGAGACCGCGCACACGGGCCACGTCTCGGCGTTCGTTCCGGCGGCGAGGACCTCGACGTCGGAGCGGACGACATCGATGCGTCCGCCTTCGACGAGATCGATCTTCGTGAGGACGAAGATCCCGTGCTGCACGCCGAGCAGATGCAGGATGTCGAAGTGTTCCTCCGTCTGCGGCATGATTCCGTCGTCCGCCGCGATCACGAAGAGAACGAGATCGATCCCGTGCGCGCCCGCGAGCATCTGGCGGAGGAAGCGCTCGTGCCCCGGGACGTCGACGACGCCGAAGCGCCGGCCGTCGATCTCGTAGTGCGCGAATCCGAGCTCGATCGAGATGCCGCGCTCCTTCTCTGCCGCGAGACGATCCGTCTCCTGCCCGGTGAGCGCGCGCACGAGCTCCGTCTTCCCGTGGTCGACGTGTCCGGCCGTGCCGAGGATCAGATGCTTCCGTTCAGCCATCCCGAGGGTCCCGTGGAACGAGGTCGGCCGCCGCCGCAACGCCGCGCAGGTCGAGGAGGAGTCGCCCTTGCTGGATGCGCCCGACGATCGCGGGGGACGCGCTCCGGAAGAGTCGCGCCGTACGCTCGGCTTCCCAGTCCGCGCGGTGCACCTCGATTGCGCGGCTCGGGAGGGAGAGCGTCGGCTGCGCGCCGCTTCCGACCTGGGCTTCCGACCGAACGATGCGGAGCTCGAACTCCGCCGGCAGCACGCGGCGCAGCTCCTCGAGAGCGTTCTGCCCGAGCCCTTCGAGATCGGCTTCGCTGCGTGCCAGGAGCGCCAGCGCCGGAACGTCGCGCGCGAGGTCCGGCGAGCTCCGGTACGAGACGAGCGTTGCACGAAGTGCCGCGAGGATCAGCTTGTCCACGCGCAGCGCGCGCTTCAGCGGATTCTTCTGCAGCCGCGCGATCAGATCCGCACGCCCGACGACGAGGCCCGCCTGCGGCCCGCCGAGGAGCTTGTCACCGCTGAAGGTGACGAGATCCGCCCCGGCGGCGAGCGCCTCGCGCGGCGTCGGCTCGTGCGGCAGCCCATACGAGGCGAGGTCGACGAGCGCTCCGCTGCCGAGGTCCTCGACGAACGCGATGCCGTGCGCGCGCGCGACCGCGGCGAGCGCGCTCCGCTCGGGTCGCTCCGTGAAGCCTTCGATGCGGTAGTTGCTCGGGTGTGTCCGGAGGACGAGCGCCGCTCGTCGCGAGAGCGCGGCCCCGTAGTCCTCGACGCGCGTTCGGTTGGTCGTTCCGACCTCGCGCAAGATCGCGCCCGCTCGTGCAAGCACCTCGGGCAAGCGGAAGGAGCCGCCGATCTCGATGAGCTCGCCGCGCGAGATGAGGACCTCGCGCCGAGCCGCGAGCGTGTCGATCACGAGGAGCAGTGCGGCGGCGTTGTTGTTGACGACGAGCGCTGCCTCGGCGCCGGTCAGCTCGCAAAGGAGATCGGCGACGTGCGCGTCGCGCTGGCCACGCTCTCCGCTCTCGAGGTCGAGCTCCACCGCGACGGGCGCCCGTGCCGCCTGCTCGAGCGCTGCAACGGCGGCTTCGCCGAGCGGCGCACGGCCGAGGTTCGTGTGCAGGATGACTCCCGTCGCGTTGACGACGGTCGGAAGAGAGTGTGCGAGCTTCCGCTCGAGCCGATGGCCCGCCGCGGCGGCGACGTCGTCCGCCGAAGGAGAAGAAGCGGCGGACGACTCGGCGCGACCGGCCCCGCGCGCGAAGACCTCGGCTCGCAGATCGTCGAGCACGGCGCGCACTTCGTCGAGCAGCACGCTCCGCGATCGAAGCTCGAGCAGGCCCGCCGCCGTGGCCGACGACAGTACGGCATCGACGCTCGGAAGCACGCTTCGCGCGCGGACGGTCGAGCTCTGCGGCGTCAGGCGCGCCACTGGCCTCGGGCGCTCAGGCGGCTGCGCACGCTCCCGAGGTCTCCGGACTCGATCGGAACACCGCCTGCGTAGGCGATCACCTGGCCGCTCTGGGGAACGATCCGCGCTCCCGGCGTGAGGATGCCGACGAGGTTCAAAGGATCGGCGGAAGAAACGAGGACGACCTCTTCGCTCGGCGTCTTGCGAATCGCCCGCAGAGCCTCGACCGCCTCGGGAGTCGCGAACTGCTCTCCGATCAGCCCGGCGACGAACCTCCCTCCGCGGATCTCGCCGCGCGCCTCGAGACGGCGCAGCGCGCCGAGGAGAGCGCGCCACGGCGGCAGCAGCGTTTCACGCGCGAGGATCTCGCGGAAGACGACGCCCCACCGCCGCAGGAGGAGCCGCGCGGAGGCTTCGATGCGCTCGTCGCTCATGTCCGGGCTCTGTGCTGCCTCGGCCGTCGCGGCTCGTCTCGGCAGCAGGGCCCAGCGGCCGACGACGAGAGAGCGCGCGCGGGCACGTCCGCCCGCGATGGCACGCAGACGCCGCTCGCCGCGGCGGCGCTCGTCCGGCTTGAGAAGCGAGCGAAGACCCGCGAAGCCGTCGCCCGTGACGAGGCCTCGCGCGACGAGCTCCCAGAGCGCTTCCTCGGCGACGCCCGGCAGCATGCCGGCGGCACGCGAGACGTCACCGACGAACGAAGCGCCGTCCCGCTCGAGCACTGCGAGGGCCTCTTTCGCCGTGCGCGAAAGCCCCGTGGTCGTCGGCGCTTCGCGATCCGCGAGAAGGTTCCCGAGGTCCTCGCGCAAGGCGAGCCCGATCGGCGCGTTCCGCGTCGGAGCGCTGCCGCGCCGCCCGGGTCTCCGGCTCGGGTTCGGCGTCGGCGGCGAGAACCGTCCCCAAGCGACCTCGCCCGTCAAGCAGAGGTCGTCCAGCAAGAGGGAGGTGTACGAGTGGATGCGCGCCGGGAGAACGGATTGCTCCCACGCGGGAGCGGGCAGCTCGAGACCGTGGAGCTGCTCGATCACCCTCACGAGGCCGTCGCGGCCGTGCAGGTGCGTGCCGTTCTCGAGATGCTGCCAGCGAATCAGGAATCGGATCAGATCGGACACGGAGACCGGCTCGATCTCGCGACGGAGACGTCCAAGCGTCAGCCGATGGATGCGCGCGAGCAGACGGCGCTCGCACCATTCCTCGTCGCTCGCGTCCGTCGTGTAGCGGCCGCGCAGCGCGAAGCCCTCCGTCTCGAGACGGGCGAGCCCCGCGTCGACGGCGGTCGCGGACAGGCCGAGACGGAGCCCGAGGCTCGCGACGTCGGTCGGCCCGATCGCTTCGAGCCAGCCGCGGAGAGCGATGTCGATCGCGGCTTCGGGCTCCGGAACGCTCGGCGAACCTGCAGGAGCCTGCAGCGCGGGCTCGAAGCGGGCGCCCGGCAAAGCAAGGCGTACGGCTTCGATCCGTTCCGCAGCGACGAGCGCACGGCGCTCCGTCGTCGTGCCCGCGGGTGTCCAGTCGACGAGCGTCGCGCGCCGCTGCTCGAGCAGCTTGCCCATCCAGCCGTCCCAGCCTTCGCCGCGCGCGAGCTCCTCGAGCGGGATCCAGAGGAAGCCGTGCAGAGCGTCGTGGAGCTCGTCGGCGTCGCGGACGTCCGGCCACGCCTGCGCTCTCACCTCCTCGATCGCCGCGGGATCGAGCGCGCCGATGCCGCTCGCGAGCCGCGTGTCCGTACGACGCAGATTGACGGCGCGCGCGCGGCGCTCCTCGAGGGGCGCGTCGTCGAGGAACGCATACGGGTAGGCGTTCAGGAGCTCGTGCGCCATCGGCGACGGCGCGGGCGTCTCGACGGCGACGGTCTCGATCGCGCCGTTCGCCATCCGGTCGAGGACGCTCCGGAGGCCGTCCATGTCCATCGCTTCGTGCAGGCAGTTCGCGAGCGTCTCGTCGACGAGGGGGTGCTCGGGAACCTCGATCGGGCCCGTGCGGTTGTCGCCGCAGGCGACCTGCGCCGGGAAGACTGCCGCGAGGAGGTCCTCCGCGCGCATGCGCTGGATGTTCATCGGAACGCGCTTCCCGCCCTGATGGCGCGCGAGGACGAGGGAGCGCGTCACGTTCCAGCGCCAGCGGTTCCCGAACATCGGGGCCGCGAGGGCGGCCTGCACGAGATCGGCCTCGAGCGTCGCGGGGCGGATCATCGAGAACACGCTCGCGAGCGGGAAGCTGTGCTGCTCGCCGAGCGAGATCACGACCCCGTCGTCCGTCGCCGCGGCCTGCAGCTCGAGGTCGAAGCTGACACAGAAGCGCTTTCGCAGGGCGAGCCCGAGCGCGCGGTTGATCGCGCCGCCGAAGGGCGCGTGCAGGACGAGCTGCATCCCGCCGCTCTCGTCGAAGAAGCGCTCGGCGATCATGCGGTCGCAGGTCGGAACCGTCCCGAGGATCGCGACGGTCGAGGCGACGTACTCGAGGAGCTGCTCGGCGCCGCCGCGATCGATGGCGCACTCGCTCATGAGCCACACGACGGCGGCTTCGCGATCGCCGAGACGGAACGCGGTGTCCTCGCGGAGCGCTGCGACCGCCTGCGAGAGCTCCCGCGTCCGCGCCGGCGCCTCGCCGAGCCAGAAGGGGATCGTCGGCGGCGTCTGTCCTGCGTCGCTGACGCGGACCTTTCCCGCTTCGACGCGGCGGATCTGCCACGAGCGGTTGCCGAGGAGGAAGATGTCCCCGGCCATGCTCTCGATCGCGAAGTCCTCGTTGACGCTCCCGACGCGCGCGCCGGTCGGCTCCTCGATCACGTCGTAGTCGGCGGTGTCCGGGATCGCGCCTCCGCCCGTGATCGCCGCGAGACGCGCGCCGCGGCGGCCACGCAGGCGTCCGTGCACGCGGTCGAGATGGAGGTGCGCGGCGCGGCGCCCACGTGCCGTCGCGACGCCCTCGATGGACATCTCGAGGATCTCGTCGAACTCCTCGCGCTCGAGGTCGCGATACGGGTGGGCGCGGCGGACGAGAGCGAAGAGCTCGTCCACGCCGATCTCATCCGCGGCGACGGTCGCGACCATCTGCTGCGCGAGGATGTCGAGCGACTTCGAGGGGATCTTGATCCGGTCGAGCTCGCCCGCGCGGATCGCGCGCACGGCGGCCGACGTCTGCACCAGCTCGTCCCGGGTGAGTGGGAAGAAGATGCCCCGCGGCACGCTGCCGAGCCAGTGGCCCGAGCGACCGACGCGTTGGAGCAGGGTCGCGAGAGCGCGCGGCGCGCCGAGGTGGCAGACGAGGTCGACGTGCCCGACGTCGATGCCGAGCTCGAGCGAGGCCGTCGCGACGACGACCGGGACCTCGCCGGACTTGAGCTTCTCTTCCGCCGCGAGTCGAATGCGCCGCGAGAGGCTGCCGTGGTGCGCGACGACGCGCTCCGGGCCGAGGCGCTCTCCCAGATCGTGCGCGACGCGCTCGACGAGGCGGCGCGTGTTGACGAAGACGATCGTCGTGCGGTGCTCGCCGACGAGCGCGGCGATACGGTCGCAGATCGCCGCGCGCAGCTCGTGCGTCGCCATCGCGCCGAGCTCGATGTCCGGCGTCTCGATGCGGAGCTCCATGGCGCGGCGATGGCCGGTGTCGACGATCACGCAGTCGGGGGATCCGTCCGGACGGGCGCGGCCGGTGCCGACGAGGAGGCGCGCGACGTCGTCGATCGGCTTCTGTGTCGCCGAGAGGCCGATCCGCTGCAGCGGTCTTCCGACGAGCGCGTCGAGCCGCTCCAGCGTCAGCGCGAGGTGCGCGCCGCGCTTGTCGCCGGCGATCGCGTGGATCTCGTCGACGATCACCGTGCGCGCCGAAGCGAGCATCTCGCGGCTCCGCGCCGCGGTGAGGAGGATGTAGAGCGACTCCGGCGTCGTGATCAGGATGTGCGGAGGGCGACGCACCATGCTCTGTCGCGCCGCGGGCGGCGTGTCGCCGCTTCGCACGGCGACGCGGATCTCCTGCAGAGGAACGCCGGCTTCCGCGGCGCGCTCACGGACCGCTCCGAGCGGCATCTGGAGGTTCTTCTCGATGTCGTTTCCGAGCGCCTTCAACGGCGACACGTAGACGATCGTGGAAGCGTCCTCGAGCGCTTCCGTGCGCGCCGCGCGGACGAGCCCGTCGATCGCCCACAGAAACGCGGCGAGCGTCTTTCCCGATCCCGTCGGCGCGGCGATCAGCGTGTCCTTGCCGGCGGCGATCGCACCCCAGCCGAGCGCCTGCGGTGGCGTCGGCTCGCCGAAGCGCTCGAGGAACCAGCCTTCGACGAGGGGATCGAATCCGAGTCCACGCATCCCGCTCTGCTTGTACCGCTGGCCTGTCGGGAAGCCAATGTCGCCAAATTGCGCGGCCTGCGGGAGCGTGCGAGCATTTCGCGTGGCACGAGAGGCGTACGAGAAGAGGCGGCTCGTCGCCGAGCAGATCGCCGCGAAGCTGCGGCGTGCCGGTTACGAGGCGCTGTTCGCGGGCGGCTACGTGCGCGATCGGCTGCTCGGCGTCGAGGGAACGGGCGACATCGACGTCGCGACGTCGGCGCCTCCCGCGGTGGTGCAGAAGCTCTTCCGCCGCACCGTCGACGTCGGCATCCAGTTCGGCGTCGTCCGCGTGCTGGAGGACGGCCTCGACACGGAGGTCGCGACCTTCCGCAGCGACGGCGCGTACCCCGATCATCGCCATCCCGCGGAAGTCCACTTCACCGACCCGCGCGGAGACGCTTCGCGGCGCGACTTCACGATCAACGGGATGTTCCTCGATCCCGAGACGGACGAGGTGCTCGACTTCGTGGGCGGGAGAGCCGATCTCGAAACCGGGGTGATCCGCGCGATCGGCGATCCGGAAGCGCGCTTCGACGAGGACCGCCTGCGGCTCCTTCGCGCCGTGCGCTTCGCGGCGCGCTTCGGATTCTCGATCGAGCCGCGCACGTGGGAGAGCCTGGTCGGGCACGCAGGGAGCATCCGGCAGATCGCGTGGGAGCGGATCGGCGACGAGATCGTCAAGATCCTGCGCGAAGGGCGAGCGCGCCGCGGCTTCGAGCTCCTCGCGGAGTCCGGTCTCCTCGACGCCGTCTTGCCCGAGGTGAGCGCCATGCGCGGCGTCGCGCAGTCGCCGGAGCATCATCCCGAGGGCGACGTGCTCGTGCACACGCTCCTCTGCCTCGAGAAGATCGAATCGGAGCGACACGACGAGGCACTGGCCCTCGCGGTGCTGCTGCACGACGTCGCGAAGCCCATGACGGCTTCACGCGGCGACGACGGTCGCATCCGCTTCTACGGACATTGCGAGCAGGGCGGCGCGATGGCGCGCGAGATCGTGCGGCGACTACGCCGGAGCCGCGAGACGGGCGAGCGCGTCGCGTGGCTGATCGAGAACCACCTGCGTCACATCGAAGCGCCGCGGATGCGTGTCGCCACCCTGAAGCGGTTCCTCGGCGAGCCCGACATCGAATCGCTGCTCGAGCTCGTGCGGATCGACGCCTCGTCCGCCTCCGGCGATCTCGCGCCGTGGCGGTTCTGCGTCGATCGCCGGGCGGAGCTCTCGTGCGAGGAGATTCGCCCCGCTCCACTCCTTCGTGGCCGCGACTTGCTCGAGCTCGGCTACTCCCCTGGACCGAGCTTTCGCGCGCTGCTCGACGAAGCCCTGGACGCCCAGCTCGAGGGCGTCTTCGCTTCGCGCGAGGACGCGCGGGCGTGGGTCGTCCGCAATCATCCGCCGACGTGAGCGCGCCGCTTCTCGAAGCCACCGGTCTCCGCAAGCGCTTCGGGCCCGTCACGGCTCTCGAAGGTGTCGACTTCGCGTGCGCGGCCGGCGAGGTGCACGCTCTCCTCGGCGAGAACGGCGCCGGCAAGTCGACGCTCGCGAGCCTGATCACCGGGCTCGTCCGTCCGGACGGCGGCGAGATGCGCTGGCGCGGCGAGAGCGCCGTCTGGCGCTCGGCAGGCCAGGCGCGCGGCGAAGGCATCTCGATGGTGCACCAGCACTTCATGCTGGTCCCGACCCTCTCGATCGCGGAGAACGTCGCGCTCGCGCGGCGCGACCTCGGCTTGCTCGATCGCGAGCGTCTGCACGCGGAGGTGAGGACGCTCGCGGCGGAGCGAAGGGTCGACATCGGCGACCCGAGCCGGCGCATCGAGGACCTGGCCGTCGGCGAGCAGCAGCGCGTCGAGATCCTGAAGGCGCTCGTCGTTCCGCCGGCGTTGCTCGTGCTCGACGAGCCGACGGCCGTGCTCGTTCCTTCGGAGGTGCGGGATCTCTTCTCGCTCCTGCGCTCGCTCGTCGACGGCGGTACGGCCATCGTGATCGTCACGCACAAGCTCGCCGAGGTCGAGGCACTCGCCGATCGCGTCACGGTGCTGCGACGGGGACGCCTCGTCGGGACCGGACCGGCTTCGGACTTCGATGCGAGCGCGCTCGCGCGCTTGATGGTGGGCGAGCGCACCCGGACGTCCGTTGCAGGAGGCGACGCGGCGGCGCGAGCCGGTGCAGTCGTGCTCGAGGCCCGCGGCCTGTCGTGGACGGATCGAAGCGGAGGGCGGCGGCTCGACGACGTCTCTCTCGCGGTGCGCGAAGGAGAGATCCTCGTCGTCGCCGGAGTCGAGGGAAACGGTCAATCCGAGCTCGCCGCGGCGCTCGCGGGAGAGCGCGCCGAAGGACTCGAAGGCGAGGTGAAGCTCTGCGGCCGCTCCATCGCTTCGCCGGCCGAAGCGCGCGCGGCGGGTCTCGCGGTCGTTCCTGCCGACCGGCGTCGCGACGGTCTCGTTTCGGAGCTCGCGCTCTGGGAGAACCTGCTCCTTGCGCGCGATCGGATCGAGAGCGCGGCGCCGCGTGGTTGGCTCCGTCCGTCGGAGCAGAGAGCGTCGGCGCGCGCCTCGCTGGAGGAGTTCCACGTCCGTCCGGCCGATCCGGATCTGCCGGCGGCGGCGCTCTCGGGAGGCAACCAGCAGCGCCTCGTTCTCGCGCGCGAGCTCTCGCGCGAAGGCCTCCGCGCCGTGGTCGCGGCGACCCCGACGCGCGGGCTCGACCTCGTCGCGACCGAGGGCGTACACGACCGCATCCGCGGGCTCGCGCGCGGCGGAGCCGCAGTTCTCGTGTTCTCGACGGACCTCGACGAGGTCGAGGCGCTCGCCGACCGCATCCTGGTGCTCTTCCGCGGACGGATCGTGGTGCCGGAGGCGGCTCGTCCCGAGCGCGCCGTGGTCGGTCGTCTGATGGCCGGAGTCGCTGCTTGAGCACCGCCGGCGACGCGACGCGAGCGGAGATCCGAAACGGCGCGAGCTTCGCATCGCGCCTCGGCTTCGCCGCCCCGGCGCTCGTCGCGGGCGGGCTCGCGATCGGCTTGACGGCGCTCTTCGCCGCGGCGGCCGGCGCGGATCCGGCGCGTGCGATCGGGTCGCTGCTCTCGGGCAGCGTCGGCTCGGGAGCGAGCCTCGCGACGACTCTCCTTCGTGCAGGTCCGCTGCTGCTGACGGGAATCGGCGTGATGCTCGCGTTCCGGAGCGGTGTGTTCAACGTCGGTGCGGAGGGGCAGCTCCTGATCGGCGCGCTCGCGGCGACCGCGGTCGGCACGCGGCTCGGCGCGTGGCCGGGGCAAGTCGTGCTCGTTCTCCTCGCTGGCGCGGTCGGCGGAGCGCTCTGGGCTGCGATCGCGGCGTGGCTGCGCGCGCGTCGTCAAGTGAACGAGGTCATCACGACGATCCTCCTGAACTTCGTCGCGCTCTATCTCGTGTCGTGGGCGGTCGCCGGACCGCTCCAGGAGAGCGGGCGAACGTATCCGCAGTCGGACCCGTTCCCCGACCCGGCGATGCTCTGGCGCGTACCGCCGGGAACGCGTCTCCACTTCGGTCTCGTGCTGGCACTGCTCGCCGCGATCGGTGCCGGAGTCCTCCTTTCGCGGACCGCGACTGGTCTCCGTCTGCGGGCCGCAGGGCTCAATCCAGCCGCGGCGCGCCTCGCGGGATTTCCGGTCGGGAGAGATCTCCTGCTCGCGTTCACGCTCTCCGGTGCGCTCGCCGGCGTCGCGGGAGCGATCGAGGTCGCCGGCGTCACCGGCCGGCTGTACGAGCGGATCTCGACGGGGACGGGGTACACGGCGATCGCGGTCGCACTTCTCGGCGGCCTCCGCTCCGGCGGCGTGCTCCTCGCGGCGCTGTTCTTTGCGGCGCTCGCGACGGGCGCTTCCGCGATGGAGCGCTCGGCCGGCGTCTCCGCGGTGCTGGCGCTCGCGGTGCAAGGCGCGACGATCCTGATCGTCGCCATCACGAACCGCATGTCGTGGACGGGTCTCGCGGCTTCCTCCGGAGATCGCGATGGTACTTGAGAGCTTCCTCGCAGCCGGGCTTCTCCTCGCGACGCCGATCCTCCTCGCGGCGCTCGGTGAGCTTCTCGTCGAGCGCACGGGCGTACTCAACATCGGCGTCGAGGGAACGATGCTCGCGGGCGCGTTCGCCGCGGCGCTCGCGGCGAGTGCGAGCGGCGACGCGGGTCTCGGCGCCCTTGCTGCCGTGGGAATGGGCGTCGCCGTCGCCGCACTGTTCGCCGGCGCGACGCTCTTTCTCGGCGCAGACCAGATCATCGCGGGAGCCGCGATCAACCTCCTCGCGCTCGGCGCGACCGGCACGCTGTACCGCGCGTTGCTCGGCGGGACCGGCGCGCCGCTGCTCCTCCCTTCCCTTCCACCGCTACCCGTGCCGCTTCTGGCGGACCTGCCGTTCGTCGGGAGGATCTTCTTCTCGCAGAACGCGGTCGTGTACCTCGCGATCGTCGTCGTGCCGATTCTCGCCGCTCTCCTGTCGCGCACGGGTCTCGGGCTTCGCCTGCGCGCGATCGGCGATCATCCGGCCGCGGCGTCGAGCCTCGGCTACTCGGTCCGCGCGCACCGCTTCTGGGCGACGCTCGTCGGCGGAGCCCTCGGCGGGCTCGGCGGAGCGACGCTGACGCTCGCGGCGACGAACACCTTCGTCGAGGGGATCACCGCCGGGCGCGGCTTCGTCGCGCTCGCCGTCGTCGTGTTCGGACGCTGGTCGCCGTGGGGCGCGCTCGCGGGAGCGCTGCTCTTCGGGCTCGCGAGCGCGCTCCAGTTCCAGCTCCAGGCCGCGGCTCTTTCGATCCCCTACCAGGCGTTCCTGATGCTGCCGTACGTGCTCACGCTCCTCGTGCTCGTCGTGTCGCGCGGCTCCGCGTCGGCGCCGCGCGCGCTCGGTACGCGCGAGTCCTGAGCGACGCGGCTCAGCTCTCCTCGCCGAACGTTCCCTTCGCGAGATACCAGACGAACGCGCCGCCGGCGGCGTACATCAAGATCCCCTCGATCACGCCGAGCCCGCCGCCGACGACGAGGACGGTGATCACGAGAACGGTCGACACGACGGCAACGACCTTCTCGATCCGGGTCTCCCGCTCGCGCTCGTGCGCGACGAAGGCGGCGACGTCCGCGCCGCAGCTCGGGCAGCGTCCGCCCGGCTTGCGGACGAGCTTCTCGCCGCAGCCCGGGCACGGGGGATGGTTGTGGACCGGCATCCGCGCTTCCAGCGGAAGCTTACGGAGCGAGCCGCAGGAGCCGCAACCGCGGGCCGGTCCTGGTCCTCGATCCTACCCGACCGCCGCGACCGTCTGGATCCGCCGGGGCGGATCGGCGAGGAAGCGCGCCCCGATGCTGACGGGCCGCTTGCGGTTCTGCTCGAGCCAACGCAGCAGCCCGCCACGCAGGTAGTCGGGATCGAGCCCCAGGATCTCGCATACGGTCGTGAAGGCGAACAGCGAATGGTCCTCGCGGTTCGTCACCCAGCCGTACACCTCGTCGAAGAGCTCGCGCTTCTCGGGAGACGTGGCGAAGGCATGCTTCTGAAAGGTCTCGACGGCGTCCTGGAGGACCGCAGCGACCAGCCGGTGCTCCCCGTCACGCCAGGAGTGGCGCCGGAGAAGCCCCGCGAACTGCTCCGGAGTCATGTGATCCGGCTCCAGGCTGTCGATTCCACGCTCGTGGCCGCGCTCGTCGCGCACCCAGACCGAAGTTTCCATGAGCCGATAGACGGCTCGCGGATTCGGGTATTCGATCGAAACCGCAGGTCGCGCCGGGTTGCGCGTCAGCCCGCGGTGACGGGCTCGGTCGGCTGCTCGGTCGCGGCCGGGTGCAGTCCGAATCCTGCGGAGGGGCCGATCAGCTCGGAAAGCTTGGTCGCGGCGAAGAGCTCCATCAGGCGGCGCTGACCTTCTGCCCAGACGTGATGCATGCCGCAGGTCCCGCTGACGGAGCATGCATTCATGTCACCCACGCAGATGTTGAGGGCGATCGGGCCCTCGACCGCCTCGACCACGTCCTTGAACGAGATCGAGCTCGGGTCGCGCGCCAGGCGATAGCCGCCGTGCGCGCCGCGCTGCGAGAGGACGAGGCCGGCGTGGATCAGGTCCTGGATGATCTTCTCGAGGAACTTCTTCGGAACCGCCTCGGCCGCGGCGATCTCGGCGACGGAGGCGGCGCGTCCCGGCTCTTGGCGGGCGAGGTGGATGGTCGCGCGAAGCGCATAGTCGACGCGACGGCTGACCTGCATCAAAGCCATCTCGTGGCACTCCCGCGGCGTCGCCGGCCGTCCAGCTTCCGATCCATCGCCTGCGAACCTCGGCTCATACTAGCAGAACCTCGAATGTCACGGTCAAGCTGGCCGAATCCTACCCGCACGGTCCGCACGCTCAGATCTCCGGGATCTCGACCGTGACGTCGCCCCGGACGACGCTCTGGCAGCCCAGGCGGGAGTAGGGCGTCAGGCCCGGGGCCTGATCCAGCTTGTCCTCCTCGTCCTCCTGCATCTCGGAGAGGTTCCCCTCGCCGCTGCGGACGACGACGTGGCAGGTCGTGCACGCGCAGTTTCCGCCGCAGTTGTGCTCGAGCGAGATGCCGTTCTCGAGCGCGATGTCGAGAATCGAGCCCGGCTTGCCGTGGTCCCCGTAGGGATACTCGGCTTCGTCGACCTCGACCGTCACGTTCTGCGGGAGGAAGGTGACCTTGTGCTTCATTCGGAAAGCTCGCCCACCGACTTGGATTCGAGAGCCTGCTTGATCGATGCGTTCATGATCCGCTCTGCGAGTGGACGCCCCGCATCGTTCAGGACTTCGATCAGGTCGCGAATACGATTGTGGTCCTTCTCGGCGCACGCGGCGCGGAGGTCGTTCGCGTAGCGGTCGATCGCCGCGCGCTCGTCGGCGTCGAGAAGGCCCGCATGGCCCTGCACCGCGCGCTCGGTCGCGTGAAGCAGCGTCTCCGCTTCGGTCCGGGCCTCGATCAGAAGACGCGCGGTAAAATCTTCCTCGGCAAGATCGAAGGACTCCTCGAGCATGCGCTCGATCACCTCGTCGGTGAGACCGTAGCTCGGCTTCACCTCGATCGAGTGCTCCGCATTCGTGCGAAGGTCGCGTGCGGAGACCGAGAGAATGCCGTTCGCGTCGATCAGGAAAGTGACCTCGACGCGCGGCAGACCGGCGATCTGGCGCGGGATCGGGATGCGGAAGCGCGCGAGGCTCCGGCAGTCCTTCGCGAGCTCGCGCTCGCCCTGCAGCACGTGCACCTCGACGTGCGTCTGGTTGTCGACCGCGGTCGTGAACTGCTCTCGCGCGGCCGCAGGGATCGTCGTGTTGCGATCGATCAGCCGCGTCAGCACGCCGCCCATCGTCTCGATGCCGAGCGAGAGCGGGACGACGTCGAGGAGGAGCATGTCCTTGGTGCCGCCGGAGAGGATGCCGGCCTGCACGCTCGCGCCGAGGGCGACGACCACGTCCGGATCGATCCGCGCATATGGCTCGCGGCCGAAGAGCTTCTTCACCGCCTCGCGGATCATCGGCATGCGCGTCGCGCCGCCGACGAGGATGACGTGGTCGACGTCGCCGGCGCTCTTTCCGGCGTCGCCGAGCGCGCGGCGGCAGTGGTCGAGCGTGCGCTCGACGAGGTCCGCGGTCCTGCTCGTGAACTCGCCGCGCGAGAGTGTGGCGATGCGCGTGCCGCCCGAGAGCGGGATCTCGACGCGCGCCTCCGGCGACTCCGTGAGCACGCGCTTCGCCCGCTCGGCCGCCGCGACGAGGAGAGCGAACGTCTCGGTGTCGTCGCCTTCGATGCTGAGCTTCTCGCGAAAGTGATCGACGATGCGGCGGTCGAAGTCGTCGCCGCCGAGGCGCGTGTCGCCGCCCGTCGCGAGCACCTCGGAGAGACCCTCGCGAAGCTGCAGTAGCGACACGTCGAACGTGCCGCCGCCGAGATCGAAGACCGCGACGAGGGCTTCCTCCTGCTTGTCGAGGCCGTAGGCCAGCGCTGCCGCCGTCGGCTCGTTCACGAGGCGCAGCACCTCGATCCCCGCGAGGCGGCCTGCGTCGCGCGTCGCCTGGCGCTGGCTGTCGTTGAAGTACGCCGGCACCGTGATCACGGCGCGCAGCACCTCCTCGCCGAAGGCCTGCTCCGCGCGGCGCTTCAGCTCGCGCAGGATCAGCGAGGAAACCTCGGGCGGCGTCAGCGCGAAGGTCGTTCCGGGAGCTTCCTCCGCGTCGAGCAGGATGCGGAGCGGTCCCGCATCTTCGGCGAAGCGGTACTGCGCCCGGTCGACGGAGTCGACGTGCTCGATCCCGAGCCCCATGAAGCGCTTGACGGAGAGGATCGAGCTTCGCGGATGCAGCACGGCGCGACGTCGCGCGGTCTCGCCGACGAGGAACGAGCCGTCGGGAAGGCGCGACACCGCCGAAGGCAGGAGCGGGCTTTCGGTGCTCGGATCGGGGACGATCTGCGGGCGCCCGTCCTCGTCGAGGAAGCCGACGAGGCTGTTCGTCGTGCCGAGATCGATTCCGACGACGCGGGGCATCCTACGACTCCTCGAGAGCGCGCCGGACGTCGCGCTCCAGCGTGCGGAGGTAGGAGATCTCGGAGAGGAGCTGCTTCAGCCGGCTGCGCGCTTCGCCGAGCGGCTCCTCCTCCGCGCTCGCATCGGGCCACTCCTCGAGCGTGCTCTGCACCGCCGCGCGCTCGTCCCCCAGGCGCGACGAGAGCGCTTCGAGGATGCCGCGCGTCTCCGATTGCAGAGCTTCGCGCTCGGAGCCGCTCGCGGCGCGAAGCTCGGCGAGTTTCTCCTGCACCTCGAAGACCTCGGCGGCGAGACGCGGCGGGACCTGGTTGTTCTCGCGCCCGAGCGAGTCGCCCGCGCGCTCGAGCCACCAGCGGCCGCGACTCTCGACGTCCTTCAGCGTGCGGAACGCGTCGTTCAGTAGCGCGGACGCGCGCACGCTCGCGCGCTGCTCCTCGGCCGAGCCGGTCTGGAAGCGATCGGGGTGCAGCCGGCGGCTCAGATCGTAGTAGCGGCGCTGCAGCTCGTCCGTCTCGATGCCCGGACGACCCGCGAAGCCGAGCAGGGCGAGGTAATCGGCGTTGCTGGGCAAGAGCTGGATCGCCTCGCAGTTCGGACAGAAGAAGGCGGGCGGATTCGGTTGCCGACAGCGCCAGCAGGGGATCCGGCGCTCAGACTCCGAAGGAAGCGCCGCAGCCACAGGTCCTCTTGACGTTCGGGTTCCTCAGGTTGAACCCCGAATGCATGAGGTCATCGGCGTAATCGAGCTCGGTGCCGTTCAGATAGAGATAGCTCTTCCGGTCGACGATGATGCGCGCGCCGCCGCGCTCGAAGACGCGATCGCCGTCGCGCTTCTGATCGAGGTCCATCTTGTAGGAGAGACCCGAGCAGCCGCCGCCGACGACCTTCACGCGGAGCCCGCGCTCCTCCGGCGTCTCCTCCGGGAGGAGGGAGCGGATCTTCGCGACGGCGGAGTCGCTGAGAGTGATTCCTCGTGTCGTCGACAAGGCTCGAGTTCCGTTCCGGAGGAGCGGTGCGGCGTGCCGTCAGGCAGCCGCGCTGCCGTCCTTCTTCTTCTCGTGGTGCTCGCGCCAGTCCTTGACGGCAGCCTTGATGGCGTCCTCGGCCAGCACGGAGCAGTGGATCTTCACCGGAGGCAGCGAGAGCTCCTCGACGATGATCGAGTTCTTGATCTGCTCGACCTCGTCGACCGTCTTGCCCTTCACGAGCTCCGTCACATAGCTCGAGCTCGCGATCGCGCTGCCGCAGCCGAACGTCTTGAAGCGCGCGTCCTGGACGACGCCCTCGTCGCTGATCTTCAGCTGGAGCTTCATGACGTCGCCACACTCCGGCGCACCGACGATGCCCGTGCCGACGTTCTCCTCGCCCTTCTCGAACGAGCCGACGTTCCGCGGGTTCGCGTAGTGGTCGATGACCTTGTCGCTGTAGCTTGCCATGGTCGTTCCTCTATCCCTTCAGCGCCGTTCAGTGCTGCGCGCCCGCGAAGTAGTTCTTCAGGTCGATCCCTTCCTTCGCCATTTCGTACAGCGGTGACAAGTCGCGCAGGCGCTTGACCTCGTCGATCACGCGGCCGGCGACGTAGTCGACCTCCTCCTCGGTGTTGAAGCGGCCGAGGCCGAAGCGGATCGAGGTGTGCGCGAGCTCGTCGCCGACGCCGAGTGCCTTCAGGACGTACGACGGCTCGAGCGTCGCGGACGTGCAGGCGGAGCCGGAGGAGACGGCGATCGCCGGCAGGTTCGGATGCGCGGAGCCGTTCAGGCCCATCAGCATCGACTCGCCCTCGATGTAGGCGAAGCTGAGATTCAGGTTGCCGGGAAGCCGCTCGGTCGGATGGCCGTTCAGGTAGACGTCGTCGAGCTCGGCGACGATCTTCTCGTGCAGGCGGTCGCGGAGACCCCGCGTTCGCACGGCCTCCTCGGCCATCTCGCCGCGGGCGATCTCGACCGCGGCGGCCAAGCCGACGATGCCGGGGACGTTGAGCGTCCCGGAGCGCATGCCGCGCTCGTGTCCACCGCCGTCCATCTGCGCCGTCAAGCGAACGCGCGGTCCGCGCGAGCGGACCCACAGAAAGCCGACGCCCTTCGGACCGTAGATCTTGTGACCGGAGGCGGAGAGCAGGTCGACGCCGAGCTCGTCGACGTGGACCGAGATCTTCGCGAAGCCCTGTGTCGCGTCGCAATGGAAGAAGATGCCCTTCTCCTTTGCGACGCGTCCGATCTCGGCGATCGGCTGGATCGTGCCGATCTCGTTGTTGGCGAGCATGACCGAGATCAGGATCGTTTCGTCGGTGATCGCCTCGCGTACCTGCTCCGCCGAAACGCGGCCCTGCTGATCGACGGGCAGATACGTGACGCGCGCGAGCTTCTTCCGCTCGAGCGCCTTGCAGGTGTCGAGCACTGCCTTGTGCTCGGTGGCGGTCGTGATGACGTGGTTGCCCTTGTCCTTGTAGAACTCGACGACGCCCTTGATCGCGAGGTTGTCGGACTCGGTGGCGCCGGAGAGCCAGATGATCTCCTTGCCCTTGCCGCCGAGGAAGCTTCCGACGGTCTCGCGTGCGCGATCGACGGCTTCCTCCGCTTCCCAGCCGAAGGAGTGGTTGCGGCTCGCCGCGTTCCCGAGGTGGTCTCTGAGGTAGGGCAGCATCGCCTCGAGCACCCGCGGATCGAGCGGGGTCGTGGCGTGATTGTCCATGTAGATTCGGCTCTGCATCCTTCTTCGCCTGCCTCCGGCTCGCGGCGAGCCTCTGGGTGGCTTGGAGACTATTCAGACCTGTTTAGGATGATTTACGGCGGCGCCGATGTCAAGGGCGACGGGGCCCTTTCGCGGTCCGCTTTGCACGATCCCGCGGGCGCCGATAATCGGGAACCATGGTCCGGGCGCACATCGAGGAGGTCTCCCGCCACGTCGGGGAGACGGTGACCCTCCGGGGATGGCTGAAGGGGCGGCGGTCCAGCGGGAAGCTCCTCTTCCTGCAGGTGCGGGACGGGACCGGGACGATCCAGTGCACCGCGTTCCGGCCCGACATCGCCCCCGGAGTCTTCGAGGAGGCCTCCCGGCTTCCCCAGGAGTCCTCCCTCACGGTGGTCGGGACGGTCCGGGAGGACCCTCGGGCCCCGGGCGGTTTCGAGCTCCAGGTCCAGGATCTCTCGGTCGAGGCCGTCGCCGACGAGTTCCCGATCACCCCGAAGGAGCACGGGACGGCCTTTCTCCTCGACCGGCGCCACCTCTGGCTCCGCTCGAGCCGCCAGCACGCGATCCTGCGGATCCGCGCCAGCGTCGTCCGTGCCTGTCGAAGCTATTTCGACGAGCGCGGCTACACCCTTCTCGACGGACCGATCTTCACGCCGGCGGCGTGCGAGGGTACGACGACGCTCTTTCCCGTGGACTACTTCGGCGAGCGCGTCTACTTGACGCAGAGCGGGCAGCTCTACATGGAAGCCGGGGCGATGGCCTTCGGAAAGGTCTACTGCCTCGGACCGACGTTTCGCGCGGAGAAGTCGAAGACGCGGCGGCACCTGACCGAGTTCTGGATGATCGAGCCCGAGGTCGCCTACATGGACCTCGACGGCGACATGGACCTCGCCGAGGACTTCATCGTCTCGGTCCTGCAGCGCGTCCTCGCGGAGCGACGCCTGGAGCTCGAGCTGCTCGAGCGGGACGTGACCTCGCTCGAGAAGGCGCAGAAGCCGTTCCCGCGGATCTCCTACACCGAAGCCGTCGATCTCCTGCGCGAAGCCGGCCACGAGCACCCATGGGGCGACGATTTCGGCGGCGACGAGGAGACCGTGCTCGCGAGCCGCTTCGACCGGCCGGTGATGATCCATCGCTATCCGGCCGCGTGCAAAGCCTTCTACATGAAGAACGATCCCGCCGATCCGCGGCTCGCGCTCTGCGTCGACGTGCTCGCACCCGAGGGATACGGCGAGATCATCGGCGGCGGCCAGCGCGAGGACGATCTCGCGACGCTCGAGCAGAAGATCGCCGCGCACGAGCTGCCGCGTGAGCCGTTCGAGTGGTATCTCGACCTGCGCCGTTACGGCAGCGTGCCGCACGCGGGCTTCGGCATGGGGATCGAACGCATGGTCGCGTGGATTTGCGGGATCCACCACGTTCGCGAGACGATCCCGTTCCCCCGCATGCTGGAGCGCACGACCCCATAGAGCCCGGCTTGCGGGCCTCGGGACGGGTTGCGAGGAATCGACTCGTGCGTGTGATCGGACTCGCCGGCGGGATCGGCTCGGGCAAGAGTGCCGTCTCCGCCATGCTCGCGCGGCTCGGCGCGGAGGTGATCGACGCGGACAAGCTCGGACATGCGGCGTATCTCCCGGGAACCGCGGGCTTCGACGCGGTCGTCGCGGAGTTCGGGCGGGAGGTCGTCGCGGCCGACGGCACGATCGACCGTAAGAAGCTCGGCGCGCGCGTCTTCTCGGATCCCGCGGCGCTCGCGCGACTGAATCAGATCGTGCACCCGCTGATCCGGACCGCGATCGAAGAGCGCATCGAGGCGGTGCGGCGACGGGGGGACGTGCCGGCCGTGATCGTCGAAGCCGCCATCATGCTGGAGGCGGGTTGGCGCGGCTCGATGGACGAGATCTGGGTGCTCTCGGCGCCGGCGGGCCGTATTCGCGAGCGGCTCGCCGCGCAGCGCGGCCTCGACGCGAGTGAAGTCGACGCGCGCGCCGCTCGTCAGATGTCCGATGAGGAAAGGCGCGCGAAGGCCGATCTCGTCATCGAGAACGACGGCTCGCTCGCCGATCTCGAGGCGCGAATCGGCGAAGTCTGGCGCGCCCGGATCGCGCGTTGACACGGGCGTGCGTGCCCTTAAGTTGAACCTGATGCGAGCGACCCCGCACGGCAAGGACCCTCGGAATCGCAGGGAAATCGCAGCGTGAAGAAGATCCGCTTCTCCATCTGGTATCTGCCCGCCGCGCTCCTCGTGCTGTTGCTCGTGCAGAGCATCTTCGTCACTCCGCGTCCGATCTCCGTCAGCTACAGCGACCTGCAGGGGCTCGCGGACGACAACGCCGTCCAGAAGGCGCTGATCACCTCGGACGAGGTACGGTTCCAGCTCCGACCGGACTACGAAGTCAACGGAAAGCTGAAGGAGAAGGTCGAGAAGTCGAAGGATTTCGTCGGTTCGATCGGAGAGGCGACGCCGACCTTCGTCGCGACGCGGCCGCCCGGCCTCGACGTCGCGCCACTCGTCAAGACTCTCACCGATCACAAGGTCGAGTTCTCGGGCGAAATCGCAGACGACTTCTGGCGGACGCTGCTCCTCGGCTGGCTCCTTCCGTTCGGACTGATCCTCCTGATGTGGAATCTGATCGCGCGGAGGATGGGCCCCGGTGGCGCCGCGGGCGCGCTCTCGTTCGGCCGCAACAAGGCGAAGATCTACGGCGAGAACGACGTCCAGGCGCGCTTCTCGGACGTCGCCGGGATCGACGAGGCGAAGGCCGAGCTCGAAGCGGTCGTGTCCTTCCTTCGCGACCCGGCGCATTTCCAGCGGCTCGGCGGACGGATTCCCAAGGGCGTTCTTCTCGTCGGTCCTCCCGGCACCGGCAAGACGCTCCTGGCGCGCGCGATCGCGGGCGAAGCCGGCGTTCCGTTCTTCTCGATCAGCGGCTCCGAGTTCATCGAGATGTTCGTCGGCCTCGGTGCGGCTCGGGTTCGCGACCTGTTCGAGCAGGCGAAGAGCAAGGCTCCGTGCATCGTCTTCATCGACGAGCTCGACGCCGTCGGAAAGTCTCGCGCAGGCGCGGGCCTCCAGATGGGCCGGCACGACGAGCAGGAGCAGACGCTGAACCAGCTCCTCGTCGAGATGGACGGGTTCGACGCTTCGAAGGGAGTCGTGCTGCTCGCCGCGACGAACCGTCCCGAAGTCCTCGATCCGGCGCTGCTGCGCGCCGGCCGGTTCGACCGCCGGATCGTCGTCGAGCTCCCCGATCGCACGGGCCGCGCGAAGATCCTGCAAGTGCATCTGAAGAGCGTGAAGGCCTCGCCGGAGGTCAACGTCGACGACCTCGCGGCGCGCACTCCGGGATTCTCCGGCGCGGACCTCGCGAACCTCGTCAACGAGGGAGCGCTCCTCGCCGCGCAGCGCGGAGCGAACGTCGTCGAGCAGAAGCACTTCCTCGAGGCGGCCGATCGCTTGATGACCGGCCTCGAGCGACGGAGCCGCGTGCTTCGTCCGGAGGATCGTACGCTCGTCGCGCACCACGAGGCCGGACACGCGCTCGTCGCCTCGCTGCTCGAACACACGGATCCGGTGACGAAGATCACGATCATTCCGCGGTCGATCGGCGCGCTCGGCTTCACGATGCAGCTTCCGACCGAGGACCGGGTTCTCGCGCGACGGTCGGAGCTGCTCGATCGACTCGCGGTGATGCTCGGCGGACGCGTCGCCGAGGAGATCGTCTTCGGCGACGTCAGCACCGGCGCGCAGGACGACCTCGAGCGCGCGACGCAGCTCGCGCGACAGATGGTCTGCCTCTTCGGGATGAGCGAGAAGCTCGGTCCCCTGAGCTACGGCCGGCGCGAGGCCTCGTTCCTCGGCGACATGCTCGGGCGTCCGCAAGCGGCGAGCGAAGCGACGGCGGAGGCGATCGACGCCGAGGTGGCGGGCTTCGTCCGCCAGGCGCACGCGCGCGCGCGTCAGCTCCTGTCGGAGCGGAATCGCGGTTTGGCGAGCCTGGCGCGCGCACTCGAGGCCCAGGAGACGCTCGAGGGCGAGGCGCTCGCAAGAGCGCTCGAGGACGCGAAGCAGCGCGACTCCGAGCGTCCCGCTCGCGTCGCCTGATCGGACTCGTCCTCCGCACCGACGACGACGGCTTCCCCTTCGGTTCCGGGCAGCACCGGCTGCCAGATCGAGTAGAATCCGCAGTCGACGATCTTCGCCAGGCGATCCGTCACGTAGCGATCGAGGCGCTCGTCGTGCGCCGGGCTCAGAACGAACAGGTCGCCGTGCGCCGGAGCGAGATATCCCTCGTAGTGCGCATTGCCGGCGTCCCACGGGAGGTGAAACACGTCTCTCCCCCCGTAGAACCGCGCCGAGAACGGGATCTTCTCGATGAAGATGATCTGTCCCGTGGCGTGCCGTTGCTGCTGGATCGCGCGCGCCTCGTCGAGCACGGATTTCGCGGACCAGCGTCCTTCGATCAGCGGCATCCCCACGGTGAGCACCAGGGAGTAGACGGTGACGAGCGCCGCGGAGGCGACCGCAACGTGCACGGTTCGAAATCCCGCGGTCGCGAGTAGCGCGGCGAGAAGAAGGGCCGCGACGGGGAGGACGGGAAGAACGTACGTCCCGAGGATGTGTCGCGAGAAGCACAGAAAGAACACGTCCGCGGCGATGACTAGCAGGAAGAACTGGAGAGCGGGCGCGCGGAACTGCGTCAGCGCTGCGCTTCTCTCCTCGGGGCGTCGTATCTTCCAGCCGAGCAGCAGCAGCCACGGCAGCACGGCCAGGAGGAAGAAGAAGATCGCGGCTCCGTAAGGATAGCGGTGACCTCCTCCGTAACGGTCGCCGTAGCTCGACGAGGCGTAGCGGAGGAAGTTCTCGTTGACGAAGAAGTATTCGAGGAATCCCGGATTGCTCCGCTCGGCGAGCAGGAACCACGGAGCCCAGGGCAGCAGGAACAGCAGCATCCCGAGCCCCCACGGCAGCCCGCGCAGGACGAGCGGCGGCCGCTTCCAGAGCGCCCAGAGAGCTGCAGGCAACCCGAAGAGAACGAGCGAGACGGGACCCTTGATGATCATCCCGACGCCAAGGCACGCGAACGCCACGAGCCCGAAGCGTCGCTTTCGTCGAAGATCTTCCTCGAGCGTCGAGCAGAAGAAGGCGAGGAGCGCGAGGTTGACGACGAGGGTGAGAACGACGTCGGTCAGCCCGAATCCCGCCGCGAAGAAGAAGAGGGGACACGAGAGCAGCACGAGAAGCGCGCTTCGCACGACGTCGGACCCCAGGTGCCGCCGCATCACGAGCCAGGTCGACCCGAGTACGGCGATCGCGGCGAGAAACGACGGAAACCGACTCGCGAACTCGTCCGGACCGAAGAAGCGCATCGAGAAGGAGCTGAGCCAGTAGTAGAGCGGCGGCTTGCTCAGGAAGGGGATGTAGTCGTTGTTCGACCAGACCATGGGCGTGAGCAGGTTCCCGGTCTGCAGCATGTCGCGGGCGACCGTCGCGTAGCGGGCCTCGCTCGGATCGACGAGCGGAAGGACGGACAGCGTCGCGAGACGCAGGCCGAGAAGGGAGACGAGGAGGAGGAGGAAGATCGACGCGCGCACGCGGAGCTCCCGCGATCCGTCGCTGCGGGTCTACCGCGCCATCGCGCCGACCAGCGTCTCGATCGCGATCGCGCGGAAGTTGCCCCAGTGCCTCCAGGTCCCCGGACACGCGCGCAGGCGCCTCGCGGCGTCGTCGAGCCCGGCGCGGTCGGCTTCGATCCAGCCGGTGATGCCTTCCTCCGGATCCTGCTCCTGCAGCACGCCGCCGCGCTCCTCGAGGAGGAAGAGGTAGCTCCGGAAGATCGAGCGACCCGAGAGGGTCCGGTACTGCAGCACCGCGAGGAAGCGCGCAACGTCGACCTCGAGCGCGGTCTCCTCCTCGGTTTCGCGCAGGAGCGCGTGCTCGATCGTCTCGCCGCGTTTCAAGCCGCCGGTCGGAAGGCGGAACACCTGGTCCGGGTAGCTGCCCTTCGTCTGCAGCAAGATGCCGCCGCTCGGGCGGCGGATCGCCATCGCGACCTCGGCCTCGCGAGCGCCGTTCAGCGGACCGAAGGAGGTCTTCTGCAGCGCATGCGCGAAGGTCTTCGGCTTCCCGTACCGGCGCGAGAGGCTCGCGACCTCGGCTTCGATCGACGAAGCCGTCACTTCGAAGGCTCCCCCGTGAGCTTCCGGGCGGCGGCCTCGACCTGATCGCCGACGAGCTCTCCGAGCGCAGCCGGCAGGCTCGGGAGGCTCGCTCCCGACGCGGCGGGATGGCCGCCTCCGCCGCACGCCTCGGCGAGCTTCGAGAGATCGAAGTCGATGTCGGGAGAGCGGCGGAACGACAGCGCCCGGCTTCGCACGTCGAAGAGGACGAAGACCGTCCGTGGGCTCGCCTTTCCCCATTCGTCCGCGATTTCGCCCGAGTATCCGTCGCAGAGGGCGGAGGTCAGCGTGAGCGAGCCGATGGAGCGATCGAATCGCGTCGCGACCGAAAGCGCGCGGTTTCGCTCGAGCTCCTCCTTCACGCGCTTCCGGGCCTCGGCCATTGCCGGAGTGTCCGCGAGGTCCGGTCCCATCTCGAGGAACGCTTCGTAGGCCGCGCCCGTCGGCAAGGCGCGGACGACGAGACCGAGCTCGCGCGAGCCCGGGATCCGGTGCAGCCAGCGATCGTTGTCGTCCGCCATCGCCGCGACCGGAGCGAACTGCTCGAAGCGCGCCGGCGCGCCGGGCTCGCCGCGGCGCTTCGCCTCCGCGGCGCTCTCGGCGAGATGATCGTAGACGAGCTTCGCCGCGGAGAACTCGTCGCGGACGACCTGGGTGGCGAACGGAAGAGCGTACGCGCCCGCGGCGAGGCGCTCGATCGCGGTGCGATGGTGATCGAACCAGCGGAGGACGACCCCGCGTTCGGCGAGACGTGCGAGGTGCGCTTCCGTGTCGGGGTCGTTCCACGAGATGTCGGTGATCCAGAGCTCCTCGCCGGGAGCGGGCTCGATCGAGCGGATCAGCGCGCCGACTTCCTGGTTCGACGCAAACTGCACGCGGACGTCGTCGTCCTCGAAGAAGCGCGCGACGGCGGCCGCGGCGACGGCACCGTCGAGACAGTGCGGACCGTGGCTGACGAGGTGGAGTACGCGACCGGCCATGCGAAGAAGAGGGCGAGAGCGACGCGCGCTCAGGACCCGCCGGGACGCCGCTCGGCGCGGATCGCGAACGAGGCCGCCCAGATGCCCATGGCGAGCGTGACGGCACGGGTGAGGACGTCGGTGTGCGCGGTCAAGGAGGAGTCGTCGAAGCTGCCCCCGATCGCGGCGCGCGCGATGCCTTCCAGGGCGAGGACGATCAGGGCTCCGGCGACGACGGCGACGATCATGCTCGAGTGTGGATCACCACGGAGGAGCGAGCGCGCGGCGATCGCGGAGGTCGTGACGAGGAACAGGTGTGGGAGCGAGTGCGAGACGGTCCAGCGCCACGTCTCGTCGCTCGTCGCTTGCCCGACCCCTGCCGCGAGAGTGGTCCAGTAGACGAGAACGAAGCCCGCGAGCACGAGAAGCGATCGGCCGAGCCAGATCGCTTCCACAGCGAGATCGGACGGAGGCGGCGTCGGCGGGCGACGATCGACTCGTGAAGCGCGCGGCCGAGGGCGTAGCGTGTGGTCGCGGAGGTAGACGAGCTTCTGTGAGGACTGCCCTCGTTCGGTCGCCATAACGCTTCGCCCGACGGCGAGCAGACGTGCTCGCCCGACATCGATCGGGGAACCGCGCGCGCGCCGCGGCGCTGAGTCTACTCGCCCCGCATGCCGGTGACAAGACAGGAGCCATAGCGGGAGAGCCATCGACGGGGTAAGGGTCGGGCGTGGGTTCGGGCACGGCCTGGAGCCGACGAATCGCGGACGAGCTCTGGTCCGGAGTCGTGACCCCCCTCACCTTCTCGCTGCTCGCCGAGGAGATGACCGAGCACATGGTTCGGCGTCGCCTGGAGCAGGCGGGTCTGCACGGGCCGAGTCGACGTCCGGTATTTCAGCTCGTGCGCGGCCATGTCTACGTCAACGCTTCGTTGATGGCCGAGGTGATGGCCGAGCTGCCGGGCCTCGTCCTGAGCGACGGTGTGCGGGCGCTCCTTCCCGACGAGCTTCGCTCGACCCTCGAGCAGCAGCGGCGCGGGATCCTCGACCCGCGGACCCTCGCGACGGTTGCGCGCCTCACCTGGAACGAGCGCGACTGGGCCCCATGGTCGCGCGCGGCTTCGTTCCGTACCGAGGCGGCCCGCGTCGCGCGCGAGCTCGCGGGATTTCACGTGGATTCGCGGGCGAGCGGCTCGGAGATCGCAGCGGAGATGGAAGCGCTGCGTCGGCGGCTCGGACGGTTCCTCGAAGTCGTCAGCTGGGGGATGATCTACGCCTACGTCTTCTTCCACCTCCTCGCGCACCTGCAGCGCGAGTGGCTTCCCGCGGAGCGCGAGTCGGTCGCCGGTCTCCTCGCTGGAATTCCCGGAATTCGCACGTTCGAGGTGCATGAGGAGCTATTCCTCCTGGCGGCTCGCGTTCGAGAGGACCCGCAGCTTCGAGCCGCGGTGCTCGACGGGCCGGCGAGCACCGTCGCGCAGCGTATCGCGCGGGGCGATTTCGGCGATTTCGGGCGGGACTTCCGAGGCGTGCTCGAGCGACACGGCCACCGGCTCGTCGCGCGCGATCTCGCGTTTCCGACGTGGCGGGAGCGGCCTTCGGTCCTGATCGAGATGGTCCGCCGGCTCGCCGCTTCGGGCGGAGAAGATGCGGCGTGCCGCCAGGCGCGTCGCAACGAGCGGCTCCGCCGGATCGACGCGGAGCTGGCGCGAGGACTCGGCGGGTTTGCACGGCGGACGGCCTTTCGCACCGTCTTGCGGCTCTGCGAGCAGTACTACGCCGTGCGCGAGAACATGCGCTACCACGCCGACTACTTCCTCGCGGCCCTACGCGGGCTCGCTCTCGTGGCGGGGGATCGGCTCGTCGCCGCGGGTGCGCTCGCCGATCGCGACGACGTGTTCTACCTGCGCATGGACGAGCTCGCGAGGGCCCTCGAGGGAAGCGGAGCCTCGAGCGTTTCGGTGGTCGCGGCGGCTAGACGAAGCGAGTACGAAGCCGATCGGGGCGTGGCTCCGCCGGAGGTGCTCTGGGCGGACGAAGCCGCCCTACCCGAGCTCGAAGCTGCGGCCCGCGTGGCGAGTGCGCCCACGGACGCAGCGGTGCTGCACGGCGTCGCCGCCGCTCCCGGCTCGATCGACGGATCCGTCCGGGTCGTCCGTACCGTCGAGGAGCTGGAGGCGGTTCTCCCGGGAGAGGTCATCGTCGCCACGGCGACCGACCCCACGTGGACGTCGTTCCTCGCGCTCGCGTCCGGGCTCGTCCTCGAGGTCGGCGGCCTGCTCTCGCACGGCGCGATCATCGCGCGCGAGCTCGGAATCCCTGCCGTGGTCGACGTGAGCGGCGCCACCTCGGTGCTGACGACGGGCGAGCGCGTCCGGATCGACGGCGGAGACGGCCTCGTGCACCGCCTGGGGAGTTGAAGGAGGTCTACGGCGCGCTCGGCCGGAGGTTCGAGGCCGACAGCTCCTCGACGCTGATTGCCTGACCGGCGCCGCTTCGCACGCGAGTTTCGCGCTTCACGAGACCGACGCCGCGCACGTACCACTCGACGAGCTCCTGCCGCGCGGACAGTGTCCCATCGGTGCCCTTCGTCTCGAGCGTCTCGAGCGCCGCGATCCGGAGCGCGTCGGAGAACCGTCCCGCGGGAACCGAAACCACCTCGGTGCCTTCGACACGGCTCTTCCGCACGCCGCGTGTCACGATGCGGCGGTCGCCTTCGACCGCCTCGATCTGACTTTCGGCGCTCCACTCGTATCCGGGGACGAGGTCCTTCGCGGGCGCGAGCCCCGGAAGGCGCGCGATCACGGCCCCGGTGGCCCTCTTGCCGCCGTCCTGCCCGCGCGCCCGTCCCTTGACGATCATGCTGATCCGTCCGCCGTCGCACTGGACGCTCGTTCGCGCGCGTCCGGCAGCGACGCCCGGAGCTTCCGGCGTCCGCACGGTCTGCTCGATCGTCGCGGTCTCCCGCGCGCCTTCGCGTGACAGGGACTTCACGACGCTCGTCTTTTCGATCAGCGTCGGCTTGCCGAGCGGACCTTCGCGATACGTCCACGACGCTCCCGTCGCGAGCGGGTAATACGGGTTGCACGGCGCGGGGTCGGCTCCGTGTGTCGAAGCGACGAGGACCATTCCCGCGCCGAGCCCGAAGAGGGCCGTCGCAGCGACGAGCCAGCGGGCCATCGAGGTCGATCTCAGAGGTGCGCGGGATCGCGGTACTCGCCGAAGACCGCGCGGTAGACGTCGGAGATCTCCCCGACGGAGCAGCCGTCGCGAACGGCGCGAATCAACGGTGGCAGAAGGTTCTCGCCCGACTGCGCCGCTGCGCGAACCGCCGCGAGGCTCTCGCGCGCCTGCGCCGCGTTCCGCGAGCGCTTGAAGCGACGCACGCGATCCGACTGCCGATCCTCGATCTCGAGCGGGATGCGCAGGATCTCGAGCGGCCGCTCCTCCTGAGCCTGGTACCGGTTCACGCCGACGATCACCTTCTCGCCCGCGTCGAACCTCTGCTGCTCGCGATACGCCGCCTCCGCGATCTCGAGCTGCGGATAGCCCTGATCGATCGCTGCGATCATTCCGCCGCGGCGGTCGATCTCGTCGATATACGCCTGCGCCTTCGCTTCGATCTCGTCCGTCAGAGTCTCGATCGCGTAGCTTCCGCCGAGGGGGTCGACGAGGTTCGCGACGCCGCTTTCCTCGGCGAGGATCTGCTGCGTGCGAAGCGCGACCATCGCGGATTGCTCGGTCGGCAGCGCAAGCGTCTCGTCGAACGAGTTCGTGTGCAACGACTGCACGCCCCCGAGCACGCCCGCGAGAGCCTGGAGGGCGACGCGCACGACGTTGTTGAGCGGCTGCTGCGCGGTCAACGTGACGCCCGCCGTCTGCGCGTGCATGCGGAGACGACAGGCCTCGTCGCGCTTCGCGCCGAAGCGCTCGCGCATGATGCGCGCCCACAAACGTCGCGCGGCGCGGAGCTTCGCGATCTCCTCGAAGAAGTCGTTGTGCACGTCGAAGAAGAACGAAAGCCGATGCCCGAAGTCGTCGGCCGCGAGGCGACCGCGCCGGACCACCTCCTCGACGTAGGCGATGCCGTCCGCGAGCGTGAACGCGACCTCTTGAACCGCCGTCGAGCCCGCTTCGCGGATGTGGTAGCCGCTGATCGAGACGGCGTGCCATCGCGGCGCTTCGCGCGCGCAGAACTCGATCATGTCCGCGACGATGCGCACCGAAGGCTCGGGCGGACAGATCCACTCCTTCTGCGCGATGAACTCCTTCAGCATGTCGTTCTGGATCGTTCCGCCGAGACGGTCCCATGGAATGCCGCGTCGCTCCGCGATGGCGAGGTACATCGCGAGAAGGATCGATGCGGTACAGTTCACCGTCATCGACGTGGTCACGCGATCGAGGGGGATCTCGGCGAAGAGGACCTCCATGTCCTCGATCGTCGACACGGACACGCCTTCGCGTCCAACCTCGCCGCGCGCGCGCGGGTGGTCGGCGTCGTAGCCCATCAGCGTGGGCATGTCGAAAGCGGTCGACAGTCCTTGCTGACCTTGATCGAGGAGGAAGCGGAAGCGCTGATTCGTCTCCTCCGGCCCGCCGAAGCCGGCGAACTGGCGCATCGTCCAGCGCCGCTCGAGGTACATCGTCTCGTACGGCCCGCGGAGGAACGGATACTCGCCGGGGCTTCCACCGTCGCCCGAGACGTCGCTCGGGCCGTAGACCGGACGGAGCTCCAGGCCGGACGCGGTCCGTGCGGGCTCGGGTGCCTTGCGAGCCGTCACGCTAGAAGCCCGCGAGTGGCGGAGCCGCGCTCGCGCTCGCCGGCCGCTGGATGTCGCCCGGACCGGGACGCAACGCCTGGATCTCGACTTCTGGATTGACCTGGCGCTGGCGAATCTTGCCGATCGCATCGTTCGCGAGCAGAGCGAGCCGCTCGTTCGAGCTGCCCTGCGCGACGACCTCGAGCGCGGGGACCGAGTCCTCGGTGCCGATCTCGCCAAGGGAGAAGATCGCGGTCCCGATCAGCTCGGCCTCGGTATCCTGTCCGAGGAAGTCCGCGACCGGCTTCGCCGCACGCGGGTCGCCGATCTTGCCGAGCGCGACGAGTACGCGCTTCTTCAGCCACGGCTCGCTGTCCCGTAGGTACAGTGTCTGCACCAGCACGGGCGTTGCCGTGCTCGCTCGCGCCTGTCCGAGGCAGTCGATCGCCTTGAGACGGACCCGCGTGTCCTGATCGGACATCGCGTCGATCAGGTGCTGGACCGCCTCTTCGTCCTTCGCCGCTTCCGCGAGCGACTTGACGGCCTCGAGACGGACGGCGGGATCCGGATCGGCGAGGTCTCCCGCGAGCGCCTCGACGTCGGGCCCGGAGCTTCCCGGCCGCAACGTCGATTGGCCTTGTCCCGGAACCCCCGCGTCGGCATCGGATCCGCTGCCGCCTCCACCCGACGGGGCTCCGCCGCCGAGCCCGAACTGGGCGTAGGACGGCGTACTACAGAGGACGAGGAGCGCGAGCGACACGGCCGGGCGAAAAGGCATTCGGGCGCGCATCCGGAAACTAACGACAGAAACCCGCGGGACGCGCAAGGTTGCTTCGCCGAAACGAAGAAGGGCGCCCGGGTTGCCCCGGGCGCCCTTCCCGTCGACGAGATCCGCTCGAGATCTCGAAGAAGGACTAGAACAGGCCCTGCGCGGTGCCGTCGACGAAGGCCGGCGACGGCGAACCCTCGACCTGCTCGACCTTCACGCTGGCGCTCGCACCGAAGCGCTCGATCGCCTGGCCGACGATGCCGTAGAGGTAGTCGTCGCCGTTGACGAGGCCGCCGGCGGGGAAGAGGCGAACGATGCCCGACGTGTCGATGGTGGTCGTCGGCGGGATGATCGGTTTGTTGCCACCGCTGAGCGTGAAGAACTTGGTGCAGCTCACGGTCACGTCAGGCAGCGAAACCGGGATCTCCGTCGTGTCGACGAACTCGGTGTGGAAGCGCAGCGAGCCCGAGGACGGCACGACGATGCCGCTGCTGTGCTCCTCGAGGTGCGTGAGCACCGCGACGCTGGTCTCGACCGCGATCGGGTTGAAGATCTGCAGGGCGAACTCGAAGTCGTTGCCGATCGAGGGCTCCGGAACCTCGACCTCGCCGAGCGAGTCGGTGCCGAGCGCGAACGCGTCGTTACCGAACGAGTAGCCGACGTCCGTATCGGCGAAGGTGAAGGCGCCGACGATCGAATCGTCCGCGATGATCTGGCTCTCCAGGTCGTTGAACGGCGAGCAGTCCTCGTCCGTCTCGTAGGCGATGACCGTGACGACGCCCTTCACGTCCCGGAGGCTGATCTCGGGGCCGACCTTCTCGTTGTCCGCGCCGAGGGCCGACATGTTGCGGGGATCGACGACGACCGTGTCGTTCTCCGTCAAGCAGATCGAGAAGTTGACTTCCTCGTCACAGGAATCGTTCCAGAAGATCCAGTGAGTCGTGACGTCGCGGTCGCTGATGTTGCTGGCCGTCAGGAAGGAGACCCGCGCCGGGCCCGGCGGGATCAGATCGTTGTCCGTCGTGTCGTACGGCATCACGAGCTCTGCGCCCGGCTGCGTGTACGAATAGCCGTCCTCGTTATCGAAGATGGCGGAGGCCGTCCCGCTCAGCCCCAGAACCATCGCGCCGCTCACGGCCAGCGTGGCCAGCGCGACCAACCGACTCCTCTCTCGCTTCACGTTCTCAGCTCCTTTCTTCCCGACAGGGATCCCCTTCGGGGTCCCTCGGGAACGCCACCCAAGAGATTTCCTCATTTTTGGTTAGGCAGAAGAAATTGTCCTGCTTGCGAATTCGTACCCCAGCAGGAGCGTGCTGGAGCACGTCCCCCCTCGGTACCCCCTGGGTCGAGTCCGCCCGCTCTCCCCTCGACAAGACCGCTGTGTCCTAGCAACTCCACCAGCTCATTACAACCGGATCGCCCTACGCCCAGCGCGAAAAACGCCCCTCTCCGAGCCCGTTTCCGGGCCCAAGCGCCTCCCGTCTCGGCGACGGCGAGCCCATGGCTCTGCCGAAGGACGGCCCGCCCGGACGGATTCTTACAGCGGAGGCCCCACGAATCGGGCGTGGGCAGGCTCACCTGCCCCCGGCCGCGTAGGCGGTGCGCCGCTGCTCGACCATCTCTCCGCCGGGCGCCATGCCCACCGGACCGGGTCGCAGCCCCGCCCAGGCGCTGGGGGTCACCGGAAGATGTGGCTCGAGCGACCCGCCACGGAGCTCCCAGCCGCGGCGCTTCAGCTTCTCGAGCAGGGTCGTGCGGTTCACCTGGAGGAGGCGAGCCGCCTCGCGCTTGCTCCCGCCCGCGAGCTGCAGCGCCCGATTGATCATGCGGCGCTCGAAGCTCTCGAGCTCGCCGTAGAAGTCGGCGCCCTCGGGGCCGAAGTCCCAGGGCCTGCCGGATTCCGCGGCGATCGCCGACACGACGGGACGCGCGACCGCCGCCTTGCCGCCTCCGAGAGAGCTCGGGAGGTCGTCGGGCGTCAGGACTCCCGGCACCGCGGCGAGAACCGCCGCCCGCTCGAGGACGTTCCGCAGCTCCCGCACGTTTCCCGGCCAGTCGTAGGCCATCAGGATCCGCCGGGTCTCCTCCGACAGCGTGCAGTGCGGCAGCCCGCGCGACTCGTGCAGGCGAGCGAGGAAGGACTCGGCGATGATCGGGATGTCCTCGCGCCGGTCGCGGAGGGCGGGCAGGGCGATCTCGACGACGTCGAGGCGGTAGAGGAGGTCTTCCCGGAAGTCGCCCTCGCGGGCCATCGCCCGGAGGTTCCGGTGCGTCGCG
>Ga0194131_10001004_pt1 | contig 48793 bp, 45 predicted proteins | sample TA2KigO120mmetaG_FD_148631 | JGI IMG/M metagenome (GOLD analysis project Ga0194131, IMG submission 148631) | Freshwater microbial communities from Lake Tanganyika, Tanzania - TA2015053 Kigoma Offshore 120m | ecosystem: Environmental > Aquatic > Freshwater > Lake | place: Tanzania: Lake...
TAGCGGCGGGAATGCTCTTGGCGGATTTCAAAATGCCTTGGCGGGACTTGGCGGAAACATCAGTCCGAGCCCGCGCCTTTGGCGCGGGCGAGGTCAATCTTTCTTCAAATTCAGAATTGTGGTCATTGTACCAAAAAGTTAGAACTTACTTCCAACAAAATCCTGACTAACCCACCGCCACCGCCTCGCGGACTCGGCACTAACGCCTCGCAAGGCCTCGGCGTTCCCGCCCCCGCCCCGTCTCCTCTATCCTCATTTGTTTTGCGCGCGGAATCTTTTTGAAATAGAATGGGCGACGGGGCGGAGGGTGGATTTTTTACCCCTTTATCTTATCACCATATCCAAAGTTTGGATATTGATTCTTCGGATAGACCATATTACTATTATGGTAAAGTCTATCCACACGAAGGAATATGCCTATTTTGTTGAGCGACTGGTAAAGGCGCGGTTGGAAGCGGGTTTAACGCAAGTGGAGGTAGCTAAAAAGCTCAAACGCCCTCAATCTCACATTTCAAATGTTGAGACTGGACAGCAGAGAGTTGATATCGTTGAACTAAAACGCTTCGCAAGGATGTACAGAAAGAGTTTGGATTATTTCGTACGCTGAATCATTTATGAATCCGGAGCAAAAAATAGGTGAGCAAGTTGCTGATAAGCTCTCGCCTGAAGAAATATCGGGGGCTCAAGCCGAAAGTCCACAAAATGAGGACGAAAGGCGGAAAAATCTTGAATTTGAGCAACAGATTGAGGATTCGGCAAAGCAGGTCGCCGAGCTTGGACAAATTCGAGTCTTCAACAGAGAAGGAAAGATGCTCTTTCAGGGTGATTCTGAACAGTTACTGACGTTTTGGAGAAACAGGGATTACGGCTCCATTGATGATATAGCTAACATTTCCGATAGCGAAGGCGGAACTATCGCTCGTTTCGGACCAACAGACGGACGTGGCTTTTTGTCGCGACAAAGAATTGAGAGCGTCTTCCAAAGTATAGGAGGGGAAGTTGTGGCGAAAAAAGGTGCGGCTGAAAGCACCCAAAGACTTAGAGAGACGAGGGCAGCTTTGGGAGCGGCAGAGGCACCGCCGATTGTTTCCGAAGTGAGGCAGCAAACCTCGCCTGAACGGGTTATTAAAAAAGAGAAAAATACTTTTGATGACGAAAAAGCAAGTGAAGTCATCGCAGTTATGAAAGACTGGGCAAAGTATGGCGGCAAGTTGTATGACCACCTTACCGGAAAGGATCCCCGACTAGAAAGAGGAGTTGACTGGCAGATGAATCCTGACGGCACGGCTAATCTTGAGAGTTACCGCGCGGCTGTCAGGGCGAGAGGTGAGGCGTGGCTTTCAGATCCAAAGAACGAGAAGTGGTTTGAGGATTTCGATAAGTTCCACAGAGACCACCAACACGAGATGAGCGAAGAAAAGGTCGTTCGAGTGAAGAACGCGGACGGCACCTTTTCGGAAAAAGAGAAAAGAACCGCACCTTATTTATATCAGGAAGGCTGGCTCTACTATGAGTCAAATTATTTTGACGAACAAAAGGGAGAAATGACTCAGCCGGAAAGGGAGAAATCGAAGTACCGCGCATACATCAATGTTGGAAGCGAAGATATCGTGCAGACATTCGGGGATATCATCAAAGAGTTGAGCAGTGATCCTGAACTCATAAGATTGGGTTTTCAGATAAAAACCGCCGACACACGTATTTCTGAAAATGTTCCTGTGGACAAGAGTAAACCACAGGGGGAGCAACGACCCGCGACAGAAGAAGAAAAAAGGGCAGAAAAGTCGAGTTTTGCCATGAATGTTATGAATCAGAAAGACCGGATTGTCATGTATTTTGGCGAGAGAGGTATGGAACGCGCTGTGCCGATTTTGCAAAGATATGCGGAACAGAATAGGAGCAAGTTTGAGAAAAAAGGAGTTCTTCTGTCACAAATGCTCAAAGATTCAAAAGGGCAAGAAATACCCGGTATCAGCATCACTTCCGAAACAAAGGGGAAGTCTCCTGATCCGACAGAATATATCTCGGAGTACAAATCTTTCAGTGATATGCAAGATAAGGTTCTCCAGTCATCGCTTCGTTCACTAAAAGCGGCACTTGCTAACCCTAAAACGCTGGAAGGCGTAGGTACAAATTATCCGCAAGTGAAAGTTAGACTGGAAAATCTGAAGCCAAATGTGTCTACAGAAGACTTTGTTCGTGCCGTACTTGCTGACGCCGAGGGGGAAGCGTTTCTCGCAAAGCAGGTGAAGGCAATTTATCCTCAATGGGCAAAGGCGTTTGGGATGTCTGAAAATAACACAGCATTCAAAAAAGGCAGCGAAGTGGAGACTAAAGAATCGAACTCAACCTCCCTAGCAGTTGAAAGCGAAACTGCTAACCCAAAACGGGAGCGATGGGAGCAAGTTAGCCAAGAAATTGAGCATATCACTGACGCCACAGGCAGAGGAATAGATGAGGGAATTAAGGAAACCGTAGTTGCTTTTAATGTCAACGAAATTCCTACTTCACAATCGTGTGAAGGTCACGAAGAAGTCGAAGGAGGTCACCGGCCGTGGCCGTGGGTAGAGGTCGCCGCGTCTGATGAGCCAGAAGAACGATTCGTTGGAGAGAATGAAGCCTTCGTCAAAGCGGCAACGGAAAATAATGTACCCCTCGATGAACTTAAAAAAGGTCATCCTGAAGATATATACTGGAAGTTAAGGGAAGAAGTATCTAAAAATCCGCTGACCCCGGAATACCAAGCGTGGGAGCAAAAGAACAGGGAGCTACATAGCAATGTCAATGAATTACTGGCCGAATTTTACAAAACAAGAAAAGCTGAAGCCGGTATCAAGCTTGAGGTAGAAGACACCGAAGGAGGTTCCTTTGAAATTGGCAGCGAAAAAGAGATGCTGAACAGATTTCTGAGTGATGAACTAACTGATGAGGAAAAGAGGAGTTTGCTGGAGAAATTACCGGCACGTCGAAAAGAAATGCAGGACTTTACGGAATTTCTTAGAAACCGCTTCCTTGGCAGTGAAGCAGAGAACCGTGAGTCAAGAGAGAATCCAATAGAGACTTTACAATCGTCCTCGCTAGAGACGATTAAGAAATATGACTTGGCACAATTACTTCTTGACCGAAAGCAGGCTACACAACTCGGTAGCTTTGATGTCATCGAATCCGACGAACATCGGAAACAGCTCGAAAGAGAAATGGGAGAAGAATATCGGGCTGCAACCGAACTTTTGCAAAAACTTGGACTGAAATTTCAGGGCGAACCGCCGAAGGAAGACAACGGCATTTATGGTTTTTCGCTCACCATTGCGAAAACTGAGGAAAATCTGAATAAGGCAGTTGAGGCTGATAAGGCCGGAAAAGATAAAGAATACGGGGTACTCATGGGATATCCAAAGACGGCCGTAGAGGCATACCAAACGGAAGAAGCTTACGATCTCGAAACTGAACTGCCAAAGGATGAATTGGAAAAGCTGGAAGAGGAGGGCGTACTAGCGTTTCTTGAATTTATGCCTTCAAAATCCCACTGGAAGGAGGAACTCGACTTCGTACGCGAGACGCAAAAAGAAATCAAGGAAAAAGCTTCGGAATTGCACGACGAAATCATCGAAGCGCGGCGCAAGCAGCGGGAAGAATCTCGAGAGTATGACATTCCGGCTGATGCACAGATGCTGGTTGAATATGCGAAAGCACAGTTTGGTAGATTCGCGGAAAGCGATTCGAAGTCGTTCAAGGAGCTATGGACTGATGCGGACCAAGACCATTTCAAACAGTACATGGATGTCTCTATCCGGACTATGTTGAAAGATGCTTCCGGCGCGGAAGCCGGTGAAGACCGCGTAAAGGATTTGTGCCGGACTACCGAAGAGAAAATCATTTTGCAGAGGCTTATGACTGAAAGCGGCTCTGCCATGTCGCTTGAAGAATTTGACAAGCAGCCGTTCTCAAAAGCGGTTCGAGAAACTCTCGGGATAAATGTCGAGGAAACCGAAGGAAATTATTATAAGCATTTTGAGCGCACACAATGAATTTTGAAAAAGAATTTGGTGCTGGTTCAGAAAGTGTTGAAGACCAATACTTTAAGGAGAAAAGTGTACCTGCTAAAATAGCAACATCAGGGAACGACAGGTCATTTGTTGTGGGCCCCGATGGTTCAACAAAAGTTGAGGGAAGCAATGTGCCCATAATAGAGTTCAAAGAGGGAGTGCAGACCCCAGGGCTAGAAAAGGAGAAGATCCTCAAAGACCCCGTGCGCAGTTTTTTGCTAGCGCACGGCTTTGAGGGAGACTCGAAAATCACATACTCAGTGGACAACAACGGGACTAAAGGAAGAACATTCTCGAACTATGACGACCTGCAAAAGTTTTTGAAACGCAATCCTACGCCCGACACCGGCAAAGTTCCGTATCGAATCGATTACGATGCGTCAGTGTACGAATGGGCTGATAAGCTCCCGAAAGACAAGCGGGCGAGGCTTCTTGAGGATTGGGATGCTTTCGGACAGGAGGGTAGAACGAAGGAAGTGGTGCCGGGTGCCAGTGTTCAGTGGACGAGTCAGGGCGCACAGCAGTGGGAAAAGCCGAAGAAGGTCGTCTCGCTTTCCGACGATGGGGAGTATGCTTTTTTTGAGGATTCAAAAACCGGGATTCCCGTTTCTCGCCTCAATGTGGAAGTTGAGGAGTCACATGAGGAAAAAGAGGTCGTGCTGGGCGAAGACAAAAAACTGGCAGACACTCTTTCACGCTCACGGACAGATAGCCGCTATGCTGATAAAACAACGGAAGAATTGAGTGAAATTATCCGACAGCAAAACCGTGAACGCATCAGAGAGGACACGAGAAGTGAGGTAATGGAGCGATTAAAGAATTGGAAAGTGGTTAAAGGCACTGTAGGCGATGTTGAAGTCGTGGGGGTTAGCAAATCGGCCAAAAGAGAAATGATGCAAAAAGATGCGAGTGACGAGTCAGAAGAGAAAAAAGAGATTTTGGAGAACATTGCCGAAGTACCTCAAGACTCAAAATCAACAGAGGATTTAGTCAGGCTCGAAGAACTGCGAGCCGAGCTAGCTCATCCAGAAAAGGCGTCGGCAAAGGAGGCTTCGCATGAGTGGAAAGGAGAAGTCCCGGATAATGCCGACGGGAAGTCACTGATTCGTTTTGCAAAAGATAACTTCGGCCGGTTTGTCAGAGGTGTCTCGAAAGATGAGTTTGAGAAAATGTGGTCACGCGACGACGAAGAGCACGCCAGAAAGTACTTCCAGCAGTCTATCCGGACTTGGGTTTCGGAACACCCGGGACAAGGGAAAACATATCCCGACAATATCGCTTCGCTGACGCGTTCCAATGAAGAAAGGGAACTGCTCTCCAGACTTGCCGCCATGAAAGGCTTTTCTGCCGTATCATTGGACGAGTTTGAAAGAAGGTCGTTTTCAAGAGTTTTGAGGGATTGTCTGGGAATTGACATAGAGGGGGTCGACGAAAACTATTACAAGCATTTTAGCCGCAGATAAAACTATGGGATTTAGAAGTGAAGAAGCGAAAAGGCAAATTGCACATGACGAAGAAAAGCTCCGTTGGCTCAAACGTGAGGCGGATTCGCTCAAGGAAAAACTCGAAGCAAAGGAGCGAGAGGTTCAAGACCGCGAACGTTCCATCGAAGAAGGAAAGCGCAAAGTGGAAGAGTTAGCGCGGGAGGAGCGACATGAAGCTGAAAAGGAAAAGGAGAAGGAGAAGAAAGCAGAGAAAGCAAAACAGGATTCGGAAAAACCGAAAGGGCCGAAGCTATATTTTTCCTAGCGGTTCACAACTTCTGATTCAACGGCTCATTTGGTGTATTTGAGCCGTTCGGGCATGGGAGTCCCCGCCGTTACCCTCGGGCTACCCCTAACGGCGGGGATTGTGCGCGCACGGGTGGGAAGGCGCGTGAGTTTCTACACGCGCATGGGGCAAGCACAGGGTCTTCTGCCTCGGGCATTTCCGCTGGGGCGTCCGTGACGAAGGGGTGAGCGCTGTCCCTCGAAAACGGATAGAAGTTCCGTAGCGGAAGCGACACTGCTAAACTCTCGAAAGCGGAGAGGTGAGGGGTTGTGCGCCTCCGGTTGGCCGAGCCCTGTTCTGCTCTGCAGAATGCGCCTTGTTTTACTGAGGAGTCGGCGACGACGGTAAAACAAGGACGCACGAGGCGAGGAGGCGCTGGGGAGAGGATTCCTTCCTCTCCCCAAACAGAGTGCCGCCCGAGCAGTCCGACCAATGGGAGGACAGTGCGAGGAACAGCGGTATACGAAGCATCTAGGCGCGAGCAGCCCCAGCGGAAATGCCCGAGGCCGGATGGCCGAGGGTGCATCTCCCTTCGGCACGGTACGCACAAGAGGAAGAGAAATGAACGAGACCATATTCTTTTTCTTCTTTTCTTTGTCTTTGGCTTCGCTTCTCTTGCTTTGAAGAGAAGCCCGCCCTCCGCCCCGTCGCCCATTCTATTTCAAAAAGATTCCGCGCGCAAAACAAATGAGGATAGAGGAGACGGGGCGGGGGCGGGAACGCCGAGGCCTTGCGAGGCGTTAGTGCCGAGTCCGCGAGGCGGTGGCGGTGGGTTAGTCAGGATTTTGTTGGAAGTAAGTTCTAACTTTTTGGTACAATGACCACATTAACGAATTTGAAGATGAATTAGCCTCGCCGCGCGCAAAGCGCGCGGCTCGGGTTCTGGTTTTCGCCAATAAATCCCAAGGCATCTTGAAATCCATTTTCAATTTTTTCGCCGCAAGGCGGCGGTTCGAGCCGATACGAACGAGAAAATCTTTTTGTTCGATCGGATTTTCTCGTTTGATGAGATTTTCGGCTTGGTTGGCTTCAATAATCCAGTTCCGCATGAGTTCGAGCCAATGATTGCCTTTTCGTTCAAAATCGCTTAATTTTTCTTCCAGTGTTTTCTTTTCCGACATCAAAACGTTCTTTCGTTCCTGATATTCGGAAAGTTCCAGAGCTTCGTTTAGATATGCGTCTGTAAGTCGCTCTAACTTTGTTTTGATGACGGAAATATCATTTTTGAGATTTTGAACGAAAAGGCCGGACGAATGGCGGGCTTCTTTGTTTTCGGTTTCAAGCTTGACGAAAAATTTGTCCCGCCATTCGTCCGACAAAGAAACTTTTTGAATCTCGGTTTTGATTTGGCGCGCCAGTTCTTCTTCCCGCAAAAAACGAGTTTGCGAGCAATCGTGCGTTTTGCTTTTGAATGTGCAGTGGTAGTAGTGATAGACGCGACCAGATTTTTTGATTTTGCGCTCTGCCGTTACCGCATAACCGCACTCACCACAAACCGCGAACCCTTTGTATAGCAAACCTTTCTCACCTCGTTTTTTGCGGGGCTTGCCGTTTTGAACGAGCGCGACTTGAATTTCATCAAAAAGTTTCTTTGAAATCATTGGCTTATGCGAGCCCTGATGAATTTCACCGCGATAGCGGAAGTGACCGTAATAGAATGGATTGGTCAAAACTTTCTGGACGGTGGAAAGGGCGAGCAATTTCCCGTCTTTGCCAACCAAGCCGAGAGAAAACATTTTGCGCTGAATTGCCGTAAGCGTGTATTGTCCCGAAGCAAAAGCCCGTAGAGTTTCTTTTACCTTGCCAAATGTCTTTCTATCCGGTTCAATCGTGCGAAGTCTCGGCTCATTGAAATAGCCGAGAGGGGCTTTTGCCGATAGTTCACCACGGCGGATTTTTTGCCGAATACCGCGCAAAATGTTTTCTCGCAAATTGTCGGTGTAATATTTTGCTTGGCCGAAAGCGACACTCAACATAAATTTTCCTTGCGGTGTCGCTTCAAACCAAAATGTTGGGAATTTTAGCGAGGTGATTTTGCCGGTATCAACCAAGTAAATTATTTTCCCGCCGTCAATGGAATTGCGAGCAAGTCTGTCGGGATTCCACGCTAAAATTCCCGACGCATTTCCTTTTTCAATTTCGCCAAGCATTTCATTGAACACTTCGCGTCCGGGTTCTTTGGCGGTTTTGCTTTCGTAGTATTCACGGGAAACGAAAAGATTTTGTTGCTTGGCGAAATCACGCAATTCAGAGTATAACAGCGATTTAACGGCTCGAGCCTTGCAGGCTCTCGACCCATATCTTTTGCCTATTGATAATTTTTAATTAGTGCAAAAAACATCGTTAAATCGCGATGTTAGGCAAAATTATTTACCTCGTGGACACCGAGCAGATCGCTTCTTTGCGCTTTTCGACTCTTGAAATTCTTGGATAATTTCAAGATTTTCTCTACGAGCATATTCTCGCAACTCAAAAAGCTGTGCCTCGATAGACATTATCTGGTGGTCATCATCCTCTGTTGATTTCCTCGCGCAGAGAAAATATTTTGGTTTGAATTCTTTCATGCAATTTTGGCGAACTTTGGGATTTTGTCGCTTCCGCAAAGGGCGGAAGCGGGACACACAGCGCGGATTTTTGGAACAAAAATCCGCTCCCTATTTCTAATTTCGCAAACGTTTCTCTTGGTGGTGTCATTATATCATTCGCGCGAACCTATTTCCAAAGGAAACTGAATGAAGATTAGCGTTTCCCCGCGCGCTACGCGCCACCACGCAAGGCGTGGTGTTCTGCCAAGCAGAAGTGCGGGGAACGCAGAAACCAATGCGGACGGGGCAAAGCAAAGCAATTTTGCGGGAGGAGAGGATTTGCTTTGCCCCGGCTGATTTTTCAAACCGGCGGGATTCGGATTTCCGCCGCGCAGGAGGGTGCGGGAGGAATGCGCGGCGGGGTTTTTGAGGGGATGCGCTGGATAAAAAGAAATCACCCCGGCCACAAATTAGCAGGGGTGAAGATTATAACGAGTGCTTCCGCAATCACTCGCCGTTCAAAGTGGAACCAGTCGCGGCTGGCTCTTTAATTACGCCGGAGCGCAATCAGATGGAACAGAGGCGTGTTCAGCTCCTCCGGGGTGGGACAATGTGTATGCGACCTCGCCCTGGACATCGCCCGTCTGGCGGGTGATGACAGAGTGGCTATCATCCACAACCGCAATCACGCCTTGATTCCCGAAGCGGCCAGAACGCGCGCTGTTCGAGAAGTGGCAAGCCCACAATGCCTCGTCTGCATTGAGCGAGCAACCCCACTGGCGGCCATACCCTTTGATCGTGGTCTTCCGATTCACGCTCGCGAGCACAAGGGCTGCGGTGGGTTCGGTATCCTCCGGTAGTGGGTCGAGGGCAAGGTACTGGTGAGTGGGTTCGTACTGAACCTCCACCGTTACCTTCGGTTGGCCAGGATGATTTTCAGGAGCACCCGGGACCATTGCGCCCTCGTCATGCCGCCGCTCTTGCCGCACATTGCCCTTTTCGCGCGTAACTTCCATTACACGCACCCGAGCAACCTTCGGCAATTCGGAGGAGCCGTTCACGAAAATTTCCAGCCGACCATCCCATGATGCACCGACCCAGTTCGAGCCGATGTCCTTTCCTTTGATCGAGGCGCGGAGGATTTTCTTCCCTTTCTCCACGTGGGAGTCACTCGGCTCAAATACCGAAAAGTATTCTACCGGGATGGCAATCCTCACCGCAGGAAACTCCTGAAGGAGCTTCCGTGAAGCGACAGTCCGCTCCGGTGGACGTTGCTGTTGTCCATCTTTGCAATGAGGGCATGATTTAGGTAAGTCGGTGAGACCGAGTTTCCGGTGGGCGACAACGTCCACCACGAAGTCTGCGCTGCAACGAGCGCAGGTTAATTTGATTTGCATAAGAATTGCCCGTGCTCGTACAACGCGTCTCGACAGAGACATTCAACATTTGCAACCGCAAATGTGTTTGTTGCGTGAGCGTGGGCCCTTTCTGTTTCTTTCCACTTTTTGTTTTTTGCGGAAAGTATTTGAAGCACACGCAGTGCGCACCAAATGCTTTCCGCAACATTCTCAAGGAACTACATCCTGTGGATTCACGAGTGTTACACTCGCAAACCCAATGGGATGGGTGAGTAGATATTCTCCACTCACCCGATCAATTATCCTTTCTCTGTTTGCTCCGTGATTGCGTTTCGTGCTTTGTTCAATATTTTCTGGTCCATGTTGGGGTTGCGGCCTTTCGCCCACTCCCACATGGCAATCCATTCTTCGTCCGTTAAAAACATGCGGACGAGAGACCAAAACTGGCGGTTTTCCTTCGGTAGATATTTCGCACCCACCGATACCTTGGCTGTTTCGAGGCCAAGATATGGATCCGTCCAGTTGCGTTCGCGGCGCTTTGCTACAAGCCCGCCGTGTTTCCGACAAAGCGCTCCATAGCGCTCGTCGTTGTACACCTTGCGGGCGGTGCAACCCGGAACACCACAAGTGGGGTACACCTTTCTTTCCTGCACTTCGTCATCAGGACGAAGAGGTTTATCACCACGAAGCGCACACGCGATGTCCTTTTTCGTCCATCCACCGGAACATTCCCCCGTGCTATCCTTCCAGCGAGTAAAGCCATAATTCTTGAGTTGCTGGTAGAAATAGCTACGGAAGTAGCCGTGGAATTGGCCGTTGGTCTGATGTTCCAGACCGTCGCGCTCGGCCATGAGAGAGATTTCACAGACCATTTGCTTGAAATCCTCCCAATGATGACGAAGCAAGAGCGTGCCGCCTTGCCGTGAATCCGTCCCCGAATGTAATGCCGGGGCCGCGAACTGCATTTGATTGAAAATACAATCATAATCCGCCCGTGATAGGCGGAATCCGACAGAGTTGTAAAGAGCTTTCATAGCTTCTTACATATCAGCATATATAATGCTAAGAGTCAAGCAACCGCGAGGAAAGCCCTTAAAATACGACCTTTTTAAAGATCCCAGCGCATCCCCTCAAAAACCCCGCCGCGCATTCCTCCCGCACCCTCCTGCGCGGCGGAAATCCGAATCCCGCCGGTTTGAAAAATCAGCCGGGGCAAAGCAAATCCTCTCCTCCCGCAAAATTGCTTTGCTTTGCCCCGTCCGCATTGGTTTCTGCGTTCCCCGCACTTCTGCTTGGCAGAACACCACGCCTTGCGTGGTGGCGCGTAGCGCGCGGGGAAACGCTAATCTTCATTCAGTTTCCTTTGGAAATAGGTTCGCGCGAATGATATAATGACATCACAGAGAGAAACTTCCTCGTCCGATTCCAAACCAAAGGTCCGAGGCACCATTTTCTTTCTGTGTCTTTAAATCTCGCGCGTCTCTTTCTTCAAGAACAAATTCCGCCACTGTCGCCCGCTTTTCCATTTTAAAAAACACGCGCATTCAAAAAAGGAATAGCAAAGCTGGCGAGAGAGGCGGGAACGCCGAGGTAATCCGAGGCGTTGGCGGAATTCGTTGGAGTTGGCACGGAATCCGAGCGTGAGATATTGGTTAGCGACACCACGCGCGTGGAGCGTGCGATGTCATTCCTTGTTTTTGAAAAAGTTTAGAGCAAAGTGTAGAATTAGACCAAAATGCAAAAGAAAAAGATTTTTGTTCTTGTTGGGCACCCCGATTCGGAGAGTTTGAGCTCCGAGTTTGCAACAACGTACGCCTACGGTGCCGAAGAAGCGGGTCATGAGGTTCGCAGAACCAACCTCGGCGAGCTTTCTTTTGACCCGATTTTACATAAAGGTTACAAAATTCTGCAGGAGCTTGAACCCGATCTGGTAAAGCTACAGGAGGATATCAAATGGGCCGACCACTTTGTTGTTATCTATCCCGCGTGGTGGTCAACGATGCCCGCGCTGCTTAAGGGGATGTTTGACCGTATATGGCTTCCAAAATTCGCCTACGAGTTTTACAAAACCGGTCTGTTTAAGGGGCTTCTGTGGACACCTCTTATGAAAGGAAAAACTGCCCGTGTATTCGTGCTTTCCGACTCACCGCCCGTTTTCGCCCGTCTTATCTTCGGTGACACAACCAATGAAATACGGAAAGGAATTTTATGGTTTTCAGGCTTTCGGCCCGGTATAAAAAAGATTGGTCCTCTTAAATTTATCACGGAAAAAGGCAAAGAAAAATGGAAACTCCGCTTCCATCGCTGGGGCGGAAGAGCATACTAGGCTCTGTGAAATAAGCAGCGACCGTTGCTTATTTCACAAATTGCATTTGAGGGTGCGGTGCAGCATACTGTAGAGAATGTCATTGTCTATCGGCATTGTAGGGTTGCCAAACGTCGGAAAGTCGACGCTTTTCAACGCGCTCACAAGGCAGAGTGTGCCGGCGGAGAACTATCCATTCTGCACGATTGACCCGAGTGTTGGTGTGGTCGCCGTTCCGGATCAGCGGCTGGAAAGGTTGTCCGCATTCAGCAAGTCTAAAAAGACAATTCCGGCGGCGGTGGAATTTGTGGATATCGCGGGATTGGTGAAGGGCGCGGCGGAAGGGCAGGGGCTGGGAAACAAATTTCTCTCACACATTCGCGAAGTGGACGCTATCGCGGAAGTTGTGCGCGTATTTGAGGATAAAGATATCATCCACGTCGCAGGGAAGGTTGAACCACTCTCCGACATTGAGGTCATCAACCTTGAGCTGGTGCTTGCCGACCTTGAAACCGTCAGCAAACGGCTCACAAGCCTCGGAAAGGACGTAAAGGCAGGAAAGAAAGAGGCGTTGATTGAAAAAGGCGCGTTGGAGCGACTGCGTAAGATATTAGAAGCGGGCAGACTCACCCGCGGAGAGCCCGTATCGGAGGCGGAGGAACCATTCGTGAGGCAGTTACAGCTTTTAACACGAAAGCCGATTTTATACGTGCTCAACACGTCGGAGGCAAGCCAAACAGCCACGGGGGATTACAAAGCGAGAGTTCCCGGCACATTCGTGGAAATCGATCCGATTTTCGGAGTGGGCATTGATTCTTTTATTGTGAAATCGTACGAAGTGCTTGGGCTTATTACCTACTTCACGACAGGCGAAGATGAGACGCGAGGTTGGGTTATTCAAAAAGGTTGGACGGCGCCGCTCGCGGGAACCGCGATTCATACCGACTTCAAGGATAAATTTGTTCGGGCTGAGGTTATTCCCTGGGATACACTCCTGGAGGCCGGCTCATACGCCGTGGCGCGAGAGAAGGGATGGCTTCGAACAGAGGGGAAGGAGTATGTCGTGAAGGACGGAGATGTCATAGAGTTTAAAATCTAGAGCCTATCCCGAAAGATTGCGATTTTGACGTTTTTGTGCTTAAATACCGTCGAGGTTCTTCGTATGCAAACACTTATCATTTGCGGCGCCGTGTTGGTGGTGCTTGGATTTCTTTTGGTTATCGCGGGGCAAAACGATTGGCTGAGCGACGTTGCGAGTGGACTGCTTCGTATCGGCGTTGTTCTGCTTTTTGTAGTCGTCGTCTGGAGCGCCTGCCGCTCATACATTACACGTTCGTTGTCCCCCCCGGCTCTTGTCGAGCAAAGGCAGAACTGAATCGTTCAGCCCTATGTGGCCCTTCCTAGGGCCGCACTTTTATGTAAAATGTCCGTGTATGGTCCCGCGGTAAATCGCGGACACGGGTTTTTTAAGTGAGACGGTGGCGAAAGAATTAATCGATAATCGAAAGTGTGGTGAGTACGTACGATACCCTGTGTCCGAACCCCGCTTCTACTGGGATGGAAACATCTAATAAAACAACGCCTAAAGATTTCTTTTTGTACGCCGGCGCGGTAGTCACGCTCTACTGGAGCGCGGTGGCGCTTATCACCCTTCTTTTTGCCATTGTTGATACCTTCTTCAGGGACTCGCTGAATGTGTATGTTGACCCCTACTCGGGAGGCATCCGCTTTGCCATCGCCTCGCTTATCGTTGTCTTCCCGGTTTCCGTCGCTCTCTTTCGGCTGATTAAAAGAGATGCTGTCCAAACTCCGCAAAAATTACTACTCCCGCTTCGGCGCTGGCTATACGCCTTCACCATCTTTGTAACATCAGTCGCGATAGCGGGCGATGGTATTGCGCTTCTTAACAGCTTCCTCGGGGGCGAGCTTACCACCCGTTTTATTCTCAAAGTAGTCAGCGTGATTGTCGTCGCCGGCCTTATTTTTTGGTTTTGTCTTGTTGAAATTCGCACCCGCGCCGACGCGCCCGTTCGCGTTCGGAAGGAATTCCTCTGGGGCGCGCCGTTTCTTGTCCTCGCGGCAATCATATGCGGCTTTGCCGTCATGGGTTCTCCGAACACCATCCGGAGTTTGCGATTTGACAATCAGCGAGTCTCGGACCTGCAAAATATCCAGTGGCAGATTGTGAATTATTGGCAGCAGAAGGGGACGCTTCCTGCTTCACTCGAGGACCTGCACGACCCGATTTCAGGGTTTGTTGTGCCACTTGATCCGCGTACCGGCTCGGCGTATGAGTTTGTGAAGGGTAAAGGACAGGCGTTTACGCTCTGCGCGGCATTCGAGAGAACCAACCCGGCGCAAGGCGGTGGCACTGCCGAAGCGCCGCGTGGCCGCGTTGAATCCGTGTCTGCCTATGGAAACGAGAATTGGTACCATGAAAGCGGGCGGTACTGTTTTGACCGGACGATTGACGCCGAATTGCATCCAGTTCAGCCCCTGAAAATGAGCTGGTAGAACAACTTCTCCGATACCACCACAACCTCACCGATTCGGTCGTTTTAATGAAGGAGAGACGGCCCGCGCCACCAGGCGCGGGCCGCACTTGTTTCTATTGGTGTTGCAAGAAATGGGAGTATACAACAATACTGCTATGTAAATGAAAATAGGGGAGAGGGAGGGCAAGCAGTTGAACGAAGCGAGATACCAGAGCAGCTTTTGGAGCCTGCTCTTGGTTTTTTGCGGAGCCACTATCGGTTTCGGCCAAGGATATGGATCATATTCCATCTACGGACTTACACGTTTCCGGCAATACTCAAGGAGAGATTGAAATCAATAGACGAGTTCTGGGTGAGCCAGAGTCTGCGATGCTGATAGAAAGCGGCCAATTGTACCTTGTCTTTCCCCCGATCAACAAGAATGAGGTTGCGATGGGTGTCTATATTCAGGGTAAACTGTTTCAGAAGATTCGCTGCGAAGAACCTTCGCAACGGACTCCCGAATCGACTGCCAATGAGATGCTAGTGAGACCGATTTCGAGACAGGAAACGAACACAGCGCCTAGAGACTCCTTCCTTTACGCGGCGCGGGCGCGACCATATAGTCCGGTCTTATCGGTTAAGACCGACTTGTTTGAGAGAGAGTGCGGCTGTGGGAACCTAAACCCGATATGGCCTAATGGCATTTGAGCAATAAAAGAGACTGCGACTCCTCGTCGCAGTCGCCTGATGAGTCCTGTACAGAGAAGGGGAGTTAGCTCTCCCCGGAGTGCATACAGGGCCCTAATGCGGGTCAGACCACTCCGGCCTCAACAAGCACTCCGATGCTAGAATAGCCTTTTCTGCTCAATTTGCAAATTGAGCAAGCCGTTGTATGATTTCCTGAATGCGAGGATACGACCACAAAAAAATAGAAGCTAAATGGCGAAAGGTGTGGACTGGCAGCAAACTCTACGAAACGAGATTTGGCAAAGGGGAAAAATCGTATGTTCTGGATATGTTCCCGTATCCTTCCGGCGACGGTCTTCATGTCGGGCATCCAAAAGGTTACATCGCGACGGATGTTTTTTCGCGTCATAAACGGATGCGCGGTCAGAGCATCTTGCATCCGATGGGATGGGACGCGTTTGGGCTTCCTGCGGAGAATTACGCAATGAAGAACAAAGTCCATCCGTCTGTTGCGGTGACGAAAAACATCAAGCGTTTCAAGAGCCAGCTCCAAAAAATAGGTTTCGATTACGACTGGGAGCGAGAAATAAACACAACTGACCCCGCCTACTACAAATGGACGCAGTGGATTTTCTTACAGATGTACAAAGCAGGGCTGGCGTATGAATCGAGCGAACCGATTAACTGGTGTCCGTCCTGCCAAACCGGACTTGCCAACGAAGATTTGGAGGACGGAAGGTGCGAACGATGCGGTTCGGCTGTGGAGAAGAAAGCGATTCCGCAATGGGTCCTCCGCATTACCAAGTACGCCGACCGGCTTTTGTCGGGTCTGGACACGCTTGACTGGCCGGAATACATAAAAGAGTCTCAACGAAACTGGATAGGACGTTCGGAGGGCGTGAACCTGAAGTTTAAGGTAAAAGGAATGGACCTTACGCTCGGAATGTACGATTCAATCCCACAGACGCACATGGCGCAGACCTTTACGATTATCGCGCCGGAACACCCGCTGGTTAACAAACTGGTCTTGGGAACACCGAAGGAAAAAGAAGTGCTTGAGTTTGTGGCGCGAATAAAAGAAAAAAAGTCAAAAGGCGGTTTTGACCATATTAATGAAATGGAGGGTATTTTCACCGGCCGTTATCTTGACTATACGCCCGCGGGGCGCGAGCTTCCGATTTGGCTGGCATCCTTTGCTCTTGTGGACTATGGAACCGGTATTGTAAACTGCAGCGCCCATGATGACCGTGACTTCGCATTCGCGAAGAAATATAACATCCCCCTTCACCCGGTACTTTTCCCGAGAGACGAGGATCTGGCTGCAAAAGTGAAGGCGTGCGAGATATTTTATCGTGAACCCGAAGGTATTCTTGCCGAACCCGCGGGGTTTGCCGGCCGCCGCTGGGATGAAGTCCGTGAAGACATTATCACCTACCTAGTTACGAGAGGGTGGGCCGAACGGGCGGTTAATTACAAACTCCGCGATTGGGTGTTTTCTCGCCAGCGCTATTGGGGGGAACCGATTCCGCTGATTCACTGCACGAAATGCGGAGTTGTTCCTGTGTTGGAGAAGAACCTGCCCGTAAAGCTTCCGAACGTCAAATCGTACGAACCGTCCGGTACAGGCGAGTCGCCGCTTGCGAAGATTGAAAGGTGGGTGAATGTCAAATGTCCAAAATGTGGCGGCCCCGCAAAAAGGGAAACCAACACAATGCCCCAATGGGCAGGTTCATGTTGGTACTACCTCGCATACATAATGCGAGGAATTTCCAATTTTCAATTCCCAATCTCCAAATACCGAAAGGTTTTTGCCAAGTGGCTTCCTGTCGATATGTATGTCGGCGGAGCGGAACATGCGACGCGCCATCTGATCTATGCGCGCTTCTGGCACAAGTTTCTTTACGATATCGGCGTCGTAAGCACGGATGAACCATTTAAACGCCTTCAAAACGTCGGCCTCATTCTAGCTCCCGACGGTAGGAAAATGAGCAAGCGTTTCTGCAACGTGGTAAATCCCGACGATATCGTAGACAGATTTGGCGCGGATTCGCTTCGCATCTATGAAATGTTTATGGGACCGTTTGACCGAGCGATTGGCTGGAGCACGGACTCACTGGTGGGAACGAGAAGATTTCTGGAAAGAGTGTGGCGGCTCCAAGAAAAAATCCAAATTACGAATCCCAAATTACAAATAAATTCGAAATCCAAAAATGCGGGTATTCAAACACTACTTCACCAGACAATTAAAAAAGTCGGGGACGATATTGAAGCGTTTCGCTTCAACACGGCGGTAAGTAGCCTAATGATTTTACTGAACACAATGGAGAAGGAGGAGTATATCTCAATGGCTGCGTATACAACCTTTTTGAAATTACTCGCGCCATTCGCTCCGCACCTGGCCGAGGAACTTTGGTCACATCTCGGCCACAAAAAGAGCATTCATCTTGAGCGGTGGCCGGACTACGACGAAAAAGTTGCCGTAAGCGCTCCTGTTACAATTATCGTGCAGGTGAACGGTAAAACGAGAGGAAGTTTTACGACGGGCAGGGGAACCGAGCAACCGGCGCTGGAGAAGGCCGCTCTCACGCTTCCTTCCATCGAAAAATGGCTGAGAGGAAAGGCGCCCGAGCGCGTTATCATTGTCATGGATCGGCTGGTGAATATCGTGGTTCGCGAGTAGGAATGCTTGACTTTGCAAATTCTTGAGAGAAGTATTAAACTGATTTTTGCGCGGAGTGTAAATCCACGCTTAGGGCAGAGTGGATTGAATTTGTAAAAAGCAGACTGTGAGTATCTTTACCCAGGTGGCATTCGAAAGGCCTAGGTCTAAGCCTCTCCCCTTTAGAGCGCAAGCATCGACAGAACTTGACGGCCACCATGTATATGTTAGAAATAATGTTCAAGGACTATTAAAAAGCCTTCCGCGCAGGCCCTAGAAAAGACTCCTGTTGCTAAAGTAGGATCGCAACCACCATGAACAAGGAACCAGAGCAAACCGTCGGTCCGCTTACGTTTAAGCCCAAGCAGGTTGTTAAGCGTCTACTTGGCGTGCTACCGGAACGGGCGAGAGATGTTATTCTGTCCCGCTATGGCCTTACCGATTCTCCGAAACGGCTGACGCTTGAGGCAATCGGGAAGAGATACGGAGTGACAAGGGAACGCGTCCGCCAGATTGAGAATTACGCGCTTATGAGCATTCGTAAGTCGGCCGGCTACCAAAAGGAAAAGCCAGTGTTTAGCGAACTGGAGAGTGTCATTCACGACCTTGGAGGAATTGTCGCAGAGAAGGAGCTTTTGGAGCGGGCCTCTTCCGACAAAAGCACGCAAAATTATATTCATTTTCTGCTTGTGGTCGGTGAGTCGTTCAAGAGAGAAAAAGAGGATGAGCATTTTAAACACCGCTGGTACATAGATCAAGCCCTGGCGGACAAAGTTCACGGAGCGCTCCGGAAGCTCTACAAAAATTTAAATGATAACGATCTCGTTTCCGAGCTGGATATCATTGCGCAGTTCTTGACGCACGTTGAAAATATCGCGGACCACCTGAAAAATGAACGTGTCGTGCGTCGCTGGCTTAATCTCTCAAAAACCATCGCGAAGAACCCGCTGGGTGAATGGGGTCTTCACACATCGCCTAATATCCGAGCAAAGGGCATGCGCGACTACGCATTTCTGGTCCTCCGAAAGCATGGTTCGCCGATTCACTTCCGCGAGGTTGCCAGGTCAATCGAAGAATTGTTTGGGCGCAAGGCGCACGTCGCGACAACGCACAATGAGCTTATCAAAGACCCGCGCTTTATTCTTGTCGGACGGGGATTGTACGCTCTCGCTGAGTGGGGATACATGTCAGGCGTCGTGAAGGATGTCATCCGAAAGGTGCTTGAAAAGATAGGCCCGCTTGCGAAGGAAGAAATCGTGAGCAGAGTGCTTAAGGAGCGGTACGTCAAGGAAAACACAATTTTGGTCAACTTGCAGAATCCGAAATTCTTCAAGAAAGAGAGGGACGGGCGCTACTCAATCGCCCAGTAACGCAAAAAACTCCCCACGGGGAGTTTTTTGTTTCGCGGGAGCTTGGTATACTTGTAGAACCTAACGGAGTGAAGCGAGAGGTAGTGGTTTGCATGCCGCTTCGTTCCTTACCCTTCATTCATGTCTGCCAACAAACACGGACCCTTTCAGAGGCTTAAGCACTACGTGGAGGAACTCGTGGAGATCGCGATGGAGCTTATTGTTGAAATGTTTGCCATGCCGCACGGGCACGGTAGGGGGATATGGTTTTTCCTTGTCGGTTCCATCCTTTCAACCATTCTGATAGGAGTATTCATGTTCGCAAAACACCTTTCCATCCCACTGGACCCGTTGTGGAAACAGGTCTTTGGCTATGTATATCTCTGGTATCCAATTTGGCTCCCGATTTTGCTCCTGAAGATTTTCCTTGAAATGTGGCTGAAATATATCCGTCTCGCCTTCATTCGTAACGCAGGCGAAGTGCTTTTGGAAATACGCATTCCCAAGATCATCGAGAAGACACCCAAGGCAATGGAGCTCTTCTTTATGGCTATGTACGAGACCGGCAGCGTTGACCTTGTGGAAACGTATTGGGACGGGAAGGTACGCCCGTGGTTTTCATACGAAATTGTTTCCTTAGGCGGAGAAATACACTTTTATGTGTGGACGTGGAAGAAATACCGCAACTCGTTTGAGGCACAACTCTACGCGCAATACCCAACTGTGGAAATCGTTCAGGTGGAGGACTACACCAAGAAAAAAGTGTATGACCCGCCGAATAATTTTATGTGGGGGACCCACTTTATTTTGCAAAAGCCTGACCCGTATCCGATTATGACCTACATTGATTATGGATTGGACAAGGAGACAGAAGAGGAATACAAAGTTGACCCTCTTACCACGCTTATTGAATATCTTGGCACAATGAAAAAAGGCGAGCAGGTTTGGATTCAAATTTTGGTACAAGCGTACAAAATTCGCGGGTTAAAGGAAGGCCAGCTTTTTAAGGATAGGGACTGGATTAAAGAGGGGCAGGCTGAAGTTAACAAAATTATGAAGCGCCACCCCAGTACCAAAAGCACCCGCCAGTTTACAGACATCGGTTATCCGATCGTTCCGACACTTACCGAATGGGAAAAGAAGCAAGTGGAAGCCATTGAGCGGAGCCTTGATAAGCGGGCTTTTCTATGCTCAATCCGGATGTGTTACCATAGCGAGAGGGAGGCGTCCCATTTGAAAGCTGCAAGCATTTCCGGTCTTCTCGGGACCTTTCGGAAGCCGTTTAACTCCAATCTGCTCAATGGCTTCAAGCTTGACGCGCACTCATGGACCGACCTGCAAGACGCCACCAAAGACTTTCTCTTTCTATTTGGGCTGAAGAAAAAGATGATGGAAATATATAACACGAAATACGCGAAGTGGTTTATTGACGCGTATCGGCGGCGTTCATTCTTTTACCCTCCATTCCGGAATTGGAAATCACGCCCCTTTATTTTAACGACGGAAGAGCTCGCGACCATTTTCCATATTCCCGGCCAGGTCCTCACGACGCCGACCTTTGAACGAATCCCTTCCAAAAAAGTGGAACCGCCGGCGAACCTTCCCACGTAGCTTATGGAGCCTTCCGATTCCAGCGCAATTCCACCTTCTCTCTTTTTTGAACGCTCTCGGCAGAGGCGTTTTTGGGGGTGGAAATGCGTTATTGCGGTTTTGTTTCTTTGCTGCATCGGTATACTCGCCCTCGCCGCGAGATGGAGCGCCCCTCCGAATTTCCCCGTCGGCGAGTCTGTAACCATAACGCGAGGAATGCCGCTTGTGAAAATCGCACTTTCCCTAAAGGAACAAGACTTCGTTCGCTCACCATTTTGGTTTAAGGCGTGGGGCGTCCTTTTGGGCGGGGGAAAGGGTGTCAAGGCGGGAGAATATCACTTCTCCGAGCCGCTTTCCGTGTTCGCTCTCGCGAAAAGACTTACGTCTGGAGAGCAGCATTTGCCGGTAGTTCGCATTGTAGTACCGGAAGGCTTGAGCAACGCGCAGGTCGCGGGTATCCTCTCAAAAAACCTCAAAGAGTTTGACCGCGACCGTTTCCTTGCTTTGGCCAAAAGGAAGGAGGGGTATCTGTTCCCCGATACGTACACCTTCTTCCAAAATACAACGGAGGAGGAAGTGATTGCGGAAATGGCGAAGAACTTTGAAGAGCGTCTCGCGCCCTTCACTGCGGCAATAGCGGATTTCCTGCCCGCGCAGGCCGGCGGCAAGCCCCTTCACAGTGTGCTTACCATGGCTTCGCTCGTGGAAGGCGAGGCGAGAACGAACGAAACACGCCGTCAGATTTCCGACATACTCTGGCGCCGTCTGGAGCGTGGGATGCCGCTTCAGGTTGACGCGGTATTCCCGTATATTCTCGGAAAAAACACCTACGAAGTTACCTCCGAGGATTTGAAAACTGATTCTCCGTATAATACATACGCGAACACCGGCCTTCCGCCCGGCCCCATTAACAATCCGAGCCTTGACGCGATAGACGCGGTAATACGGCCGATCCCGTCAGCGTATCTCTATTACCTCTCGGATAAGAATGGCGTGATGCACTATGCGGTTACCCATCAGGAGCATCTCATCAATCGCGCGAAGTATTTGCAGAAATAACCGATGACGGATAATTGAATCACTGAGTAACCGGACAGACAGGACAAAAAGAAAACCGTCTTGCCAACTGCAACCCGGTTGTGAGTCTTTTCGGGTCATTTCACCCCATGTTCCGGATGCCCTCGGGAAAAAGAGGTTCATTGAATTTCTCGGTGCCTTTGATACCATATGCAGTCCAATGTGGCAAACATCAGCGAAAAAAGTATTCGTAGGGCTGTCGGGCGGTGTAGACTCCTCTGTTTCAGCACTGTTACTCAAACGTGCCGGATACGACGTTACCGGAGTTTTCATGCGCGTTTGGCAGCCCTCCTTCGCCAAGGCTTCGGAAGGGAAGCCCGATTTCTTTCCGCACTGCACGATGGCTGATGACCGGCTGGATGCAATGCGCGTGTGCGCGAAACTCAGTATTCCCTTTGTAGAACTCAACCTTGAAAAAGGGTACAAGAAAGAGGTCGTGGATTACATGATTCGCGAATATAAAGCGGGGAAGACCCCGAATCCTGATGTGATGTGCAACCGTTTCATCAAGTTTGGCGCGTTTTACAAGTTCGCCCTCGTGCATGGAGCGGATTACGTTGCAACGGGGCACTATGCGCGAATCGTGAAGCGCAAATCGTATAACGCAAAGCGTCAGACTCTTGCTAACCCTACACTCTATACGCTGCAGACTGGTTTTGATGCGTCGAAAGACCAGTCCTACTTCCTCTGGCAAATCCGCAAAGAGCAGCTCCCCCACATTTTGTTTCCCATAGGGACAATGAAAAAGCCGGAAGTGCGAAAGCTCGCCAAGAAATTCGGGCTTATCACAGCCGACAAAAAGGACAGTCAGGGACTGTGCTTTGTCGGTAAGGTGGATATGAAGGAGTTCCTCTCGCATTATATAAAGCAAAGGAAAGGGAAGGTGCTGAATGAGCGTGGCGATGTTCTTGGCGAGCATGACGGCGCGGTTTTCTATACCATCGGCGAGCGCCTTGGCGAGTTTACAAGGTCGAACCCTGAACCGGGGAAGAGGTTCGCCCTTCCAAGAGAGCAACCGTTCTATGTCGTCGCGAAGGATATACGGCGAAATACTCTCATCGTCGGAGAAAAATCTCAAAGAAGACTTTCCGGCGCCGTACAGGAGATACGCCTGAAAAATTGCAATTGGCTTACTCCGCCAAGGCCCGGAAAAGCGTATCACGCCAGGACCCGATACCGACAAGCGCTTCAAAGTGCTGAAATTTCCGCTGGAGGTGGTTTCGCCTTTGGCGTAAAAAATCGAAATGGAAAATGGCTGGTAGCATTCAAGACGCTGCAGAGTGTAGCCGCGGGGCAGTCACTCGTTCTCTATGAGGGCGACACGCTTATCGGCGGGGGAATTATCGCGTGATTGAATAGCTCAATGTGGTAAGTGAACGATTGAGTAACGAAGACCTGACTTTGAAGAGGTTGGTTATTCAGTTACTTGGAGTTCAATTATGCGTTATACTACTGTTATGTCAGCGCGTATCATAGAAGTTATTAAAGCGGACGGCACAAGAGAACAGTTTGACCTGCCAAAGTTAAGTGGATCACTCCGCAATTCAGGAGCCGCGCGGGAGGTTGCGGACTCCGTGGCCGAGCACGTTGAGAGAGAGCTGGTGAGCGGAATGACGACCGATGATATTTACCGCCACGCTTTTTCGGTGCTTCGTGCCCGTGAGAAAAAAGCCGCGGTTCAGTATTCTCTTCGCCGCAGTCTTCTGGCGCTCGGCCCAACAGGGTTTCCGTTTGAAAGGCTTATCGGCGAAGTTTACCGGCGAAAGGGTTTTTCAGTGCAAATTGACCAGATAGTTCGAGGAAAATGCGTGGAGCATGAAATGGATATCGTCGCTTGGAACGCGGAGAAACTTATCATGGCCGAGGCGAAGTATCACCATGAACTCGCGTATAAATCGGACTTAAAGGTGGTCCTCTATGTCAAAGCCCGCTTTGACGACCTCTACTCGTCGTCCTTTAGGTACGGAACGGAGCGGAAGCTGGATGAAGGATGGCTTATTACCAATACCAAATTTACCGAAAAAGCTATTTCCTATGCCGAGTGCAGTGGGGTTCGGCTGCTCGGCTGGAATTATCCAGAAAAGATGAACCTGCATGACCTTATTGAGGCAACAGGGGTTCATCCGATTACCTGTCTGACAACGCTTTCTGACAGCCAGAAACAGTTACTGATGGATCAGGGAATTGTCCTGTGCGAAAGCGTCAGAGACGAGAAGGCCAAACTTCGCAGCCTTGGCTTTGATGAGCGGCTTATTGAACAGGTTGAAGCGGAATCGGCAATGTTATGTCCTGTCTAGAAATATCGAAATTCGAATACCTAATATCGCGAAATATCAAATTAAAAATGTTTAGAACTTTAGCGACTCCTTCTTTTTCGAAATTCCAAATTTGATAGTGGAGATTTATGAGTGATTACTATAAACCGCACCGAAAACCGGACTGGAATTACGGTGGTCAGAGCTGGAAGCTTTCGCGCTCAAAGATCGACCTATTCTTGGAATGCCCGCGCTGTTTTTATGTTGATAATAAACTTGGAGTCGCGCGGCCGCCCGGTTTTCCATTCAGTCTGAACAGCGCAGTGGATAAATTGCTGAAAAGGGAATTTGACGCACATCGCGCAAAGGGCACAGCGCACCCGCTTATGAAAGAGTACGGCATTGACGCAGTACCGCTTAAACATCTCAAGATGGAGGAATGGCGCGATTCTCTGCGAGCGGGCGTGAGTTTTCGCCACCCTGAAACGGGATTTCTGGTCCGCGGCGGCGTTGACGACGTATGGACAAACCCAAAGGGCGAACTGCTTGTCGTTGACTATAAGGCGACAAGCAAGGACGGAGAGGTTGGCCTTGACGCAGAATGGCAGAATGGCTACAAGCGGCAAATGGAGGTGTATCAGTGGTTATTTCGCCAAAACGGATTCAGCGTATCGCGCACGGGCTACTTTGTGTATGTAAACGGGAAGACAGACAGGAAGGCGTTTGATGCAAGGCTCGAATTCGACGTAAAGCTCATACCGTATACCGGCGATACTGAATGGGTCGAGCCGACCCTCCACGATATCAAGAGCTGCCTTGATTCTGACATCGTTCCCGCTCCGGCCCCGCTCTGCGACTACTGCAATTATCGAAAAGCTGCTGCAGAAGTGTCCTCAGTGGTGGTCAAAAAAGCAGCGGCTCCGAAACACCCTGCGACATCAAAGAGGGGAAAGCCGCTCGAACCTCGCGGAACAGGAAGTTTATTCTAACTGCTGCCTTGCTGCAGAGAAGGATAAGATCCTGAATTTCTTGAAAGGGACTGGTCACTTGCCACCCGGCAACAAGATTATTAGATAATCGCGAGACGCTTATGCATTTTCGTATAACTGGTGATGTTGCGTCTGAGTCTGGACTCGCACCAATAATTACCGAGATGTCAGGCGCAACGAGACAATATTTCTTGTCAAAGGACTACGGCATCGGATTGCTGGGCATTGTTGTGGTTCTGATGTGTCAAGATCAAGATCTGAAACTTAAGAGGAGAGTACGCTTCGCGAGGAACGACAAGAAACTCTACCTTGATATCATGCTGGATCTGGATCAGATGAAGAGATCTGATCCTAAACTCAGAAAAAGAATTGTTGCCGAACGCTTGATTGATGAGGTTCCACAGGTCCTGGGCAAGTATTCGTTGTCAGATTTCAATATGGTGCGCTTCATGGCTGACTTGAATGATTGGTCCATGACGATCGGGAATTGAAGAATGAATCCAACTGGTCATCGCCATTTAATTTGCGCAGCAAACATAGTCCTCTTGTGGGTATTCGCTTCTTTGCCCGCGCAGGCCGCTTCGGTGATACAAACCCATGACAAGCTTAACCGTCTCACCAATGTCACCTACGCAACAGGCGCTTCGCAAACATTTACCTACGACCCTGCCGGAAACCGCACCATTCGCGTGTCAGTCAATCCGCTCTCAATTTCGGGTATTTCAAGTCAGGTGACTGTCTCAGGTACTCCAACCGCAACACTTCCGTTTACGATCAACAACCCGAATGTTTCTGCCGCGAACCTCACCGTATGGGGAAAATCCTCGAATCCAAGCTTGGTCTCCAAACCTGGCCTGAATTTCGGCGGTAGTGGGTCAATACTCAAAACAAATTTTAATCCGGCCATTCCGTGCCACCGCGTCATCCGTAGCGATGGCACCTTGGGGAGCCATAATCGCGGGAACGAACAAAAGCGTAAAAAGCTTGCTGATGAAGGAGCGCTTGGCCATCGATGACGACTCGATGACCCGGAATGCGCCTTTTGTATTGTCAAAGAATAGGCTACGATAGCAGGCATAGTCCCGTTAGCGATAGCGGACGCTAATGGGGATCTGAGACAGATCCGCCGATTTGCAGTGACTATTAGTAATCTGGATGCCACGGAGACTAACCCGTCCGCGTCCTATCTCTAACGGGATGACTGTTTCAGAAGTCCGACGTAAATACCTCGAATTCTTCCGAAAGAAAGGACACGTTATCGTGCCCTCGAGCCCGCTCATGCCCGAGAACGACTCTACGACTCTATTCACGGGAAGCGGTATGCAGCCGATGCTGCCATACCTCCTTGGCAAAAAAGAGGCGGTCATTTTAAAAAGTGAGAGATTCTTCTTGCCGAAGGCAGGGCATAGAGCATCTTTAGCACGAATCCACGGCCGTGGATTCGTGCTAAAGAGGTGGTGCTTTTCTATTATCTGCTCTAATGCTATATTTTTTGGATGACTGTTGCTGAAATTCGCGCGAAGTACTTGGAATTCTTCAAGGCACGGGGGCACGCTATCATCCCGAGCGCATCACTTGTGCCGGAGAATGACCCGACGACACTGTTCACCGGAAGCGGCATGCAGCCGATGCTTCCGTATCTTCTTGGCGCGCCACATCCATCGGGAAAGCGCGTTGCTGACTCGCAAAAATGCTTTCGCGCGCAGGACATCGGAGATGTTGGCGACAATCGCCACACTACCTTTTTTGAAATGCTGGGTAATTGGTCCTTGGGTGACTACTGGAAGAAGGAACAACTCCACTCTTTGTTTGAGTTTCTCACGAAGAAGGTCGGGCTTCCGGCAGAAAAAATCTGGGTAACGTGTTTTGAAGGAGATGAAAAGCTTGGACTTCCAAAGGATACAGAGTCTGCGGCAATTTGGGAAGAGATCGGCATTCCGAAGGAGCGCATTTGCTTCTACGGCGCGAAGAAAAACTGGTGGAGTCGCGCGGGAGTTCCTAAGGATATGCCTATCGGCGAGCCTGGAGGGCCTGACTCCGAGATTTTTTATAAATTTGAGCAAGTGAAGCATGAACTTGCGTTTGGTGAAAAGTGCCACCCTAACTGCGACTGCGGGCGTTTTATGGAAATCGGGAATTCCGTTTTCATGGAGTACCGCAAGACTGAAAAAGGATTTGAAAAGCTTCCGCAGCAAAACGTAGATTTCGGAGGTGGACTTGAACGAATTACGGCGGCTGCGAACAACGAGCCCGACGTGTTTAAACTGGACGTATTCGAGCCGATTGTGCGTGAACTTGAATCAGTGTCGGGAAGATTTTATGCAGACCCGGGAGTACAGCGTTCGTTTCGGATTGTGGCGGAACATTTGCGCGCGGCTATTTTTCTTATCGCGGACGGAGCCAGCCCCTCAAATACCGAGCAGGGGTATTTCACACGCAGACTGCTTCGACGCGCGGTTCGTCATCTTGACCTGGTTGGCATCAAGAGAGATACACTTGGCAAACTCTCGGCCACTCTTATTTCCGTCCACGGGGGATGGTACCCTTCGCTTACGTCAAAGCGACAGAAGATTCAGGAGGAAATCGCAGAGGAGGAGGGTAAATTTCGCAAGACGCTTTCCGAGGGTGTGAAGGAATTCGAGCGAATTTCAGAGGCCAAAAAGGAGATCGGCCCCAAAGAAGCCTTTGGTCTCTTTTCTTCACATGGCCTGCCAATTGATATGGTTGTAGAACTTGCCGCGGAAAAAGGAATAGCCGTGGATGTCAGGGGGGTAGACGAGGAATTCAGGAGACATAAGGATATATCCCGTGCTGGCGTCGAGAAAAAGTTCAAGGGCGGTCTCGCGGATACGAGCGAGATGTCGGTGAAATATCATACCGCCACACATCTTTTGCATCAGGCGCTCCGCGATGTTTTGGGAGATGAAGTGCAGCAAAAGGGGAGCAACATTACGCCGGAACGATTGCGTTTTGACTTTGCGTTCGGTCGTAAGATGACCGACGAAGAAAAAAGGAAAGTTGAGGCGATAGTGAACGAAAAGATACGGGCGAAGTTACCAATGAATCGCGTGGTACTCTCTAAAGCTGATGCGGAAAAATCGGGTGCGCTGCACTTTTTTGGCGAAAAATACTCCGATGAGGTGAGCGTGTACTTCATCGGCGACTTTCTTGAGACGGCATACTCAAAGGAGTTTTGCGGCGGGCCACACGTGACGAATATAGGCGCACTGGGGACATTCGCAATTCAAAAGGAAGAGGCTGTGGGCGCGGGAGTTCGGAGAATAAAGGGCGTACTGAATGACGAGACTTGATTCCCCGCTTGCGCCAAGGCTCTGGGTGGCAGACGGAAAATGATGGCGCCTGGGTTATTCAGTTATTGGTTATTTAGGAATTTGTTATACTTATGGTATGTCTCTTTTCTCCGCCAAACACGAGAGCGGCTGTATGCTTATATTTGACGTCGGGAGCGGAAGCGTCGGTGGCGCGATTGTGCTAACCTCGGCGATAGGCGCTCCCTCCATTCTCTATAGTTTTCGAAGCGATATCGTCCTGCAGGCTGAAATAACCGGACGACGTCTTCTCTCACATATGCTCCGCTCGCTCGGCGAGGTCGTTGCAGCAATCGGTGCGGAGGGGTTTCGCACCGCGGGTTTTGGGACGAGTCATCCGAGCGTCTCCGAAATCTTCGTTTCCCTTTCGGCTCCGTGGGTGCTTTCTAAAACTTCTTTTTTATCTCTGCACAACGAGAAACCGGAAGTACTCACTCCGGCTATTTTTAACGAGCTTCTGGCGCATGCGCACTCCGATGATGCCATCTCGGGGCGAGGAATCAAAGGAAGCATAGAGGTGGAGCGCAAGCTTATGAAAACAATGCTTAACGGTTACGAAACTTCAGAGCCGTACGAACGGAGAGTATCGCAGGCTGAATTCGCGGTACGGCGAAGTTTTTCCGTCGCGCGCGTTACGGAAGCGATCACCGACACGATTACGCGCGTTGTCCACTCGAAGCATTTCTCACTTCACTCTTTTTCACTGCTTGCATTCGCCGTTTTCCGCGAATTGTTTCCGGAGGAGGAAAACTTTCTCGTCGTGGACGTGAGTGGGGAACAGACGGAGGTCTCCGTCGCGAAAAAGAGTGTTTTATCAGAAACTGCCACGATTCCTTTCGGCAGAAACAGTTTTTTGCGAGCCTTGGAGGATGCGGTTTCAGCGCCCTCTTCAGGCACCTCCACGCTTGTAAAATTGTACACGAAGAACCACAGCGTAGGACCACTGGCTGAGCGAGCCGCCCGCATTTGTGGCGAACAAAAGAAACTCTGGGCTGAAAGACTCTTTAAGGCACTTTCTGATTTCTCGGCCGAGCCGTTTTTGCCGCGGCGAGTCTTTCTCACGGCCGATGACGATGTTACGCAAATCTTCGCAGATGCAATTTTGGAAGCGGGGGTCACGGGGACCGCGGCATCTGCGCCCGCTTTTGAGATAACGACGCTTCAGAATGACGTGCTCGGCAGTCTTGCGCGTTGGAGCCCATCGCACGCGCCCGATCCATTTATGAGCGTTATTGCTTCCGTTGCAAATCGGGCACGCCGATAGTACCATTAAGTGACGCGAGTATGCCTAAAAATATCTTGCACGATTTTAAAACACGAGAGGAGCGTTCTATCCGGCGCATTCCGCTTCCCGGCGGCAGGCGAGGTGCGGCACCCGCGGAGGAAGATATTTTGTATGAGCGAGAAGAAATTGAAGTGGAGGAAACAGGCGCTCCTCGCTCTGGGAGCAGGCTTCTTCTTTGGGGAGCGGCCGCGGTGTTCATCATCTTGCTTCTTGTCACTCTTTCTTCCAGCTTTACCGGCGCTCGAATTAGAGTGATGCCGAAAGTGCAGGAGGTTTTTGTACGTACGGAGTTCACCGCGACTCGCGAGGAAGCGGGAAGGCTTGGTTTCCAGGCTCTTCCGATTAACGAAACCGCGCAACTTGTTATTCCCGCCGACACGCAGGAAAAAGTTTCAGAGCGCGCGACAGGGACTATCGTCATTTATAACGTTTTTTCCGATAAGCCCCAGCGGCTTATAAGAAATACGCGCTTTGAGACTCCTGCGGGACTTATCTATCGTATCGGTACCTCAGTAATCGTGCCGGGAAGAGTTGTCAGGGACGGGAAATCCGTTCCCGGGAGCGTAGAGGCAGTGGTGTCGGCAGATTCTCCCGGGGCGGAATATAATGTCTCGCTTTCCGATTTTACGATACCGGGGTTTAAGACAGACCCGCCACGTTTTGCCGGATTTTACGCCCGAACAAAAACGCCGATTGAAGGCGGAAAACTCGGAGTAATGAAAACGCCGTCAGAGGGGGCGGTTAAAACGGCGCGCGCGTCGTTGCAAGAGTCGCTTCGGCAAAGAGTGGAAAAGGAAAAGCAGGCGCTCGTGCCGTCGGGTTATGTACTCTTTCAGGGAGCGTCCGCCACAAGGGAAGAGCTGCTCTCCACCGAATCGCAAGGGGAGAACAAGGCCGCCGTCAGACAGCGAATAGTCGGAGCCGCATATATATTTAAAAAATCGGATATAGCAAAAGCTATTGCGGAGGCACTGATTCCAGCATACGACAAACTCCCGGTTGAAATCGCAAACCTTGATTCACTGGTTTTCAAGATGACTGGACCGACCGCAAGCAGTCTCTCCGAGCTAAAGACGCTTCGATTTACGTTGACAGGCAACGCAAGAATTGTATGGCATTTTGAAGCGGAAAAGCTGCGGGAGGCTCTGGCTGGAAAGCCGAGAAATGATTTATCTGCGACGCTTGTGGCATTTCCGATGATTGCGAAGGCAGATCTCGTCCTGAAACCGTTTTGGAGCAAGAAATTTCCCAAAAATCCAAAGCATATTGTTATTGAAACAATTTTCTCGGAGGGGACTGCACCGGTCACCAAGCCAAATTAGGTCCCCGTGGCCAGATTGACGCATTCCGTGTTTATTGCTATGATTGGCCGCGTTACGTAATGATGTTCGCAATGAGTCCAAAAGGAATGAAGGCGGTCACTGGCGTGGTGACAGAGGCGCTTCCTGATACCCTCTTTAAGGTTAAGCTTGAAGACGGGCGTGAGTTGCTTTCGTTTCTCGCAGGGAAGATGCGGATGCACCGTATCAGAGTACTCATCGGGGACAGTGTTATGGTTGAAATGGACCCTTACGGAGGTAAGGGCAGGATAACTAAAAGGCTCTAGCCACTAGGCTCGAGGTCTAGGTGAGAGGAAATAAAGACTCTTTCCTAGTGCCTAGTGCCTTTCTTGCTAAAGCCTAATTCTATGAGAGTCAAAGCTTCCGTTAAAAAAGTGTGCGCAGAATGCAAGGTGATCCGGCGAAGAGGGGTCGTCTTCGTGTTGTGCAAGAGCAACCCCCGGCACAAGCAGCGACAAGGGTAAACGAGCTTTTAGCTGATAGCTTATAGCTTTTAGGAAAGATGGGGTTTCCAAGAACTATAGGCCAACGGCTATGCGCTATAAGTTATGAGAATCAGCGGCATTACCATACCAGACAACAAGCGGCTTGAGTACGGCCTTCGAATTATTTTCGGAGTCGGACATTCGCTGGCGCTCACGATTTTGAAGGACGCGAAGGTTGACCCGACGAAAGAGTCGAAGGCATTGACCTCCGATGAAGAAAATGCGATTCGCCGAGAAATTGAGAAATACACGATTGAAGGCGACTTAAAGCGTGATATCTCCGGTAACGTAAAGCGGCTGAAGGACATTAAAGCGTATCGAGGCGTTCGTCATTTGCGAGGTCTCCCTGTTCGGGGGCAACGGACAAAAACGAACTCCCGAACGCGCCGCGGAAACGTGAGAAAGACGATGGGCACCGGACGAAGGGCAGTGGAGAAGAAGTAGTAAGTACGAATCAGCCAATTACTCATCTACAAATGTATACCAATCAGATGTCTTGTTCGTCAGCATTCGTTGTATTCGTTTAATTCGTAGATTAGCATCACATACATGGGCAAGAAACGCATAGTCGCAAAAGGAGAAACTGAAAGTGTCGGAGGCGCGTTGCGGTCGTTCGCCTCAAAAAAGCGCGTACTTGACCGTGCCGTGCTCTACGTTGATTCAACCTACAACAACACTCGACTGACACTCACGGATGAGAAGGGGAACGTCGTTGCTTTTTCTTCCAGCGGTGCGCTTGGCTTCCAAGGCGCGAAAAAAGGAACGCCGTTTGCGGCCGCGAAAGTCGGGGAGGCTATTGCCGCGAAGGCGCAGACGATGGGAGTGCGTGATGTCAGTGTAGTCGTAAAGGGCGTGGGCTCGGGACGCGAGTCATCAATCCGAGGCTTCGTTAACAAAGGCTTTTCCATTGCCGCGATAAAGGATGCGACCCCGGTGCCGCATAATGGTCCCTGCCCGCCGCGCGCAAGAAGGGTATAAACAGCTTTTAGCTGATAGCGTATAGCTTTTCGGAGAGGTGAAGTCTCCAAGAACTATAAGCCAATAGCTATAACCTATAAACTAATTATGAAAATTGGTCCACGATACAAAATAGCGCGTCGTCTCGGAGCGGATATCTTTCCGAAAACGCAATCCGCCAAGTATGCGCTTCGCTCGGGAAAGACGGCGATGAAGGGATACGGGCGCAGCGAGTTCGGAGCACAGCTCAAGGAGAAGCAGCGCGCCCGGATGTTCTACGGGCTCGGCGAGCGTCAATTCGCGAAATACGCGGCAAACGCGACTGCGAAAAAGAGTGCGCGCAATGACGAAGCCCTTTACACCGCGCTTGAGACCCGCTTGGACAATGTTATCTACCGTCTTGGTCTCGCGCCTTCGCGCCAGGCCTCGCGTCAGTACGCGTCGCACGGCCACTTTACGGTAAACGGCGTTCGGGTGACGATTCCCTCCTATCGTGTCCGTATCGGGGATGTGATACGTCTCAGAAAGGGGAGTGAAGCGAAGCCTCTGTTTGCCAGTATGAAGGACGCGGTCCGCGACCAGAAAAGTCCAGCGTGGCTCCGTTTTGACGTACAGAAAGGAGAAGGAACGGTTGTCGGCACACCGAAGCTGGTGCGTACCGAACTCCCCTTCAATATCTCAGCGATTTTGGAGTTTTACCGGAGGTAATAAGAATTGGCTAGAGATTTGAGGACGGAGCGTATCAGCCTATTGCTACCACGCAGTATGAGGCACCACCGCGTGAGAAATTAGGTAGCGTAAACGAGATAATCAGGGACCATGACCGAGGGAAGAATTGCAGTTCAATCGTTTCGCGAAAATGGTTCTGGGTTTTCAAAGAATACATTCGCTGTGTCGTTTATTTCCTGGGATTTGCCAGATTTTGGAAAGTAGGTTATTATGTTTTTGCACTGTTAGCGTTTTTTATTACTCATAATTTGAGCGGTTCGGGAACGATTGAGTAACTCTTGTCCCGGATCGCCGCCACTATGCCGGATTTTAACATCATTCTTCCTTCCAAGCCCCGTGTTGTTAAGGAAGAGGGTTCTTCGGGAGTCTATGAAATAGACGGCCTGTATCCTGGGTACGGACACACGCTGGGCAATTCTCTTAGAAGGATTGTTCTTTCTTCGCTTCCTGGGGCGGCCATAACGGGGATCAAGATAGACGGCGCCGAACACGAGTTTTCAACTCTTTCCGGCGTGAAGGAAGACGTAGTGACGGTTATTCTGAACTTGAAGCGCATTCGCCTCGCGATGCATACGGAGGAACCGCAAACCCTTTCTATTTCGGCAAAGGGTGTTCGGGACGTCACGGCGAAAGATCTCATGCACCCGGGGCAGATTGATATACTTAACCCCGACCAACACATCGCGACGCTGACCGAGAAAAGCGCCGAGCTCATCGTTGAGCTTAAAGTTGAGAAAGGACTCGGCTATATCCCGAAGGAGGTCCTCCAAAAAGACCGCGTGGAAATCGGCCAAATAACGCTTGACGCTATTTTTTCTCCGATCCGTCGCGTCAACTACGAAGTGGAGAACATGCGCGTAGGCAACCGAACCGACTTTAATCGCCTGCGAATGTTTATTGAGACCGATGGCTCGCTTACGGCAAGGGAAGCACTAGAGCGGGCTATCGGCATTATGATTTCCCAGCTTAAGGCTATTGTTGGATTCGAGGAAGAAGAGGCTCCTTCTGCGGAAGATGTTGCCTCTGATAAGGAAGCGGAATTCGCGATGCCTAAACGCGAAATCGACACTGAACTCTTGAAAACTCGCATTGAGACCGTTGGCTTGTCTCAACGAACAGTGAATGCGCTCACCAACGCGAATATCCGTACACTTGGGGGGTTGGTGAGGAAAAAGGAGGGGGATATCCTGGATATTGATGGGCTCGGCAGCAAGGGCGTGCAGGAGATTAAGAAGGTTCTTGCGGGCATGGCAATAACGTTGAAGTAAGTACTAATAAGATTGTTACTAATACTACGAATGCTTACGAATGGGAGTTTCAGATTAGTAGGCATTGGTAGTATTAGTTCATTCGTAGATTGGTACTTAACTTTTCATGAGGCATCATAACAGAGTCAAAAAATTCGGCCGAAAGAAAAATCAGCGTCACGCGTTGATGCGCTCCCTCGCGGAGTCACTTCTGAAAGAAGGCAGAATTAAGACGACCGAAAGCAAAGCCAAGGCGCTTCGTCCCTTTGTGGAGCGTCTTATTACGCTCTCAAAAACGAATACTCTCGCTTCGCGACGTCTCGTCCGGGCACGTCTTGGAAATGCGCTCGGCATCGGCAAGCTTTACAAAGAAATCGCCCCAAAGTATGCTTCCCGAAGCGGCGGCTATACGCGAGTCGTGAAAATGGAGCAGCGGCTCTCGGACGGAGCGAGGATGGCCGTGATAGAGCTTGTGTAAATTCAAACTGCAAAATGAAAAAATAAAAATTGAAGAGTCCGCCTGTGGCGGGCACAACAATTTTACATTTTGATTTTTAGATTTTGGATTCCGTATGAAATACACCATTGATGCACAAAACAAAAAACTGGGACGAGTCGCGAGCGAAGCCGCGCGTCTTTTGCGTGGCAAAGGCTCGGCGTCATACACACCCAATGAACTTCCAGACGCGCAGGTGGAGATTGTAAACGCGGCAGGGCTTTCCGTTACGGAAAAGAAGGGGGTGCAAACGGTGTATCGGCGTTATTCTGGATATCCGGGTGGCCTTCGAGAAATGCAGCTTGCCGCTTTTATCGCAAAGAAGGGGCACGCGGAGTTGCTCCGCAAGGTGATACTCGGAATGCTTCCGCGCAACCGCCAACGTTCCCGGCTTATCAAGCATTTAACCGTAAAGAACTAAGTCCTAATAAGATAGTTACTCATACTGCAAATGCGTACGAATAAGAAGTTCTGATTAGCAGACATTAGTAGAATTCGTCCATTCGTAGATTGGCACTTATCATCATGGAAACTGACATCAAAACTGACCGCTATATTGAGGCTATTGGACGCAGAAAAACCGCTGCCGCTCGGGTTCGCATTACCCCGGGGATTAAACAGTCCATAACCGTCAACGAGATGGATGTTGAAGCATATTTCAAAACCGACGAACAGCGCCGTATGGCTCTGGATGCGATTACCAGGGCGAAACTTTCGGTGAAATTTAAAATCACCGCGCTGATAGCCGGAGGAGGTCTTTCCGCGCAAGCGGAGGCGCTTCGGCATGGTATTTCCCGAGCATTGGTGGAACATGATGCAGAACTTCGCAAAAAATTGAAAAAGGCCGGCTTTCTCAAGCGCGACCCGAGGGCCAAGGAACGCCGCAAGTTCGGAAAGAAAGGCAAGGCGCGCAAGTCTCCGAAGTGGAGCAAACGATAAAAAGGCCGCCGTTGGGCGGCTTTTTGCTCTTGCCTGACCGATGAAGAATTGATAACATATTCTACGTTCGGTCAAACGTATGCACAATGACGCTGACAATCAGGACGACGTGACTTTTGAGGCTTCCGAAGAGTCCGAGAACCTCAAAGATCCCGCCGAAACCGTCAAAAAGCTCAAGGAAGAGATAAAGACCTTGCGTAAGGAGCGCGAGGAGTATCTTCGCGGCTGGCAGCGCTGTAAGGCGGATATGGTGAACGCGAAGAAGCGCGAGGAGGAGGAACGCGGCGAGTTCGTGAAGTTTTCGCGTAGGGAGCTTATCAAAGAGCTTCTGCCCGCGCTTGATTCCTTCCACACGGCTTTCGGCAACAAGGAGGCGTGGGAAAAGGTGGACCTCAATTGGCGGATGGGCGTGCAGTACATCTATTCGCAGCTTATAGCGGTCTTGGAGAAGCATGGAGTAACACTTATTGACCCGAAAATGGGGGAGCCGTTTGACCCCAAGCGTCACGCGAGTATCGCCACGGTTGCGGTTGCGGAGAAAGAAAAGGACCACACAGTAGCGGAAGTCGTTGCGAAGGGGTACGCGCTCCATGGTAAGATACTGGAGCCCGCGCGGGTGAAAATCGGCGAGTATAAGTAAGTACGAATCAGTCAGTTACTAATCTACAAATCCTTACTAATCCGATTCTTTCTTATTCGTAAGCATTCGCAGTATTCGTTCATTCGTAGATTGGTACTTATTTCAATGAAGAAAGTCATCTATCAAAACCAATCCGACATTTTTGAAAAAGTCGTCCAGCGTGACGGCAAGATTTTCCGCATACGATTCGTTATCATTGAGAGATGTGGCCAACTTCGCGGTAAGGTCATTTCCTGTGAGGAAGTCCACACAATACGAACGTACGGAAAAGGTACGAAATACGAAAGGAGAACATCCTGTCTGCCACCCAGCTGTTCTCAACAGCAAGTCAAAGGTGAAAGGTCAAAGGTCAAAAGTATCCGCGTCTCCCCCTTTTTCAACATCTCCGACCTCCTGACCCCAATAAAAATCCGCGCTCCCTCCCTGACGAGTAGCGCGGGTGCTGTGGCGTAGCGAACGTGCTAGAATCCGAACTTCCGCAATTCGCCGGTTTCCCGACAGTCTTGACTGCAGTATCTCGCAATACACTTTCCCTTCGGCGTTAGAAGAGCAGGGTGCTCTTGGCCAGGGGGAATTGTTCTCATACAGATTCTGCACTTTGCAAGTTTCTGAAGAACCACATTCTTGAATGTAGCGTCTTTCCGGACAGCCTCTGCAAAGAAGCCATATGCTTTTCGGGGCATAACTCTCCTCATTCTCTGCTCCAACCTCCCGCGCCGACAGGCGACGGTACTGAATAAGCGAATTGTACAGGTTGACTAAAATCAGGAAAGCATATATAGTCAGTAGTGTCAAGCTTCAGCAGAAACTGCTCTGGATTCCCGTTTTCACGGGAATGACAATCGTTTAGAATTTTGCATTGGGCATTTTATTAGAAATTAGGTCAATTAGGTGAATGAGAAATTGACAGGTTCAAAGATGTTACCAACCATTAAATAACTGCTTGAAAAAACCATGAGTAAGATTATCGGTATCGACCTCGGCACCACCTTCTCCGCGGTAGCGGTCATGGAAGGCGGTAGCCCGAAGGTCTTGGAAAACGCGGAAGGAGTACGGACGACTCCTTCAATCGTGGCAGAGTCCAAAACAAAGGAGCGCCTCGCGGGCCTGCTCGCGAAGCGCCAAGCCGTCACCAATCCCAAAAATACCGTCTTTCAGATTAAGCGGTTTATGGGACATACCTTTGACGAAGAAAGCGTTCAGCGTGATATCAAAAACGTCTCGTTTGAAACCCGAAAAGCGTCAAACGGAGGCATTGAAGTGAAGATGGGGGAGAAGTGGTATCGGCCGGAGGAAATCTCGGCGATGATACTGCAAAAGCTCAAGACCGACGCGGAAACGCGGCTCGGTGAGAAGGTGACGGAGGCGATTATTACCGTCCCCGCCTACTTTAATGACTCGCAACGGCAGGCGACTAAAGACGCCGGGAAGATCGCCGGTCTCGAGGTGAAGCGCATTATCAACGAGCCGACGGCGGCCGCGCTCGCGTACGGCTTTAACAAGAAAAAGGAAGAGAAGATCGCCGTCTTTGACTTCGGCGGCGGCACCTTTGACATCTCCATTCTTGAGGTTGGCGACGATGTTATAGAGGTGAAATCAACCGACGGAGACTCTCATCTCGGCGGACGCGACATAGACCACAAAATTGTGAATTGGCTCGCGGACAACTTCAAGAAAGAGAACGGCATTGATCTTCGCACCGACCCTTTGGCGCTCCAGCGTCTTGATGAAGCGGCAGAAAAGGCAAAGATTGAGCTTTCCACGGCAGTACAGTCAGAAATCAATATTCCGTTCATTACGTCCGGCGCGGATGGGCCGAAGCACCTTCTCGTCACGATGACACGCGCCAAATTGGAGGAGCTGGCGCAGGAATTCGTTGACCGAGCGCTTGCGATAACCAAGCGCGCGATGGAGGCCTCGCCGTTTAAAGTGGACCAAATTAACGAAGTTATTCTTGTCGGAGGCCAGACCAGAATGCCCGCGCTTCAGAAAGTCGTAAAGGACTTTTTCAAGCGTGAGCCGCATATGGGCGTGAACCCTGATGAGGTGGTTGCCGTTGGCGCTGCGATACAAGGCGGCATTCTCGTGGGCGATGTCAAAGACGTGCTTCTACTGGATGTTATCCCCCTAGCCTTCGGCATTGAGACGCTTGGCGGAGTCGCGACGAAACTGATTGAAAAGAACACGACTATACCGGCATCGCGTTCGCAGGTGTTTTCAACCGCGGCTGACAATCAGACAAGCGTTGAGATTCACGTGGTACAGGGTGAGCGCCCGATGGTCGGCGACAATAAATCGCTTGGCCGCTTTATCCTTGAGGGCATTCCGCCGAGCCCTCGCGGCGTGCCACAGGTGGAGGTAACCTTCGACATTGACGCAAACGGCATCCTTTCGGTGAAGGCAAAGGACAAGGCGACAGGGAAGGAGCAGAGCATCAAGATTGAGGCGCGTTCCAGTCTTTCAAAGGATGAGATTGAGAAGATGAAGAAGGACGCGGAGGCGCACGCCGGTGAGGACGCGCAGAAGCGAGAATTGGTTGAGGTGAGAAATCTCGCAGAGCAGCTCATCTATACTTCGGAAAAAACGCTGAAAGACAATAAGGATAAGGTCCCGGCAGATTCGGTCAAGCTTGTGGAAAATGGCATTGCGGAGCTCAAAAGGGTAAAAGACGGTTCTGATATGGCGGCCATCAAAACCGCAACCGAAGCGCTCTCGCAAGAGCTTCAGAAGGCTGGACAAGCCCTCTATAAGCAAAATCCACAACAGGCAACCGACAACCAACCACCGAAGGACGAGAAACCGCCGAAAGGTAACGTCCGCGACGCGGAGACAAAATAGGCTTATAGCTGATAGCTTTTAGCTTATAGAAAGAAGTCGCGAGTCGAAGAGGGTATTGCAAATAACGATATATAGTAATTGAGAATGGCCGCAGAGAAGATAACAAGCACCCTCAACTCTGTGGCCGGTGCCTATTGGCGACCGTGAAAGAGGTCCGTGGTTTCGTGTGAAGGCGACGGCAATCAGTTCTCGCTGTCAAAGACGTAAAGGCCCAGCCTTTGGACAATCGCTCTTCTCTGACTTTCATCCGGAAGGATTTTCTAAGCATTCGAGCGATTTTCTGGGTCTCTATGCCAATGCTCTGTTGTTTTCGCTCTTGCCTCCGAAGTGTCTTTGCCCATTTTTCTTTCGTTGCTCCCTGCTGTAGTGCCGGTTGTTGTACTGTAGGCCTCATACCGAATACCGCCCTTTCTGTTGATGTTACGAAAACTGCTTCCGTTTCAGCACAGCACTCCCGATTCACCTTGCCAGCTTGATTGCAAATCTCTATACTTGCATCTTGAAGCATAACTCTTTAGACTAATCCCATGCCAAAAAACTATTACGATTTGCTTGGTGTGACCAAAACCGCCACGCAGGACGACATTAAAAAGGCGTTCCGCACCCTTGCGCACAAATATCACCCCGACAAGAAAGGCGGCGACGAGGCCAAGTTCAAGGAAGTGAACGAGGCCTACAGCGTCCTCTCCGACGAAAAGAAACGAGCCGAGTACGACGCGTATGGGCGTGTATTTTCGGGAGGAGCAAACGGAGGAGGACAGGGATTTGAAGGGTTTGGCTTCGGCGACGCGGCTGGCCCCTGGAAGGACTTCTATCAAACAGAGTGGGCGAAGAGTGGAAACGCGGGAATGGAGTTTGACCTCGGCGATATCTTCAGTGATTTCTTCGGCGGACAGCGCGGACGCGTCAAACGCGGACGCGATATTTCCGTGGACATTGAGCTTTCATTCTCCGAGTCAGTGTTTGGAACCGAACGCAGGATGCTTCTCAACAAAACCGGCGCCTGTGAGGTCTGCAACGGAAGCGGGGCAAAGCCTGGGGTAAAAATGGAAACCTGTAAAACCTGCAATGGCAAGGGGAAGATACGAGAAACTCGCCGTTCTATTTTCGGTTCGGTGCAAACCGCGAGGGTGTGCGACGGGTGTCAAGGAAAGGGTCAGGTGCCTTCTGAAAAATGCGCAACGTGCCGTGGAGCTGGCGTGATTCGGAAACAGGAGGAAATCGCGGTCAAAGTACCCGCGGGAATTGAAGATGGCGAAGTCATTCGGCTCGGAGGGGCCGGCGAAGCGATGCAAGGCGGTTCGTCGGGAGACCTGTATGTTAAGGTCCACGTGGAGCGGCATCCGCTATTTAGGCGTGAAGGAAGTAATTTGCTTATAGACCTTTCCATCAAGCTTTCCAGCGCGCTTCTCGGCGACGAATACACCATTGAAACACTGGACGGTAATGTTACGGTGAAGATTCCAGAGGGTATTCGCCACGGGGAACTCCTCCGGCTCAAGGGAAAGGGCGTGCCGATTGACCGCGCCCGCCGAGGCGACCTGCTCATCAAAATCGTTATTGACCTCCCGAGCAAACTCTCAAGGGAGCAGAAGAAGCTCGTGGAAGACTTAAAGAAGCAGGGAATATAGCTAAGAAATGCGCGGGGAACCGTGCATTTTTAGCAATGTTCAATTTTCAATTGTCAATTTTCAAAAAATTCTCAGATCTCAAGTTCCAATGTATGATAGCCACACATTGATCCGCCCTTGTTGTTCAATGGACCCCGGTAGTAAAATTCTGAAGCAAAATTCACTACGGGGCACGGTAGGATATACTCCCTCCTTGCCCCGTGAAGTGTCCCTGTAGTCTAATTGGATACCTGCCCGACTTGCCTGACGCTCCTGTCGTTCAATGGATAGGATATCTCCCTCCGAAGGAGGTGATGCTGGTTCGATTCCAGCCAGGAGCACAAATTAGCAAGTCAGGCGGGCGGCTCTGCGAGCCGACCATTGATTTTGCGGCGATGAATTCGCAGTTGAGATTTGAGCTATAATGAGTCTAGGTTGGTCTAATGTAATAATTTTATGCCGGAAAAATCTCCTGGACAAAATCCAGAGCATGTACAATTTAACGATGAGGAACACGATACTCTGCTATCGCGCGCTAGACAGAGCGTGAGACATTGTCACGCCAAGACCGTGAGCGTTTAGTGGAATTTGGACATCATTATTTGGACGATGAGGATAACGCTTACGAAGCTATGCGTACTTTTGAAGCAATCCAAGATTTTGATGGGTTACGTAAGGTGGCCGATTATCTTCTTCGTGAGCAACCGACTAATTTTTATTTGCCTCGCGTGCTCACTGGTTTAGAAGACCACGAAGGTATCCGCAGTTTATTAAATAGGGAAGATATTGAATTTGAAAAATTCACATACGCGGGTATCATCGAAGAAGCGTTTGAATCCTTAGACGGACCACTGCGCGACTACATCGAAAAGTTTCTGGAAGAAAATAAAACGCCAGTAGCAACCGGAAGTATTAATCGGGGCATTGACCTTGTCGCTATCCGAAATTTGGCTCAAGAATACAATGTTGCAGTACCAATTGCTCGTGGTGGATTAAGGCAAGGAGCGATCGCGCGTCTATGGGATATGCCGACTCGCATTGTAGATATTGCCGCTCACAAACGCAAAGTGGCAAGAGGAAAATGGGTAAATCCTGTCTCGGCAGAAGATTTTAATGAAAAACGCGTATTGCTTTTTGACAAAGATGCAGTTACCGGCGCCTCTGTTCGCAAGGCAGTTAGTATGCTTAAAGAATTTCAAACAAAAAGTGTAGGCGCATATTTCACCCATGAGGTTTTGGAGTCGGGAAGTGCCGGGATTGGGACAACAACAAGGGGTCTACCAGAAGAACTTGAAATTTTCTCTCCAAAAAATGCGTCAATGAAAAATGCTGGCGATGCATATGTAGAGGCACACGAAAAATTAGAGACATTATACGGGCGACGGCGAAAAGCGGAACGTCAGTTCATTGAAGAAGCTGAAAAAATGCGGCAACAGTTTCCAGAACTTGCCGAATCGCTTAAAGCATTTGCGTCAAAGCAATTTAGTGTTTTTGATTCACTGAATCCCAATCTGGCTGGAATTGCGGAAGTGCGCGAAAATATTCTTGCAACAGTAAATCACTTATATCGAGACCATAAAAACTTTTTAAAAAATGAAATGTATGGCTTGTCTGGAGTAGCGGATAGCTTCAGACGACTATTGGAAACAACGCAATTACTTCGGCCTGGTTTTGAATCAGAAATTATTAGAGCGCGTTATAGAAGACATGGAGAGGAAGCGGCTCAACGAAGAAATGTAGAAAATCCACATCATCCAAGCAGTCCGCTGGCCGCTTTTAATGCCGCGCGAAAAGCGGCAAAAGAAGGTTTTGATGTAGCTCTCATTGTGGGACCAGAAGGGTTTGCATATGAGCCATATTTCCGCGATCTAGGAATACAAACTGTAGCGGTGAATATTCCAGAAAGCGGAAAAGACGAACCTCGCACGATCAAGGTATTTGATAACCTGGCCGAATTACAGGGTAAAAAAGTTCTGGTTGTAGAGGATGACGTGCGGACCGGAGCAACTTTGCAAAAACTTCTTGAAACTTTGGAACCGCATAATCCTGCACGGCTTGGATTGTATCTCGGACAACCGAAGCAATTTCAAGAAATTCCGAACATACCGCAAAAATTTGAGACCACGTATCTTGCGGAAGAAAGCGCAACTGCATCGCAAGAATTTAACGAATACCTAGAATCGAGAAATCTCAAGATTTTTAAAACTCCAAGAACATTAAAGTAGAAAAAGCCGAAGTTAAAAAAGAGCGGCGGCCGGCTGGGCGGAGCGAATTTGACTCTTTCAGGAACTCTTGCTAAATTAGTTTTAAACGTGGTTGTGAAGCCACAGGATATACTGATTTCGCAGTTGTTCTGCGCTTTGTCCGTATATTCGTACCGCTTCTTGGTAGTTTTTGTAAGTTTGTGTTGCCATGCACTTCGGCGAGCATCTCATGATAGATGGGTATAATGGAGATATCGGCAAGCTCGGGAACCGAGACCTCGTCTTGGGGTGCCTCAAAGAGCTACCCAAGATGCTCGGCATGCGCATCATTGCCGAGCCCCAAATTGTCGTTTTTCCCGGCAATGATGTAAAAGACCCCGGCGGGGTGACCGGCATTGTCCTCATCGCGGAGAGCCATATCAGCATTCATACCTTCCCAAAACGCAGATTCATCACCGCAGACGTATATACCTGTAAAAACGGAATGGATACAATGTTCTTTGTTGACTATTTCAAGAAGCAGTTCAGCCTTCGGGACATAGAGCAGAACTTTATTAAAAGAGGCGCCCATTACTCTGGGCAAGATTTGGGGTAAATATGGACAACGGCTCCAAGAAACTAGGTATCTTGCTTATCGTCCTTGTCGTGACGAGTCTTTTATTTACATACTATAGGAGCTTTGTCTCCAGGGAGTATGGGCTCATCATTTCCGAACCGCAGTCTTTTGAGGGCGAGGCAGACGACCTTTAGCCGAAACCTTCTTTCAGTCGAACAGTCTGCTCCATTCGCGTCGCTGCCGTTTTTTCCAATTGCCCTGGTGGTATACATAGCTTACAAGGAGCGGCAGCACCGACGTCGCCTCGGCATAGACCATCTGCTCATATTCGTGATGTACTTTTCCCCATGAACCCGCTTCTTTGAGCGTGGAACTGGAGCATGCGCCGTCTCGCACGTCAGCGACGGTAATCTGAATCGCGTATTTGTGCATAGGCACATTCTTCCCGAGCACTTCCGCGCACACTACCGTATCTTGCGCGAAATTTTTCGGACTTCCTCCGCCGACGATAAAAAGCCCGCTTGCCTTTGTTTCCATCTTGATTTTCGTAAGTTCGTAAAAATCTCTCACCGAATCGATGGAAAGATGGCTTTTTGGATGTTTTATCTGATGAAACACGAGACCGAATCCGGCACTGCTGTCGGAAAAAGCGGGAGAAAAAATCGGAACACCACACTCGTAGGCGGTTTGTACGAGCGAATTCTTTTTTTTACTGCTTTTCACCAAAAACTTGCCCATTTCCGCGATAAATTCACGGGAGGAATACGGACGCCGTTCCAGAGTATCCGCTATTTCCACAATTGCCATATCGCATTTCTGCAACTCTTTTTCGTCAATATAGGTATCGTAAATACGATCAACATATATACTCCGGAGCAGCCGGTCGTCAACACACGACGTGCCCTGGTAATGCTTGAAACCGAGCGCCTCAAAGAAATCCATATCAACGATGCTTGCGCCAGTGGCGACAACGACGTCCACCATATTGTATTTTATAAGGTCGGCGTAGAGGTCCATACATCCACCCGCGCTGGTGCTTCCCGCGAGCGTGAGGATAATGGTGCAGTCTTTGTCCGCAAGCATCTCTGTATAGATCTTCGACGCGCTTGCCGTATCGCGCGCGGTGAACGACATATTCGCCATTGCCTCCACAATCGGAGTGGCATCAAATTTAGTTATGTCAATGTGTTTGACCGGAGAGGCCAAGAGCTGCTTTTTCGTTGGTTTTCGGAGCATGCAAATAAGTATAGACAAATTGAGTGAACATTCAAGTGAAGGGTTTAGTGTGTTACAATCCCCGCATGTCCTATTGGTTTTTCCTCGCTCTCGCCGCTCCAATTCTCTGGAGTTTGACCAATCACATTGACAAATATCTCTTGTCAAAATATCTACCAGAGCGCGGCGCCGGCATACTCCTTGTCTTTTCTGCGCTTTCTTCCGCGATTGTGCTTCCCCCTATCGCGTGGATATATCGTGGCGAGATTTTTAATGTTTCAAGCGGAAATCTCGCCACACTTTTGTTTGTTGGTCTTGCTTCGGCGGTGGGTTTGTATCTGTATCTCATATGTCTTGAGAGAGAAGAGGCTTCAGTGGTTATACCGCTTTTTCAACTGATTCCCGTGTTTGGATATGTTTTAGGTTACCTTGTCCTCAAAGAAACGCTTAGTGTACCGCAAATTCTCTCATCTCTTCTCGTTATACTTGGTGTTGTTATTCTTTCAGTGGATATCACGAAAGGTAAGCGATTGTCGCTCAAGGGGAGAGCACTGCTTCTCATTAGCGCTTCTTCATTTTTGTACGCTTTATATGACACACTGTTTAAACTGGTCGCGCTCACCGAGAATTTCTGGATATCAATTTTTTGGCAGGCTGCGGCGCTCGCGTCACTTGGCGGACTGATGCTTGTCGTGAATGTCTCGGTGCGGGACACATTTTTCAAGATATGCAGAGACATGGGAGGGAAGATCCTCTCACTTAATTTGGTAAATGAGGTTATCTATACCATCGGCAGTCTTTTGCACAGCTTTGCCACGCTGCTTGCCCCAATCGCGCTTGTCCTTGTCGTGAGTGGACTGCAACCGCTTTTTGTCTTCATCGGGGGTATTGTCCTAACGCTGTTTTTGCCAGCTTTCTCCAAAGAGGAAATCGGTGTTCGTTTCTTGGCACATCGGCTCATTTCCATTACGATTATCACGGTCGGGAGCTATTTTCTGTATATGTCGTTATAAATAATCAAAATCTATGAACACTTTGCCATTTTCATGGACGGTGCCTCACGTGTATACCAAGCAAACTCCGTATGGAAGGGGGATTTTTACGAAGAAAGAAATACGAAAAGACTCCCTCGTCATCGCTTTTGGCGGCTATATGCTTTCCCCCGATTCTTTTGAGACGCTTCCTACGCACCTGCGGGAGCACCCGTTTCAAGTTGCCGACGATTTGTTTTTCGGCCAGGTTGCCGGGCATCAACTATCAACCGCCGATTACTTGAACCATAGCTGTGAGCCGAACTGCGGATTCAAGGGGCAGGCATTCGTGGTCGCCATGCGGGACATCGGTTCAGGCGAGGAAATAACTATTGATTACGCGATGTGCACGAGCTCTTCATTACTCCGTGATATTGCCTGTGAGTGCAGGACGAAGTCCTGCCGGGGTTTCACTCGCCACGACGATTGGAAACGTGCAGACCTTCGGAAGAAATATGCCGGATATTTTCAATGGTATCTTGAAGAGAAGATGCGAGATTAAGGGTATAGCGCCCGCGTATTAACATTTGCGCGATAACGCCCTATACTTATATTATGAGCGAGCTTTTGTGTCCATGGAACGCCCCGGTTTTTTTGATTTTCTCGGACAATGTCCCGCACCTTTTTTACTATTCGCACGGAGTTGCCATTATTTCGGCGCTTCTGCTCGGTTTTTTTGTCTATCTTAAAGAACCGAAGGTGCTTTTGAATAAGATATTACTCGGTTTGGCAACCCTCTTTTCCGTGTGGGTGTTTTTGGACCTCGCCATTTGGGCGACCAATAATCCCTCATTTGTGATGTTTTGGTGGTCGGCGATTATCTTGGTTGAAGTGCTCGTGTTCGCGTTTTCAATTTACTTTTTGCATGTATTCGTGGAGGGGCACGATGTCTCGCTACGAAAGAAGCAGTTGATATTTCTGCTTCTTTGTCCAATCATCGCTCTGCTTCCGACTCAATTCAATATTTCCGGCATTGAGCTTGCAACCTGTCTCGCGGTTGAATCATTTGTCCCATTATATTACACCTATAGTTTTGAGGTCCTTATTGCGCTTTTTATCGTTCATTTTTCATTTGCCAAATACAGGAAAGCGGTGGGCGCTCGGAAAAAGCGGGAAATTGCCCTTATTACCATCGGCATTATTCTGTTTTTGCTCGCGTTTTCGTATGGAAATATTATCGGGAGCATTACGACCGATTGGGAGCTTGCCCAGTATGGCCTCTTCGGCATGCCCGTATTTATCGGCTTTCTCGCCTACTTAATCGTGCGCTACCAGCTGTTTAACATCAGACTGCTCGGAGCGCAGGCCCTTGTCTTTACCTTGGCTTCGCTTGTCGGCACACAATTCTTCTTTATACAAAACCCGACCAATAAAATCCTAAACGGTATTGCATTTGTGTTTTCGCTGGTGTTCGGCTACTTTTTAATCCGCGGGGTGAAGAGGGAAGTCAGACAACGCGAGTATATTGAAAAATTGGCGAGAGAATTAAAGGCCGCGAATGAGCACCTCACAGAACTCGACCAGCTGAAAAGCGAATTCGTGTCCCTCGCGTCGCATCAAATAAGAGGGCCGCTTACCGCCATCAAGGGATACGCCTCTATGGTAGTGCAGAGAGACTATGGAGTTATTCCCGATAGGCTTAAAGAAGTGCTACAGACGATTTTCGACTCCAGTAACGCGCTTTCGGTCGTCGTGCAGGATTTCTTGGACGTTTCCCGTATTGAACAGGGGAAGATGAATTTTGAGTTCACGAACATTGATCTGGGCAAACTCGTTGAAGACGTTATGATTGAGCTCCGCCCGAATATAGAGAAAAAACACCTCCGGCTTGTGCTTTCCGTTGAACCGAAAGTGATGGTGTACGCCGATAAGGGTAAGCTAAAGCAGGTGATAGAAAACCTCATTGATAACGCTCTGAAGTATACGCCGAAAGGCTACATAGAGGTGCGGCTCGCGCGCGTGGAGCATATGGCTCGTCTCACTATTAAGGACACCGGCATCGGCATTAGGCCACAGACACTTCCGAACCTCTTTCAGAAATTTTCGCGGCAGGAAGACGCGAGCAAGGCGAATATTCTCGGTACGGGACTTGGGCTTTATGTCGCAAAAGAGCTTCTGAGGGCCCAGTGCGGCCACATCTGGGCAGAGTCGGAGGGGGAGGGGCAAGGCTCGACGTTCACGGTTGAGGTGCCTTTGAAAATGTAATGCCGAACCCCGAAAACCTAATGTCGAAAAGTATTCAATATTCGAAATTTCTTCATTTTCGATATGCGAGACTTGACATTCAATATTTCAGTGGCTTATGTTAAAGTACCATTATGTCTAGGAAGATATTGCTATCAGGTATACAGCCGTCGGGAAGGCCGCATATCGGCAACTATTTCGGCGCGATGAAACAGTTCGTGGAGCTCCAAGAGACCCACGATTGCTACTTCATGATTGTTGACTACCACGCGCTCAACACTATTCAGGATGCGAAAACCCTCCGGCAAAACATCATAGACCTCGCCATCGATTACCTCGCCGTCGGTCTCGACCCCACGCAATCAGTGATTTTCAAGCAATCCGATGTCTCGGAGCATACCGAACTTGCATGGATATTTGACACGATTACCACCGTGCCGTTCTTGGAGCGGGCGCACGCGTACAAAGATGCCGTTGCCAACAAGCGAGAGCCGAGCGTGGGGCTCTTCAACTACCCGATGCTTATGGCGGCCGATATTCTCCTCTACGATGCGGATGTCGTGCCGGTGGGCGCCGACCAGAAGCAGCACGTCGAGATAACTCGCGACACCGCGCAGAAAT
>Ga0194131_10001005_pt1 | contig 48789 bp, 44 predicted proteins | sample TA2KigO120mmetaG_FD_148631 | JGI IMG/M metagenome (GOLD analysis project Ga0194131, IMG submission 148631) | Freshwater microbial communities from Lake Tanganyika, Tanzania - TA2015053 Kigoma Offshore 120m | ecosystem: Environmental > Aquatic > Freshwater > Lake | place: Tanzania: Lake...
CTTGATCGACCGTCGCTCAAGATGGCCCCGTCGCGTTCCCTATCTGGCCCTGAGTTCCCTCGAGTCCCACCATGCCGACGTGGGAAGGCCGCGCTCGACCCTGTTGACAGGGAAAGCCATATCAACGTCCCGCATGATCCGCCGCGCAGCGGTCGGTGTCGATGCGGCGGTCAGCGGGCACAGTTCTTAACGGCGCGGCCAGATCGCCGGATTGCGCGCGTGGTGAAGTACCGCGAGTACGGCAACCCGTTCCGGTCGCACAACGTAGAAGACGAGATACGGGAACCGCGACACCACGGCGCGCCGGCTCCCGCGGTAGAGCACGGGGCTTGATTCAGGGTGGGCGCGCACAGCCTCGGGACGCTCGCGCAAAGCTGCCAAGAATTCGGCTCCAAGGCCGGCACGTTGAGACTCATACCACTCGAAAGCGGACTGGATGTCATGTTCAGCCCGGGCTCGAAGGATGAACTGCCGGGTCATGGACCGCGGCGGATACGGACGAAGACTTCTTCCAGCGTTGAGCCGGCCTCCGGATCGGCCTCAAACTCCGCAAGCCGGCGATCCAGTTCCTCTCGCTGCCACTGGGTAAGCGGCAACGCTTCCGGAACCGCCGAAATGCTGTCCCAAATGGCCTCCACGAGGCGTACCCGTTCCTCGACCGGGAGGGCGAGGATTTCGGCCACCAATTCCTGATTCATGCGCATAGGCTACACCTTCCGGTCTGTGCGCTTATAGTTCGCGGTGAACTGCGCGTGCGAGCGGTGACGCTCGCGGAGCGTCATTTTCGACCGCGCGGTTGGCGCACGGTCACTCGACATCCTCCAGCTTCACGCCACGCCCGGCGCGCAGGCTGCTGCGTGCGGATTGCACCCGCTGTAGGAAACGCGGATCGTGCTCGAGCCGATAGTCGAACCAGTCGTCCTCGGACTCGAAACCGATGAGCACTCCGGCCGGCTTGCCGTGGCGGGTGATGACGATCTCGGCCTTCTCGGCTTCGCGAAGAAAGCGCGACAGGTCGTCCTTCACCTCGGAGAGGGGTACTTCCTTTACTCGGGACTTCCGAACTGTGCCAGCCATGACTCAGCCTCCGATTTGGCCACGATCGTCAAAACTTCCACGGTCGAGCCTGAAACGTCATAAAACACCCGAACCTCCTCGACCCGCAGCCGGTATTGCGGCCGGGAGAGGCCGCGCAAGCGCTTGATACGGCTGCGACTGGTCTTTGTTGGTTCGTGCCTCAAGTGCGTTTCGAGTGCTGCCTTCACCGTGGCGCGCAGGTTTGCCTTCAGCCTTCGAAGATCCTCGGCGGCCTCGGGAGCAAGGATGATCTCAAAGCGCATTCTGGCCAGATTATAGCCAGAACTGGAAAAGGCTGCAAATCGTGCGCGCTAACGTCCCGCATGACCCGCCGCGAAGCGTTCGGTGTCGATGCGGCGGTTAGCAGTTTGTTGAAAAATGCGCCGCGCTCACGAAAAACGTCATTCCCGCGGGGGGGAATCCAGTAAGTCATTGATCTGTCATACACCGGATTTTCCGGGCTCCCGCCTACGCGGGAGCGACGATCGTTTTTCAACAAACTGTTAGACCTCATGGTGATTACGCCGCGATCTTTCGCAGTACGCCGGGATTGATTTCCGCAACCTTAATAAGGGTCTTCGCAGCTGCGCTCGGCTCCCGGCGTCCCTGTTCCCACTCCTGGAGGGTGCGCACGGAAACTCCGAGCAGTGCGGCGAACTGGGATTGCGACAACCTGGATTTCTCCCGGGCGCGAACGATCGGGTAGGACTCGACTGTAAAGCGTCGGCCGACGCGGCCGCCCTTGATACTGCGAATGCCGTCAACAATTTCCCGGCCAATGTTCCGGCCCTTTTCCCACTTCGCCAATTGCTTCTCGGTCAACTTACTCATCTTCGATAGCCTCTTTCATCTGCTTCAGTAGATGCGCGGGAATGTTCTCGCGCACGTTCTTGCCATAGAGCGTGAGCATCCAGATCTCGCCACGGGCGCTGCGCAGGTAGTAGATGACGCGCAACCCTCCACGCTTCCCGCGGCCCGCCACCGCCCATCGCAGCTTTCGCACGCCGCCGGAGCGGGGACCATGGTGCCGGCTTCGGGGTGCTCGTTCAGGTGGTGCTGGAGCCTCGCATATTCGTCATCATCGAGATAGTGCTCAAGCGCCTTGGTAAAGAAAGGCGTCTCGATGAACTCGAACATCGGCCCATTCTACGGCATTGACGTATAGCTGTCCAGCCAGCGTACGAATGAGGTCTAATCGGGATAGGGAGAAGTCTCGCGGCTCCCCCCTCCCACACCACCGTGCTTACGGGTCACGTACACGGCGGTTCGATGAAGTGAATTCCGGTCCCGCTGCCACAGTCGGCAGCCCCAAGTTGCTGAAGTAGCGCGCTGGCAAAGCCAACGCGAGCGCCGGAGTCTTCGAGAGCCGCCATGGTCCATGCGCCGATTTGCTGGTGTGCCATGCTTCGCGCACGCTCACCCCGCGTCGGCGCAGTTCCCGGTAGCCCGAACGTCCCCATTGCTTCCAGTGATAGCAGCGTAACTTGCGTCGTATCCATTTGTCGAGATCGTGCAGAGGGCTCAGCACCTCGGCCACGCCGAAGTACGCTTTCCAGCCAAGCAGGGCCTCTCTCAGCTCTGCCACGATATCGCTCAAACGGTGGCCTCTCGTACGACGGGTCAGCTCGCGTATCCGGTGCTTGAGCTTGTCGATGGCCTGCTCGGCCACCTTGAGCTTCGTCCCGTTTCGGCTGACCGTGAAGCCCAGGAACTTGCGGTTCCATGGACGATCCACCGCGCTCTTTCTTGCATTCACTGTGAGCCGCAGCGAGTCTTCGATAAAGCGCGTCACGCTGGCCATCACCCGCACGCCCGCGCGTTCGCTTCCGACCACAATGTTGGCATCGTCCGCGTAGCGGGCAAAGCGGTGGCCACGCCGGTCCAGTTCCCAATCCAGTTCATCGAGCACCACGTTGGCCAGCACCGGTGACAACGGACCGCCTTGCGGCACGCCCATCGTCGTGGCACAGGTAGCCTCGCCCACGCGAACCCCGGCCTTGAGGTAGCGGTTGATCAGGCGCAGCAGCGCCGGATCGGTCACGTGGCGCTTGAGCCGCGCGACCAGCCGGTCGTGATTGACCCGGTCAAAGAACGCCTCCAGATCAAGGTCAACCACCCAGCGGCGGCCTTCACGGATGTCCGCCTGCAACCGCCGCACGGCATCATGCGCCGAGCGCTGCGGGCGAAATCCGTAGCTCCTTGGGTGGAAGTGGGGTTCCCATTGCGCTTGTACGACTTGCGCGATGGCTTGCTGGATGAAACGGTCCAGCACCGTGGGAATGCCCAACAGGCGCTTACGCCCGTCCGGCTTGGGGATTTCCACGCGCCGTACCGGTTGCGGGCGGTAGCTGCCCGTCACCAGTTGCACGCGAATCTCCGGCCCGTGATGTCGGAGGTACTGCGGCAGTTCATCGACCCTCATGCCGTCGATGCCCGGCGCGCCTCGGTTACTTCGTACTTGTTTCAGGGCACGTTGCAAGTTGGCGCGTTCCAGCACGCCTTCGAGCATCGCGCAGTTCGGAATCGACTCGGGCACATCCGGCTCTCCAGCCGCAGGTTCATCCCGTGGCACCGCCACGGCCGGCACCCGCCGGTTCTCAGATGCGTTCCCGCCGCTCTTCACTTGAGGCCCTCGTCTTCCATCGTTCGGGCCTTCGGCCGGGACCCACCGACCTACTTTGCCCTCTGCTGACTTCTCCGCGGTATTCGGCGCCCGTTTCCAGACGCCCAGCTTCGATCCTCCGAAGCACCGGGGAGATCTCCCGGGGTAAGACACGTCACTGTCGCTGCACAGGCGCCGAATTTACAAAGTGCATCCCAGCCGCAGATGGAGGGCTTCGCGGTCACGTGCCCGCTCGCCCCGGATGCATCACGCCTCCTATCCGGTTTTTGTTCACCGCCCCGCAGCTTCGGATTGGACTTCCTTCAGACCCCGCCTCACGACGGCGCCCTTGCCCTTCTCCTTGCCTTCGGCTCTGCGAAAACCTGGCTGTCGGACTCCCACCGATCGGGATAGGGAGAAGCCTCACGGCTCCCCCCTCCCACACCACCGTACGAACGGGTCACGTATACGGCGGTTCGGCAGATTGAGTCAATACGCATGCCTCCATTGTGCCGAAGCGGCGCAGTGGCCACACACGCATCAACCGGGGCGTCATTTCTTGCCGCGCCGAGACCGCTTTCATCCCAGCCCGCGGGCGTACGCCCTCGGGACTCGCCGGATGCCATAGCAGTCTTCCTTGGCAAGCGACTTCTCCTCTCTTTCAATCCCCTCGCGGGGCACCGTTCGGGCCTTCAAAATGGCGTTTAACGGCTCATCACCTTAACCATTTCTAATACGCCCTCTGCTGACTTCTCCACGGTGTTCAGCGCCGATCGCTCAGCGCCCAGCCTCAATGCTCCGAAGCACCGGGGAGATCTCCCGGGGTAAGACACGTCACTGTCGCTGCACAGGCGCCGAATTTACAAAGTGCATCCCAGCCGCAGATGGAGGGCTTCGCAGTCACGTGCCCGCTCGCCCCGGACGCACCACGCCTCATATCCGGTTTTTGTTCATCGCCCCGCAGCTTCGGGTTCGGCTTCCTTCAGACCCCACCTCGCGGCGACGCCCTTGCCGTTTCCCTAGCCTTCGGCTCTGCGAAAACCTGGCTGTCGGACTCCCACCGACATAGTTACGTGCCATGCCCGGCACACACGTCCGCCGTGAACCGCGCGCCGCTTTGTGCGCGTCGGTTTTGACGGCACGGTTGGGTGGCAAGGGACGCGGCTGGTCACAGATCCTCGGGCGTCAGTCCCGTGCGCTTGGCAATGCGGGCGAGCATCTTGGGACCGATAGTCTCGCCGTCGTGGAACGCAAAGACAAAATCAGGCCAGCCGGGACGCGAGAGGGTCTTGTGTGATCCAGACTGCGCTTGAGCGTCCAGCCAATCCGGAAGAGTGCGGCGAGAACACCACGGGCCTTCGTCGAAGGCCAAAAGCTCATGCGGCCGGAACTGCGATCGAGATGGACTGAGGTCCGGCTTCGTTGTGTTCGAGGCGCTCGGCCAGCACGCGCAACGCCAGGACCTCGGCCTTCGCCATCGCCTCCGCGGCGGTCGCGCCATAGGCGAGAACGCCCGGCAATTCAGGAACTTCCGCGAGCCAACGGCCGTCTTCTTCGAGTTCGTGCTCGATCGTATAATTCATACGTCACCTCGATTCGGCGAGGCAATTCTACTCGGTTCTGTTCTTGCCACCCAACGTATAGTGAACTTCCGAAAAGTCGGCTAATTAGACACCCAGCACACTGGCATTGTCATCCTTCCCCGCAAATCAGGCGTTCATGATGCTGTGGTGACGTGAGCGGCCAGGATAGGCTGCGAGGAGGGAAGGTATGTCGGATCAATCAAGGAGTTCTGATCCCGCATCAGCGGGCGTTCCGCACCGCCCGCGTCTGCTCGAGCAGGTACATGAGGCGATCCGCCGGAAATATTTCAGCCGCCGGACCGAGGAAACTTATGTGCACTGGATCAAGCGCTTCATCTACTTCACCGGCAAGCGCCATCCCGCCACGCTGGGCGAGGCCGAGGTAACGGCGTTTCTGAACCATCTCGCCGCCGAGCGCCACGTCGCCGCCGCGACGCAGAATCAGGCGCTTTCCGCGCTGCTCTTCCTCTACGATGATCTACACCCACGTGCTGAACAAGGGCGGGCGCGGGGTGAAAAGCCCGCTCGACCGGCCGGGCGAGAGTTCATCGGTTCCCGCACCTCCGGCGGCGCCCATCCACGGCGGGAGCGAGCCGTGATTCGTGATTCGGCGGCGACCACCCCGTCACCTTCGGTGACACCCCTCCTCGGCCAGGAGGGGAGTGCGTGCCGCCTTGCTTCCTGACTCCGGACTCTGGAAGGACTTGACTCGTATTTCCTTCGTGTCCTTCGTGTCGAAGCTTTTCAGGGTTTCCTCAGCGTCCTCCGCGTCCTCCGCGTCGAGAGCCGGTCTTGAATGCTTTTTGGCGTCTCGGCGGTTCACAGAGCAGTGACGCAGTGACGAAGTGACGGGTTCATCTTCTTGGCGGGCGGCGGCTCAACAGGATCGAGACGCCGAGCCCCCTCCTTCACCCGCGCCGCAGGCCCGCGATCCACCGCTCGTAAACCCTGTCCGCCACCCGGTGCAGCGCCTCCAGCCGCGCGTCCAGCTCCCGCGTGATCTCCTCCACCGGCTGCACGGCGGGGCTCTTCGGCAGGTTGCGCGCAATCTCGCGCGCGCCGCTCTTGCACCACGACTCGACGAGCTCGCGGGTCATCTCGACATGGCATTGCATGCCGAGGCTCTTCCCCAGCGCGAACGCCTGGTTCGCGCAGTGGGGCGTGGACGCGATACGGGCCGCCCCGGGCGGGATCGAGAAGGTCTCCCCGTGCCAGTGGAACGCGTTGAACGACTCGGTGCGCGCGCCGAACCACGCGGAAGCGGCCGGCGCCTCCGCGACATCCACGCGGCCCCAGCCGATCTCCTTCACCGCATTGCGCGTGACCTCTCCGCCCAGCGCCCTTGCCATCAGCTGCCCGCCGAGGCAGTGGCCGAGCACCGGCACGTCCGCCTCCACCGCCGCGCGGATGAGCCGCAGCACGGGTGCGATCCACGCGCGATCGTCGTTCACGCTCATCGGCCCGCCCATGAACGCGAGCCCGCTGAATTCGCGCGGGTTTTCCGGGACGGGTTCGCCCTCGTCCACCTTCACGAGCCGCCACGGGATCCGGTTGCGCTCGAGGTATGTGGCAAAATACCCTGGACCCTCGATCGCCGCGTGGCGGAAGATGGCAACGGGCTTCATCGTCGTTTACGGGGGGATGGGTTTGGACCTGGTGTTGCGCCATATTGTAGCCGCACTCCTGTTCTTCCTCGCGACCGCCGCGGCGCACGCGGCGGACATCAACGTCGTCGCGCTCACCGCCGGCAAGGCGGTCGTGGTGGTGAACGGTGGCAAGCCGCGGACGCTCACCGTGGGGCAGACGACGCCCGAGGGCGTGAAGCTCATCGCCGCCGACAGTGCGACGGCAACCTTCGAGGTCGGCGGAAAACGGCAGACGCTCGCGGCGGGGCAGGGCGCGGCGATCGCGGCGAGCCCGCCGCCGCGCGGGGGAGGAAGCGTGACGCTCACCGCGGACTCGCGCGGCCACTTCTTCACCATGGGCGCCGTGAACGGAGTCAGCATGCGCTTCATGGTGGACACGGGGGCGACCGCGGTTGCGCTCTCGAGCGCCGACGCGCGGCGCGCGGGCGTCAACTACCTCTCCGGCATCCGCGCCTTCACCCACACCGCCAACGGCGTCGTGCCGGTCTACCGGGTCAAGCTCGACTCGATCACGATCGGGGACATCACGCTCACCAGCGTGGACGCCGTCGTCATCGAGGGCGAGCGGCTGCCCGTAGCTCTGCTCGGGATGTCGTTCCTCAACCGCATGGAGATGAAGCGCGACGGGCAGACGATGACGCTCATCAAGCGCTTCTGACGAAGCGTGGCTCGTTTCTCGTGGCTCGTGGCTCGTGACTTGCAAGCCGCACGCGCCAGGCGGTAAGGCACAGGCGGTGGTCAGGGCGTTTGGGGTGGAGACCCCGCCCGTTCGTTGCCGGCCGCTCAGGGCGCGCCGCACCGGATTCTCCGGCGCCCCGCGCCGGCTTGTGGAAAACCCCGCCGTCGAATAACGTAAAGGGGCCCGCCTGCGCAGGCGGGCTGCGGGAATGCGATCGGGCATGGCGCAACGGCAGAAAACGGCTACGGCGGGGCACGACGAGCTGCGCGAGCGGATCGTGGATGCCGCGATCGCGCTCGCCGAGCGGGACTCGTGGGAAGCGGTGCGGCTGCACGACGTCGCCGACAGCCTGGGCGTCACCCTCGACGAGGTGCGCCGCCAGTTCCGCGAGAAGGAGGACGTGGTGGACGCCTGGTTCGACCGGGCCGACGCCGCCATGCTGCGGGAGTCCGAGGCGCCGGGCTTCCGGGAGCTGACGCCGCGGGAACGCATCCACCGGCTCATCCTGACGTGGTTGCGCGCGCTCGCGCCGCACCGCAAGGTTACCCGGCAGATGATCTACGGCAAGCTCGAGCCGGGGCACGTCCACATCCTGTTCCCCGGACTGATGCGCGTGAGCCGCACCGTGCAGTGGGTGCGTGAAGCCGCCCACCGCGATGCCGCGTACGTGCGCCGCGCGCTCGAGGAAACCGGGCTCACCACGATCTACCTGATGACCTTCTTCCACTGGATGACCGACGACACGGCGGGATCGGAAGCGACCGGCCGCTTCCTCGACGGCTGGCTCGGCCTGGCCGAGCGCCTCGACCGCGCGGTCTACGGCACGCCGCGCGGCGGCGCGGGCGAGGCGCCGCCGCCCCCGGCGGAGCGGTCCGCAGGCTAGAACCGGTCTCAAGAACCGGCTGAAGCGCTGAAACCACGGGCCACGGAATCATTCGGGATCCGGGATTCGGAATGACTGCTCTTCCCCGGCGCTTCTCGGCGTCCTCGGCGTCCTCTGCGGTGAGAGGTTGAGGTTTATCTCCGTGAACTCCGTGTCCGCTGTGGCTGACCCGTCTTGGACACGTTCACCCATGCGCTGAGCGGGGCGCTCCTCGCGCGGGCGGCCGCCCCGTCGCAGCCCGCGCCCGGCGCCCTGAGCCCGACAGCGCGCGTGGCCGCGGGATTCGCGGCGGCCGCGTTTCCGGATGTGGACTTCTCCCTGCGGCTCTACGACACGCTTGCCTACCTCAACTGGCACCAGGGAGTGACGCACTCGATCATACTGCTGCCGCTCTGGGCGTACGCGCTCGCGCACGCTTTCTCGTGGGCGACGCGCGGGCGCCGTTCGTGGCGGGAGTTCCTCGCGCCCGCCGCGCTCGGCATCGCCGCCCACATCGCGGGCGACGTGCTGACCGCGTACGGAACCGCGCTCTTCGCTCCCCTCTCGGCGCAGCGCTACGCCCTGCCCCTCGCCTTCGTGATCGATCCGTATTTCACCGCGATCCTCGCAGCGGGGCTTGCCGCGGCGCTGCTGCGCCCGAAGAAGCGCACGCCCGCCGTCACCGCGCTCGCCGTGCTCGCCGCCTACGTGGGCCTGCAGGCGGGGCTGCACGCACGCGCGCTCGAAGCCGGGCGCGAATACGCGAGAGCGCAGCGCCTCGCGGGCGCGGAGGTCCACGCCCTGCCGCAGCCGTTGACGCCCTTCAACTGGAAAATCATCGTCGAACGCGGCGATGATTATCACGAGGCGTTCGTCAACCTGTGGCGCACGCAAGAGCCCCGGCCGCCGGCCGACGGCGACGCGCTGCTGCGCCGGATCGCCGCGGGCTACCGGCCGGTGGCAGCGGCCGGCTGGACGCGCCATTCACGGTACGGGGAAGGACCGCAGGCCGCGCTTGCCCGCGAGGCGTGGAACCAGGAAGCGTTCGCGGATTTCCGGCGGTTTGCGCGGTTTCCCGCGCTCGACCGGATCGAGACCCATGGCGGGAGAGTGTGCGTGTGGTTTCTCGACCTGCGCTTCACGCTGCCGGCGCTCACACCCTCGTTCCGCTGGGGCGTGTGCCGGACCGCAGCCGCCGACAGCTGGCGCCTCGAGCGCATGCGCGGTGCGTTCTGGATCGACTGAGCATTCATCTCAAGAGCCGAAACCTCTCACCGCAGAGGATGCAGAGGACGCAGAGGAAAAGCAAGGAATGGAAGAATTCAGTTTTCGTTCTTATCGGCGCGCATCGGCGGCTTGATCCGTATTCGGCGCTCATCGCACGGGAATTGCGCCATTGGCAGTGATGACTTGGTCGCCCGCGGGGCTCAACACGAAGTCGATGAACTTCCTCACCTCGGGCGCGGGCGACTCCGGAACGACGAGGTAGAAGCCCCGGCTCAGGAAGTAGCGGCCGCTCTTCACGTTCTCCGGCGTCGGCGCGATGCCGTTGAAGCTGAGCGCCCTCACCTTTCCGGAACCCTGCTCGACGACCGTCATGCTCGTCATTCCGATCGCATGAGCGGTTTCGGCAAGGGCATGGGCCATGTCACCGCCGCGGGGCATGACCCTCACGGCTTCGGCCGCCTTCAGGTCCCTGAAGCACGCCACTTTTTCCAGGATCACTTCGGGGTCGACCTCCGTGGGCGGACGGGTATGCACCGCGATGGGGCTGTCGGGACCGCCGAGCTGCCGCCAGGTGGTGATCCGCCCGCCATAGATGTCGCACATCTGCGTGTCGGTGAGATTGGAAAGAGGAACCGTCTGGTTTACGGCGAAGACGATCGCGCCCTTGGCGATCTCGATGACCCGCAGCCTGTTCTTCCGCACCACCTCCGGGTCGATGCCGTGGCTCGCGAGCGCGATCTGGATCTTCGCCTCCGCAAGCGCACGCAGCCGCGCGCCGGTTCCGAGCCCCTTGCCGACCTGGATGGCAGGGCCTTCCGACTGCTTCTGGTAGGCGGCGACGAGTGCCCGCGCCAACGGAATCATGCCAGTGGAACCGTCGAGGACGATGGTCTCCTGCGCCTGCGCCGCCACGCCCGTCACGATCAGTGCGAGCGCGCGCGCGAGACGAGACGCGCCCGTAATCCCCACTCGGCTCCTCGACGCCATGGTTCCCTCTCCGATCGGAGCCCGCCCCAAGCGCAGGCTCGCAGACCCTGTGCGGCGGAAATTCTGGCGCTGCCGGGGAAGTATGGCAAGTGCGCGCGCGGGAGCACGGCACCGCGGCTGCCCTGCTGCTCTTTGAACCGGGCCCCGAAAACCAGGGTCGGGCCGGATTCTCCGCGGCGCGCGCTAGCCTGGCCGGCGCTTGAAGAACTGGACGGCGCGCTCGTGGCGCAGGGCGCCCGCTCGCGTCCTGAACGTCCCGAGATTGCGACGCCTGCCGGTGCGGGGATTCTTGCTTCGTGAGTAAAGACGGTACCTGCCGGGGCCGAGCTTCCTGATCATGCCCGCCGCCCGTGGCACCGCTTCACTTGCGCTTCTTCCCCGGGCTGCGGCTTCCCGCCCCCGGATCCCGGCCCTCGCCGACGAGCGAAAGCATATGGCCGAACTTGGCGCGCTTGGTGCGCAGGTAGTCGCGGTTGGACGGGCGCGGGGGGACCTCGATCGGTACGCGCTCGGTGACGGTCAAACCGTACTGCTCGAGCGCCTCGACCTTCTCGGGGTTGTTCGTCATGAGGCGGACCTTCCGCACGCCGAGGTCGAAGAGGATGTGCGCGCCGGCCTTGTAGTCGCGCATGTCGGCTGCGAAGCCGAGCGCGTGGTTCGCTTCCACCGTGTCGTGGCCCTGGTCCTGCAGCGCGTAGGCGCGGATCTTGTTGAGGAGCCCGATGCCGCGCCCCTCGTCGAACATGTAGACCAGCACGCCGCGGCCGGCGCCCTCGATCATCGAGAGCGCGGTGTCGAGCTGCTCGCCGCAGTCGCAGCGCTCGGAGCCGAACACGTCTCCGGTGAGGCACTGCGAGTGCAGGCGCACGAGCACGGGCTCGCCCGTGGCCACCTCGCCCTTCACCAGCGCCACCAGAAGCGCCGCCTCCATGGAATCGCTGTAGACCGCCAGACGGAAGGTTCCCGCCTTGCGCGTGGGCAGCGTCGTTTCCGACCGCCTCCGGATCTCGCGCTCGCCCTGCCGGTAGGCGATGAGGTCGGCGATGCGCAGGATCCGGATGCCGTGCTCGCGCGCGAAGCGCTCGAGCTCCGGCATCCGCGCCATGGTGCCGTCCGCCTTCATGATCTCGCAGATCACGCCCGCGGGCTTGAGCCCCGCGAGCCGCGCGAGATCCACCGCGGCCTCGGTATGGCCCCGCCGCGCGAGCACGCCGCCGTCCACTGCCCGCAGCGTCAGCAGCCGGCCGGGGCGGATGAGGTCGGTCGGCTTGGCGCTGTCGGCGATCGCCACCGCGATCGTGCGCGCGCGGTCGTGCGCTGACATGCCCGAGGAGACGCCCTCGCGCGCGTCGATCGGGGTCGCGAACGCGGTGCCGAACTTGGTCTGGTTGCCCGTGTCGTCGGTGATGAGCGCGAGCCCGAGCGCCCGCATGCGCTCCTCGGTGAGCGCGAGCGAGATCAGCCCGCGCCCGTGCGCCGCCATGAAGTTGATCGCCTCCGGGGTCGCGCGCTCGGCCGCAATGTAGAGGTCGCCCTCGTTCTCGCGGTCCTCGTCGTCCACGAGGATCACCATCCTGCCCCTGCGCACGTCCGGCAGGATGTTCTCGACGATGTATTCGCTGGTCTTTTCGGTCGCGCTCATACGCGGGTAATCGGGAATGGGGAATGGGGAATCGGAAAGCCGAACGTCGCTGCGGCCGCCTCGGACATAAGGCACCTGTTTTCCATTTCCTATTCCCTATTTCCTATTCCCCAATCACCGGCATCAGCCGACGGGATTCCCGCGGATGATCAGGCGCATGAACTCGGCGCGTGTCTTGTCGATGTTGAACTCGCCGGTGAAGGCCGAGGTCGTGGCGATGGAGTGCTGCTTCTGGATGCCGCGCATCACCATGCACAGGTGCTGCGCCTCGATCACGACCGCCACGCCCAGCGGCTTCAACGTCTCCTCGATGCAGTCCCGGATCTCGACCGTGAGCCGCTCCTGCACCTGCAGGCGGCGCGCGTACGCGTCCACCACGCGCGGGATCTTCGAGAGCCCGACGATGTGCCCGTTGGGAATGTAGGCGACATGGCACTTGCCGAAGAACGGCAGGAGATGGTGCTCGCACAGCGAGTAGAGCTCGATGTCCTTCACGATCACCATCTGCTGGTACCGGTCGCGGAACATCGCCGAGCGCAGGATCTCCGCGGGATCGAGGTCGTAGCCGTGGGTGAGGAATTGCAGTGCTTTCGCCACCCGCTCCGGGGTCTTCTTCAGGCCCTCGCGGTCGGCATCCTCGCCGAGATCCTTCAGGATCGCACGGTAATGTTCCGAGATCCGCTTGAGCGCCGCCGGGTTGTACTCCTCGACGCGCGCGTAGCCGTTCATCTCGTTTTCTTCCAGCATTTTCCGGTTGAGCGTCATCGCGGACCTGGTCCGGGTAAACGGTCAACGGTGAACCGTAAACGGCAAAAGCCGGGCGGCGACGTGCCGCCGGTCCCCGGGGGTTTTTCGCCTACCGCTCACTGTTCACTGTTCACCGGCATGTCATTCTACTCCGCAAGCCTCGCGCGCACGGACCTCACGATGCCTTCCCTGTTGAGGTCCGCAGACGCGAGCTGGATCGCCGGGTCGCCCTGGTCGATGAAGGAATCGGGCAACCCCAGCTGCAGAACGGGCACCGTCTTGCCGCACCGCTCCAGCGCCTCCAGCACGGCGCTGCCGGCGCCGCCCGCCACCACGTTCTCCTCCACCGTGACGAGCAGATCGTGCCCATCGGCAAGCTCCACGACCAGGCCGTCGTCGAGCGGCTTCACGAAACGCATGTTGGCGACCGTCGCGTCGAGCTCCTCGGCGGCCTGCATGGCCGGTGCCAGCATCGCGCCGAAGGCGAGCAGCGCGACCCTCGGCCCCGTGCCACCCGGCCCCTTGCGCCGGCGCCGGACCTCGCCCTTGCCGACCGGCAGCGCGCGCATTTCCTTCTCGACCGGAACCCCGGGCCCCGTGCCGCGCGGATAGCGCACCGCGGCGGGAGTATCCATCTGGAAGCCGGTGTAGAGCATCTGGCGGCACTCGTTCTCGTCGGCGGGCGTCATCACCGTCATGTTGGGTAGGCACCGCAGGTAGGTGAGGTCGAAGCTGCCGTTGTGGGTGGCGCCGTCGGCGCCCACCAGCCCGGCGCGGTCGATTGCGAACAGGACCGGCAGGTTCTGGATCTGCACGTCGTGGATCAACTGGTCGTAGGCGCGTTGCAGGAAGGTCGAATAGATCGCGACCACGGGCTTGCGACCCCCGCAGGCGAGGCCCGCGGCGAACGTGACGGCGTGCTGCTCGGCGATCCCGACGTCGAAATAGCGCTCGGGATGGAGCTCCGCGAAGCGCACCAGTCCCGAGCCCTCGCGCATCGCGGGCGTGATGCCCACCAGGCGCGGGTCGCGCTCCGCCATGTCGCACAGCCAGTCGCCGAACACCTGGGTGTAGCTGAGCTTGCCGCTCTTCCCACCCACGATGCCGTTTGCCGCGTCGAATTTCGAGACGCCGTGGTAGAGGACCGGATCGGCCTCCGCGAGCTTGTAGCCGGCGCCCTTGCGGGTCACGACGTGCAGGAACTGCGGGCCCGTCAGCCCCTTCATGTTGCGCAGCGTCGGGATCAGCGCGTCGAGGTCGTGCCCGTCGATGGGCCCGATGTAGTTGAACCCCATCTCCTCGAACAGCGTGCCGGGGGTCACCATACCCTTCATGTGCTCTTCCGCGCGGCGGGCGAGCTCGCCGAGCACCCGCTCGCCGGCGCGCTTCGCGGCGGAATAGAAGCGACCCGACATGAGCTTCGCCAGGTACTTGTTCAGCGCGCCCACCGGCGGCGAGATGGACATCTCGTTGTCGTTCAGGATCACCAGGAGATCCGTGTCCATCGCGCCCGCGTTGTTGAGCGCCTCGAACGCCATGCCCGCCGTCATCGCACCGTCCCCGATGACCGCGACCACGTGGCGCTTCACGCCGGCGAGCCTCGAGGCGACCGCCATGCCGAGGGCCGCGCTGATCGAGGTGCTCGAATGCGCGGTGCCGAACGTGTCGTACTCGCTCTCTTCGCGCCGCGGGAAACCGGAGAGCCCGCCCCACATGCGCATGCGCTTCATCCCTTCGCGCCGGCCGGTGAGCACCTTGTGGCCGTAGGTCTGGTGGCCGACGTCCCACACGATGCGGTCATGCGGCGTGTCGAATACGTAGTGAAGCGCGATCGTGAGCTCCACCGTTCCCAGGTTCGAGGAAAGATGCCCGCCGGTCTGGCTCACGGACTCGAGCAGAAAAGTGCGCAGCTCGTCGGCAAGCTGCCGGAGCTGCTTCACGTCCAGCTGGCGCAGCTCGCGCGGATAGTTCACGCTGTTGAGCAGCTCGTACTTCGACGTGCCTGCCGCCTGCTCGCCTCCCAAGCCCGAATTGATCACGTTCTCCGTCATCTATATACCCGTTGCCCCTGCTCGAGCCGATTGCCGATTTCCCATTATCCGCGCGATGAACGGCGGGCGCTTCCGTCCGTTCGATCGCGCGGACTTGAGCCGGCGCGAAGCGTCCGGTCTTAAGTAGAGTTAGAACTTTCTCAGCACGATAAAATCCGCGATCTGGCGCAGCCGCAGCGCGCGCTCTCCAAAATCCTCGATGGCGGCGAGGGCATTGTTCCTCAGCTCCCGCGACAGCTCCCGCGCCTGGGCGGCCCCCATCGCGCTGACGTAGGTCGGCTTGCTGTTCTTGGCGTCCTTGCCCGCGGTCTTGCCGAGGGTAGCGGTCGAGGACTCCGCGTCGAGCACGTCGTCCACGACCTGAAATGCAAGCCCGACGTACTTGGCGAACTGGTCGACGCGCGCGAATTCCTTCTCGTCGAGGCCGTTTCCGCAGTGCGCGCCCATGAGCGCCGCCGCCCGGATCAGCGCGCCGGTCTTGTGGATGTGCATGAATTCGAGCTCGGGCACCGTGAGGCTCTTGCCCACCGAATCGAGATCGATCGCCTGTCCGCCCGCCATCCCCCGCGATCCGCTGGCCGCCGCGAGCAGCTTCACCATCTCGAGCTGGGTCTGCATGTCCTCGGCGAGCCGGTATTCGCCGAGCAGCTGGAACGCGAGGCTCTGCAGCGCGTCGCCCACCAGCAGCGCCGTCGCCTCGTCGTACTCGACGTGGCACGTGGGCCTGCCCCGCCGCAGCACGTCATCATCCATGCACGGCAGATCGTCGTGGACGAGCGAATACGCGTGGATCAGCTCCACCGCGGCGGCGGCGATCGCCACGCGCTCGGACTCGGCCTGCGCGAGCTCGCCGGCGGCGAACGCGAGCAGCGGCCGCACGCGCTTGCCTCCGCCGAGCACCGCGTAGCGCATGGCCTGGTGCAGGCGCTGCGGGGCGATCTCCGGCCCCGGCAGAACGCGTTGCAGTACCGACTCGATGCGCTGCAGGTTCGCGTGCGTCCAGGCCTGGAAGGAACCTATCTCAGCCACGATTCGCATGTGCGACGGTGGCGAGTCGGGATGCAGTTCTAGGAGGACCGCGACGACGCATAGACTCTATGTTAGGAGCGGCCGGCAACGAAATGCGCACAAATCGCCCCGTCCCTACGGGTTGTGGCCAAAACGCGCGCCTGCGTTGTCGCGAGCCTTGCCAATATCGACATATTGGCGGCGCCTCGCTCCTCGCATTCATCGCGTTTTGGCCACAACGCATCATGTGAATCATGACTGAGATAGGTTCTAGTCGTTGTCGTTGTCGTTGTCGTGGTCACGCTCGAAGTCCCGCAGGATGCCCTCCTCCAGTACCTTGACCTGCTGCTGTGCATCCTGCAGAGCCGACTGGCACAGCTTGAGCAACTCCGCGCCGCGCTTGTACGCGGCGAGCGACTGCTCGAGCGGCATCTGCCCCGCCTCCATGCTGGAGACGATTTTTTCCAGTTCCGCCAGGGCCGCTTCGAAACTTCGGGGATCGTGGGTTTTCGAAGTCTTGGACACAGGAGTGCTGCAACGCTGGTGGAAACAGTAAATCTAGCCCAATCAGAGGGTTGCGGTCAACGCGTTCTGTAAGCGCCAGCGATCTCGCGCGACCAAGGAATAAAGGAACCGGAAACAGCGTAACGTAAAGAACAAGCGCCGGGACCGCTTCGGCTGCTCTCGCATCCGGGCCCGGTGCGAGAGAGCGGCCCGGCTTTCCGGTTATCATCCGCCAATACCCGAAAACAGAAGGAGACATTTCGTGCACGCCACATTGCCGCGATTGGAGACGACCGATTTTCCGGCGATCCGGCGCAAGCGGCTCGACACGCTGCAGGTCAATCTCGGATACAAGTGCAACCAGACCTGCGTGCACTGCCACGTCAACGCCGGCCCGACGCGCACCGAGATGATGGACCGCGAGACCGTCTCGGAAGTGATCTCGTTTCTCAAGGCCTCGGGCGTCGAAACGCTGGACATCACCGGCGGGGCGCCCGAGCTCAACCCGCATTTCCGCACGCTCGTGCTCGCCGCGCGCAACCTCGGCGTGCACGTGATGGACCGCTGCAATCTCACCGTGCTGCTCGAACCCGGGCACGAGGGGCTCGCCGAATTCCTGCCGGCGAACGGGGTCGAGGTCGTGGCATCGCTGCCCTGCTACCTGGAGGAGAACGTGGACCGCCAGCGCGGCAAGGGCGTGTTCGACGCGAGCATCGAGGCCCTGCGCCGGCTCAACGCGCTCGGCTACGGGCGCACGGGCTCCGGGCTCGTGCTCAACCTCGTCTACAACCCGCAGGGCCCGAGCCTGCCGCCGGCGCAGGACGCGCTCGAGGACGACTACCACCGCCACCTCGCCGAGCGCCTCGGGGTCGTCTTCAACCGGCTCTACGTGCTCACCAACATGCCCATCCAGCGCTTCGGCAGCATGCTCATCTCGAAGGGCCAGTTCGAGAGCTACATGGAGCTGCTCAAGAGCGCGTACCAGCCCGAGAACCTGGAATCGGTGATGTGCCGCAACCTCGTCAGCGTGGACTGGCGCGGCTACGTCTACGACTGCGACTTCAACCAGATGCTCGGCCTGCCCCTTGCCTGGCGCGGCCGCCCGCGCGTGCACCTGCGCGAGCTGGTCGGAGCCGACCTCACCGGCAATCCCATCACGGTGAAAGACCACTGCTACGGCTGCACCGCCGGCCAGGGCTCGAGCTGCGGCGGCGCGCTTTCTTGACCAGACCAGTCACGAGTCACCCGTCACGTTTTTGATCGGACAGAACCATGGACACCTCCTACCTCTCCACCACTCGCGATATCTACCGGGATGCGGCGCTCAACCCGCAGCAGGGCCTTTGCTGCACCACGACCCCGGTGTGGCAGCTGCCGGACCTGGCCGTCCCCAAGAACATGCTCGCCATGAATTACGGCTGCGGCAGCACCGTCCACCCGCGGGACCTCACCAACAGTCCGACCGTGCTCTACGTCGGAGTCGGCGGCGGCATGGAACTGCTGCAGTTCGCGTACTTCACCCGGCGCCCGGGCGCCGTGATCGGGCTCGACGTGGTGGACGAGATGCTCGCCGCGTGCCGCACGAACTTGCACGAGGCCGAGCTGCAGAATCCCTGGTTCCGCTCCTCGTTCGTGGACCTGCGCAAGGGCGACGCGCTCGCGCTGCCCGTCGCGGACGAGAGCGTGGACGTCGCCGCGCAGAACTGCCTGTTCAACATTTTTCATGACCGCGACCTCAAACGCGCCCTGTCGGAGATGTACCGGGTGTTGAAGCCGCACGGAAGGCTGATTCTCTCGGACCCGGTGTGCGCCTCGCCGATGCCGGAGCATCTCCGGAACGACGAGCGGCTGCGCGCGCTCTGCCTCACCGGAGCGATCCCGCTCGACGATTACGTGAAGCGCATGACCGATATCGGGTTCGGAACGGTAGAAGTCCGCGCGAAGAGGCCCTACCGGGTGCTTGCGCCGCATCGCTACCCGACGCAGCGGACGATTGTCGTCGAAAGCGTGGAGATCTGCGCGATCAAGGACCCCGTGCCCGCCGACGGCCCCTGCGTCTTCACCGGCAGGACCGCGATCTACCACGGCCCGGACGACTACTTCGACGACCGGAAAGGCCATTTCCTGACCCAGAACCAGCCGCTCGCCGTGTGCGACAAGACCGCCCGCGCGCTCGCCTCGCTCGGGCGCGACGACATCTACATCACTGGACCCACGTATTTCTACGACGGCGGGGGGTGCTGCTGATTCCCCGCGCCCGCCGGTCACGGCCCGCCGCTCACCGGTCATCGGCCACGGGTCACCGGCCTCACGATTGACATGAAAAAGAACAGGCTCGTACTGCTTGCCGTGATCGTGGCGCTGGTCGCCGCCTTCTTCACGCTCGACCTCGGCCGCTACCTCACCCTCGAATTCTTCAAGTCGCAGCAGGCGGTCGTCGCCGGCTACCTCGAGGCTTACCCGTTCCGGACGGCAGCGGTCTTCTTCGTGATCTACGTCGCCGTGACCGGGCTATCGCTGCCCGGCGCGGCGCTGATGACGCTCGTCGCGGGAGCGATCTTCGGGCTGCTCTGGGGCGCGGTCATCGTGTCCTTCGCCTCCAGCATCGGGGCGACGCTCGCGTTTCTCGCGTCGCGGTTTCTCTTTCGCGACGCAATCCAGGGCCGCTTCGGGGCGAACCTGAAGGCGGTCAACTCCGGCATCGAGCGCGACGGCGCTTTCTATCTCTTCGCGCTGCGGCTGGTGCCCGCCTTCCCGTTCTTCGTCATCAACCTGGTGATGGGGCTCACGCCGATCCGGACCTGGACCTTCTACTGGGTGAGCCAGGTGGGCATGTTTGCGGGGACCATCGTCTTCGTCAACGCCGGGGCGAGGATCGCGGAGCTCGAATCCCTTTCCGGCATCCTGTCGCCCGCGCTCCTCATCTCGTTTGCACTGCTCGGCATCTTCCCGTTGATCGCGAAGTGGGTGCTCAACGCGATCAAGGCGCGCAAGGTCTACGCGAAGTGGCCGCGCCCGAAGCGCTTCGACCGCAACCTGGTCGTGATCGGAGCCGGGGCCGCGGGGCTCGTTTCCGCCTACATCGCGGCCGCGGTCAAGGCCAGGGTGACGCTGATCGAGAAGCACCGGATGGGCGGGGATTGCCTCAACACCGGGTGCGTGCCGTCCAAGGCGCTCATCAAATCCGCGCGGCTCATCTCGCAGATCGGGCGCGCGCGCGAGTACGGCATCCGGTCGGCCACGGCCGAGTTCGATTTCGCCGACGTGATGGAGCGGGTGCAGCGCGTGATCAGGACCGTGGAACCCCACGACTCGATGGAGCGCTACACGGAGCTCGGGGTCGAATGCATCCAGGGCGAGGCGAAGATCACCTCGCCGTGGAGCGTGGAGGTAAAGACGCGCGACGGCACGCGCACGCTCACCACCCGCGCCATCGTGATCGCCGCCGGAGCAAGCCCGCTCGTTCCTCCGATCCCGGGCATCGCCGAAGTGGGCTACGTCACCTCCGACACCATGTGGGAAATGCGCGAGCTGCCGAGGCGGCTGGTGGTGCTCGGCGGAGGGCCGATCGGATCCGAGCTCACCCAGTGCTTCGCGCGCTTCGGCTCGCAGGTGACCCAGGTCGAGATGCTCCCTCGCATCCTCGCCCGGGAGGATCCGGAGGTGTCGGAAATGGTGGCGGAACGCTTCCGCAGGGAGGGTATCCGCGTGCTCACGAGCCACCGCGCGAGGGAATTCCGGGTGGAGAACGGCGAGAAAATCCTGATCTCGGAGCACGACGGGCGCGAGGTGCGCGTCGCGTTCGACCAGCTGCTGTGCGCGGCAGGGCGGGTTGCAGGCGTCCGGGGCTACGGCCTGGAGGAGCTCGGCATCCCCGTCACCCCCGCGCGCACCGTGGAAACGAACGACTACCTGCAGACGATCTACCCCAACATCTACGCGTGTGGCGACGTCGCGGGCCCGTACCAGTTCACGCACACCGCCTCGCACCAGGCCTGGTACGCGGCGGTGAATGCCCTCTTCGGGCGATTCCGGAAGTTCAAGGCCGACTACTCGGTGATCCCGTGGGCGACGTTCACGGACCCCGAGGTCGCGCGCGTGGGCCTGAACGAGACCGAGGCGAAGGAGCGGGGCGTTCCGTACGAGGTCACCACTTACGGCATCGACGACCTCGACCGGGCGATCGCCGACGGGGAAGCGCACGGGATGGTCAAGGTGCTCACCGCGCCCGGCACGGACAAGGTTCTCGGCGCAACCATCGTGGGCGAACACGCGGGGGATCTGATCATCGAGTACATCGGGGCCATGCGCCACGGCATCGGGCTCAACAAGATCCTGCGCACCATACACATCTACCCCACGCTCGTGGAGGCAAACAAGTACGCGGCCGGAGAATGGAAGCGCGCCCACGCGCCGAAGAAGCTGCTCGAATGGGTCGAGCGCTACCACGCGTGGATGCGCGGCTGATGTGGAGGCAAGTGACGGGTGACGAGTGATAAGTGACGGGATTCGAAAAAGCGCGAGGCCAATATTAGAGGCGCTCGTCAGCCGTCTGTCGTCAGTCGTCACCGCCTTGTTGCTGCTGCTGGCGGCGAGCGCCGTGGCGGCGCAGGGCTTCGACCACGAGCACAAGGCGTGGACCGCGCTGCTGCATAAGCACGTCGTTTTGGTGGACGGCGGCCGTGCCTCGCAGGTGCGCTATGCCGCGTTCGCGAAGGACCGCCCCGCGCTCAAGGCCTACCTGGAGACCCTCTCGAAGGTCGCGCAGACGGAATTCGACCGCTGGAGCAAGGCGCAGCAGATGGCCTTCCTCATCAACGCCTACAACGCGTTCACCGTCGAGAAGATCCTCACGCGCCACCCCGACATCAAGTCCATCTGGGACTTCGGCCGGGTCTTCGGCAATCCGTTCCGCGACCGGTTCTTCACCCTGCTCGGGCGCGCTTCCTACCTCGATCAGGTCGAGCACGAGATCCTGCGCAAGCCGGGGTCTTACGACGAGCCGCGCGTGCACTACGCCGTGAACTGCGCCGCGATCGGCTGCCCGATGCTGCGCGAAGAGGCGTTCGTGGCAGAACGCCTCGACCAGCAGCTCGAAGAGCAGGCGAGGCGCTTTCTCTCCGACCGGTCGCGCAACCGCTACAATCCGCAGACGGGCCGGCTCGAGGTCTCGAAAATCTTCGACTGGTTCAAGGAGGACTGGTTGAGCGGGTACCGGGGCTTCAAGGGCACGGCGGCGCCGGTGCGGTCGCACCGCCAGTACTTCTCCACGTACGCGAGCCTGCTTGCCGACCACCCCGACCATCAGCGCGCCATCCGCGAGGAGAAAGTCGAGATCGACTTCATCGCCTACGATTGGGGGCTGAACGACGCCAAGAAGTAACCGCCGATTAACGCCGATACACGCCGATCAGGAAATGATGAACCACGAGAGAAAGCGGTGAAATCGCATTCCCCGACGGAATATGCTCTTTACCGCATACCGTTTTTTCTGCTTCTTATCTGTGTTCATCGGCGTTCATCGGCGGTTGCAAGTAATCTTCACGAATTCCTGGGCGTAGCCTGAGCGCCGATCGGCCCGCCGCGGATGCTATCGATCATCATCCCCTGCCTGAACGAGGCCCCCGGCATCACCGAGGCGCTACGGGCGCTCGGGCCCCTGCGCGCGCGGGGCGCCGAGGTGATCGTGGTGGACGGCGGCAGCGAGGACGGCACCGTCGCGCGCGCGGCGCCGCTCGCGGACCGCATGGTCACCGCGCCGCGCGGGCGCGCCTCGCAGATGAACGCAGGCGCCGCCGAGGCGCGGGGAGACATCCTGCTCTTTCTACACGCGGACAGCGCGCTGCCCGCGGACGCCGACCGGCTGATCGCAGAGGGGCTCCGGCGCACGGGCCGGCGCTGGGGCCGCTTCGACGTCACCATTTCCGGACGGCATCCGCTGTTCCGGGTGATCGAGACGATGATGAACCTGCGCTCCCGCTTGACGGGCATCGCAACCGGCGACCAGGGCATGTTCGTGACGAGGCCGCTCTTCGCAGAAGCGCGGGGCTTTCCCGATATCGCGCTCATGGAGGACATCGCGCTCTCGAGTCGGCTCAAGCGCTCCGGCCCGCCGCTGTGCCTGCGCCAGCGAATCACCACTTCCGCCCGGCGCTGGGAAAAACGCGGGATCTTCCGCACGATCCTGCTGATGTGGCGGCTGCGGCTCGCCTACTGGCTCGGGGCCGATCCCGCCAAGCTCGCGCTCCGCTACGACGGAAATCGCTAGAAGCTGCCGCAGAAAAGGCAAATGGACAGGATTTACAGGATTAACAAGATCAAACTCGAAAAAGAATCATGCAAATCCTGTTAATCCTGTCTATTCGGGTTTTTACTCGATGAGTTCGACGGTCGTAATGGTTTTCGCTAAGGCGCCGCGTCCCGGCGAGGTGAAGACGCGCCTCATCCCGCTGCTCGGCGCGGACGGCGCCGCGGCGTTGCACGCGCGGCTCGTCGCGCACGCGCTGGCGACCGCCCGCGCGGCGGCTTTGGGACGTCTCGAGCTCCATTGCGCGCCCGACGCTACCGACCCGTTCTTCGGCTTCTGCCGGCGCCATTACGGCGCCGTCCTCGCGCCACAGGCGGAGGGCGGTCTCGGCGCGCGCATGGCCGCCGCGTTCGCCGCCGCGCTCGCGGTTTATCCGCGCGCATTGCTGATCGGGACCGACTGCCCCGCGCTCGGGGCGCGCCACCTGCGCGAGGCCGAGGATGCGCTGCTCGGCGGCTGCGATGCGGTTCTCGGGCCGGCGGAGGACGGTGGCTACGTGCTGATCGGCCTCACGCGCACGGACGCGCGTCTCTACGACGGCATCGCGTGGGGTGGCGACGGCGTCCTTGCAGAGACGCGCACAAGGCTCCGCGCGCTCGGCTGGCGCTGGCATGAGCTCGAAACACTGTGGGACGTGGACCGCCCGGACGATTACGAACGCCTGCTCAAGTCCGGCATCCTGGACGCGAAACTCGCGGCAGGAACGCAGTTTGAGCGCGAGAAAGAATCGCAGTAGCCTTACTCAATCCTCAATCCTCAGTCCCCAATCCTCGGTCCCGATGTTCACGACGCTCGTCTCCACAGCGACCCTCGCCCAGCACCTGGATCACCCGAACTGGGTGATCTGCGACTGCCGCCACGATCTCACCCAGCCGGAAGCCGGGCGCCGTGCCTATCGCGAGGCGCACATCCCCGGAGCGCGCTTGGTGCACCTCGACGAGGATCTTTCCGGCCCCAGGACCGGCACGAACGGGCGCCACCCTCTTCCCGACCCGCAAGCGCTCGCGGCGCGGCTGGGCGCGCTGGGAATCGGGGCGGACACCCAAGTGGTCGCGTACGACGCGAGCGGCGGGACCTACGCGGCGCGGCTGTGGTGGCTCCTGCGCTGGATCGGTGACGAAGCGTGCGCCGTGCTCGACGGCGGCTGGGACGCGTGGCGCGTCGCGGGGCTTCCAATTTCCACCGAGGCGCCGACGCCCCGCCCTGCGCGCCATCCTGTCCAACTCAAGCCGGCGCTCGGCGTGGACGTCGCCCGCGTAAAAGAAAATCTCTCGCAGCGCGCGTTCGTTCTGCTCGATGCGCGCAGCGCGGACCGGTTCCGCGGCGAGAACGAGACGCTCGACCCGGTCGCCGGGCACATCCCCGGGGCGCTCAACCGCTTCTTCCGGATGAACCTCGGGCCCGACGGGACGTTCAAGGGCGCGGCCGCGCTGAAGGAGGAATTCTCCGATCTGCTGGGGGACACGCGAGCATCCGAAGTGGTGCACTACTGCGGCTCGGGAGTGAGCGCGTGCCACAACCTGCTGGCGATGGAAATCGCGCGCCTGTCAGGATCGAGGCTCTACCCGGGCTCGTGGAGCGAGTGGTGCAGCGATCCATCGCGGCCCGTCGCCAAGGGCGGTGTTTGACGTTCAAGGTTGGAGCGCTACGTGGTTCCGCGGTTCTCACTTTGAACTTTGAACTTTGAACTTTGAACCCGGAGCGCGATATGGCCGCTTATTTCGCTGATGTCATCCTCGTCATCCACTTCCTGTTCGTGCTGTTCGTCGTCGGCGGGCTCGGGCTCGTCTGGATCGGCGCGGGGCTCGGCTGGGGCTGGGTGCGCAACCTGTGGTTCCGCATCGCGCACCTCGCCGCGATCGTCTTCGTCGCCGGCGAGGCAATCGTCGGCGTCATGTGCCCGCTCACGATCTGGGAAGATGCGCTGCGCGGCGCGCGCGAGGAGAAAAGCTTCATCGCGCGCTGGGTGCACCGCGTGCTCTTCTACGACTTTCCGGAGTGGGTGTTTACGACGGCGTACGTGCTCTTCGCGCTGCTCGTCGCCGCAACCTTCTGGTGGGTGCCCGCAAAGCGGTGGCGAAAAAAAACGGGCTAGCCGCCCGTTTAGTGCTTGGTGTTCGGTGTTCGGTGTCCGGCGTTCAGGGCTGGGTGCCGAGTGTCCGGCCCGACACCCGTCACCCCGAACGTTGAACTTTGAACCCTGAACTCTGAACCCTGAACCCCGAAGGCTCTTTTCTAGCTGAGCGCGTCCGCCCAGATGTTCCTCGCCCAGCCCCAGGCGAAGATGCCCTCGAGCTCGGTCGCCTCCTTGTCGGACACGCCGCCCGCCCCTTTCACGGGCATCATGGTCTTCTTGGCGGGGTCGTACTTGTGGATCGAGGTGACGTGGATCGACTTCTGCCCGTCCACCATGCTGTAGCACGCGTTCATGATCACGGGATTGGGGTCCACGGGCTGGCCCTTCAGCAGCGAGATCACCGCGTTCGCCGCGATCTTGCCGTGCTGGTTCGCCATGCTCCCCGATTTGGGCATCGCCGGCGCTACCTGCGTCGAGTCCCCCAGCACGTGCACGCCCTTCACCACCGTTGACTCGGTGGTGAGCCAGTCCACGGTGCACCAGCGGTTGTCGACGTTGGCGACCCCCGCCTGCCGGGCGATCGTTCCCGCGCCGTGCGGCGGCACCACGTTGATGACGTCGCCCCGCACCTTGTCGAAGACGAGCCGTACGGTCATGCCCTTCACGTCCACGTCCTCGAGCCCGCTGTTCGGGCGGTAGTCGATCATCCCCTTGTAGGGCCCGTCCCAGGACTGCAGAAAAAGTCCCTTCTTGGACTGGATGTCCTGGTTGGCGTCGAGCACGATGATCTTCGACTTCGGCTTCGCGCGCTTGAAGTAATCCGCCACCTGGCACACGCGCTCGTACGGCCCCGGCGGGCAGCGATACGGCGCCACCGGGATATGCAGAATGTACACCCCGCCGTCGCGCATCGCCTCGAGCTGCTTGCGCAGCGCGAGCGTCTGCGCACCGGCCTTCCAGGCATGCGGGATCCGCGCCTGCCCCTCCGCGCTCTTCAGGCCCGGAAGCTTGCCGTAGTCGAAGTCGATGCCCGGCGAGACGATCAGCCGGTCGTAGCCGAGGGTATCGCCCCCCGCCAGGCGCACCTGCCGCTTGTCGGGGTCCACCGCCACGGCCGTGTCGCGCACCAGGCGCACGCCGCGCTTGCGCAGGCCGTCATAGGACGTGGTGAGGTCCGCGATGTTGGCGTTGCCGCCCAGCACGAGGTTGCTCATCGGGCAGGAGATGAATTCCGTGTTGGGCTCGACCAGGGTGACGTGGATCTCGGGCGCCCACAGCCGGAGGTACCTCGCGGCGGTCGCGCCGCCGAAGCCGCCGCCGATCACCACCACGCGCCCCGCGGCCCCGGTCTCGGGCGCCGCGCAGCCTCCCAGCGCGGCGACTCCCGCGGAGGCCGCCGTCCACTTGATGAATTCGCGTCTGTTGAGTGTCATGGCCGCCTCCTTAGTAACTCGCCCCGGCGGGGATCGCGCTGCCGGTCTTCGCCGCGGGACGCGGCTTCACGTTCGCGAAATACGCGGCGATCGCTTCGAGCTCGCGGTCGGTGTAGCCCTTCGCCTGCTGGTGCATGATCGTCGCCGGGCGCTTCCCGTCCCTGAATTCCTTCATCGCCTGGAGCAGGTCGTCCCTGCTCTGTCCCGCCAGGCTCGCCGGGATGCCGCCTACACTGTGTCCGTCGGTTCCGTGGCACGTGAAACACGCGGCCACGAGCCCGCGCGCCTGAGCCGCCTCCTGCGCCAGCGCCGGCGTGGCTGCGGCCGCGACAAGCGCCCCGGCCGCGCAACATCCAACAATAAGGGATCTTCTTGTCATGTCACCCTCCTTCGCGAAACGCTCGGTTGAAAAACGCTCCAGGGACCCGCCGCCGGGAATCCAGCGGACGGGCTTGCGCGGATAGTTTCAGGCCCGCCTCGGCGGGCGTCAAGCTGGCGGCAAAAGGCCCCGGTCCCTCAGGGAGCCGGGGCCCGCATCGGATCGCTCGGGCGGCGCCTCAGGCGACGCTCGCCGCTTCCTCCGTGAAGACGAGGCGCACCTTCTCGGCCTCGTCGAGGTCCACCGTGACCTTGCCGCCGTGGGCAAGGCGCCCGAACAAGAGCTCGTCGGCCAGAACGCTGCGAATGGTGTCCTGGATAAGCCGCGCCATCGGGCGCGCGCCCATCTGGGGATCGAAGCCCTTCTTCGCGAGGTACTCGCGCAGGGCCGTGGTGAAGACCGCCTCAACCTTCTTCTCGTGCAGCTGCTCCTCGAGCTGCATCAGGAACTTGTCCACCACGCGCAGGATGATGTCGCGGTCGAGTGCGTTGAACGAGATGATGGCGTCAAGCCGGTTGCGGAATTCCGGGGTGAACAGCCGCTTGATCTCGGCCATCTCGTCGCCTGCCTGCCGGCTCGGGGTGAAGCCCATCGAGGCCTTGGAGAGCTCGGCGGCCCCCGCGTTGGTGGTCATGACGATGACGACGTTGCGGAAGTCGGCCTTGCGCCCGTTGTTATCGGTGAGCGTGCCGTGATCCATCACCTGCAGCATGATGTTGAAGATGTCGGGGTGCGCTTTCTCGATCTCGTCGAGCAGCAGCACCGAATACGGGTGCTTGGTGATGGCCTCGGTGAGGAGCCCTCCCTGGTCGAAGCCGATGTAGCCCGGCGGCGCGCCGATCAACCTGGAGACCGCGTGGCGCTCCATGTACTCCGACATGTCGAAACGCGTCAGTTCCACGCCCATCGTGTACGCAAGCTGCCGCGCGACTTCCGTCTTGCCTACCCCGGTCGGCCCCGAGAAGAGAAAGCAGCCGATCGGTTTCTGCGGATTGCCAAGCCCGCTGCGGGCCATCTTGATCGCGGCCGACAGCGCGTCGATCGCCTTGTCCTGGCCGAACACCACGGCCTTCAGGTCGCGATCGAGGTTCCTCAGCGCATCCCGGACGTCGACCGAGACCGCCTGCACGGGCACCCGGGTGATCTTGGCGATGATCTCCTCGATCTCGTGCTTGCCGATGACCCGTTTCTGGCGCGTCTTGGGCAGTATCTTCTGTGCCGCCCCGGCCTCGTCGATCACATCGATCGCCTTGTCGGGCAGGTGCCGGTCGTTGATGAAGCGCGCGGAGAGCTCGGCGGCCGCGGTGAGCGCCGAGACCATGTAGCGCACGCCGTGGTGCGCTTCAAAGCGCGACTTCAGGCCCTTCAGGATCGCGATGGTCTCCGGCACCGAGGGCTCGACGACGTCGATCTTCTGGAAACGGCGCGAGAGCGCGTGGTCCTTCTCGAACACCCCGCGGAACTCGTTGTAGGTGGTCGCGCCGATGCACTTCAACTGGCCGGCTTGCAGCGCGGGCTTGAGGAGATTCGAGGCATCGAGCGTGCCGCCGGAGGCCGCCCCGGCCCCGATCAGCGTATGGATCTCGTCAATGAACAGGATCGCGTTCGGATTGTCCACCAGCTGCTTCAGCACGGCTTTCAGCCTCTGCTCGAAGTCGCCGCGGTACTTGGTGCCGGCGAGCAGCGCGCCCATGTCGAGCGCGTAGACCTGGCAGCGCTTGAGCACCTCGGGCACGTCGGCTTCGACGATGCGCCGCGCGAGCCCCTCGGCGATCGCCGTCTTGCCCACGCCCGCCTCGCCCACCAGCAGGGGGTTGTTCTTGCGACGCCGGCACAGCGTCTGGATCACGCGCTCGAGTTCGCGCTCGCGCCCGATCAGCGGGTCGATCTTTCCCGCGAGCGCCAGCGAATTGAGGTTGAGCGTGTAATTCTCGAGCGCGCCGCCCGGCGAGCCTTCCTGTTCCGTTTCGGCTTCGTGGTCGCCCTTCGACGGCGCCGCCTGGGGCACCTTGGTGATCCCGTGCGAGATGAAATTCACCACGTCAAGGCGCGTCACGCCCTTCTGATGCAGGAAATAGACCGCGTGGGAGTCCTTCTCCCCGAACATCGCGACGAGCACGTTGGCGCCGGTCACCTCCTTCTTGCCGGAGGACTGCACGTGCAGGATGGCGCGCTGGATCACCCGCTGGAAGCCGAGCGTGGGCTGGGTGTCCGCCTCCTCGCCCGACAGGGTGGGCGTGTGCTGGCCGACGAAATCGCCCAGAAGCTTGCGCAGATCCTCGATGTCCGTCGCGCAGGCGCGCAGCACCTCGGATGCCGAGGGGTTGTCGAGCAGCGCGAGCAGCAGGTGCTCCACGGTGATGAATTCGTGGCGCTTCTGCCGGGCCTCCATGAAGGCCATGTGAAGGCTTACTTCGAGTTCCTGCGCGATCATGTCACATCTCTTCCATTACACACTGTAACGGATGTTGGTGCTGTTTGGCATACGACTTCACCTGCTGGACCTTGGTCGCGGCGACGTCTTTGGGGTAAATACCACACACCCCGATGCCTTCGCGGTGCACTTTCAGCATGATCTGCGTAGCCTTCTCCCGGCTCAGCGCAAAAAACCTCTGCAACACGACGATCACGAAATCCATCGGCGTGTAGTCGTCGTTCAACAGCAACACCTTGAACATCGGAGGCGGCTTGACCTTGCTCCTTTTAGCCTCAAGAACCGCCTCTTCCCGCTGTCTTGTTGCCATCCCCGAAACCGCATTCAATTCCGCGCTTCAATTGATATTTTCACCATAATGCGGAATTTATCAAGTGGCCCCTGTCACACTCCCTTTTCGCCGTGCCCGGGCTATACTTGACTTCCCCCTGCAAATGCCCTAGAAAGCGGGTGGGTGTTTGGCTTCAAGCTTTCCTGGCGTACCGGTTTGGCCCGTGCGCGATCTTGAAACTCAAACAGCGTGCGGGCGCCCCACCCGCGTATTTCCATCAGAGGTAGGTATGGCAACAGGGACGGTGAAGTGGTTCAATGACGCCAAGGGTTACGGGTTCATCACGCCGGACGATGGCAGCGAGGATCTTTTCGCGCATTTCTCGGCCATCCAGATGAGCGGTTTCAAGACGCTCAAGGAAGGCCAGAAGGTGTCGTTCGAAGTGACACAGGGCCCCAAAGGCAAGCAAGCTTCCAACATACAGGCCGCCTGATGGTTCGCCGGCGCTAGCCGGCGGAAAACCAGTTTCAACAAAAAGCCCACGCGTCGAAAGCCGCGTGGGCTTTGTCTATGGGACAAAGCTCCCTTCGGAGCTGCCCCGAAGCCCGGAATTCCGCCGCCACCGGTTGCTTAATGCGGCGCTTTCGCTCCGCATCGATCCCATCCATGAGCTCGCCGCCCGTCAGAAACGGGGGATGCGCGCCTACTTGCCCCAGGGTTTGATCGCTTCCTTCAGCTTGTTGTAGCCCTCGATGTAGCGGGGCCGTTTGCTGCCGTAGATCTTGTCGAAGGTATCGAGCTGGGTGTCCAGCCAGCGGGCGAGTTCCGTGTTGCCCGGATTGGCCGCCTTGTACGCCTCGTTGATCAGGACGAAATGGATCCTCGGATCGTAGGGCTGCTTCTCGCCGCCGACCGTCTCGTCCCCGGCCAGCAGGCGCAGCAGCATCGCGTCGGCGGAACCCAGCGTCTGCTCATAGATCGGCTCGCCTTCCATGCGGTACATGACGCTCGTCATGTCCTTGCCGTTGGTCATCGTGAAGCCCATGTCGGCCCAGACTTTCTTCATGCTGGCGCCCGACTTGACGTGGTCCAACACGAGCTGGCCCCAGTCGCGCAGCACATCGGGGGCATCGGCCATCAGATCGGTCAGCCGGTCGCCGTCGAGGTCGGTCGCGTAGACGACGGCCTTGCGCTGGCGAAACATGTCATGCAGCAGCAGGCCGAAGTTGGTGTCGGAGATGTGCTCGTAGATCTCGCCGCCCCATTTCTCCATGCCCGCCTTGAAGTCCCCGGGCAGCAGCGCAACGATGGCGTCGACGTTGTCCTTGTGCTCCTCGTAGGCATCGACGGCATACTTGCGCTTGAGCTGGAATTTCGTGCCCTGCATCAGCCAGCGCATGATCCCCGCGTTGACCGCGTCTTCCTGAGCCTGGGTCGGCTTGGTGGCGACGCGCCCGATCTGCCCGGTTTCGTGCACCATCTTCAGGAACAGGCGCGCAGCGTACGCCATCCTGACCCCGGGCGTATTCATCTCGGAGTGAATGTTGCCGCTGCTGCGGTCCACGCTGAATTTCTTCTTGTCTTGCGAGTAGGGCAAGCCGGGCATGAAGCGCACGCTGGTGATCGTGCCGTAGGGCCGGACGTTGCAGTAGACTCCGGCCGCGGTGCGCAGCGGCGCATTGGCGGATTTGCCCAGGACCACCACCTTCCTGCCGTTCTCGTTGACCATGAAGTCGCCGGCGGTGGACCACTTCAGGCAGGTGTAGTCCATCTTGCCGAACCATTCGAGCGACTTCAACTTGGTGTCGTGGCGGAACTGCGCCATCATCGGCACGCCGAGGAACGGCAGGCCCAGCACGTCGAGCGCCATCAGCGTGCCGTTCAGCGCGAACATATCCGTCAACGCGTGAGCGACCGGCTTCACGTTGCCGTACGGGTTGCCGCCTTCCCAGATGACGGCATCGGAGATGCCGCGCGGCTGGACCTTGGACCGCTTGTAGATGCTGTCCAGCAGCTTGAAGAGATCTCCCTTCTGTTCTTCCTGGGCGATCTGGAGCAGGTCGAGTCGTTCAGCCATGGTACTTTCCTTCTCCGTTCGAATCGGATCGGTCAAGTAATCGGGGTGCTTCGGCGATCTGTCGGGGCGTCCTGGCGGGATGCGTGGGCAGGATCGTTCTTGCCACTACAGTTTGTTGCAGGTCCGGAATGATCGCGGACACCGGCTGCGGCGGAAAGCCCGCGGGGATTCCGAAAAAACGGAAATTATAGCAGCCCGGCGCCGCTCCTTCCCCCCAACGGCACTCGCATGAATCGTCTGTTGGCACGTACCTCACCTGGAGCGCCTGCGGCGCTCGCAATCCCCGCGACTCCGCGCAGTCGCGCTGGTCGCACTGCGGCCAAACGCTGCAGGCGCACCAAGCGTTTTCGGGCGAAGCGAAAAGCCGGATTGCGGGGATTTCCGTCACGGCCCGGCCCGCCGGTACCGGATGAGTGGGCGCACACCTACGGTCCCGACCCCATCCCTGCCTCGCCATCCCCCATAAAGGTTTTATGAAACGTTATAAAATTCATTAACTTGCCATCTTCTGGTTCGTACGTTATAATGCACCGCAACATAAGCCGTGAGATTTACTTTCATAATACGAAATAATCCAGATAACGGCTTTAACCTGCGGAGTTACACCATGCCCGCCACCCGTCACACCGGCCTGCCCGACGGCGTCACGATCCTCGGCAAGGTCACTCCGCAGTTCGCCGAGATCCTCACCCCGCAGGCGCTGACGTTCGTCGCGAAGCTTGCCCGCAAGTTCGAAGGCCGGCGACACGAATTGATGCAGCTGCGTGACAAGCGCCAGGCGGAGCTCGACGCCGGCAAGCTGCCCGATTTCCTGCCGCAGACGACACACATTCGCGAGAGCGAGTGGACCGTCGCGCCCGTGCCGCGCGACCTGCAGGACCGGCGCGTCGAGATCACCGGCCCGACCGACCGCAAGATGGTGATCAACGCCCTCAACAGCGGCGCCAACGTGTTCATGGCCGACTTCGAGGATTCCAATACCCCGACGTGGGAAAACTTGATCGAGGGCCAGATCAACCTGCGCGACGCCATCGCCCGCACGATCACCTACTCCAGCCGCGAGGGCCGGCGCTACGAGCTGAACGACCGGCCCGCGACCCTCATGGTGCGCCCGCGCGGCTGGCACCTGATGGAGCATCACGTGCGGGTCGACGGCACGCCGGTGGCGGGCGCGATCTTCGACTTCGCGCTCTACTTTTTTCACAATGCCAAGGCGCTGCTCGCCCGGCATTCCGGGCCCTACTTCTACCTGCCCAAGCTGGAAAGCCATCTCGAAGCGCGGCTGTGGAACGACATCTTCAACACGGCGCAGCGCGAGCTGGGCGTGCCGGTCGGCACCATCAAGGCGACCGTGCTGGTCGAAACCGTGCTTGCCGCGTTCGAAATGGACGAGATCCTCTACGAGCTGCGCGATCATTCGGCCGGGCTCAACATCGGGCGGTGGGATTACATCTTCAGCTGCATCAAGAAATTCCGGGCGAACCCGGATTTTTGCCTCGCCAACCGCGCCGACGTGACCATGACGGCGCCGTTCATGCGCGCCTACGCCCTGCTGCTCGTGAAAACCTGCCACCGCCGCAACACCTTTGCCATGGGCGGCATGGCGGCCCAGATCCCGATCAAGGACGATGCGGCCGCGAACAAAGCCGCGCTCGAGAAAGTGCGGGAGGACAAGGTCCGCGAGGCGACGGACGGCTGCGACGGCACCTGGGTCGCGCACCCCGGCCTGGTGGAACTCGCGAAGGCGGTGTTCGACCAGCACATGCCCACACCGAACCAGATCCGCCGCAAGCGCGATGACGTGAAGGTCTCCGCAAAGGATCTGCTCGACTTCCGCCCCGACAAACCGATCACCGAGGCAGGGCTGCGCAACAATATCAGCGTCGGCATCCAGTACATCGGCTCCTGGCTCGCGGGCAACGGCTGCGTGCCCGTGTACAACCTGATGGAGGATGCAGCTACCGCCGAGATCTCACGCTCGCAGATCTGGCAGTGGATCCGCAGCCCCAAGGGCGTGCTGGAAGACGGCCGCAGAGTGACAAGAGAGCTCTTCCGCAAGCTCCTGCCCGAGGAGCTGGCCAAGGTGAGAACGCTGCTCGGCGAGGAGGGCTGGCGCTCCGGGGAATACGAAGAAGCGGCGAAGCTGTTCGAGCAGATCATTGCGAGCGACGATTACGTCGAGTTCCTCACGCTGCCCGCGTACGAGTGGCTCACGCGCGGGCTGCGCGTGCCCGTCGCGGCCTGACCGCCCTGCCGGTTGCTACGCGACCGGCAGCTATAGTGCCGCCATTGCGGGTGGCGGAGTATCCGCAGCGCGTCTGCCCTTAATAGCCCGTATCCTGTTGTTTCCAATATAAGTTTTTACCTTCCGGTCGGACCACATGAGTGTGCCGTCCCCGGATCGGCTGTCAACCGCCGTCTACCCCGGCGCGTTATGTGCGCTGACCGGAATCCGGTCGTAATGCAGGTAAAGGAATCTTTCCAACTTCACGAAGAGGAAACGACATGAAGCAGCTGCTTGCCGCAATTTTTGCTGGATTATTCGCGCTCTCCATGACCGCTCCGGTCGTCGCCCAAGAGAAAAAAGACGCACCCAAGGCGGAAGCGAAGAAGGACGAAAAAGCCAAGGCCGAAGCCAAGAAGAAGGCCGAACCGAAGGGCGAAGCCAAGAAGGCCGAGCCGAAGGGCGAAGCCAAGAAGGACGAGAAGAAGGGCGAAGGCGCCAAGAAGTAACACCGCTTCGTTGCGGGAAAAAGGCAGGGTCCGCCCTGCCTTTTTTGTTGCCCGGCCTGCGCCATGACGTTGCCATAGGGGGGGTTTTCGGCTAGGCTAGCCGTGCTCGCCTGAGCTACCGGCGGCGCCAGCCGCCGGAAAGGATAACTAGGTTCACTAGGGAGGGTCTGACATGAAAAAGCTGCTTGCTGCGATTTTCTTGGGCATGTTCGCGCTCACCATGACCGTCACCCCGGTCGCGATGGCCGCCAAGCACGAGATGAAGAAGGAAGAAATGAAGGCCGAGAAAAAGGCCGAGAAAAAGGCCGAGAAGAAGGCCGAAAAGAAGGCCGAAAAGAAGGGCGAACCCAAGAAGGAAGAGAAGAAGGGCGAAGGCAAGAAGGACAAGTAAGCGCCGGACCGGCTTTTTTTCCGGTTCGATTGGAGGGCAGGGTCAACACCCTGCCCTTTTCGTTTTGCAACCGGCGGCTGCGCAGGAAGCGCGTGATTGCTCCAGCCACTGGCGATACAATGCGGCCTCCACCACATGATCTGGAAGCCGCACGTTACCGTCGCCGCGGTGATCGAGCGTAGCGGCCGTTTCCTGCTCGTCGAGGAGCAGACCGGGCACGGGGGCCTCTACAGCCGGCCGGCCACCTCGACCCGGGGGAGTCCTTGATCCGCGCCGTTGCTTCAGTGCCCAATAACAAACTTCCGTGTGCCTCCGTGTGTTTCCGTGCCTTTGAACATTTTTGAGGTAGCCTCGATTTCATGGCGGGCAAGCGCGTGATCGTCGGCATGTCGGGCGGCGTGGATTCCTCCGTCGCCGCACTCCTGCTCAAGCAGCAGGGGTACGACGTATCCGGCCTGTTCATGAAGAACTGGGAAGACGACGACACCGACGAATATTGCAGCGCGCGCGAGGACCTGGTGGATGCGGTGGCGGTTGCCGACCGGATCGGCATAGAAATTGACGTCGTCAATTTCTCAAGTCAATACAGGGAACGGGTATTCAATGATTTCCTGCGGGAATACCAGGCCGGGCGTACTCCCAATCCCGACGTCCTGTGCAACGCGGAGATCAAGTTCAAGTCCTTCCTCGACCACGCGCTCTCACTGGGGGCGGACTACATCGCGACCGGCCATTACGCGCAGATCCGCCGCGCGAGCGGCGCCCACCAGTTACTCAAGGCCGAGGACGGCACCAAAGACCAGAGCTATTTTCTCTACCGCCTGACCCAGGATCAGCTCGCGCGAACCCTGTTCCCGCTGGGACGGCTCTACAAGCGCGACGTGCGCGAGATCGCGCGGCGCGAGGGGTTGCCGACGCACGACAAGAAGGATTCCACCGGCATCTGCTTCATCGGCGAGCGGCCGTTCCGCGAGTTCCTCAGCCGCTATCTTCCCGACAACCCGGGAGAGATGTGCGAAGCGGAGGGACGCGTGCTCGGCCGTCATCAGGGGCTCATGTTCTATACGATCGGCCAGCGGCAGGGTCTGGGGATCGGCGGCCGGCGCGAGGGCGACGGCGAGCCGTGGTACGTCGCAGCGAAGGATCTGCAGCGCAATCGTCTCGTCGTGGTGCAGGGCCACGACCATCCAGCGCTCTTCTCCGGCCGCCTGGTCGCTTCGGAGCTGAACTGGATCAGCGGGAGCGCTCCGCATTGCCACTGGGTCTACGGCGCCAAAATACGCTACCGGCAGAAGGACGCGCCCTGCACCATCGCCGAGGTCAGCGCGGAACGCTGCACGATCGAGTTCGCCGAACCGCAATGGTCGGTCACCCCGGGCCAGTCGGTGGTGCTCTACGAAAGCCAGGTGTGCCTGGGCGGGGGCATCATCGAATACGGCGAGCCGGCCGAGGACGCGGGTCGCAGAGATGCTTCCTGCCCGCCCGGCACTGAGCCCCCTGAAAGATAAAGGCAGAAGGATGAAGGCGGAAGGCTGAAGGAAAAGATCGTTGGGTAGTCGGCATTTCTGCCTTCTGCCTTCTGCCTTACGAAGTCGGCGGGGTGGTATCCTTGAACGAGGGACGCTTCGCGAGCCTTTCGGCGAGCTTGCCGAGGTTCGGATAGGTCTTGCGCCAGGCGAGGTCGGGCAGCCGCAGGTCGAGAAAGCCGAGGCAGCAGCCGACGGCGATGTCAGCCAGGTTGTACTGCTCGCCGCCGCACCAGTTGCGCGTGCCCAGTTCCTCCGCCATCACTTCCAGGCTGCGGTCGATCTTGCCCTGCTGGCGTGCGATCCAGCCCGGGGACTGCGCCGTGGCCGAGCGCTGTTTTTCGACCCTTACCGCCACCGCGGCGTCCGTGCATCCGTCCGCCAGCGCTTCCCAGCGCCGCACCTGTATGCGTTGGCGGGTATCCTCGGGGATGAGTTTCGCCACCGGGCTCGCGTTGTCGAGATATTCGACGATGACCCGGGAATCGAAGAGGTTGGTGCCATCCTCGGTAACCAGCACCGGCACCTTGCCGAGCGGATTGTAGGTCGGGACCTTGCTCGTCGCCTCGCCCGGCGGATCCACGACGAACTCGTACTCGATGCGCTTCTCCGCGAGCACGACCCGCACTTTGCGCGTGTACGGACTGGTCGGAGTTCCGATCAGCTTCATCATCGCGCTCTCGCTTCCGCCTCTCCAAAAAAGGGGGGGATTATAGCATCGCGCCGCACGCCCAGCCCCCCGCCGGAAGGCTCAGCGCGAACCGCGAAAAAGAATATTCAAGCATTTTTCCCATTGCCTTTTCGCGTGTTGACTCCCGCGGAACAATGGTAGTACGCTGCGACCGGACTGCTCCTGGTTTACCGATGGACACGATAAGCGAAAAATTCGTCCTCTACACACAGCCCGGGTGAAGCAGCTGCCTCCGAGCGAAAGAGTTTCTTTCGAAAAAAGGCATCGACTTCGTCGCGGTGGACGTGCTGAACGAGCCGCAGGGGCGAGAGCGGTTGCTCAAGCTCGGCGTGCGCAACGTGCCGGTCGTGGCGAAGGGCGGGCAGTACGTGTTCGGGCAGAATCTGGAGGACGTGGCCGAATTCGTCGGGCTGCACGGGACCGGACACACGCCGCTGCCTCCCGAAAAACTGATCGAAAAATGGATACTGGTCCTGCGCGCGGCGCAACGCTACGTGCGGCAGCTGCCGGACCGGAGCCTGAACGAGCGCGTCATCGAGAACCGCGACCGTTCGATCCGGCTCCTCGCCCACCATCTCTTCCGCATCGGGGAGGCGTTCCTGGAGACGGCCATCGACGGGGTCGAATACGCCGTGCAGCACGCCAACGTGCCGCCGAAGGACGGCACGTTCCTCACCGGCGACGAAATCGCGCGCTACGGCGAGACGGTGATCGCGCGCCTGCGCAAGTGGTGGGATGGCCTCGTCGACAAGTCGCTCTCGCGCAAGGTGAAGACCTTCTACGGGATGCAGCCGATGCATGTGGTGTTCGAGCGCTCGACGTGGCACTCGGCGCAGCACGCGCGCCAGCTCATCCACATCCTCGAGCGCTACGGCATCGAACCCGAGCGGCGGCTCACCCCGGACGATCTCGCAGGACTGCCGCTCCCGGAGCGGTTGTTTGAGTAGACCGCCTCTCACCGCGGAGAACGCGGAGGACGCGGAGGAACAACAAGAAACAAGAAATAACCGCCAAGGCGCCAAGAAGAAACGAAATTGAAGCGCCAAAGCCGCGAAGAAGCTCGAAAATCAAATCGGTTGCAAGCCAGGAAAAAGAACAACCCGGCTTATTCGAGTTTTTCCGTTCCCAGCTCCCTGCGCTCCTCCGCGCCCCCCGCGTCCTCTGCGTTGAGAGGTTCGTCTTTTGCTTGGTGCCTTCGCGGCTGATGCCCGGCGAGAATAGCGCAACGCGCGGAGTTGAATTAAACTACAGCTTCCTCGACGCTTAACTCGCACGCCCGCGCAGCATGACCGCAGTGATCACCCGTCGCCTGCCGCTCGGCTGCTGTCCGCCATGCTGAATACGGCACCTGCCGCGCGTCGCGCGATCCCCTCACTCGACAAGCTGCTCAGGCTCGAGGGTATCCAGTCGCTGATCGCGCGCCACGGGCGCGCGCTCGTGACCGCCGCCGCCCGCGGCGAGCTTGCGGCGCTGCGCGCCACGCTGTCACACGGCTCCGCCGTGCAGGGCGCGTTCGACGAGGCCGCCTTCGTCGCGCGCTGCGCGGAGCGCGTCGAGCGCGAGATCGCGCCTTCGTTGAGGCCGGTCTTCAATCTCACCGGCACCGTATTGCACACCAATCTCGGCCGGGCGCCGATGCCCGAGTACGCCGCCCGGGCGGTGGCGCGCGCGATGACACGGCCCGTGAACCTCGAGTTCGACCTGGGGGGCGGGGAGCGCGGCGAGCGCGATCGCCACGTCGAGCGCTGGCTCACACGGCTCTCCGGTGCGGAAGCGGCGCTGATCGTGAACAACAACGCGGCGGCAGTCTACCTCGCTCTGAACACACTCGCGCTCAAGAAGGAAGTTCCGGTCTCGCGCGGCGAGCTGATCGAGATCGGAGGCGCCTTCCGCATGCCGGACATCATGGCGCGCTCCGGGGTCAAGCTGGTGGAAGTGGGCACCACCAACCGCACGCATCTCAAGGACTACGCGGCGGCAATCGGCCCGCGCACGGCGGCCCTGATGAAGGTCCATACCAGCAATTACGCCATCGAGGGTTTCACTGCCTCGGTTGCGGAGCGCGATCTCGCCGCGCTCGCCCGCAAGCATCGCATTCCGTTTATCGTGGATCTCGGCAGCGGCATACTGGTCGATCTCGAGGAGTACGGGCTACCGCACGAGCCGACGCCGCGCGAGGCCCTCGCGAGCGGCGCCGACCTCGTGACCTTCAGCGGGGACAAGCTGCTGGGCGGCCCCCAGGCCGGCCTCGTCGTGGGACGCGCCGATCTCGTGGAACGCCTGCGCCGAAATCCGATGAAGCGCGCGCTGCGCGTGGACAAGATGACGCTTGCGGCGCTGGAGGCGGTGCTCACCGCCTACGCCGACCCGGGGCGCCTGCGTGCCGCCCTTCCCGCGCTCGCTGCGCTCACCCGGCCGGCGGACGAGATCCGCGAGCAGGCCGGGCGCCTGTTGCCAGCGGTGACCGCCGCGCTGCGGGGCAAAGCCGAAGCCGAGATCCTCGCGTGCCGCAGCCAGATCGGCAGCGGCTCGCTGCCGACGGATCTCATTCCGAGCGCGGCGATTGCGGTCAGCGTTTCCGGCAAGCGCCGCGGCGCGCTCGCCGCCACGATCGCCTCCGCATTCCGGGCGCTACCGGTTCCGGTGATCGGGCGCGTGAAGGACGGCGCGTTCGTCATGGATCTCCGCTGCCTCGATCACGAACAGGAGTTCGTCGAGCAACTGAAGCATCTGGATCTGAAGGGCATAGAAGAGTGACTCGTTACTCGTTTCTCGTTCTTCGGAGGTGAAAGACGAGTAACGAGCAACGAGAAACGAGCGACGAATGATAGTAGCCACCGCAGGACACATCGACCACGGCAAGACGCTGCTCGTGAAGGCGCTGACGGGCGTGGACACCGACCGCCTTCCCGAGGAAAAGGCGCGCGGGATTTCGATCGACCTCGGCTTTGCCTATCTGCCGCTAGACGGGGGCGGGCTGATCGGATTCGTGGACGTGCCGGGTCACGAGCGCTTCATACGGAACATGCTGGCCGGCGTGTGCGGCATCGATTTCGCGCTGCTGGTGGTCGCCGCCGACGACGGCGTCATGCCGCAGACCGTGGAGCATCTTCACATCCTCGATCTCCTCGATATCCGGCACGGGCTCGCGGTGATCACCAAGACCGACCGCGCCGCGCAGGAGCGCGTGCGGCAGGTCGAAGGCGAGATTGCCGCGCTGCTCGCCGGCACGCGCCTAAATAAGGTCCCCGTGCTGGCGGTCTCCGCCGTGACCGGCACGGGTATCGAGGACCTGCGCGCGCGGCTCACCGCCGCCGCACGGGCACAAGCCGCGCGCCGGACGGAGGGGCAGCATTTCAGGCTGGCGATAGACCGCGCATTCACGGTCGCAGGGAGCGGAACCGTGGTGACGGGAACGGTCTTCAACGGATCGGTCGCTGTGGGCGACAAACTGGTCGTTTCTCCCGCGGGCACGCCGGTGCGCGTGCGCGGGATCCAGATCCGCGGGCGTGGCGCCGAGCACGCGGCCGCGGGGGAGCGCTGCGCGCTCAATCTCGCGGGCAGTGATCTGGATACGGTCGCGCGCGGCGATTGGGTGTTGGGTGCGGCAATCCACGCCCCGACGCAGCGTCTGGCTGCGCGCGTGTCGGTGCTTGCGGCCGAGCCGCAAGCGCTCAAGCACTGGACCCCGCTGCATCTGCATCTCGCCACGGCCGACGTGACCGCGCGCATCGCGCTGCGTGGAGGCCAGTCCGTCGCGCCGGGAGCCGCGGCAACCGCGCAGCTCGTGCTCGACCAGCCGATCGGCGCGCTCCACGGCGACCGTTTCATCCTGCGCGACCAGTCGGCGCGCCGCACGCTCGGCGGGGGCATCGTGCTCGATCCTTTCGTTCCGGCGGCGCGGCGCGCTGCGTCCGAGCGCGCCGTGGAGATGGCAGCGCTGGAGGAAGAAACCCCCGAAGCTGCGTTCTCCTCGCTGCTCAAGCACCCGGACCGCGGCGTGGACATCGCGCGTTTCGAGAAAACCTTCAACCTGACCACGGAGCGTACGGCGAAGATCTGCGCGCAAGCCGAAGTCGCGGTGCTGGGAAAAGAGCACCGTGTCGCGATCCCGCGCGTGCACCGCGAGAAGCTGCGCGAGGCGATCCTTGCGGCGCTCCGCGAATTCCACCGTGCGCAGCCCCAGGCGCTGGGCAAGGAGATGGAAGCGCTGCGTGCCGCGGCTGCGCCGCACCTGCCTCCCGAGGCCTTCCAGTTCCTGCTGCGCGAGCTCGCCGACGAGCGCAAGCTCGAGGTCGCGGGCTCGGCTGCGCGCCTGCCGGGCCATGACGCAACCTCCAATCCCGCGGACGAGAAGATGTGGCGGAGCCTGCTGCCCCTGCTCACGGCCGGAGCCTTCGCGCCGCCCGCCGTCGCCGAGCTCGCCGCGAAGCTCGCGACGAAGGACACGGTGCTCCGGGACTTCCTGCACCGCAAGAGCCGCAGCGGCGAAGTGCTGAGGGTGACGAAGGACCGGTACTATCCGCGCGCGACCCTCGCGACATTGGCGGCCACGGCCAAGGCGCTGGCGGACGCGGGAGGCATGTTCACGGCCGCGCAGTTCCGCGACGCCACGGGGATCGGCCGCACGCTGGCGATCGAAATCCTCGAATTCCTCGACGGGCTCGGCGTCACGCAGCGGGTGGGCGACGCTCGCAAGATGCGCAAGGACTTCGTGCCCATCCTCGGCCCGGCATCTCCCGCCGCGCGCCCTGCCCCGGGGGCGGCGGCGGGGGCCAAGGCAGGATCTAAGCCCGTCGCGCACGGGGGGCGGCGCCCCTTCCCGCAGGGCAAGCGCTGAGGACGGGTTTCGTGGCACAGCAGCCCTTTGACGCGATCGTGATCGGGGAAGGAATCTGTGGGCTCACCGCGGCGAATGCGCTTGCCCGGGCCGGCTGCAGGACGGCGACGCTGGAGGCCCAGCTCTTCGGGGGCCTGGTTCTCAACGTCAACGAGCTCGATCCCGCCCCGGACGAGCGCGCGGTATCCGGGGCGGAATTCGCAACGGAGTTGATGCAGGCGAACGCGGAGCTCGGCGTGGCGAGCATACAGGAGGCGGCGAGCGCAGTGCACGACCGGGAGGGGCTGCGGGTAGTCGCGACCGCGAGTGGCCGCTACCCCGCGCGCCACGTCGTGGTGGCATCCGGCGCACGGTTGAGGAAGCTCAACGTTCCGGGGGAAAACGAGTTCGAGGGCCGCGGGGTGTCGAGCTGCGCCGACTGCGACGGGCCGCTCTACCAGGACGAGGAAGTGGCCGTGGTGGGCGGGGGCGACTCCGCACTGCAGGAAGCACTGGTGTTGGCGAAGTACTGCCGCAAGATCCATCTGATTCACCGCGGCGAGCGATTCCGCGCACAGGAGCAGTTCGTCGAACGAGTGAGCGCCCATCCCAGAATTTCCGTCGCGTGGAACACCACGGTCGAGGCGATCGGGGGGAACAAGACCGTCGAACGCGTGCGCATCCGGCGCGCGAGCGCCGGAGCGGAGGAACTTGCCTGTGCCGGAGTATTCGCCTACGTCGGGCTCGCGCCGAACTCCGAGTTTCTCCCGCCGGCCATAACCCGTGACGCCGGCGGATTCGTGATCACCCAGGACACGCTCGAGACCGCGGTGCCCGGCATCTGGGCCGTGGGCGCCGTGCGCAGCGGCTATTCCGGGCTGCTCACCGACGCGATGGACGAGGCGCGGCGCGCTGCCCGGGTTATCGCCATGCAGCTCGGCAGAGCCTGAGCAGCGGGCGCGGCGCGCCACGTAGCAGCGGATCGAGTTTCAGCCGCTGATGAACGCCGATAGACGCCGATAAGAACCAAGGATTGAACCGCCGAGGCGCCGAGAGAATCCAATCAAACCGCAGATGAACGCGGATAAACGCGGATATTTAGACAATAAAAGTTCCTGACACCTTTTTCTGATGCACCTTTTTCTGATGACACCTTTTTCTGACACTTTTTCTGGCTTTCAAGCCGACTTCGGGCAAGCTACTTGGCCGTGTAGAATGGCGCCCTGCGCCGCGCGCGTTACAAACGCGCGGTGGAACGCCTGAAAGGATGGTCAGGTTAAGGAACCTTTGCGCCGCTTGCGGCGCAAAGGTTCCTAAGCGGAAGGGAATCGCCCCCGGTGGGGCGGCCGGACTTCAAACCCGGTTGGGGCCGCTGGCGGTCCTGTGTGGGTTCGACTCCCACTCTCTTCCGCCATCTGTTCCGCGTCGATGCGCTGGCACGGCCTCGATTCCGCGGCTGGCTAGCCACCCAATACTCGCTGCACCGTCCAGAACAGGCCCACCGCCGCGACGGCCATCGAGGCCGGGGTGACGACGCGCCGGCGGTACCAGGTCTTGTTGCGTCCCCAGATGCCGACCGCCAGATAGGCGAGCGCAATCACCGCAAGCTGGCCGAGCTCGACGCCGATGTTGAAAGTCACCAGAGCGGGCACGAACTGCGCGCGCGGCAGTCCCACCTCGTGCAGCACGCCGGCGAATCCGAGCCCGTGCAACAGGCCGAATCCGAACACCACGAGCGCGCGCCACGGCTTGAGCTGCGGGGTCAGGATGTTCTCGACCGCGACGTACACGATGGACGCGGCGATGAGGGGCTCGACGATCGAGGATGGCAGCGACACGACACCGTAAACCGAAAGGGCGAGCGTGACCGAATGCGCGACGGTGAAGGCCGTGACCTGGATCAGGAGCGGCGCCATGCGGGTGCTCAGCAAGAACAGCCCGAGGACGAACAGGATGTGGTCGAGCCCCTTGGGCAGGATGTGCGTGAACCCGAGCACCGTGTAGTCCAGCAGGACATCGGCCATCGTGCGCTTGTCAAATCCCTTGCCGAGAACGTAGGCCGGGCTGCTCTCGCCGTTCTTGAGCCATACCGCGTCGAGGCGCTCGCCCTCGCGCACGCGAAGCACGCACGACCCGAAACGCGCGGCGTAGCGGAACGCGAGTTCCCTGGTTGACGCAGGAGCCGTGCCGGAGAAGCGCATCGTGGTCTGTCGCGAAAGCGCGACATCACCCACCGGCGGAACCACGATCGTGGTCAGTGCAGGACGGGCGCGCGCGCCGTCGAAATCGACCACGATTCCGTCGAGATAGCGCCCGGCGTGCGCGCTGATCACCGTGCCCAAGTCCTCGGGCGGGAGCGCGCGCAAGCGGTTGTAGTAAAGAGCGTTGGGCGATTCGTCGGTATCACGATGCACGGGGCTGACTTCCGCGATGACGGCCTCCATGTTGACGACGATCTCGAGCTCGTATCGCCCGTCCGGCGAGAGCGTGAGCGTAGCGACCGCCGGGCGGATTTCATGGGCGAGCGAAGATGCCGCCTGACCGAAAATCAGCCATGGCAGGCAGACCATAAACAGGGCGAATTTCCAGACCCGCGCCGGCATCTACGCTAACTCGGTACGCAAAGATCCTATGTTAAGCTGGTTAGCGCATGCGAAAAAGCTGTCTTGTCGCCAGCCGTTCGCGCCGAAAATGTGTGCAACGCATCGTACTGTTGCTCGCGGTGCTCTGCTCGCTGGCTGCGCGGCCGACGACCGGTCACGAATTCTGGATCGAGCCCAAGCAATTCCGCCCGGCGCCCGGGGCGAAAGTTCCGATCACGCTCTACGTCGGGCAGTACTTCATGGGCAATTCGTATCCCTTCTTGAGCGACTCATTCGAGCGCTTTTACTACGTCGATGCGCGCGGCACCGAGAACATCCGCGGCGTGCTGGGCGACGACCCTGCCGCGACGCTCACCATCCGCGCGCCGGGCCGTATCTGGATCGTGCTGCGCAGCGCGTACTTCGATCTTTCCTATGACAAGCCCGGCGAGTTCGATGCGTTCCTTGCCAGGGAGGGAATCGACCACTTGGTCCCGCGCGAGCGGCGGGGCCCGCTCCCGGTCAAGGAGACCTACTCGCGTTCCGCCAAGTCGCTGCTGGTTGCGGGTGATCCGCCATCCGGTTCAGCGCCCGATCGAGCGTTCGGCCTGCCGCTGGAGCTCGTGGCCGAGTCCGACCCCTATGCCGGCAGACCGGCCGAATTCAGGGTGAGACTGCTCTTCCGCGGTTCCGCGTTGCCAGGCGCGCTGGTCACCGCCTTCCACAAGGCGGTCCCGGACCGGAGGCTGGAAGCTCGTACCGATGCGTCCGGCCGCGCGCGGCTGGCGCTCGACCGGGACGGGCTCTGGCTGCTGAACGCCGTGCATCTGCTTCCGGCGCAGAAGAAGGGCGGAGCGCTGTGGGAAACCCTGTGGGCGTCTCTGACCTTCGAGCTGCCAAGGCGCAAAGAGTAGAATTCGGGGAAAACGCCGAAACACAAGAGCGAATCGCCATGTCGGGACGGTGGCCGGTGGCGAGTAAACCATGACGGGCGTAACGCGCAGCGCGGTAAAGGGAGGAACGATGAGTTTCGCACTCGAACTGGCGAAACGAATCAATGCCATCACTTTCAATGAACTGCCGCCCGAGGCAGTCCACTGTGCCAAGGTCGGCATCCTCGACACGGTGGGCGTCACGCTCGCCGGCGCGCGCGACGATGCGACGCGCATCGTCGCGAAGGTCTCGCTCGCCGAAGCCTCCGCCGGGCCGAGCCTCGTCTTTGGTGCCGGGCGCAGGGTCCACCCGCTCGAGGCGGCGTTGGTGAACGGCACCGCCTCGCACGCTCTCGATTTCGACGACTGCAACAACACCCTCGGCGGGCATCCTTCGGTGCCGATCCTGCCGGGACTCATTGCGCTCGCGGAGGACATCGGCGCGAGCGGCCGCAACTTCATCGCCGCCTACGTCGCCGGTTTCGAGACCGAGTGCAAGCTCTCGCTGGGCGTCAACTTCCACCAGTACACGCGGGGCTGGCATCCGACCACGACGATCGGAGTCTTCGGCGGCGCCGCGGCGTGCGCGAAGCTCATGGGGCTTCCCGATGACAGGATCGCGGTTGCGCTCGCCATCGCGGCATCGCTCGCCGCCGGGATCAAGTCCAACTTCGGCACCATGGTAAAACCGCCGCACGTCGGCCATTGCGCGCGGAGCGGGCTGTTCGCGGCATTGCTCGCGCGCGAGGGGTTCACCGCGAATGACCGCGCCTTCGAGCACAAGCAGGGCTACTTCAACGTGTTCAACGGACCGGGCAACTACGACGCCGCGAAAATCCTGCCCGCGTGGGCGGATCCCCTCGACATCGTGTCTACCGGCATCGCGATCAAGCAATATCCGTGCTGCGGCAGCACGCATCCCGCACTGGACGCAACGTTGACGCTCGCCCGCGAGCACAAGATCGAGCCCGAGGCGATCGAGCGCGCGGAGGTCTGGATACACGCCCGTCGGCTCGAACACACCAACCGCCCCGACCCGCGCACCGCGCTCGACGCGAAATTCAGCTTGCAGTACTGCGTGGCGCGGGCGATCGCCGACCGGCGCATCGGGATCGAGCATTTCGAGGGCAACGCTTTCGATGAGCCCGCCGTCCGGCATCTCACTGCGCGCGTGCGCGCGGCTCCGTACACGACCGGGCAGTTCCCGGACGAGAACCATTTCGGCGCCGAGGTGCGGCTTACGCTGCGCGGCGGCCGGACGCTTTGCGCCAGGGTGGACGAGCCGCTCGGGCGCACCGCCGCGAATCCGCTGCCGCCGGAGCGGTTGATCGAGAAGTTCGAGAACTGTGCGGCACGCGTGCTCGCGCCCGGCGCAGTCTCGCGCCTCCAGGAAACCATCCAGCGGCTGGACGCTGTGGGCGATATCCGCGATCTCACCGCACTCATCGCCCTTCCCGGCGACCCGCGGCCCGTCACGCGGCGCGCAGCGCGCGCCTAGCCGCGCAGCGGCCGCAGCGATTTTCGATACACGATCCACGCATTCACGGTTTTCAGGTCACGGACATGCAGCGCTACGACATCATCGTGGTTGGCAAGGGCAGCGCACTGCGACTCGGTGCCGCAGGGCGGCCGAGTGCGGGAGCGGGGCGGAGTTGCCCGTCGTGAACAGCAGTCACAATGCCGGAGTGTTCGCATACGGCAAAAAAGAAAGACGACCGTAAGTGAGTGCCGAGTACGATGTAATAGTGATTGGCAAGGGCAACGCAGCGTTGTGTGCGGCGCTCGCCGCGCACGAGCAGGGCGCGCGGGTGGCGATGCTCGAGGCCGCGCCCGAGGAGGAATCGGGCGGCAACAGCCGCTTCGCGGGCGGGGTCATGCGCTTCGTCTATAACTCTGTCGAGGACCTGAGGCGGCTCACGGACCTCACGGATGAAGAGGCAAGGAACGCGGACTGGGGCAGCAATACCGCGCAGGAATTCTTCGACGATCTCTTCCGCCTGACGAGCTACCGCACGGACCCCAACCTCTCGGAAGCACTGGTGACCCGCAGCTTCGAGACCATGGTGTGGCTGCGGTCCAAGGGCGCGCGCTTCGTGCCGAACTACGGCCGGCAGTCGGGTATCGTCGGTGGCAGGCGCAAGTTCTTCGGGCGCATGCCGATCGAGGTGTCAGGCGGGGGCCCTGGGCTGGTGCAGTACCTCACGCAGAACGCAGCGAGAAGCAACATCGACATCCACTACGAGACACGCGCGGTCTCCCTGCTCTACGACGGAGAGCGCGTCCGCGGCGTGCGGGCGAAGCAGCGCGGCAAACCCGTGGAATTCCACGGAAGATCGGTCGTGCTCGCGTGCGGGGGCTTCGAGGCCAATCCCGAATGGCGCACGCGCTATCTCGGCCCGGGCTGGGAACTCGCGAAGGTGCGCGGCACCCGCTTCAACATGGGCGACGGCTTGCGCATGGCGCTCGAGATCGGCGCATGCCCCCACGGCAACTGGTCTGGCTGCCACGCCGTAGGCTGGGACCGCAACGCGCCCGAATTCGGGGATCTCTCCGTCGGAGACCAGTTCGAGAAGCACAGCTACATCTTCGGCATCCTGGTGAACGCTGCGGGCAGGCGTTTCGTGGACGAAGGGCTGGATTTCCACTCCTTCACCTACGCGAAGTACGGCGGCGAGGTGCTGAAGCAGGCCGGGCAGTTCGCGTGGCAGGTATTCGACGCTAAGGTGAAGGACATCCTGCGCCCGGAATACCGCATCAAGCTCGTCACCAAGGCGACCGCCAATTCACTGGAAGAGCTCGCCGGGAAGCTTGAAGGCGTGGATCCGCAGGGCTTCCTCGAGACCGTGCGCGAATTCAACACCGCGGTCCGCACCGATGTCCCGTTCAACCACACCGTAAAGGACGGCCGGTGCACCGTGGGAATCGAGCCGCCGAAATCGAACTGGGCGCAAGCGCTCGACACGCCGCCGTTCGACGCCTACGCGACCACCTGCGGCATCACCTTCACCTTCGGGGGGCTGCGCATCGACCACGAGAGCGGAGAGGTGCTCGATCTCAATTTCGACCCGATACCCGGGCTCTATTGCGCGGGGGAAATGGTGGGCGGGCTCTTCTACTTCAATTACCCGAGCGGCACCGGGCTCGTCTCGGGCGCGGTGTTCGGCCGAATCGCCGGCACCGCCGCCGGCAAAGCCGCCAAAAGCTGAAAATTCTCGAAACACGAAGGATGCAAAGGATACAAACAAATCATTTGTTAATCGTCATCCAGTTGAAACCTTCGTGTCCCTAGTTTCTTTTTTTCTGGATAAATGGGTCCGGATTCGCTTTATTGCCATATGAAACGTGAACCCGGCCCCATTTACTAATATGAAACGTGAACCCGGCCCCATTTACTAGAACCTATTTCATATATAGGCACGTGTGCGACGGAGGCGATGTGGGCGCAGTTCGAGGAGGAGGGCCCGAAGGAATATGTCGATATTTCGAGGGTCCCCGACGAAGAAATGCGCCCAGATCGCCCCG
>Ga0194131_10001006_pt1 | contig 48781 bp, 35 predicted proteins | sample TA2KigO120mmetaG_FD_148631 | JGI IMG/M metagenome (GOLD analysis project Ga0194131, IMG submission 148631) | Freshwater microbial communities from Lake Tanganyika, Tanzania - TA2015053 Kigoma Offshore 120m | ecosystem: Environmental > Aquatic > Freshwater > Lake | place: Tanzania: Lake...
TGGCCCGCAGCGACAGCGCCACGCTGCGAGCGCTCGACCTCGACGCCCTGCTGCCCGGCCCGGCCGACGTCACCGTCGCGCCCGCGCCCGGCCCACTGCGCGCGATGGTCGCGCTGGCCTTGCTCGGCGTCGCGCTCGCCGGCTTCTGGGCGCGCGAGCGCGCGCAACTCGCCCGCGCCCCGGCCTGACGCCGGCTCAGACGACAACCATCGTCTCCGCCAGCGGCCGCCGCGTCGTCGCCGCGACGGGCACCACGCAGTCGTCGGCAGGATGGCCGACCGGGATCACCAGGAATGGCCGCTCGTGGTCGGGCCGCCCCAGGATCTCGTGCAGGAAGCCCATCGGGCTCGGTGTGTGCGTGAGCGTCGCGAGGCCGGCCATTTGCGCGGCGGCGAGAAACATGCCGCAGGCGATGCCGACCGATTCCTTCGGGTAGTAGACCTGACCGCCGTCGTCGGCCTGCAGCAGCAGGAACACGACCACCAGCCATGGCGCCGTCGTGAGGAATTCTTTGTTGGCGTCGGTGCCAAGCGGCGCGAGGTCGGCGAGCCACGCGCTGTTGGCACGACGCGCATAGAACTGGTGCTCCTCGCGTTCGGCCGCCTCGCGGATGCGCGCCTTGGTCGCGGCGTCCTGCACGCAGACGAAACGCCATGGCTGCTTGTTGGCGCCGCTGGGCGCGGTGGTCGCGCAGCGCACCAGCGCCTCGATCGTCGCTTGCTCGACCGGCCGGTCGGAGAAGTGGCGCACGGTCCGGCGTCGGCGCAGGACTTCGAGGAACGCCAATGCGGCCTCGGTCGGCGGCGCGCTGGGCTGGTGTCGATCGGCGTAGGGGACGAAGCGAGGGTCGGCGCTCACGCGGGCAAGGAAGCCGCGATCGCTCGCGGCGTCCAGTCGGCACGGTCCGTTTTCCCGCGCCCTCGTCGTCACAGCACGTCGATCACCTCCGGCGTCGACAACTCGATCGACGCAGCGCTGCATTCGACCAACTGGCGTGCTCGAGCGACAAGGCGCTGAAGTGGCGTGCGCCGCCGACGGCCACCGCCCCGTCCTGCACGAGCATCGGCACGCAGGTGGAGTTTTCGGGCTCGTCGCCGTCAAGCGAGAAGAACACGCTGAACTGCGGGTGGAACGCCATCGCCTCGACGTCGCTTGGCGTCGGCAGCGGCAGGCCGAGAACCTGGTTGAACTGCTTGGTGTTCCCACGGGCAGGACCATCTGGTGCCGAATGCACTCTCAGGGCCCAGATAGACCGCGACTGGCACGCCCACCGGGTGCGCGCCGCCTCCGCGCTGGCTGACCGGCCGCCCGCGGGCGAAGATCGACCGGCCATGACCGCTCCTGGCCAGCCGAGCGACGACCTGCCCCAGGCAGTCGAGGACGCCGTGCTGACCGTGCTGGACGGCGACGAGGCGCGCCGCGACGACGGGCTGCTCGCCGTGCTGCGCGCGCACCCGGCCCACGAGACCACGATTCGCCGCTGGCTCGCCGCCGCCGGCATCGCCGTGCCAGGGATCGCCGCCACGCCGGGTCGCAGCGCCGGCAGCGCAGCGGCGGAGTTCGACGCCAACACGCCGCTGCCCGCCCCGCTCGGCCCGTATGTGCTGCTCGAGCGGCTCGGTCGCGGCGGCTTCGGCACGGTCTTCCGCGCCGAACAGCTCGATCCGATCCGTCGGCGCGTAGCCATCAAGGTGCTGAACCCTGGCATGGACTCGCGCGACGTGCTAGCGCGGTTCACGGCCGAGCGCGAAGCGCTCAACCGGATGGACCACCCCGGCATCGCCCGCCTGCTCGACGCCGGCGTCACGCCGAAGGGCCGGCCGTACTTCGCAATGGAGCTGGTCGCGGGCCCGACGCTGCTCGCCTACTGCCGCAAGAAGTCGCTGTCAGTCAAGCGCCGCGTCGAGCTGTTCCTGCTCGTGCTCGACGCCATGCAGCACGCGCACCAGAAGGGCATGCTGCACCGCGACCTCAGCAGCAACAACGTGCTGGTCGACGACGTCGACGGCCGGCTGCAGCCCAAGATCATCGACTTCGGCATCGCCAAGTCGCTCGAGGGCCCGCTGCTCGCGGGCGGCGCGCTGACGCTGCGCGGCACGATGATGGGGACGCCGGAGTACATGAGCCCCGAGCAGGCCGACGGCCGCATCGACGAAATCGACACGCGCAGCGACGTCTACGCGCTCGGCGTGCAGTTGTACGAACTACTCAGTGACCAGCTGCCGGTACCGAGCGTGACGCTGCGCACGCGCGGTATCGCCGGCATCGCCGACGTGGTGCGCACCTACCAGCCGGCCAAGGCCAGTGACACGGCGCCGCGCGAACGCCGGCGCGCGCTGCGCGGCGACCTCGACGGCATCCTCGGCAAGGCGATCGCCAAGGCCAAGGAAGAGCGCTACGGCGGCGTCGGCGAGTTCGCCGCGGACCTGCGCCGACACCTCGCCGACGAGCCGGTCGACATCGCCATGCCTTCGGCGTGGACGCGAACGCGCAAGTTCGTGCGGCGGCATCGCGCCGCCGCAGCCGTCGCGGCGATCGCGGCCGCCTGCCTGCTGGCGACGATCGGCGCGCTGGTGCTAGCGCTCGACGCCGCCACCGCCGCGGCCGTCGTCGCCGAGAAGATGCGCGTGCAGAGCGATCAGAAGGCCGACGCCGGCTTCCTGCTGCTCGCCAACGCCGAGACGCTGGCGCGCGCGATCGACGCGGAGGCCGCGTTGCCGCCGCCGTGGCCCGAGCACCGCGCCGCGTACGTCGACTGGCTGACCCGCCACGGCCAGCCGCTCGCCACCGCGCGCGCCGCGCTGCAACGGCGTAGCGACGGCGCGACGGCGCTGACCAGCGCCGATGGCGACGTCGCTCGCTACCTCGCGCACGCGCTGCAACGGCTCGAACGCGACTTCGCCGCCTTCTTCGCGCCGGGCGGCCCGCATGCGCGCGTCGAACGCCGACTCGAGCGGCTCGACGCCCACGTCGCGCCGCTGCAGGCGCAGCACGCCGGCAGTTGGGCGGCGACGATCGCAGCGATCGCGCGCAGCGACGGCCGCGGCGCCAGCCGCGCCTACCGCGGCCTGCGCCTGCCGCAGCTTGGCGGTCTCGTGCCGCTCGGCGCCGACCCGGCGACCAGCCTGCACGAGTTCCTCGACCTCGCCTCGCACGAGCCGGGCTACCCGCTGCCGACGCGCGACGCCGACGGCCGGCTGGCGGCCGACGCCGGCGTCGGCGTGGTGTTCGTGCTCGTGCCCGGCGGCCGCATGGAACAAGGCGCGCGCCGCAACGAGCCAGGCGTCGACGGCAACGACGACCTCGCCGCCGATGACGAACTGCGCGGCGGCGCCGTCGTGCTCGACCCGTTCCTTGTGGCCCGCACCGAGCTGACGCAAGCGCAGTGGCGCCGTCTCGCCGGCGAAGGCCTGCGCGGCGCCGATCCGCTGCTGCCGGCGACCAACCTCGACGCGCTGACGCTGCAGGCGGCGCTGTCCCGCTTTGGCATGACGCTGCCAACCGAGGCGCAGTGGGAATACGCCTGCCGCGCCGACCGCCGTGAACGTTGGGCCAGCGGCCCAGTCCGCGAACGCGCGGCGACCGTCGGCTGGTTCGCGCCAGCGCTGCAGCCGGTAGCGTTGCTACAGCCCAATGCGTGGGGCCTGTTCGACATGCACGGCAACGCCGCCGAGTGGTGCCTCGACGCCTACGGCCTGTACGCACAGTCGTCGCCGCAACGCGGCGACGGCCTGCGTTCGCCGAAGCGCGGCAGTGACGAAACGCTGCAGGTCGTGCGCGGCGGCGCGTGGAACGAGGGGCCTGAGCGCGCGCGCAGCACGGCCCGCAGCCGGCAGGCGCCGACGACGCGCGACTCTGCGTTGGGCGTGCGGCCCGCGCGCCTGCTGCCCTCGACGCGCTGACGGCGGCGCGGACGCTCAGTGCGCGGCGAGCGCCGGCCTGGCGAACATCGACGTCCACGGCGGCGCAGCGAGGTCGCGCCGGCGCGGCGCCTGGTACGGCGGCAGCGCCCCGTCGGCCGCGGGTGTGGGCGCGGAAACCGCAGGTGGGAACCCGGCCGCCTTCGCCTGCGCCAGCAGCGCAGTCTGACTCTCGCAGTCGACGGCGCCGACGCGCGGGCACAGGTACGCGAAGCTGTAGAGCGCTTCGCCGTCGCCCTTCTTGGCGTCAGCGGCGAGCGCGACGAGCGCCGCCGGTGGCACCTCGACGAGCGACCCGGGCTGCAGCGCGATGCGCGCGATGCCGCGCTGCGCGAACACGTCGTCGGGACAGGCGCGGTAGAGTTCGAGCGCCTTCCTGCGATCGACCGGTCGGCCGCCGCCGGTCTCGTAGGCAAGCCCGAGCAACTGCCGCGCACGCACGGCGTCGGGCCGCGACGCCAAGGCCTCGAGGCGTTTCAGCGCGGCGTCGAGCTCGCGATCGTCGCGGCGCGCGCCATGGTAGAGGAAGTGCGCGACGAGGTTGTGCACTGCGGCGTCGCTCTGGCGCAGGGCGGCTTGCGCGAACCAGTCGGCCGCCGAGTTGAAGCGCGTGCGCTCGCTCGCGGGATCGACGTCGCCGGTCAGCGCCAGGATGCCCAGTTCGTTGAGCGCCTCGCCAGACTGCTGTGCGATCGCCTGCGAGCCGGCGACGAGCGCTAGTTTGCGCTGCGCGTCGTGCTTGCCGTCGGCGACCGCCTGCTTCCAGAACGGGATCGAATTGCCGGGATGTGCGCCGCCGACGTAACCGGTGCCGAACAGCACGGCGAACGTCGCCGCCCACAGCGCCATGTGCACGCGGTTCTGCGTGCGCGCCGGCCGCGCCGCCTGCCAGCCCACTTCGAGCCGGCCGCCGAAGCCGCGGCGCGCAAGGCCGTCGAGCCACTGCACGCAGCAGTTGAGCACGGGCACCGGATAGAGCTTGGCGTACAACTCCGGCGCGCCGAGCCAGCCGAGCAGCTCGAACGCGACGATGTAGCCAAAGCCGTAGCCGAGCCCGAACAGCGTGCGGCCGACGTTGCTGCGCGGCGACGTCGACGGATCGGTCATCAGCAGGTGCAGGCCGAGGAACGCCGCTGCCGGCAGGTTGGTGCTGCCGAAGAGATACACGCCGGTCCACTCCGTGTACGCGAGGTTGGCAGCGACCATCGCCACCGCCGCGGCGAACGTCATCAGCGTCACCTGGAAGAAGTTCTGCACGATCAGTCCGAGACTGAACAGGTACAGGTAGATGCCCGGCGCCTCGATCGTCGTGGCCAGCGACTTCGCCCATGTCAGGTCGGTCTGGTTGGTCGCGACCAGCGCGGTCGCCGTGCACGCGAGCGCGAAGCCCGACGGATTGAAGACGTGCGTGCGCCGGCCGTCCTTCGTCCACTTGACGAACTCCTTGCCGAGCAACCCGAGCGCGACCACCGCGAACTGCCAGCCGAAGGCGTCGTCGCGGAACCAGATAAACAGGTTGGTGCTGAGCACGATCGGCGTCGGCCCCGATGACAGCCGCCATGGCCGACCGCGCGACCACTGCAGCAGCGCGTCGAACGCGTACAGGAACGCAAACTGCATCAGGATGAGCGGCGCCTGCTGGTAGATCGGACGCACACCGTCCTGCACCCACCACCAGCCCCAGTAGACGTACAGGCTCGTCTGCACGCAGGCCTGGATGTAGTGCTGCTTGATCGGCGCGGCGACCTCGACGGCGAGCGATCGTCCGCGTGCGCTCAGCCACAGCAGCGCCTGCCAGCCGAGCAGGAACGCCGATGCGCCGAGGATCGCGGTGCGCAGCGCCGGCGTGCGACCGGCGCGATCGAGCAGCGCGCAGGCGCCGACGGCGAGCGCGAGTAGCGTCGGCAGCCAGCGCAGCCACGGCGCGCCCGGTCGGGCGGTCGGCAGGGTGGGCGCGGCGGCGGCGAGCATCGGCGGCGCAGTCTACCGCGAAGCGGCGGCGCCGGGGTGAAGCGCGCGGCGAGCCAGGCGGCGGGCCAATATGGCGCGCACTTGCGCCTGCTTCTGTTCGTCGAAGCGGTAACGCCATAGCACGACCGCGGTCAGCGCGAACACGGCGCCGACAACGGGGCCGAACATCCATGTCAGCACTGTCGCGACCGCAGGCGGCTGATCGGCCGAGCCTTCAACGAAGCCGGCGGCGTCGAGCGCGAGACCGGCGAACGCCACCGCCAGCGCGCGCGCGACCTTGCCGGCAAAGCGCCAGACGCCGAAGAACAGGCCCGAGCGCAGTTGCCGGGTGCGCACGCAGTCGTGGTCGAGCACGTCGGTCAGCATGGCGTCGATCAGCACGCAACTGCCGACGAAGCTGCCGAGCCCGATGGCGCCGACCCACAGCACCAGTTCGAAGCGGCGCTCTACGTCAGGCGCCAGCCAGTAGAGCAACGTGGTGCCGACGCCGAGCGCGAGCGAACCGACGACCAGAGGCCGGCGTTTGCCGAAGCGCCGCGCCAGACCGACCCACGCCACGATCGACAGCGTGAACACCGCCGTGAAGGTCACAAGCACCACGTGTGTGCGGTCCTCGGGCAGGCGCAGGACGTAGCGGTAGTAGTAGAAGAACGTCGTCGCGTTGACGCCGATGCCGACGCTGGCGACGACGTAGGCGAGCAACAGCGGCCGGAACGGCCGGTTGGCGAACGGCGCGGCGAACGCGCTGACGAACGGCTGCGGCTGCAGCGGCGGCTGCAGGAAGCGCACCCTCGCGGTCGACGACCAGCTCCACAGCGACGTGGCGACGACGAGCATGGCGGCGACGACGCTGACCTGCGGCAGCGTCGCGACCGTCGTCTCACCGGCGTCGAGGAACGACTGCGGCAGGGCGGCGGCGACCAGCGAGCCGACGTTGGCGAAGGCAAAGCGCCAGCCGAAGAGCACGTTGCGTTCGTGCGGGTCCTCGGTCATCTCGCCCGCCATCGCCTGGAACGGCACCGACAACACCGTCATGCCGGTGTTGAGGAAGCAGAACGACGCCAGCAGCCAGCCGAACTTTGCCGCCTGCGAGTCGAGCGCCGGCGGGAAGAACACCGCCAGCACGCCGAGCGCGAGCGACAGGCCGCCGGGCACGAGCCACATGCGCCGGCCGCCGAAGCGATGGCGCGTGCGGTCGCTGATCACGCCCATGATCGGGTCGGTGACCGCGTCCCAGACGATCGCGAGGCTGGCGGCGAGGCCGCCGAGCGCGGCCGAGAGGCCGACGGCGTCGGTGTAGAAGACCAGGACATAGAGGCGCAGCGCCGTCTCGACGGTGTTGAGGCCGATGTCGGCGGTGGCGTAGCCGGCTTGGACCGGCAGGGAGAGCGGGCGGCGCGACGACAAGGGGCGGGAGCGTAGCGGGAGCCGCTGCCGCAGGCAGCGGCTCCCGCCGCAGATGTGCCAGCAACCGCGGTTGCCGCGACCTCCGCGAATGCAAGGACCACCATGCCATCGCCGCCACCCCACGCCACCGCTACCCTCCCGCCATGACCGACGCCAACGCCAGCAAACGCGCCGCCGCCTTCGCCGCCGCCGACCTCGTCCCGGACGGCGCGACAATCGGCTTCGGCACCGGCTCGACGTTCGCCTTCGTGCTTGAGCGCTTCGCGCAGCGCATGCAGCAGGGCTTCCGCGTGCGCGGCGTCGCCACCAGCGTGCAGACCGCTGAGCACGCCAAGCGCCTGGGCATCCCGGTGCTCGCGCTCGACGAGGTCCAAGGTCTCGACCTCGCGATCGACGGCGCCGACGAAGTCGATCCGCAGAAGTGCCTGATCAAGGGCGGCGGTGGCGCGCACCTGCGCGAGCGGCTGGTCGCGGTCGCGGCGCGCGAGCTCATCGTCATCGTCGACGACAGCAAGCTCGTGCCGGAACTCGGTCGGAAGTTCCTGCTGCCGGTCGAGGTCGTGCCGTTCGGCTGGACGCACACCGCGCGGCGCGTCGCGGCGACCGGTTGCGTGCCGACGCAGCGGCTGAAGGACGGCAAGGTGTTCGTGACCGACAACGGCAACTATGTGCTCGACTGCAAGTACCCGGGGATCCCGAACCCGGCGGGATTGCAGCGGTTGCTGGACGCGGTGCCGGGGGTCGTTGACCACGGGCTGTTCGTCGGGATGGCGGGAAGGGTGGTCGTGGCGAATGCGGGTGGCGGGGTGCGAGTGATTGCGTAGGGAACTGACCACGCCGCGACGACACCGGCAGCGCAGTGTAGTCGCCGACCGCCCGGTCGCGCGCGGCATCGCCGAACGCTGCGGCGTCCGCCATGAATCGCCGCAGGCGATCCTGTTCGAAGCCGGCAGGCCGGTGTGGCACGCCTCGCACGACGCGATCACGCTCGGCGCGCTGCACGCCGCGTTCGCGCCGCGCTGCTGAGCAGCGGGCCGCGCCGAGCGCCCGCCCGTCGGCGTTTGCGCCCAACAACTTGGCGCCTCCGCTGGCGGCCACCCCACCCGCCGCCGAACATCCTCGCCGTGCTCGCCGCCCTCTGCCTCGCCGTGACCGCTGCCTCGCCGACGCCGCAGCCACCGCAACAACCCGACCCGCGCGCCGCCGCGGCGCTGCACTCGCCGTACGACCCCGACGACCCGCCGCCCGGCATCGACCGCGGCCTCGCCCGCGCCCGCGCCGCCCGCCTGTCGAACGTCGGCTATGACCTGCGCCTGCAGCTCGCGCACGACACCACCGCGGTCACCGGCACGGCGACGATCACGTTCTCGCTCACCGCCGCAGCGCCGACCGCGCACGCCGTCGCTGCCGCACAACCACCGCTCGCCCCCGAGTCGCCCGCCCTCGTGCTCGACTGGCAGGGCGAGGCGCTGCGCGACGTCATCGTCAACGGCACGCCGGCGACGCTGCGCGCGGTGCACGACCACGTGATCCTGCCGGCTGCGCTGCTGCGCGTCGGCGCCAACACCGTCACCGCCGCGTTCACCTCCAAGGTCGCGCCGACCGGCACGCCGCTGACCGTCTACAAGGACCCGGCCGACGGCGCGTCGTACTACTACACGCTCGTCGTCCCGGCCGACGCGCACCGGCTGTACCCGTGCTTCGACCAACCCGACGTGCGCGCGACCTTCGCGTGGGCGCTCGATCTGCCCGGCGCGTGGACGGCGATCGCCAACACGCAGCCGACGGTCGCGTGGCTCGACGCGACGGCAAATGCGAGCAACGTCACCACCCCGCCGCGCCGCCGCTGGACCTTCCCGCCGAGCAAGCCGCTGCCGACGTACCTCGCCGCGTTCGCCTGCGGGCCGTTCGCGTCGTTCGAAGCGCCGCAGCCCGACGCCCCCGGCATCACGACGCCGCTGCCGATGCGCGTGCTACTGCGCGCCTCGCAGCTGCCGCGCGTCGACCGCGAGGCGCTGACCCGCCTGCACCGCGACGGCCTGCAGTGGCTCGCCACGCAGTTCGACGTGCCCTACCCGTGGGACAAGCTCGACGTAGCACTGCTGCCCGGCTTCCCGTACGGCGGCATGGAGCACGCCGGCGCGATCTTCTACCGCGAGCAGGCGCTGGTGTTCGACCACGCGCCGACGCCGGCCGAACTCGTGCGGCGCAGCACGCTCGTCTACCACGAGCTCTGCCACCAGTGGTTCGGCAACCTCGTCACCATGCGCTGGTTCGACGACCTGTGGCTGAAGGAAGGCTTCGCCACGTTCGTCGGCTACCAAGCGATGGCCGCGCTCGAACCAGCACAGCAACCGTGGCTGCGCTTCGGCCAGCGCGTCAAGCCGCGCGCCTACGAGATCGACGCCACGCCGGGCACGGTGCCGGTGTTCCAGTCGCTGCAGAACCTCGCCGACGCGAAGAGCGCGTACGGGCCGATCGTCTACAACAAGGCTCCGGCGGTGCTGCGCGCGCTGCACGAGCAGCTCGGCGAGGCGAACTTCCGCGCCGGCCTCAAGCGGTACCTCGACGCGCACGCCTACGGCGCCGCCGAGTGGCGCGACCTCGCCGCCGCGCTCGCCGGCGCTGCCGGCGCCGACCTCGACCGTTGGTCGCAACGCTGGCTGCTGGCGCCGTCGATGCCGCTGGTGCGCGCGGCGTGGACCGCAAGCGCCGACGGCCGCGTCGTCCGCGCCGAGGTGACGCAGCGCGCGATTGGCGGCGACGGCACGTGGCCGCTCGAACTCGAAGTGCAGGCAATCGCCGCCGACGGCAACGCCGCGACCTACCGCGTGCGCAGCGACGCGCCGAGCGTCGCCATCGACGGCCTCGTCGGCCAGCCAGCGCCGGTGGCGCTGCTGTGCAACCCGCGCGACGTCGCCTACGGCCAGTTCGTGCCCGACGCCGCGAGCCGCGCATGGCTCGTCGACCACGCCCACACGCTGGCGGACGCGCAGCAGCGCGCGACCGCATACTCGGCCTGCTTCGAAGCGGTGCGCGAAGCCGAGCTCGACCCGGCGGCGTTCGCGGCGATGGCGCTGCGCGGGCTCGCCGCCGAGCGCGACGCCGACACGCACAGCTGGTTGCTCGAGCTGCTGGCGCCGGCCCTGCACCGCTGGCTCGACGACGCGCGCGCCGCCCCGCTGCGCGCGCAGGCCGTCGACCTGTTGCTGCGCCAACTGCGCGACGAAGGCGGCTCCGGCCGCGAACTCGCGACCTTTCGCCACCTCGCCCGCCACGCCGCCGAAGCGCGCGTGCTCGATCTCTGCCACGCCGTCGTGCGCGGCGAGCCGCTGCCCGCGGGCCTCGCGCCCGGCAAGCAGGACGCCTACCTCGCGGCCGCAGCGCTGCTCGCCGCCGGCGTCGCCGACGACGCGTTCGAGCGGCTCGCCAAACGGTTCGCAGGCCAGGACGTCGGCAAGGAGGCGTTCCTCGCGCGCGCGGCGGGACCCGACGCCGCCAACAAGGCGTCGTACTGGACGCAGTACCTGCAACTCGACGCGCCGCCCGAACAGTGGACCCAGGACAGCCTGTCGTGGTTCCACTGGCCGGGACAGAGCGCGCTGACGCTGCCGTACCTGCAGCAGGCGCTCGACCGCGTCGAGTGGGTCAAGCAGAACCGACGCATCTTCTTCATGCCGGCGTGGCTCGATGGCTTCGTCAACGCGCACGCCAGCGCCGAGGCCCTCGCCGTCGTCGACGCCTTCCTCGCCGGCCGCGAGCTGCCGCCCGACGTGCGGCAGAAGATCCTGCAGTCGCGCGACGGCCTCGCGCGCACGGTCGCGATCCGCCGGGCGTTCGCCAGCGCGCCGATGACGCGCTGAGCGCGAACCCTCAGGCCGACGACGCTGCGCCCGCGTCGACGCGGGCCGCGCGCAGCAACCACAGGTTGCGCACGTAGACGAACCAGCCGGTCGCTTGGCCGAGCACGCCGACCGGATCGCGGCGCCACGCGAAGTACGCGAGCAGCATGCTGGCGCCGACGAGGCTCATCCACCAGAACGCCTCGGGCACGACCGAGCGGCGGCTCTTCTCGCTCGCGAACCACTGCACCAGCATGCGGCCGGTGAACAACAGTTGGCCGAGGAAGCCGATCGCCACCCACACAAAGCCGATCGGCGAACTGACGTTGAGCGCCGAAGCCAGCGCGCCGCGCGACGACTGCTCGCGGTGCAGCCGTTCGCTGAACGCCTGCGGCGACAACTGCTCGACCGCGCCATCGTCGGCCGTCACCTGATAACGCAGTTCGCCGTCGTCGCCGCGGCGCAGCCACACGCGGTCGCGCGCGTCGACGAGTTGGACCTTGAGGTCGATGCCGCCCGCGGGTCCCGGCTCCGGCTGCAGCAGCGCGAAGGCGACCCACGCGAGCACGCCCAACAACAGCAGAGCCTCGAGCAGGAGCAGCCGGCGACGCTTCATGCGCTGGCAGTGTGGCGAACCGCCGCGCACGAGGGAAGAAGGAGATGACGGTCTGATGCGCCGCCGCGAACGCACCGTCGACCGCGGCGCCGGCTTCGGCATGGCGTTGCTGGCGCGGACGTGAGCGCAACGAGGCTGCACGGGCCTGGACTGGCCGCGCCGGCTCGCGGGACGTAGCTTGGGCGCCGCACGCGCCCGTAGTTCAGCGGAAGAACATCGGTCTTCGGAACCGAGGGTCGCAGGTTCGAATCCTGCCGGGCGTGCCAGCTTGGCCAGCCGGTTTTCGTCACCGAACTCGGCGACGCTCGTGCGGCCGACGTCAATCGCGATCGGCTACCGGCGCATCGCAGCAGGGAGCGCGCGACGGGCCAACGGCGCCTACCGCCATCGCCCGCATTGACCGGCGCACGCGCGCCGGCCATCGTCGCCACCGCGGCTGGCGCTTCGCCGCCGCACCCCCATCCTCGTCGCCGCCCTCGCCCATGCACCGCGCGTCGTTCCTGTCCGACCACTGCCCGCCGATGGGCATCTACGAGACGCTCTACGCCTTCCGCGACACCTTCGGTCAGTTCATGGGCTCGCCCGGCACGCACCCGTGGTCGCAGGGCTTCCCGCTGACGACGCCGCTGCCGGGCGGGCCGGCGCTGCCGAGCAGCGTCGACGTGACGCCCGACGACCGCCTGTACCCGAAGGCCTGGGGTCACCCGGATCTGCGCGAGGCGATCGCGCGCCACTACAACGAGTTCCACGGCTCGCGCATCGCGCCCGAGAACGTCATGGTGTTCGCCGGCGGCCGGCCCGGCATCTACACCGTGCTCGCGTTCCTCAAGAAGCACGTCGAGGCGCGCATCGGCAACGTCGAGTGGCCCGCCTACCTCGACATCCTGACGCAGACGCAGACCAGCTGGCGCGTCGTGCCGTTCACCAAGCAAAACGGCTTCCATCCGCCGAACAGCGCGTACTTCGACCGCACGGGCCTCAACGCCAAGACGCACCTGATGCCGGTGATCTCGAATCCCAGCAACCCGACCGGCCACACGCGCAGCGGCGCCGAGCTCGCCGAGCTGATCGCGATGGCCGAGCAGCCCGGCAACGGCATCCTGCTCGACGAGGCCTACGAGATGTTCCACGCCTCGCAGGGCGTCAGCGGCATCCGCTACGTCAAGAATCTCGACGACAGCAACGTGTTCCTGGCCGGCGCGTGCACCAAGGGCCTGCAGAGTCCCGGCATCCGCATCGGCTGGATCGTCGCCAGCCGCAAGAACATCGAGACGATGTCGAACTACTCGAGTTTCGGCATGGGCGGCGTCAGCCATCCGTCGCAGAAGTACGCGGTGAAACTGCTGGAGCCGCAGCGCGTCGCGCAGGCGCGCGCCGCCGTCGCCGCGCACTACGGCCGGCAGCGCGAGCGCTACGGCGAGGCCTTCGCCAAGATGGGCCTGGGCGTGCACACCGGCGACGGCGGCTTCTACCACTGGCTGGAGTTGCCCGATGGCGTCGACGCCGACACGCTGAACCGCCGGCTGTTCCGCCACGGTGCTGCGATCCTCAAGGGCTTCGACTGCGACATGGCGCGGCCGCACGACAAGGACCCGGGCTACCGCTCGCCGTACGCGTCGTGGTTCCGCTTCTCGTTCGGGCCGCTGCCGCCCGAGTCGTTCGCCGCCGACGTCGCGCTGCTGCAGAAGGTGCTCGACGAGTGCCGCGCCGACGCCCGCACGGCCGGCCGCGGCTGAGGGCGCGGCACGCGCCCGCGCCTCACGGCTCCTGGTTGCGCGTGTACCAGCCGATGCCGTGCAGCGGCGCCTGGCCGCTCGCCGAACGCACGCCCTTCACCGCGACCTCGTAGACGCGGCACGGCTCGGTGCGCGCCAGCGTGATCGCCAGCGCCGGCTGGCCGCCGACGACCGCGACCGCGGTGACGGTCTCGTCGCGCTTGTCGCGCGGCGGGCAGCCGTAGCCCTCGTGGTGGTCGTAGGTCCAGCTGCGCACCACGACGTTCGCCGGCAGAGCGCTCGCGGCATCCACGTCCATCGTGAAGCGCGCGGTGAAGCCGCCCTGCGCGGCCTTCAACTCCAGCAGCTCGAACGGATCCTGGTCCTGCCACACGAGGCGCTGCAGGCCGTGCTCGCTCGGGCCGAGCGAGCCCCAGCCGCGGTTGGTGAGCCCGCACCACAGCGTGCCCTTCGTCCCCCACAGCACGCGCGTGATGCCGCACTTGAGCCCGCGGCGGAACGGGTAGCACGCGCCCTGCAGCTTGCCGCCGACGTCTTCGAGCGACATGCGGAAGACCTCGGACGAGTACTGGTCGCCGCAGAACACCTGGCCGCGGAACGGACCGAAGTTGCCGGCCGTGTCCCAGACGAAGCCGCCCGGCGAGCGGCCGCACAGGTCGTACGGGATCCACACCGCCGGCAGCGTGAAGCTGGGGATCGTGCGCGCGGCCTCGGCCATGCGCAGGCCGCTCTTCACCTCGCCGGGATGCGCCACCTTGCTCGCCGGCAGCTTGCAGCTGTCGATGCCCCACGGATGGCCGTGGAACTCGCCGGGCTGCAGCAGCGCGAACTTGCTCGACGCGCACCACTCGCCCTGGTTGTCCGTGTACCAGACGCGGCCGTCGGGTGCGGTGCCGACGCCGGCCGGCGAACGCAGCCCCGCGACCACCGGCTCGAAGCTGCCGCCGCCGGCGGGCACGCGGATCGCCCAGCCGCGCCACGGCGCGCGCCCGAACGGCTCGTCGCCGAACGGCTTGTTGAGCGTGAGCCAGAACGAGCCGTCGCCGGCGACCGCCGGGCCGAAGGCGTACTCGTGGTAGTTGCCGCTGATCGGCCAGCCTTCAGCGATCGTCTCCAGCGCGTCCATGCGGCCGTCGCCGTCGGCGTCCTTGCCGCGCGACAGTTCGCCGCGCTGCGCGAAGTACAGCCAGCCATCGCGCTGCACGAGGCCGAGCGGCTCCATCAGGCCTTCGGCCCACAGCGTCGCCTTCGGCTGCGCGCCGCTGACGTCGTCGATGCGCCAGATCTCGCCGCGGCGCGTCGCCGCGAACATCACGTCGCCGTCCAGCGCGAGGCCGCCGACCTCGAGCACGACGTCGGGCGGCAACGGCACGTCCGCGATCGCGACGTAGTTCGCTTCGTCGGGCGCAGGCTTCGCCTTGACCGGGCCGGGCGACGCCGGCTCCTGTGGCGCCAGCAACGAGAACAGCAGCGCGAACGTCACCATTGGTACACGACCTCCAGCGTCTGGCCCTGGGCGATGCGGTGCGCGCCGGCCGGCTGGCCGGCGACGAGCGCGCGCACGCCGTCCTGCGTCGGGAACGCGAGCGCGAGCTCGCCCTTGGTGGCGCGGAACGTCCGCACCACCTCGCTGCCGTGGTCGGTGAGCCGCGGCCGCGCTTCGTCCTCGTACTCGACGTCGCCGACGGCGACGCGCAGCGTCGGATAGCCGTCCTGGGCGATGCGCTGGCCGAGCAGCCGGCGCGGCGCGCCGTCCTGCACGACGAGGTCCTGCAGCACCACCCAGTCGCGGCCGAGCGGCTTGAGCAGCTCGCCGGCGCGGCCGCTCCAGGTGCCGTGCGCGTCGAGGAAGTCGCCGCGCCACAACCACACGAGCTGCGGCTGCTCGAGGTCGAACGAAAAGTGCGTGCGCTCGGCGGTGCCGACCGAGAGCGTGCGCGCCGAGACGTCGCGCAAGAACGCGCCGTGGAGCTTGGGCCGTTCGCCGGGCAGCAGCACCAGCGAGTCGGGCTTGGCCTTGATGCCGGTCGGCAGCGGCGCGGCCGCGCCGAGCGACAGCCACGTGCGCAGCGCCGCCGTCTCGCTGCGCGCGGCCTCGTCGTCCTTCAGCCACAGCGCCGGCATGCGCGTGCCGGGTCGCAGCGTCGTCGGGTGCAGCAGCCAGTCCTGGAACCAGCCGGCCTGCAGCCGTTCGTGCTGCACCGACAGGTCCATGCCCTGCACGCCGAGCGACGGCAGGCCCTGGAAGGTGTGGCACGTGATGCAATTGCGCCCGCCGAGGCCGGCGAGCTGCGCGCCGCGCTTGGCGGCCTCGACCGAGAACGCCGGTTCCGGCCGCGGATCGACGCCGTCGACCGCCGCGAACCACGCCGCGTACTGCACGGCGCGCGCGCCGGCGACCTTGGGCATGCGCACGCGCAGGTACGGCCGCACGCCGTGGCCGTCGCGCAGCACCTTCTCGATCCACGCGGTGCGCAGTCGCTTGCCGACGCTCGACAGGTCCGGCGGGATGCGGCCCTCGTCGCCGATGTCCTCGACCTCGACGAGGTGCGCGCGCACCGCCGGCGGCACGCCGCCCTTGCCGTCGCGCACGTGGCACGACAGGCAGCCGTCCTGCATCAGCGCCGTCGCCAGCCGCTGCGCGTCGTCGAGCGGCCGCGCCGCCGCCGTCTGCGCCGCCGCGAACAGCGAGGCGCCGGCCAGAGCCTTGGGGCAATCGCCGCCGCGCAAGTCACTCCACGCCTTGGCCACGGGCGGCGGCGACAGCGCGTCGAACGCCGGATCGGCGATCGCGTGGCAGCTGTCGCAGCGGCGCGCGCGCGCGGCGGCGCGACCTTGCGCCACCAGCTCCGGCGACGATGGCCGCGGCGCCGCGGGCGGCATCAGCGCGCTGCCAATCGTCGTCGCGCGCGCCGCCGGGATCGGCGTGAGTTCGTCGACGCCGGGCCCGCGCCACAGCGCTTCCAGCGACGCGCCACCGTGGGCCTGCGTGTGCATGACGACGAGTTCGTGCGGGCCGGCAGTCAGCGTGACCTTGCCCTCGCGGCGGCGGTGCGGCGCGATCGCCTCGTTCTTGACGACCTGCTGGCCGTCGATCCACAGCCACGAGCTGTCGTCGCTGCCGGTGACGAACGTCCACTCACCGGCAGCCGGCACGTCGAGCGTGGCCTCGAAGCGCAGCACGAAGTCGTCGCGGCGCGTCGCGACTGAGTCGTCGATCACGGCGGCGACGCCGGTCGCGGCCGGCGCCTTGCCGGCGACGTCGGGGAGCTTCGCGGCCTTGATCGGCAGCCCCCACATCGACCAACCAAAACCCGGCTGCGGCGCGCCGTCGATGCGCTGGCCGCGCAGCAGCCACGCGGCGACGTCGCTCGCCTCGGCCGCCGACAACGGCGGGTGCACGAGGCCAGGGTGGCGCGCGCTCGGATCGGCGAGATAGGCGGCGAGGCGCGTGAAGTCAGTGCGCAGCGGCAGGTCGCCGAACGCCGCCGGCGCGTGGCAGGCGCCGCACGCCAGCTGCTTGGTCAGTTGCTCGCCGCGCGCTGCGCCGCTGGCCGGGTGGCCGGCAGGCTGCGCTTGCGGCGCGTCCTGGCCGAGCGCCGCGAGCCACGCCGCGAGCGCCGGCGCGTCGTCGCCGCCGTGGTGACGCTGCAAGAAGGCCTGCCCGCCGTCGGCATACCACCGCACCGCCTCGGCGAGCGCTGGGCCGCGCGCGAGCGCATGCCGCTCGACGTCGGCGCTGGCGTGGCAGCGCACGCAGCCGGCGCGCGCGACGGCGACGTCGGCAGCGACCAGTTCGGGGGTCAACGGCACGGGTGGCTTCTCGCCGCCGCCGCAAGCGGCGAGAGCGGCGAGCACGAACACGGCGCGGAGGCTGCGCATGGGACGGCGCACCCTACGACCATGCCGTGCGCGACTCCATGCCCCACGACCAACGTGGGCGCGCATCCGGCGCGAACGATGTCCCACGCTTGTCGCGCGCGCAGAGCGACCCGCTCACGGCAACTGCACGTTGGCGCGCAGCACGCCGGGCGCCAGCGTCACGACCTTGGCCGGACGGTCGTCGCCGAGCAGCGACAATTCGTAGTTGCCCGGCGGCAGGTTGGCGATGACGGCGACGTTGGCTTCGTCGATCTCGACGTTGGCGACGAAGCGACGAGCACGCCGCACTACGACGAAGCCGGCGGTGCGCGCGGCGCCACGTTCGACGACGGCCTCGATCGCGGCGCCGGCCTGCAGCGCCACCTGCATCGGCCGTGCCGACAGCACGTCGCCGGGCAAGGCGAGATCGACGGCGCGCGGCGCGAAGCCAGCCGCGCGCACGACGAGCCGGCTCGAACGGCCGCTGACGCCGGTGAGCGTGAAGCCGCCGTCCGCGCCACTGCGCGTGGCCGGCTCGAACGCTTCGAAGTCGGCCTCGTCGCCGAGCAGCACCTGCGCGTCGGGGACCGGTTGGCCGTCGGGGCCGACGACGACGCCGCGCAGGCGCGCGCCGCGTTCGAGCAGGATCTCACCGAGGTCGTGCGGCTTGCCGGCGGCGAGTTCGCGCTCGATCACGACCGGCGCGAAGCCCTCGCTCCACACCTCGATGCGCACGCGCCCGGCCGGACAGCCCGACCACTGCAGTTCGCCGTCGTCGAGGTCGAACCACGCGCCGCGGATGGCGTCGACGTCGTCGTCTTCGTCGGCGGGCACGATGCGCAGCAGCGCTGCCGGCAACCGGCGTCGGCCGGGCAGGCCGGCGATCACGGCGGTGACGCCGCAGGTCGGCGGTGCATCGAGTGCAACGCGCAGCAGCGCGCCGTCGGCCGGGATGCGAGCAAAGGTCACGCCGGCGCGGTTCGGTCGCACCACCTGGATCTCACCTTCGCGCTCGGGAGCCTCGAGCGCAAACGCGCCGTCGTCGCTGGTAACGACGCTCACGCCGACGCTGCGCCGCAGCGACACGGCGACGCCGGCCAGCGGGGTGCCGTCACGCGCGACGACATGACCGCGGACCAGCCGCGGCGGCGCGAGCTGCAGGACGACCTGCGGGCCACCGCCGACGACCGCTTCGACGGCGACGAACGGACCCGCCGCGGCCTGCGCCGGGTTGCGCGCGCGCACGCGATAGGCGCCCGCCGGCACGGCGTCGATGGCCCACGCGCCCTGCGCGTCGGTGACCGCCGTGGCGACGGCGTCGTCGCCGCGATACGCGACGACCAGCGCGCCGGCGAACGGCGTGCCGCCGCGCGCCACCAGCCCGCGCAGCCGCGTGGCCTTCGGCAGCACAATCGTCTCGACTTGCACGCGCGCCAGTGGCGCGGTGACCGCGGCGTCGAAGTCTACTACCGCGCGATCTGGCGCCGACAAGCGCAGGCCGATGCGGTCCCGGCGCGCCCCGGCGCACGCGAACACGCCGTCGGGTCCGGTCACCGCGATCGGCTCGTCGCGATCGACGGCGAACCACTGCGCGACCGAGCGACTGAGGCCAGAAACGTCGAATTGCGCCGCGGCGTCGCCGATGCGCGCGGCGTCAGCGCGCAACGCCTTGCGCACGACCGTCGCGCCGGCAATCGGCGCGCCATCCTCGTCGATGACGCGACCGCGCACGCCGAATGGCGGCGCCACGGCGAAGCCCATTTCGGTCGCCGGCTCTTCGTCGATGCGCGCCTCGGTGGCGGCGGCCGAGTTGTGCACGAACATCGCGTCGACGCCGACGAGCCGCAGTTCTGCGAAGCCCGGTGACCACTCGCCGGGAAAACGGAACGTGCCATCGGCGGCCACCGGCGCGAAGGCGACATGGCCGGCGAGGTCGCGCAGCTGCAAAATTGCGCCCGTCGGTAGCCCACCGCGCGCGTCGAGCCCGCCGAGCACCGCCGAGCGGCGTGGCAGCTCGACCTCGACGGTAGCCTCAGCGACGCCGACCGGCAGCGTGCGCACGACCGCGCCGAGCTTCGGATGCCGGACAACGAGCCGCATGACGCTGCGCGGCAAACCGGCGATGGTGAAGCGACCGTCAGCGCCGGTGCGCGTGGCCAGCGGATCAACAAGGCCCGGCTGAGCGTTGGTCGGGAACAACTCGACCTCTGCGCCTTCGACCGGCGCGCGCGCGGCGACATCGACAACGACGCCGCGCAACGGCGCGAGCGCGGGCCGCGCGACGCGCACTTCGACCTGCTCCTGCTGACCCACTACGACCACCGGTAGCGCCGTCGGCTGCCACGATGGATGGCGCGCAACGACGCGCGCCGGTCCGGCCTCGAGGTTGCGGAAGACGAACTCGCCGGCGGTGGTCGTGACCTCGACGCGCACGCGGCGATTGTCGCCGACGACGGACTCGACGGCGACGCGGGCGTTGGCCACCGGCGCGCCGGCCTCGGTGCGCACGACGCCAGCTAGAGCGAAGCCCGGCGCAAGGCGCAGTTCGAGCGGCGGCGCGTCGACAACGGCGTCGCACAGCTGCTCGGCGTGCTGCGGATGCTCGACGCCCACCAACAGGCCATGCGCGACCGGCGCGCGGAAGCGAAACGCGCCATCGGCGCCGACGAGCGTCTGAGTCAACTGCTCGCGTCGCCACTCGGGCCACGCCGTCACGACGCGGTACAGCGACACCGTGGCTCCGGTCAGCGGCCGGCCGTCGGCGCCGCGCACGACGCCACGCACGTCGCCAACGCCCGGATTTGATGCGTCGGACGTCAACGGCGCGAGCGGCAGCGCGCCGACCGCGGTCGCCGCCGGCGCGACTAAGACGCTCACAGCCGTCGGCACGCGCCATGCCGCCGGCAGCAGCCGCCCAGCGCCGTACGCCAGCGCTGCGATCGTTAGCCCGCCGGCGAGCCACGCAAGCGTGAAGGCCGCGCGACTCATCGCGCTCTGCCTTCGACGCCGGCGCGGGCGGCGTCGAACTGCTGGGCCAACAGGCGGACGGCCTCCGCCGCGCCGCCCGACAAGGCGCTGGCGGCCTCCTGGCAGACAGCGACCACCGCGTCGATCGCGCTGGCCGGGTTGAGCGCTTCCTGCACGACGACGACGGCGTCGTCGCGCGCCATTGCGAGGTCGCCGCGACGCAACGCCGCGCGCATGCGACAGAGGCGCGCTGCCGGATCGCCGTCGGCGACGGCGACCCAGGCCTGCGCCAGCGCCACCGCGTTGACGGAGCCGGCGGCGAGATGCAGTCGCGCCGCGGCGCTCGCCATGCCCGGCAGGCTGGGGTAGTCGGCGCGCAGCGTCTCGAAGTGTGGCAGCCAGAGCGAGGCCAGCGCGCGCGATGGCTGCAGCTGCAGGAAGCGCTCGAATGCGGCAAGGCGCCGCTCGGGCGTACGACCATCTTCGCGCGCGCCGGCGCCGCGCTGCGGCGGCTGTGTGATCATGTCCAGCACTTCGCGCCAACTGCGCAGCGGCGCGTCGGGCGCCGTCGCCGCCTCGACAACCGCGGCAGCGCGCGCCGCGAGTTCGCGCACCGTGTCGGGCTCGCCCAAGCGCGCCATCGGCTCGGCGCAGACGCGGGCGAGCGCAGCGGCGAGTCCGGTCGCCTGCGCCTCGGCGAGCGCCTCGGGCGGCGGCGCGCCGAGCCACGCCAGCGCCTGCGCGCGCAACGCCTGCCGCTGCGGATACGACAGCCCGAAGTCCATCAGGTTGGCGCGCCGACACGGCTGCAGGCCGCTCGCCGCCCATAGCAAAGCGCCGACGACGCGCCGGCGCTCGGGCGCGGCGGCGGCGAGGTCGGCGACGAGTCGCGACAGGCGCGCGTCGAAGTCGCCGCCGTGCACGACGTCGAACGCCTCCTGCAGCGCCAGCGGGAACGTCGCTCCCGGCCGCAGATAGCTGGCGAGCGCAAAGTCGGTGCGCGCGTCGTCGGGCCGCGCCACCGCCGCAGTCAGGCGCGCGATGCCGCGCGCGAGGTAAAGGCGATAGAGGGTCAGTTCGACGACGAGCTCGCGGCCGGCGCGCTCGGCGATCGCGGCGGCGATCGCGGCATCGAGATCGCGCTGCGCCTCGAAGCCGCGACCCTCGCGCAGCAGCGCGGTCGCGGTCGGCGTCGGGTCCTCGAGCCACGCGCGACGCATCGCCGGCACCGCCTCGTCATCGGGGTCGGCGGCAGCGGCGTTCGCGAACGCGCCCTGCACGCGGGCGCTCGCGGGCGCGACGTCGTGCTCGACACCGGTCAGCGCCGCGAGCAGGCCCGCCGGGCCGGCGACATCGCCGCGCTCCTCGCCGACGATCTTGCCGATATCGACCAGCTCGACGCGGTGCTGCAGCGCCAGGCCCTGCACGCGCTCCTTGCGCAGCACGCCGAGCAGCGACACCGTCAGCAGCGCCAGCGCCGCCGTCGCGATCAGCGCGCCCGACAGCACCGGGTTCTTCTTCATCCGCCGCCAGACGCGCAATGGCAGCGGCAGCCGGCGGATGTGCACCGGATCGCCGTCGGCGATGCGCTGCAGGTCGCGCGCCAGCGCCTCGCCGTCCTGGTAACGGTCCCCCGGCTCGCGCGCGAGCAGCTTGTCGAGCACGGCCTCGAGGTCGCGCGGCGGCCGCGGCACGCAGTCGCGCAGACGCTTGGGCACGCCGTGCAGGATCTCGTTGAGCATCGCCTCGGTCGTCGTCGCCGAGCGCGGCAGTTCGCCAGCGACGGCCTCGAAGATCGTGACGCCGAGCGAATAGAGGTCGCTGGCCGACGTCAGGTCGGCGCCGAGCGCCTGCTCGGGCGAGCTGTAGTGCAGCGTGCCGAGGAAGCCGCCGCCACCCTTCGAGGTCAGGTGCATCGACGCGCGGTCGAGCGCCTTGGCGAGACCGAAGTCGGTGAGCGCCAACGTGCCATCGCGCGCGACCAGCAGGTTGCCGGGCTTGACGTCGCGGTGCAGCAGCTGGCTGCGGTGCGCGAGGCCGAGCGCGTCGGCGACGCCGGCGAATCGGCGCGCGGCCTCGAGCGGCGCCATCGGCTTCTTGCCGACGCGGCGCATCGCGGCGATGTGTTTGTCGAGGCTCATGCCGTCGACGCGCTCCATGGCGAAGTACATCACGCCCGCCGACTCGCCGTAGTCGTAGATCGGCACGATGTGCCGGTGGTGCAACGCCGCCGTCGCGCGCGCCTCGGCGCGGAAGCGCTTCTGCATCGTCGGATCGCCAGAGAGCTGCGGCGACAGCACCTTGACGGCGATCTCGCGTTCGAGGTCTTCCTGCCAGCCGAGGTAGACGGTGCCCATGCCGCCGCGGCCGAGCACGCCCTTGATCGAGTATGGACCGATGCGCAGCGGCGTCTCGCCAACGGCGCCGCCGGCGACCTGCCGCAGCAGGTCAAGCGCGTCGAGGCGGCCGCGCAGCGACTCGGAGACCGGCGTCGTGCCATCGCGCACCGCGGCCCGCAGCGCCACCGCCGACTTGTCGTCACGCAGCGCCTCGGCCATGCGCAGATCGGCGTCGTCCGGCGCGTTGTCGTCCGGGCGGCGCTCGTCCAGCCAGCTGTCGTCGGCGGCGCTCACGGCTTGAGTTCGCAGCGCAGCTTCTCCAGCGCGCGGCTGGCGAGCAGGTACACGGCGTTCTCCGTACGGCGCATGTGCTCGGCGACCTCGCGCGCCGAACGGCCCTCGATCTGCATCATGATCAGGACCTCGCGGTGGTCTTCCGACAGCCTCTCCATCGCGTCGGCGAGCAGCTGCAGCCGGTCCTTGCGGTCGGCGTGCGTCACCGGCCCCGAGCGCCGGTCGGCGATCGGCAGGTCGGTCTTGACCGCGTGCTCACGGCGCGGATCGCGCGCGGCGACGCCGATCTGGTCGCGGATGATGCGCGCGACCTTGCGCCGCGCGAGCGTCACCAGCCACGCGCCGGCGTTGGCTTCGTTGGACAGCGTATGCCAGTAGTTGACCGCCTCGATGGCGACCTCTTGGAGCACGTCCTCCGGATCCATGCGCGTGCGCAGCGCCGGGCCCATGCGCAGGTAGATCACCGAGAGCAAGCGCTCGCGGTGCTGCTCGAAGGCAAGTTCCGGAGTGAGGGCCATGGGGCGACGGCGACGCAGAGAGTACGCGACCGGCCGCGCGGCGGCGAGGCCAGCGGACTGGCCCGGACTGCCGGTCAGAGCCCCGGCTCGACCAGTTCCGCCGGCAGGCGGCGCAGCTTGCCGTCGCGGCCGACACAGGCGAGCTTGGTGCGACCAGTCGCGCAGACGGCGCTATCGGACTGCCGGCGGCACTCGTATTCCAGCACGAGCGCAGCGCGGCCGGACTCGGCAACGCGCACGGCGATGGCGACGATCTCGTCGTAGTCGACCGGCTTGTGGTAGCAGCAAGTGAACTCGATGACTTGCAGCAGGTTGCCCTCATCCTCCATCTGCCGGTAGGCCTTGCCGCGCGCGCGCATCCATTCGGTGCGCGCTTCCTCCAGCCACGCCACGTAGCTGCCGTGGTGCGCGACGGCCATGCGGTCGGTCTCGCAGTAGCGGACGCGAACGCGATGCACCGGTGGCGGGAAGTCGCTCATCGCCGGGACGCTAGCCAACACCGTTGCCGCCGCCAACCGCGGGCGCGCCGCCGACGCCGTCGACGGCTTCGAGCCAGAACGCGCGGCCCTCGGTGGCGAGCACCTGGCAACGGCCGAGCGCGAAGCGGGGCGCGGGACTGAAGGCGTGGCCGAAGACCACGACGCCGCTGCCGGCGGCGGCGAGCACCTGTGTCAGCCGCGACAGCTCGTCGCGGCGCACACCCGGCAGCGCCGGGTTTTGGTGCAGGAGCAACACGTCGGGCTGGGCGCCGATCGCCGCCGCGACGGCGTCGATGTAGTCGTCGTGGCGGCGGCGCCACGGTCGGTTTGGGCTGCCGACGATGCCGCTGACGCCAGCAATGCGCAGGCCGGCGAACTCGACGGCGACAGCGAGCCCGTGGATGCCGGGGTCGAGCAGAGCGACGCCCGGTTCGGCGGCGAACGCGCGCACTTCGTCGACGGTGGCGCCAAAGGCGTCGTGGTTGCCGGCGACACCGGCGACGAACGCGGCGCGCTGCGCGAACGCGCGCCACACCGGCCGCACGTCGCCGACGATGGCGCGGTGCTGCGCGTCGGCGCCGGCGTACAGGTCGCCGGCGAGCAGCACGCCCACGCGCTCGCGCGCGATGCCGCGCTCGGCGGCGTGACGCGCCATCGCCGCGGCGACGGCGAAGCCGGCCAGCTCGGGGCCGCGCGGCCCATCGGTGTAGCCCTGCAGGTCCGAGGTCACGAACAGCGCCTGCACGCCCGGCGGCAGGCCCGTCACGGCGACGCGATGGACGCGCAGTTCGCGGTCGGCGCCGCCCGGCGCCGTGCGGTAGGCGACAGTAAAGGCTGGCTCGTTGTCGTCGGCCAGGAGCTGCATGGCCGCACCCTACGGAGCCGGGCGCGCCGCCACAACGACGGATCCGGGACGTTCCCAGCGCTGCGGATGGCGTCGGCGCGCCGAAGAACTGGCTTCGATGGCGGTCGGCGGGAAGGATTGCGCCCGATCCCCCTCCAAGCCCACCGACCATGCGCCCGACAACGCTGCTGCCGCTCACCGTGCTCCTCGCCTTCGCCGCCTGTTCGTCGACCAGCGAAACGCGGCGTGAGCCGGCGGTCGAAGAAGCCGCGACGGTTGCCCAGCAGAAGAAGGACTCGCAGCGCTACAAGGACTTCCGTGCCGTGCTGATCCGCCTCGACCAGGCGATGGACAGCTACGCGCAAGCAGTCTCGAGCCAGGGCGAAGCGCGCGCCGACCAGCAGAGCGAGCGGCTCTACAAGCTGATCCAGGACACCGTGCTCGATCGCGGCGCGGCACGGCCCGACCAGCGGCGCGCGCAGCCGGGCGATACCTATGCGCGTCTCGTCGCGCTCGCGACCGACGCCAGCGACACCGAAGGCCAGGCCACGGCGCTGGCGGCGCTCGGCTTCTCGGCGACGCCGGAAGCGATGCCGACGATCTTGCAGGGCGCGCAGCTATCCGACCCGTTCCTCGTCGACCGCGCGGTGTTCGGCCTTGCGGTATTGCGCCAGCCCAACACGCCGCCTGGCGTGCTCGAAGCAGTGATCGTGCGCGGCAGCCATCTGGAAGAGGGCCGCGTGCAAGCCGCATGGGCGCTGCACAGGATCCAGCAGGTCGTCGACAAGCAGGAGCCGATTCTCGCGATCTGGCGCAAGCTGCTGAACGACGGCCGCGACACGCTGCCCGCCGGCGTGCTGCTCAACGCCGTGCGCGGCCTCGGCTACGGCCGCGTCGCCAGCGACGGCGCCCTCGCCGGCTCCTACCTCAAGCACCCGATGCCGCGCATCCGCATGGCCGCGGCGATCGCCGTCGGCCGCATCATGGCGCAGGACCAGTGGCCGCTGCTGGTCGACCTGCTGGCGCCGCAGGAGACGGTGCAGAACGTCCGACTGCACGCGCGCAAGGCGCTGCAGACGCTTGCCGGGGGCACCGACCACGGCTACGACGTCGCGGCGTGGCGCAAGACGTTCGATCGCGGCGAGCGCTGAACGGCGCGCGGCTGCTGGCGCTGCTGCTGGCGGCGTGCGGCGGCGCCGTTGACGTCGCCCCGACGCCGCGCGCGGTCGATCTGGCGGCGATCCCCGGCGAACGACTCGCCGACGCCGTGCTGCAGGAATGCCACGCGCCGTTGCGCGGGGCGATGACGCGGCTCGGGGCGACGGTGACGCTGCCCGACGGCCGCGTGGTCAACGCCTTCGTCGAGTTGCCCGAGCGCGTGCGCGCGCAGTCGAGCGCGGGGTTGTTCGTGCTGCGCGGCGACGAGGTCTGGCGGCTCGATGGCGACGCGGCGGCGACGCCAGCACAGCAGGACGAAGTCCGCGCGCTGCGCACGCTGCTCGACGCGGCGTCGTTTGGACCGCTGCACCGCGCTCAGCGGTGCGCGCGCGTCGACGCGACCACGTTCGACGTCGTCGAGGCCGACGGCGCGACGACGCGCGTGACGCTGCGACCGGGCACGCTGCTGCCGAGCCGCCTCGTCGGCGCACACGGCGCGGTCGAAGTGCACGACCACCTGCGCACGCAGACGACGTGGATCGCGCGCGAGCTGACGATCGCCGGTCTCGGCCGCTGCCGTGTGCGCTTCGACTCGGGCGCTATCGACTGGAGCGCGGATGCGTTCGCGCGGCCGGATGACGGCCCGACGGCGCCGGCGCGCCCGCGCACGACCGCGCCCGGCAGCGGTGGCGAGGCGCAGTCGCCGACGCCCGTGCTCGCGCCCGGCAAACCGACACGCTGGGCGTGCGTGCGCGATCCGGGCGATTGGGCCGCGCGCGCGGCGGCGTACGCGCCGCTGCATGCGGAGCTGACCCGGCAGGGCCAACTCATCGCCGGCTTCCCGCTGCTGTTCGAGGCTGACGGCTCGCGCTGGCTGGCGGCGCCGTTCCGTCGACGGGAGGGCGGGCCGGCGTTCGCCGCGCCGACGGGTTGGGACCTGCGCGACGCGACTGGCGACGAATTGGTGTGCTACCCGGACGGCGGCGACGTCGCGGCCAGGATGGCGACAGGCGAACGAATGCTGCGCGCCGCGCTGCTGGCGCAAGGGCGAACGGCAGCGGGTCCGGTGACGGCGCAGGCGTTCGCCCATCTGGAGGACGGCGCGGCGGATGACAGCAAGCTGGCGACGGCGAAGGTGCGGATGGCAGTGCGGGTGGAGTGAGGCGGCTGGGTGGCGCGGTTCGTCGCACTGTGACGACGCGAAGCTCGTTCGACATCGTCGCAGCATGCCGCTGCCGTCGCTGCCGCCGCCGTCCGAACACGCGCGCCGCTGGAACCTCGACCCGACGGTCGTGTCCCTCGACCACGGCAGCTTCGGCGCCTGCCCGCGCGTCGTGCGGCAGCGGCAGTTGCGCGCCGAGATGGAGCGCGAGACGGCGCGCTTCGTGCACTGCGAGATGGAGGGTCGGCGCCAGAACCCGCCGTGTCGGGGCGAAGGGGAGTAGGGACGCCACCGCGGCGACCGACCATCCAGGTTGGTGCGCCGTTGACAGGACACGTACCCTCCCCGCCATGCCCGCCCGCACGCCGAAGCCCACCAGCGCCACCACTCTCCTGCACCTCGGCCTCGCGGCGATGTTCGCGCTGTTCGCGTGGCTGCAGCGCAACGACCTGGACCCGGCGATCTACGACAAGCCGTCGGCCCTCGACGCGGCGCTCTGGCTCGTGTTCTACCTGCTGATCGCGGTCCTCTTCGTCTCTAGCCTGCTGCGGCGCATTCCGACGTGGCTGCTCGCGCTGGCCGCGCTCGCATCCGTGATCGAACTCGCGACCACCGCGCCCGGGCTGATCGAAAATCTCTTCGGCGAGCGCGACTTCACGATGATGCAGGAGAGCATGTCAGCCGAGGACCCGCGCGTGGAGCTGACGCGCGAGTTCGGTGGCGCCGCCATCGCGCTCGCCGGCGTGCTGCTGCTGTGGCGTCGCGAACGCCGCCGCCCGGCCTGAGCGCCGCGGGCCTTGCTCGTTGCCGGGAACTGATTCGTGCGTTGTCGTGACGGCCTGCTCCGTGGCCGCACCCGTCACTGCAACGGAACGGGACATCACGGCGGGCCTCGTCCGCGGGCCGCAACACGCGTCGGGGCGCGGCTGGCGCGCGGCGTCGCTCACCGCGGCAGGCGCGTGCCGAGGTGCTGCCAGATCGACTCGAACTGCTTGGCGGCGTCGCCGTCGAACACGTCGAGGATCGCGGTCTTGCCCGTCTGGTCGGCGTACTTCGGCATGCGCGCGTCGGGGTCGACGCGCGGCGGGTCGGCGAGCCAGCGCGTGTAGTACTCGTGGCGCAGGCGCTTGCGCGCCCTCGTCAGTTCGATGCCTTCGCGCTCGAACACCTGCACCGCCGGCTTGTCGCCGAGCGCGTGGCACTGCACGCAGCCGAAGCCGGTGCCCTGCGCGAGCAGGCGATCGCCATGCACGGCGACGTTGGCGTCCATCGGTGTCGGCGGCTCGTCGGCGGCGCCGTAGCCGTGCATGCGCGCAAGGCCCTGCACGATGGTCGCGCCCTGCTTGGCGAACGCCGGCATGCGGGCGGTGAGCCACGGCCGCGGCGACTTCTCCTGGCCGGTGACGAAGCGCTCCATCCAGCCCGGTTGCAGCTTGGCGCCGACCCACGTCAGGCCGGGCACGCCCTGCGCGACCGGATCCTGGTCCTTGGGCAGCGGCGTCGCGGCGTTCTGCTGCTCGGTCCAGCGCGCCCACGCCGACGGCATGCCGTCGAGCGCGTGGCACTGCGTGCACTTGGCGCTGGTCAGGTGGCGGTCGGCGTAGTCGAGCGGCGCCCGGCGGAACGGCGCTTCCTCGGCGTGCGCGAGGAACGCGCGCAGCGCCGCGCGCTGGGCGTCGTCGAAGCCGTGGTCGGGCGCGCCGGACTTCTTGGCGTCGTCGGCGAGGCAGCCGCGCTCGGCCTTGAGGCTGCGCAGCCGCGGCCATTGTCGGTCGGCGACCAGCACGTCGAGGCCGTGGCAGAGGCCGCAGCCGTGCTTCTCGGCGAGGCGCTTGCCGTTGCCGGCGTCGCCCTTGCGCGCCGCGATCGCGTCCTTGCTGCCGTTGGCGAGCAGCCAGTTGGCGAGCAGCGTCGCGTCGTCGCGCGACAGCTTGAGGTCCGGCATGCGCACGTCGGGATGGTTGCGCGCCGGCTCCTGCAGGTAGTCGGCGAGCGCTGCGCCGTGCCACTTCTGCGGCACGAACGCGAGGTCGATGCGGCCGCCGTGGCCATCGACGTGCTTGGCGCCGGGCTCGAGGTGGCACGCGACGCAGCCGAGCTGGCGGAAGCGCGCGCGGCCGTTGGCTTCGAGGTCGGCGGGCGCGGCCGGCGTCGGCGACGGGCCGCCCATGCCGGCGAGCCACGCCGCGAGGTCGGCGGCTTCTTGCGGCGTCAGCGGCAGCTTCGGCATCGTCGCGTCGGGCCGGAACCGGCGCGGATCGAGCAGCCACTCCGCCAGCCACTCCTGGCGCATGCGCGCGCCGGCCTGCCGCAGGTCCGGGCCGACGGTGTCGAGTTCGGCGAACGCCGACTCGCCGACGCGCTTCTCGCCCATCTCGTGGCAGCGGGCGCAGCGACGCTCGGCCCACAACTGCTGGCCGAGCTGCAACTGCTCGCCGGCGCGCACGTCGGCGTCGTCGACGGGCGACGACAGGCGCTCGGGCGCGATCGGCTCGAAGCCGAACTCGGCGCCGGCCCACGACAGGCGGAACTGGCCATCGCCCATCGCCGTGCTCTCGAAGACGACGGTGAGGTCGTTGTCGCCCTTCTTGAGCCGGATGGCCTTGCCGTCCGCCGTCTCCAGCGGCTTGCCGGGGCGCGGCGTGCCGTCGAGCGCGACCTCGCCGTTGATCGAGAGCTTGACCGTGCCGCGGCCTTCGACGCGGAAGCGGCAGCGCTCGCGCGCCGCCAGGCTCAGCGTCGCCGCGTAGGTGGCGCGGAACAGACCGGGCGCGACGAACGGCGTCGGCGTCTCGCCGCGCTCGACCGCGAGCGACAGCAGGCGCGCGCGTTCGCTGTGCGTCTGCTTCTTGGCGCCGGCGGGGCCCAGGCGCTCGTAGGTCACCTTGGCGCCCCGCGCCCGCGCCACGGCCGCCGGCGCGGGATCCTGGCCGGGGAACGTCAGGCCTGCCGCGGCGATCGCCCACGACAGCGCCCCCATCGTCAACCACTTCTGCATCGTCGGTCTCCGTCGCCCGTCACTGGCCGAAGCCGGGGTCCTTCGCCAGCTTGTGGATCGAGTTGTGCAGTTCGCCGCGCAGGTTGCGGCCGTCCTTGGTGTCGACGTCCCACGTGACCTTCATCTGGTGGCACGTCTGCATGCCGTCGATCGCGAGGAACACCTGCTTGCCGTCCGGCGACAGCGTCGCCGCCGTGACCTTGAGTTCGTCGCGGTTTTGCTTGCCCTGCTCGACCTTGCGCTCGGGGTGCAGCAGCGACAGCTCCGGCGAGCCGTAGTTGGGCGAGTACAGGTAGCCCCAGATCTGCACGCCGTAGCTCTCCGGGTCGGCAGCGGTCTCGGGATCGAGCGGCTCGGCGAACGTCAGGTAGACGCCCTTGTCGCAGGTGCGCAGCGCCGTCGGCAGGCCGAGCGGCTGGCTGGTGCGGCGCACGCGGTGGAAGCCGCCTTCCTTCGCAGCGCTCGTCTGCCAGCCCTGCAGGCCGATGACGTAGAGCTGGCCGTCGGGGCCGTAGCGGCCGCGCATGCAGCTCGACGAGAAGTTCGCCGGCAGGCGCACGACGCCGCCCTGCACCACGCCGTCGACCTCCTCCTTGAGCACGAGGTACGCGGCGCACTGGCCGTACGACAGGTGCAGCAGGCGGCCCTGCAGGTCGGACCAGCCCTTGCCGGTCACCCACACCTGGCCGCCACTGCTGTTGTCGATGTCCATCGGCATCCAGCACAGCGGCAGGTCCGGCTGGTCAGGCACCGGGTCGCGGTGCGCGCACGGCGCGACGCCGGCATAGAAGCCGGGCTTGGTGATCCAGTTGAGGCGGCAGCGCGGCATGTACGTGCCTTCGTTGTCGCCCGAGGTGATCACGCCGTCGGGCGAGACGGCGATGCCGTTGGGCGCGCGCAGACCGGTCGCGATCGTCTCGATCGTCGAACCGTCCTTGCTGACCTTCAGGATCGCGCCGTGGTGCGGCACGATCTTCATGAAGCCGCGGCCGCCTGGGTTCACCGGCGCGCCCTTGCTGAAGTAGAAGTTGCCGGCGGCGTCGGTCTGCAGGTCGAAGGCGAACTCGTGGAAACCGGGCGTGATCAACACCTGGTTGTTGAAGCACTCGTGGAAGTCGGCTTCGCCGTCGCCGTTCTCGTCGCGCAGGATCGTGATGCCGTCGCGGCCGTGCACGTAGATCGCGCCGTCGACGACCTTGAGGCCGAGCGGGTCGAACAGGCCGGTCGCAAAGCGCTGCCACGCGAGCTGGTCGAGGTCGCCGTCGATGCCCGATACCAGCCAGACGTCGCCGTTCCACGTCGACACCGCCGCGCGGCCGTCGGGCAGGAAGTCGAACGCGCCGGTGCGCATGCGCGAGTCATGCGGGTTGTCGAACGGGATCGTGATGGTGTCGACGGCGAAGGCGCCGCCCGACGCGCCGACGAAACCCTTGGTGACGACCGGCACGGTCCAGCGCGCCGGCGCGGGCGTGCTCGGCAGCGGCGCGACGGCGGCCTGCTGCTGCAGCGCTGGCATAGCCGCCGCCAGCGCAGCGTCGTCGCCGCCGAGTTGCACGAGCTGCAGGCGCAGCGCGCCGGCGTGCGGCGGCACCTTGAGCACGATGCGGCCGCCCTCGGCCAAGAGCGTCGCGCCGGCGCCGCGCAGGCCGGCGGCGAACAGTTGGCGCGGCCGGCCGACGGCGTCGACCGACGCGCGGAAGCGGTCGGCGAAGACGTCGATCTCGGAGAAGAACGCGCTGCCGCTGCGCACGACGAACAGCAGGTGGCGATGGCGACCGAGGCCGGCGTCCTTGGCGATCGACACGCCGTGCTTGTCGCCCTGGCCGAGCGCCGCCGAGTCGACGGTCGCGACCAGCGTCCAGCCGGCGGCCGCCGGATCGGCGGCGGCGGCGTCCGGCGCGGCGTCGGCGGCGCTGGCATACAGATCGTACTGCTGGATGCTGCGGTAGGCGCCGTGCCACGTGTAGGTCGACACGCGCGAGACGTCGACCGCGCGCTGCAGGTCGACGACGAAGCGGCCGTCATCGGTGTCCTGGTCGTCGACCTTGCGCTTGTCGAACCAGACGCTGCGCTGCCAGTCGTCGGCGTTGGCGGCGGCGAGACCGTCGTGCAGCCGTGGCAGCGCCAGCTGTGCTTGCGCCCACGCCGCGCCGTTGGCCGGCGCCTTGGCGCCGTGCGCGAGCGCGAAACCCGGCACGAAGGCGACCTTGGCGCCCGTGCCGCTCTTCTGGTCGAGGTAGTCGCCGTCGCTCGGCGCGCCCATGCCGAGCGCGTTCCACGTCGTCGGCGACGCGGCGAGTTCGACGAGGTCGGTCACCTTCGGCTCCCACTGCACGACCGCGACGCTGCCGGCGCTTGGCGCGCCGGGACCGGCGCCATCGGGGCCGTCGAGCACGACCATCGTCTGCGCCTGCTTGCTCGGGCCGAGCTCGAGCGTGCGCGCGACGGCGCGCACGCCGCCCGCGTCCGCAAAGCCGTAGCCCTCGCGCACGTCCATGTCGCCGACGCGGTAGCCAACGACCGCGGTGTCGCCATGTAGCCACATGCCGCGGTACTGGCCCCAGCTGCGCGGCAGCGGGCCGTGCGGGATGGCGCGCGGGTCGGCTAGGTCGCCGGCGTTGGCCCAACCCGGCGCCTGCTTGGTCTCGAAGACCTTGTTGCCGCGCAGCGACGGCATCGGGCCGTGCGAGCCGTCGTACGCCGTGCCGCGCAGGCGCAGCCAGCCGTCGGTCCACGCCGCGGCGACGCGCAGTAGTTCGGTGTCGAAGGCGACGGCGCCGTCGTCGCCGAGCTTGACCACGAGCCCCTTGTGCGTCGTGCCGGTAAGGCCGCCGCCTTCGAAGGTCGTCATCATCGTCGGCCCGTAGTCCATGCCACGCGGCTTGTCCTGCGCGGGGACGGCGGCGATCAGGAGGACAGGAACGACGGCAACGAGTTGGGTCCGCATGCGGGCGAGGAATCTTACGGATCGACGGCCAAGGTCCAGCCCCCACTCCCGAACGACCGCCTCAAGGTCGTGCCGTCTTCGTCACGCCAGCGGTGACGCAGAAGCGCAGCGCCTCCTCCGGGGTCATCGCGATGTCGCGGACACGGGTCTTCGGCACGATCATCGTGAAGCCGCCGAGCTGATAGCTCATCGGCAAGTACACGGCCACTTTGTCGGCGCCGACGTCCGGATGTTCGGCGAAGTCCGCCTTGGTGAGGAAGCCAAGTTGCTCGACGCCCTCGCTCACGGCGACGAGCACGACGCGCCGGAACGGCTTGTTCTCGGCGCTGCCGAACAGCCGCATGACGTCGGTGATCATGCCGTACACCGACTTGACCACCGGGATGCGCTCGACGACGCCGGTCAGCGCCCGGTGGACGGCGCGGACGACGAACGAGTACATGCCGAAGCCCGCCAGCAGCACCAGCACGATCGACAGGCCAAAGCCCATGCCCGGCACGTAGCGGTCGGCGGGGACGAACAGTAGGACGAGATTGCGCAGCAGCGTCTCGCAGCCGACGACGGCCGCGTAGGCCAGGTAACCGGTGAGGGCGAGCGGCAGGACGGCGACGAGGCCGCGCAGGAAGACGGATAGGACGAACCGCATCGCGCCATGGTGCCATGGCAGCGGTCCAAGCGCCCCACCCACCTGTCCCGGCGGCAGGACAAGCGCTGCGGCGTTGCGCTGCAACGGCTTTGGCGCCGACCCGATGCCGCGGCTGGTAACTACCGGCCCACGACGTGTTGCGGCGAACCACCGAAACCGTCCGCAGCGGATCTGCGCTCGGTATCCTTCTTGCACGTGCTGCGGCGCCGCTGACACCCATGGTCCTTCTGACGCCCCCACTGTTCGTCGCCCTGCTCCTGAGTCTGGTCGCGCCGCTCGCCGCCCAGCGCGGTCAAAGCGCACCGAGCGCGCCCAGTCGCAGCAGCCCCAGCGCGAGCGGCGCGTCGGGCGGCTCCAGCCGATCAACGCCAGCCCCGGCCCCGTCGCGGCCGAGCTACCAGCCGCAAGCGCCGAGTTCGCGGCCGTCCTCCGGCGGTGCGTCGACGAGCCCGCGGCCGAGCGCGCCGGCGACCCAGCGCCCCGTCTACCAGGCGCCGCGGCCGGCGTCCCCAGCGCCAGCAGCGCCGTCGAGCCGGCCGTCGAACGTCGGCGGCACGCGGCCGAGCGGCGGGTCGACATCGACGTGGTCGACGCGACCGAGCGGAGGCACGACCACGGCGCCGAACGGTGGATCGGCAGGCGCGGGCACGATCAGCCGGCCGTCCGGCGGCAGCAGCTCGTCGGGCAGCACGATCAGCCGGCCGGTCGGCGGCAGCAGCTCGTCAGGCAGCACGATCAGCCGGCCGTCCGGCGGCAGCAGCTCGTCGGGCAGCACGATCAGCCGGCCGGTCGGCGGCAGCGTCGCGCGCCCGAACACGAGCACGGGCTCGGTGTTCGCCAAGCCCGGCGGTGCGACCAGCAACAGCGGCGCAAGCAGCAACCGCCTGCCCGTTGCCGGCGCCAACCGCTACCGCCCAAGCCAGCCGGACACCGCGACCAGCAAGCCGGTCGTTCGCGAGCCGATCGCGACGGATAAACCCGGGCTCGCCCCGCGGCGGCCGCAGCCGACCGCGGACCGACCGGCTTCGAAGCCGCTGCTCGGTGAGCGCTACGGCACGCGCCCCGCAACGACGAAGCCGCCGATCGCCGACAAGCCGCTGGGTGGTGGCAAGCCCGTGGTCAGCGACCAACCGGCGGTTCGCCCGAAGCCGCTCGCGCGCCCGGCGTCGCGGCCGGCCGACACGGTGACGACCTACGCGCCGCGCCTGGGCGCGCTGCGGCCGACGTCGGCGACGCGAGTGCCCAACCGCACCGCCTTCCACAGCAATGACGGCCGCTACACGCAAGGCGGCCGCATCTACGGCACCGCCGGCTCGTACTACCGCGACGACTGCCACCGCGACATCTGGTGCAACTACTGGAACCCGTGGCCACGCACGTGCTGGTGGGGCGGCCCGAGTTGGTCGTTCGGCTGGTACGGCGGCGGGTGCTTCAGCTGGAGCGTGTCGCTCTGGTACCCCTACTGGTACTGCCGCTCCGCCTACTGGAACAGCTGCTACTACGACGCATTCTGGTGCGGCTGGTCGCGCCCGTACTACCCCGCGAGCTGCTACTGGTGGTACCCGTCGACGGTCTACTGCCCGACGTACCTGTACGTGCCGAGCACGGTGTACGTGACGCAGACGGCCGTCGAAGCCCCGGCTGAAGGCACGCCGGCGCCGACGATCATGACCGCAGGCGGCGTCAGCGACCGCGTCGTCGTGCGCCACGAGGGCGCGGGCGCCGAGGCGACGAACCGCAGCATGGCGCAGAAGTACGTCGAACTCGGCGACTTCTACTTCCGCGACAACCGCTTCCGCGACGCCGCCGAGGCCTACGGCAAGGCCCGCGCGCAGGTCCCGGACGACGCGTCGGTGCACCTCGTGCTCGCCGACGCGGTGTTCGCCGACGGCGACTACCACTACGCCGCCTTCCTCGTCGGCGAAGCGTTGCGCCTCGACCCGGCGATCGCGTCGGCGGCGACGGACAAGCGGACGTTCTACGGCGACGCAAAGGTCTTCGACGCGCAGATGCAGGCGCTCGACGCGTATCTGGAGCGCGCGCCGTTCGACGCGCAGGCGCACTTCGTGAAGGGATACAACTTGCGCTTCTCGGCTCGCCGCGACGAGGCCAAGAACTCGTTCCAGCGCGTGCTCGAGATCGAACCCGGCCACCGCGGCGCCGAGGCCTTCCTCACGGCCCCGGAGCCGGCGTCGGCCGCCCCCGCCGCGACCCCGGCCGAAGCGCCGACCGAGATCCGCTGAAGCCATCCGGCGGCGTCGCCACGCGCGCCGCCGGTCGCTACGCTGCTTGCCCCTATGGCACGGCGCATCGACAGCTACCTCAAGGATCTGATCCCCGCGGAAAAGCTGGCCTTCTACGAGGCCGTCCGCGACTTCGGCGACAGCGAGATCGCGCCGCACCTGCTGCACTGGGAACGCAGCCACTCGCTGGTGCCGGACAGCTGCATCCAGGCGATGGGCGACATGGGCCTGTTCGGCCTGCCGATCGCCGAGGCCTACGGCGGCCAGGGCGGCGACCACACCGACCTCGTGCTGATGGGGCTCGCGCTCGCCTACCACAGCCAGGCCGTCGCCATCACGCCCGGCGCGGCGATCTCGCTCGGCGCCAAGCCCCTGCAACTGTGCGGCACCGAGGCGCAGAAGCAGGCGCACCTGCCAGCGCTGGCCAAGGGCGAGCGCATGTTCGTCTTCGGCCTGTCGGAGCCCGGCCGCGGCAGCGACGCCGCCAACCCGCAGGTGACGGCCGTCAAGAAGGGCGACCGCTGGGTGCTCAACGGCGAGAAGTGCTGGTCGACCAACGCCCGCTGGGCGAGCCACGTCGTCGTGCACGCGCTGACCAACCCGACCGGCCAGAACGGCAAGCGCTCGACGTGCTTCATCGTGCCGATGGGCCAGAAGGGCGTCTTCTACCAGGAGATGCAGGGCAAGAAGGTCTGGGAGCAGTCCTCGACCGGCTCGATCATGCTGGAGAACGTCGAGGTCCCCCACGACGCGATCCTGGGCGCGGAGAACGACGGCTTCAAGGTGATGGTGACGACGCTCAACGGCGGCCGCCTGTTCATCGCCTCGCTGGCGCTGGGCTCGCTCGCCTTCGCGCTCGACAAGTGCCGCGTCTACGCCGAGGAGCGCCTGCAGTTCGACGACAAGCCGATCGGCCGCTTCCAGCGCGTCCAGGACGTCATCGTCGACATGGACATCGCGCTCGAGAGCGGGCTGACGTGGCTGCTGCACCTGTGCCGCCTGTACGAGGCCGGCACGCTGTCGCGCGAACAGGCGGCGAAGATCAAGGTCGAGTGCAGCCGCCGCGCCAGCGACCTGATCGTGCTGGCGATGGAGGTCTGCGGCGGCGTCGCGTGCTTCGACGAGTTCGGGCTGATCCGCCACCACAACGACCTGTTCGTCACGCGCGTCGGCGAAGGCAGCAACTTCGCGCTCAAGGACCTGATCGTCCGCCCGCTGCGGCAGGCCTGACCGACGCGGCCGCGGGCGGCACGTTCGCCTACGCGACGCTGCGCCCGTTGACCGGCCTGCAGTTCCTGTTCGACCCGGGCTTCGGCGAGCTGCGCGTGCTCGGCGCCGGCGGCACGAGCGTGACGATCGTCCCGGTCGACCTCTTCAACGTGGAACTGCTGGTCGACGAGAACGGCGACGGCGAGGTCGACACGACGATCGCGACGGAGTGGGCGGCGCTCTGACCGACGCGCCACGCGCGCAGCGTCGCGCGTTGGCGGCGCGACCTCGGGCGGCTACGACTGCCGTATGCGCCCCCTGGTCGTCACGTCCCTGCTCCTGGTCGCGGCCTGCAGCCAGCCGCAACCCGCGCCGTCGCCAGCGCCAAACGGCAGCCTCGTCCCCCCGACGCTCGGCCTGCGCAACGAAGCCCGCCCCGCGCCTGGCCTGATCACCAGCGGCCAGCCGACCGAGGCGCAGTTCGCCGCCTTGCCCACCGGCGGCGTCGCGACGGTGATCCACCTGCGCCCGGCGACCGAGGACGGCACCGGCTGGGAGGAGGCGAAGGCGAAGGAGCTCGGCATCGCATTCGTCCGCCTGCCGATCGACGGCGCCAAGGACGTCACCGCGGCCAACGCACGCAAGCTCGCCGAACTGCTGGCGAGCGCCAAGGGCCCCGTGCTGCTCAGTTGCGGCAGCAGCAACCGCTGCGGCGCGCTGCTCGCGCTCAAGGCCTTCTACGTCGACGGCGTGAGCAAGGACGACGCGCTCGCCTTCGGCCGCAGCGGCGGCCTGAAGGCGCTCGAGCCGACGGTGACGGCGCTGCTAGCGATTTCGCCGCGATGACACCTCAGCCGCGTCTTGCTCGGCCTGCCGGCGCGCAGACGAAATCACCGGGAGCTTCTCCAGCTTTTCCGCCAACTGCTTTCGGTGCTCGACGACCTTCGGTTGGTTCTTCTTGATAGTGGCGCCGTAGCCACTGATTCGGTCGTTGTAAGGTTCCGGATCGAAGAAGCCCTTCTTGGTCTCCCGCATCTTGCGGTCCCGCTCGTTGCGAACGCGTTCCCTAGCCAGCTCTGCCTCGCGAACCTGCTTCTCCAACTTGGTGATCTCTGCCTCATGCTCGCCAATCGAACGGACGAGCTCGTCATGCTCGGTCGCCAACTCACTGAGATCCGGATAAATCATCAGTGGCGTGAACTTCTTGCCTTGAGTCCGGATGTCATCAATAACTGACTTTGCGTGCACTCGCATGGCCTGCAGGTCATCGCGCCCCCCTGCGATCAGGAGCTTGCGCATGCTCGAAGCGACGTCTTCACGGCTCATGATCGGCGATTCGGAACCCGGAGCCTGCTCAAACCTTGACTCAGCAGTCAGCTCCAAGAACCGCTCGTAGCACTTCTGCGACTCAGGAGGATTGAACTCTGGCCCTAACGACGCACGCAGCTCGCCAAGCATGTAGTGAGCGCCAGGATCGCCTGGATTAACACAGAGGATCGACTTCAAGACGTTCACGCTTCCTCGCTGCGAGCCCTTTGTACGCTGAACGATGAGGTCTTCGCGAAGCTCCTCCATCCGCGCATCGCGCAGCTTCCAAAGACCGATAGGCTGGCCGCTCTCGAGGACTTCGAGGAACCCGAGAATACGACCGCGCAACCACTGCGACGCGTCGAAATCGCCAGACAGCTCCGGCAAGAACTTGATAAGTTCGTCCGCCTGCTTTCGCGGACCTTTCGGGCGGGACATCTTAGTCTCGAGCAGGCGCGAACATGCCTCGAAGGCATCCTTGGATCGCGCGGCGTCGAAGACGTCTGAGGCAACTCCGAATGCCTCCCCCATTGCGAACAAAACTCGAGCATCGTCGGCGCGCAGAACCCGCAACGCTTGCAACGCCGGCAACATCCGCTCGGGACGCCCCATGCTCCGGTAGAACGCCACCTTGTCGAAGAGACGGGTCACGAGCTTGTCGGAGACGTCCGGCTTCGCCGCCTCGTCGAGAATGTCAGCGATCTCCTTGAGGTCTCGCTTCCAGCCATCCACCTCGACAACCTTGGCGAGGCTACGGACGCGAAGGCTGATGGCCGCAAGACTGGGCGATGCTTCGACGCTTGTGCGAAATGCTGTTACTAGGTCGTTAAGTTGCGATTCTTGCGCTGTGGCTGGCCGCACTTGCAGCACTGCCAGGAAGAATGCAGCCACGATTAATACGTGAACCCGGTGGGCGACTCTCATGCCGACAACTTACTGGCACTGCGAAGCCCGTTGCAAGCCCCTCGCCCGCCGCGCTCCTCACGCCTTGCGCACCGCCAGCTTGACGCCCGCGCCCGCGCCCGAGCCGACCTTGCCCTCGGCGGCGAACGCGCCCGCGGCCGCCGGTCCTGCCGTCAGCGACGTCGCCAGCACCTGCTCGGACACGTAGGCCGCGTGCGCCTGCACCGCCGCCGAAGTCGCGGCGTCGGCCTCGAACGCCACGTGCACACGGTCGCTGACGTGCAGGCCGGCGTCCTTGCGCGCCTGCTGCACGAGGCGGACGAAGTCGCGCGCGACGCCTTCCTGCTCCAGCTCGGGCGTGACCGCGGTGTCGAGCACGAGCACGGCGTCGTTGGTCGACAGCGCCGCGGCGGTAATGCCGTCCTTGGGCACGAGTTGCAGCACGTACTCGCCCTTCGCCAACACGGCGCCGCCGATCTCGGCGACGTCGCCGACGAGCTTCCACGCGCCGGACTTCGTCGCCGCGAGCACGTCCTTCATCTTGGCGCCGAGCTTCGGGCCGAGCGCCTTGGCGTCGATCTGCAGCCGGAAGCTGCCGTACGCGCCGATGTCGGCGGCGAAGCCGACGTGCTTGACGTTGAGCTCGTCCTGCAGGAGGTGGGCGAACGGCGCCATCGCCGCCGCGTCGACGCCGGCGAGCGTGACCTGCGGCAGCGGCAGGCGCGTGCGCAGCTTCTTCGCCTCGCGCAGCGCCAGGCCCACCGAGCAGGCGTCGCGCACGCGGTCCATCTGCGCGACCAGTGGCGCGTCGTGCGGCAGCGCCACGTCGTCGGGCCACTTCGCGAGGTGCACTGACTCGTCGCCGGTGAGCCCGGTGTAGACCGCCTCGGTCAGCAGCGGCAGCAGCGGCGCGGCCGTCCGGCACAGCACGACGAGGCAGGTGTACAGCGTGTCGTACGCGTCCTTCTGGTCGGCGGCGCCGGTCTCGCCCCAGAAGCGCGGGCGGCTGCGGCGGATGTACCAGTTGTTGAGCGCGTCGAGGTACTCCTTCACCAGCTGGCACGCGGCGGCGAGGTCGTAGGCGTCCATCGCCTGCTGCACGCCGGCGACCAGCGCGCGCGTCTTGCCGAGCGCGTAGCGGTCGAGCGCGCCCTGCTGGTCGGCGCGCAGCCTCGCCTTCACGCCGTCGGCGTTCGCGTACAGGGTGAAGAAGTAGTAGGCGTTCCAGATCGGGTTGAGCACGAGGCGCACGACCTCGTGGATCTGCTTGCCGTCCTTCTGGATCTGCAGGTCGCCGCCGCGCAGGATCGGCGAGCTCATCAGGAACCAGCGCAGCGCGTCGGCGCCGGTCTTGTCGAACATCTCGACCGGGTCGGGGTAGTTGCGCAGCGACTTGGACAGCTTCTGGCCGTGCTCGTCGAGCACGACGCCGTGGCAGATCACGTTCTGGAACGGCGGCTTGTCGAACAGGCCCGTGGCGAGCACGACGAGCGTGTAGAACCAGCCGCGCGTCTGCGCGACGTACTCGACGATGAAGTCGGCCGGGAAGTGGCTCTCGAACCACTCCTTGTTCTCGAACGGGTAGTGCACCTGCGCGAACGGCATCGAGCCCGACTCGAACCAGCAGTCGAGCACCTCGGGCACGCGCCGCATCGTCGACCTGCCGGTCGGATCGTCCGGATTGGGACGCGTCAGCGAGTCGACGAACGGCCGGTGCAGGTCGGTGACCTTCACCTGGAAGTCGCGCTCGAGCTCGGCGATCGAGCCGTAGACGTCGGTGCGCGGATGGCGCGGATCGTCGCTCTTCCACACCGGGATCGGCGCGCCCCAGAAACGGTTGCGCGAGATCGACCAGTCGCGGGCGTTCTCCAGCCACTTGCCGAACTGGCCGTCCTTCACGTGCTCGGGGATCCACTGGATCGTCCGGTTGTGCGCGATCATCCTGTCCTTGATCGCGGTCACCTTGACGAACCACGCGCCCGGGATCGCCTTGTAGATCAGCGGTTCGCGCGTGCGCCAGCAGTGCGGGTAGTTGTGCTCGTAGGTGACGTGGCGCAGCAGCACGCCGCGGTCCTTGAGGACCTTGATGATGTCCTTGTTGGCGTCGAACACGAGCGTGCCCTGCCAGTCGGGCACCTCGGCGGTGTAGCGGCCGCGCTCGTCGACCGGACAGACGAGCTCGATGCCGTTCGCTTCGCAGACCTTCTGGTCGTCCTCGCCGAAGCCCGGCGCCATGTGCACGACGCCGGTGCCCTCGGCGGTGTCGACGAACTCGCCGCCGAGCACGCGGAAGCAGTTCGTCCGGCCGGCGAAGTACGGGAACATCGGCTCGTAGGTCCGGCCGATCAGGTCCTTGCCCTTGAGCGCGCCGACCGGCTCGAAGCCCTCGAGCTCCTTCTTGTAGGCGGCGACGGTGGCGGCGCCGAGGACGTAGCGGACGCCGTCCTTCTGCACGATCGCGTAGTCGATCTCCGGACCGACGGCGAGCGCGAGGTTGCTCGGCAGCGTCCACGGCGTCGTCGTCCAGACGAGGATCTTCAGCGGGCCCGGGTCGCCGGCGCGCGGCTGCAGCGTGAACGCGACGGTGATCGCCGGGTCCTGGCGCGGGCGCGTCGCGTCGTCGATGCGCGTCTCGAAGTTGCTGACCGGCGTCTGCAGCGCCCACGAGTACGCCATCACGCGCTGGCCTTCGTAGACGAGGCCCTTGCCGTGCAGGGTCTTGAACGCCCACAGCACGCTCTCCATGTAGGAGAGGTCCATCGTCTTGTAGTCGCGGTCGAAGTCGACCCAGCGCGCCTGGCGCGTGACGTAGCTGCGCCACTCCTTGGTGTAGCGCTGGACGCTGCGGCGGCAGGCGTCGTTGTACTTCTCGAGCCCGATCGACTGCACCGCCTGCGCGCCGCTCAACCCGAGCTCCTTCTCGGCCTCCATCTCGGCGGGCAGGCCGTGGCAGTCCCAACCGAAGCGCCGCTCGACGCGGCGACCGCGCATCGTCTGGTAGCGCGGCACCACGTCCTTGACGAAGCCGGTGAGCAGGTGCCCGTAGTGCGGCAGGCCGTTGGCGAACGGCGGACCGTCGTAGAACACGAACTCGCCCACCGCCGGCCGCTGCTCGACCGACCGCCGGAACGTCGCGTCGCGCTCCCAGCGCGCCAGTGTCGCCGCCTCAAGCTGCGGAAAGTTCGCCTGGGCAGGAACCTCGGGGTACGGCTTGTTGGCGGGCGACGATGCGGTCATGCGGTCGCCGCAGTTTGGCCGCGTCGGGCGGGCGGCGCAAACGTCGCGCGGCGAAGCCTCCGCCCGTCGGCACGTTGGCGCGCGTAGCATCCGCGCGATGGCCGACCCCGACGACGACGATGCCGCCGCGCCCCCGACGCGCCATCCGGTCGTCGACTGGCTCGAGGCCGCGCAGTTGGCGCCGCAGCCCGAGCGGCCGTGCTCGTACCTGCCGGGCAAGATCGCGCGCGAGCGCGCGTTCCGCGCCGAGCGGCTCGACGGCGCCGGGTACCACGCGCTGATGGACCGCGGCTTCCGCCGCGCTGGCGACGTCTTCTACGCCATGGACTGCCCGGACTGCCGCCGGTGCGTGCCGCTGCGCGTGCCGGTGGCGACGTTCCGGCCGACGCGCAGCCAGCGGCGCGCGCTGCGCAAGAACACCGATGTGGCGATGGCCGTGCGGCCGCCGGCGTGCAGCGAAGCGACGTTCGACCTCTACCGTCGCTACCTGCGCCACCAGCACCCGGGCAGCGAGCCGGACGCCGACTACGCGGCGTTCCAGGCCGGGCTCTACGCCGACGCCGTCGACACCGTCGAGGCGGTGTACACAGTCGGCGACCGCGTCGTCGCCATCAGCCTGCTCGACGTCTGCGCGCAGTCGGTCTCGGCCGTGTACTGCTTCTACGACCCCGAACAGGCGCGCCGCAGCCTCGGCGTGTTCAGCGCGCTCGCCGAGATCGAGTGGACGCGGCAGCTCGGCGTGCCGTTCTACTACTTTGGCTACTGGGTCGAGGGCGCGGCGACGATGGCGTACAAGGCCGCGTACGGGCCGCACGAACTGCTGCGGGACGGTCGGTGGCAACGGCGGGACGCGCCGCGGTCGGGCTGACGGCCGACACGAGCACGCTGCACCGCATCGTCCCCGCCATAGAACGGGTCGCCGAACGGTGGGCAACTGGCGGCGTGATACGGTGCTATAGCGCGTTACTGCCATGGCCCCCACCCACCGCCTGCTGCCCGCCATCCTCTGCCTCGCCGCCGCCGCGGCCGCCCAGATCACGCCCGGCAACCTCGTCGTGCTGCGCGTCGGCACCGGCGCCAGCGCGCTGACCAACGCCGGCACGCAGGTGTTCCTCGACGAGTACACGGCGGCCGGCGCGTTCGTGCAGACGGTGCCGATGCCGACGGTGCTCAACGGCGCGCAGCGGCCGTTCGTCTGCTCGGGCACGGCCAGTTCCGAAGGCGGCCTGACGCAATCGGTCGACGGCCGCTACCTGATCGCGATGGGCTACGGCGCCGCGCCTGGCACGGCGTCGATCGCCAGCACGGCGAGCGCCAGCGTGCCGCGCGTCTGCGCCCGCATCGCGCTCGACGAGACGATCGACACGACCACCGCGCTGACCGACGCCTACTCCGGCAACAACGCACGCGGCGCCTGCAGCTGGTTCGGCGGCGAGTTCTGGACCGCGGGCAACGCCACCACCGGCAACGGCCCGAGCGCGCGGCACGTGCCGCAGGTGGGCAGCACGACGTCGGTGCAGCTGAGCATCACGACGACCAACGTGCGCCGCATCGACATCGTCGACAGCCAGTTGTACTGCACGGCCGCCGCCGCCGGCCTGTTCGGCGTCGGCACGGTCGGCACGGGCACGCCGACGACCGGCGGCCAGACGGTGACCCCGCTGCCGGGCATGCCGCTGGCGACCGGGCCGTCGCCATACGACTTCTTCTTCGCCGACGCGGCGACCGTATACCTCGCCGACGACCGCACGACGTCGGGCGGCGGCATCCAGAAGTGGACCGCGACCGGCGGCGTCTGGAGCCAACAGTACGTGTTCACGCCGGGCGTCGGCGTCGGTTGCCGCGGGCTGTCGGGCTACGTCGACAACGGCGTCGCGACGCTGTTCGCGATCACGACCACCAACGGCATCGTCAAGGTCGTCGACACCGGCGCTGCCGCAACCGTCGTGCCGCTGGCAATCGGCGCTGCCAACACCGCCCTGCGCGGGCTCCGCTGGATCCGCACGCCGGCCAGCGTGACCAACTCGGGCGCGGGCTGCGGCACGACCGTCGGCACGCCGCTGCTGACGACCGTCGGCGCGCCGCTGGCGGGCAACGCCGGCTTCGAACTGGCGGCCTACAACGCGCCGCCCAGCGTGCTGGTGCTGTTCTCGGTCAAGCTCGGCGACGCGCTGCCCGTCGGCCTGCCGGTCCCGGGCACGCCACCCTGCGTGCAGGCTTACGTGCTGCCCGATGCCTTGGCGACCACGCTGGCCGACGCGTTCGGCGCCGCGGCGCAACCGCTGCCGATCCCAGGCGGGGCGGCCCTCGGCGGCACGCGGATCGCCGTCCAGGCCTTCGTGCTGGACTTCGGTCTGACCGGCTTCGCGCTGCCGATCGGCCAGACCGACGCGATGCAGATCGTTGTTGGTAACTGAGTTGCGTCGATTCTGGTGCTTCGCAGGCACACCGAGCCGACGCAACCAGGGTAAGATACTCGTTGGTATCTAATTGGCCTCCGGCAGCGGTCCTTCCTACGGTTCTCGCGTCGGCACGCAGCCAGCCCCCTGCCGCGCGCGCCACCTCCGGATGTCGACGATCCACAACAAGCGCATCACCCCCGGCCAGAAGCCGGACTGGCTCAAGGTGCCGTTGCCATCGGGTCCGACCGTCGTCGGCCTCGAGAAGACGCTGCGCGAGCGCGGCCTGCACACCGTCTGCGAAGAGGCCAAGTGCCCGAACATGGGCGAGTGCTGGGCCGGCGGCACGGCGACGTTCATGGTGCTCGGCGACACCTGCACGCGCGGCTGCCGCTTCTGCGCGGTCAAGACGCACAGCGAAGGCACGCCGGTCGACGCCGACGAACCGGAGAAGGTCGCCGAGGCCGTCGTCGCGATGGGCCTCAAGTACGTCGTGCTGACGATGGTCGACCGCGACGACCTGCCCGACGGCGGCGCTGGCCACGTCGCGGCGACGATCCGCGCGATCAAACGCCGCCAGCCCGACATGCTGGTCGAGGCGCTGGTCGGCGACTGGCTCGTGAGCGAGCGCCAGACGCAGACCGGGGCGCAGATGATCCAGACCGTGCTCGACGCCGGCCCGGATGTCTACGCCCACAACATCGAGACCGTGCTGCGCCTGACACCGCGCGTGCGCGACTACCGCTGCAGCTACGTGCGCTCGCTGGCGACGCTGCGCACGGCCAAGGAGCTGCGCCCCGACGTCGTCACCAAGTCGTCGTTGATGCTCGGCCTCGGCGAGAGCGACCGCGAAGTCGAGCAGGCGATGGACGACCTGCGCGAGCACGGCGTCGACGTCGTGACCTTCGGCCAGTACCTGCGGCCAACGCTGCTGCACCTGCCGGTGCGCGAGCACCTGACCCCGGCGCGCTTCCAAGCGCTCGAAGCGCGCGCGATGACCAAGGGCTTCCTCTACGTCGCCGCAGGACCGCTCGTCCGCTCCAGCTACAAGGCCGCCGAGTTCTACCTCGCCGGCATGATCCGCCAGCGCCGCGAGCTCGACGCCGCGCACGCCGCCATCGCCACTCCGACCCCAGAATCCGTATGAGCCTCGAACTGCTGACGATCCTCGACAAGGACGGCAAGGCCCAGAAGGGCAAGGACCCGAACCTGCCCGCCGCCGAGTTGCAGAAGCTCTACCGGCTGATGGTGACGACCCGCGCGCTCGACGACCGCGGTCTGGCGCTGCAGCGCCAGGGCCGCATCGGCTTCTACCTGCAGTCGACCGGCCAGGAAGCGTCGCACCTCGGCGCCGCGTACGCGCTGAAGGACAGCGACTGGCTGTTCCCGGCCTACCGCCAGCCGGGCATCCTGCTGCTGCGGCAGGTGCCGATCGACAAGATCATCTGCGAGTGGTTCGGCAACTCCGGCGACACCAGCAAGGGCCGCCAGATGCCGGTGCACTACAGCTTCCGGCAGGCGAACTTCGTCTCGATCAGCTCGCCGATCGGCACGCAGCTGACGCAGGCCGCCGGCGCTGGCATGGCCGCGCGCATCCGCGGCGACGACACGGTGTTCATGACGTTCTGCGGCGACGGCGGCACCAGCAGCAACGACTTCCACACCGGGCTGAACTTCGCCGCCGTCTACAAGGCGCCGGTCGTGTTCATCTGCGAGAACAACGGCTGGGCGATCTCGGTGCCGTCCAACAAGCAGACCTGCAGCGAGTCGATGGCGATCAAGGCCGACGCCTACGGCATGCCGGGCATCCGCGTCGACGGCAACGACCTGCTCGCCGTCTACCGCGCCTGCAAGGAGGCCGTCGACCGCGCCCGCCGCGGCGAGGGTCCGACGCTGATCGAGACCGTGACCTACCGCATGGCCTCGCACAGCAGCTCCGACGACGCCGCGCGCTACCGCGACGCCAAGGAGTACGAAGCGTGGAAGAAGAAGGACCCGATCGCGCGCTTCCAGCAGTACCTCAAGGGCAAGAAGCTCTGGAACGAGGCGTTCGAGAAGGAGTGCGTCGAGGCCGCCAAAGCCGCCATCGGCGCCGCCGTCACCGCCGCCGAGGCGATGGCCAACCCGGGCCCCGAGACGCTGTTCGACGACGTCTACATGAACCTGACGCCGCAGTTGAAGGAGCAGCGCCAGGAACTGCACGACCTGATGGCGAAGGGCGGGGTCGGGGCCGAGGTCGGCCACTTCCCGCTGTGACCCGCGCACGCAACCACCACCCCGCACCCGCACGCACGAGATTCCCATGACCGCGACCAAGACCAAGCCGGGCGCCGGCGAGACCGGCACCAAGGTGATGACGATGATCGAGGCGATCACCGATGCGATGCGCACCGAGATGCGCAACGACGATCGCGTGGTCGTCTTCGGCGAGGACGTCGGCAAGAAGGGCGGCGTCTTCGGCGCCACGATGGGCCTGTTCGACGAGTTCGGCGAGAAGCGCTGCTTCGACACGCCGCTGTCGGAGTGCGGCATCATCGGCGCCGCCGTCGGCATGGCCGTCTACGGCATGCGCCCGATCGCCGAGATCCAGTTCCTCGACTTCATCTACCCCGCCTTCGACCAGATCGTCAGCGAAGCGGCGAAGATGCGCTACCGCAGCGGCGGCGAGTACACCTGCCCGATGGTGATCCGCTCGCCGTACGGCGGCGGCATCCGCGGCGGCCACTACCACAGCCAATCGAGCGAGGCGTACTTCTGCCACACGCCTGGCCTCAAGGTCGTGATCCCGAGCACGCCGGCCGACGCCAAGGGCCTGCTGCTCGCGTCGATCCGCGACGAGGACCCGGTGATGTTCCTCGAGCCCAAGCGAATCTACCGCCACGGCAAGGGCGAGGTGCCGCTCGGCGAGCACGTCGTGCCGCTCGGCAAGGCGCGCATCGCCCGCGAGGGCGAGGACGTGACGATCCTCAGCTACGGCGCGATGGTGTCGGTCTGCGAGCAGGCGGCCGCGACCGCCGCGCAGGCCGGCCGCAGCGTCGAGGTCGTCGACCTGCGCACGCTGGTGCCGCTCGACGAGGCGACCGTGCTCGCGTCGGTCAAGAAGACCGGCCGCGTCGTCGTCGTCTACGAGGCGCCCAAGACCTGCGGCTACGGCGCCGAGCTGTCGGCGTTGATCGCCGAGAAGTGCATCGAGTGGCTCGAAGGCCCGGTGGTCCGCGTCGCCGGCTTCGACACGCCGTTCCCGTACACGCTCGAGCACCTGTACATGCCCGACGAGAAGCGCGTCCTCGCCGGCATCGAGAAGACCTTCACCTGGTGAGGCGCGCGCGCGCCGCACCCCGCACCATCCGCATCCCGCACAACCTCAAGCAGCCCCACGCAACGCACATGGCACTCAAGGAATTCAAGCTCCCCGACATCGGTGAAGGCATCGCTGAAGGCGAGATCGTCAGCTGGAAGGTCAAGGCCGGCCAGGCCGTGAAGGAAGAGGACGAGTTCGTCGAGGTGATGACGGACAAGGCCACGGTGACGATCACCGTGCCGTTCACCGGCGTGATCAAGGAACTGCGTTGCAAGGAAGGCGACGTCGTCCCGGTCGGCAGCGTCATCGCAGTGATCGACGCTGGCGCCGCTGGTGGCGCCGCTGCGGCGGCCGCGCCCGCGCCCACCGCCGCGCCGACGCCGATTCCGACGCCCGCGCCGAAGGTCGCCGCCCCGCCGCCGACCCCAGCGCCGGTCGCGCCGCCGAAGCCCGCCATGCCGGCGGCGCCCGCCGCC
>Ga0194131_10001007_pt1 | contig 48770 bp, 45 predicted proteins | sample TA2KigO120mmetaG_FD_148631 | JGI IMG/M metagenome (GOLD analysis project Ga0194131, IMG submission 148631) | Freshwater microbial communities from Lake Tanganyika, Tanzania - TA2015053 Kigoma Offshore 120m | ecosystem: Environmental > Aquatic > Freshwater > Lake | place: Tanzania: Lake...
GATCTCCATGCAGATGGGTACTTATACACAGAAATTGAAAGCAGACGCTGGAATCTTGGTGATCGCTTCCGATCACCAGGGACTGCGATATCTCCTTTATCAGTCCAAACACCCTCATCAGTAAAATAGACGAACACCAACTTCAACAAAAAAACCGAACTTCACGTTCGGTTTTTTTTGCTCGTTCGAAAGGCTGGCTGCGTATTCCGATCAAAACCACCACTGATTCCGACTTCAAAACCGCCAGGCATTCCGCTCGCAAAGCCGCCACCGGTTCCGATACAAAACCAGCCAGATTTTGAATGCCTTGGATCGGCCATATCCTGACTGTCAAATTATCTGGCTACAGACTTTGAAATATGGGTAAGCGGACTGTCAAAACTGCCAATGGTAAAGTGAACTCATAGTATTTGGCTCTAAAAAACCTGGCATGGCTTAGACATATAAACCTAACAATAACGCCTGATTCATATTCAGAAGCTTGGATTCTTAGGTCACCTCAAAGAATAAGCGATTCAGAAACTGCACCGCTTATCTTTAATCTATAGTAAAAGTTGATAACTTGCCGGGACTTTTATAACAAACCCTATAAATACATTTTGCCCTGACAATCTTATTTCACTGTATTAAAAACTGCAAACCACTCCTGCAGGTCTATTGACGACAGGCTGAGTAACCCCCAATGCCGTTAAGTTAAGCCTTACCGATACTATTGTCGACGAAAATGGCGCAATTGCCGTGGATGCCAGAGTGGTTATTGAATACCGCAGTCCAGGTCGGGATCGGTATGCACACATGGCAATCTATCCTTATCCGACGCATCTGGTCAGCACTTGGCAACTGAAAGACGGTTCCAACATCACCATCCGCCCGATTCGGCCGGAAGATGATGTTCTGGAACAATCGTTTGTGCGCAATTTGTCGGAAAACTCCCGTTATTTCCGGTTTGTGAACAATATACAGCAACTGAGCCAGACGCAATTGGTTGGTTTTACCCAAATCGACTATAGCCGGGAACTGGCGCTCATCGCGATAGCAAAGCAACAGGGCAAAGACATCGAGCTCGGCATCGCCCGTTACGCCATCAATCCGGAGGGCGAATCCTGTGAATTCGCCATCGTGATTTCCGATGAAATGCAGGGCAAGGGCTTAGGCCATAAGCTGATGTTTGAGTTGATGGCGGCGGCCAGCACAAAAGGCATTAAAATGATGCAGGGCGATGTATCAAGCAATAATGCCAATATGTTACAGTTTGTGGAAAATCTGGGCTTTACCATCGAAAGCAATCTCGGCGATATCACGCTGAAAATTGTCAGCAAGCCATTGTAAGTGAATGATGTGAAAACATTTCGTTAATGAAATGAGGGCGAAGTTCGGATGGATCGAATTTTAACGCTGGCAGCAACCGCTATCGTTGGGTTTTAAACAGGCCGCCTTGCTTATTAATCGTAAGATTTTATGAATTTGAGAGCGTCTGATCCGATTAAAAATCATCTTAAAAATCATCTTCGCATAGAAATCGAAGGCTTGGTTCAAGGTGTCGGTTTTAGGCCGTTTATTGTCAAACTTGCTCGCAAACATCTGCAAACGGGCTGGGTCATTAATACCAGCCAAGGAGTCCGCATTGCCATTGAAGGATTGCGAAATAATCAAAATGCTTTTCTCGACGACCTGAACACCGATAAACCACCGTTTAGTGAAATCATGTCGTTAACGATAACACCGAAAGCGCTTCAAGGTTATGCGGATTTTCAGGTTAGAAAAAGTATAACTGATGGTATAGCCTCCGCTTTCGTCCTTCCCGACATTGCAACCTGTAAAGATTGCCTTCTTGAACTTTTCGATTCCGGCAGTCGTTTCTATCGCTACCCTTTTATCAGTTGCAGTTATTGCGGTCCACGCTATTCCATTATGACGGAACAACCTTATGACCGCATTCGAACATCCATGTCTGGTTTCGAGTTATGCCGGGATTGTCATGATGACTATTATTCGATGGATAACCGCAGGTTTCATGCCCAAACAATCGCTTGTCCGTACTGCGGCCCTTCGCTGCAAATGCTGGATGAAAAAGGTGTGTTAATTGCCGAAAAACAAGATGCATTGAATTATGCGATAGAAAAAATTAAAGCCGGAAAAATAATTGCGTTAAAAAGTATCGGCGGTTTTCAGCTCATTGTGGACGCGTCGAATCAAAAAGCGGTCCAACGGTTAAGACTAAGGAAAAACCGGCCTTATAAGCCTTTTGCCCTGATGGTCAGAAGTTTATCGAAAGCGCATGAATTATGTTTCATCAGCGAAACCGAACAACAAACCTTGTTTTCCAGCGCCGCGCCGATTGTTTTATTGAAGAAGCGAAATGAGGATAGTTCTGCCATTACTCGCTCGGCGGCGCCAGATATCAATCTTCTGGGTATCATGCTGCCTTATTCGCCGTTACACCATCTTTTGCTTTCCGAGTTGGAATCGCCAGTCATTGCTACCAGCGCCAACCGTCAGGACGAACCGATCTGCATAAGGCAAGAAGAAGCGCTGGAAAGGCTGAACGGCATTGCCGATTATTTGTTGACACATAACCGGCCTATAACAAGGCCTTTGGACGATTCAATAGTGCGCGAGATCAACGGTAAAATGACTGCCCTGCGTCGGGCGCGCGGTTATTCATCGTTGCCTTTTAAGTTAAACGGCGATATGAATGGTTTAATCGCGGCCGGTGGGCAGTTAAAAAGCACTCTGGCCTTATCGCATCAGGATAAAGTGATTCTCAGCCAGCACCTAGGCAATCTGGAGTCTGAACTTTCCGAGCGTCAATATGTTTCGACCTTTGCAGATTTGAAACAATTTTATAAAACCAAGCCGGTATCCTTTTTGTACGATAGCCATGATGCTTATTTCAGCAGCCAATATGTTCAAGGCCTTGAGGGGAGGCTTTTACCCGTTCAGCATCACTATGCCCATGCGCTTTCCTGTATGGCGGAACACCAACTGGAACCGCCTGTCTTAGGCATAATCTGGGATGGCACAGGCCTGGGCGACGATAACACCCTTTGGGGCGGGGAGTTTTTACGAATCACGCCGAATGGGTTCGGCCGGTTCGCGCATTTTCGGTCTTTTTCTCTGCCGGGCGGCGTGAAAGCGATTCAGGAGCCGCGCCGCGCGGCATTGGGGTTGTTGTATGAAGCTTTTGGCGATACCATTTCCGAGCAATGCGCATTATCCTTTAACCAGCAAGAACTGAGCATGCTTAAAACCGCTTTAACCAAACAGATCAATTGTCCAAAGACGACCAGCGCAGGGCGTTTATTCGATGCTGTCGCGGCTATTTTAGGGCTATGCCAGTTCAATACTTATGAGGGGGAGGCGGCCATAAAACTGGAAAATCTCGCCTCCGCCATTTCGACAGAACAACATTATTCCTTTACATTAACCGGCGATAAACCTGTCGTCATCGATTGGCAACCGATGTTAGGCGAAATACTTCAGGATGCCGGTAACCATTCCTTAACCAGGATAGCGGCAAAGTTTCATAATACCTTGGCTGAGATGACAACGGCGGTTGCCAAGCTTGCGCAACAAGAAAAAATTGTCCTGAGCGGCGGCTGTTTTCAGAATGCCGTGTTAGTCGAACAAGTGGTAGCAAAATTACAAGCAGCCGGGTTTCAAGTCTTCTGCCACGAACAGGTGCCGCCCAATGACGGTGGGCTTGCGCTGGGTCAGATTTATGCCGCGAAATATTTAATTCAATAACATGTGCCTGGCAATTCCCGGACAAATTATTGCGATTGATGACCATGCCGATCCGTTAAAACGCACGGGGCAGGTCGATTTTTTCGGAATCAGTAAAGTGGTGAGTCTTGGTTTCGTACCGGAGGCGAAGCTCAACGACTTCGTCATCGTTCATGCGGGCATCGCCCTGTCCCTCATTGACGAAGAAGAGGCGAAGGCAAGTTTTCAAGCTTTCAGCGAATTAGCCAATAGATCGGATTTCGAGTGAAATACCTTAATGAATACAGAGCTCCGGATACAGTTAAACGACTGGCCGACGCCATTTCCGCTTTGACCACCCGGCCTTGGCGCATTATGGAGGTATGCGGCGGGCAAACGCATAGCATCCTCAAATATGGCATCGATCAGTTGTTGCCGGAATACGTGACCTTAATCCACGGCCCGGGCTGTCCCGTCTGTGTCACACCGCTCACGGCCATCGACAAGGCTTTGGCGATGGCTAGGCAACCGGGCGTAATTTTTTGCTCGTTTGGCGACATGCTGCGGGTACCCGGCTCCCGCGAGGATTTGCTGAGCGTGAAAGCCAGAGGCGCGGACATTCGCATCGTCTACTCGCCGCTGGATGCCTTGACGATTGCCCGGCAGAACCTCGATAAGGAGATCGTTTTTTTTGGCGTAGGATTCGAAACGACAGCGCCGGCGACCGCAATAGCCGTATGGCAGTCCAAACAGGATAATTTGTCGAATTTGTCTTTTCTGGTTTGTCATGTTCGTGTCCCGCCTATCGTGGAAGCCTTGCTGGTGTCGACCGAAAATTCAATTAATGGATTTTTGGGTGCCGGACACGTTTGTTCGATCATGGGTTATCAAGAATATTTGCCGATCTGCCATAAACATCGTAAACCGATTGTAATTACCGGTTTTGAACCGGTCGATATTTTGCAAGGCATTTATTTATGCCTCAAGCAATTGGAAGAAAAACGCTATGAAGTCGAAAATCAATATCGCCGCGTCGTTAACCCCAACGGTAACCGGACAGCACAAGCACTGATGCAGAACGTGTTTAAAGTTGTCGATAGCCATTGGCGGGGTCTTGGCAAGATACCTAACAGCGGATTGGCGTTATCCGATGAATACAACGACAGAAACGCCGAACTGCGTTTCGATACCGGCATCGATGTAGTCAGCGAACCGCACAATTGTCAGAGCGGACAGATATTGCAAGGGTTGATAAAACCTCCGCAATGCCCAGAATTCGGAATTCGTTGTACCCCGGAAACGCCGCTCGGCGCGACGATGGTATCCTCGGAAGGCGCATGTGCGGCGTATTATCGTTACCGGCGTCACCCGCATGGCTGAAATCAACCTTAATTGTCCGTTGCCATTGCCGTACGAACAAATTGTCATGGCGCACGGCGGCGGCGGTCGTCTGATGCAGCAATTGCTGGATCGATTGATTCAACCTGTTTTCGATAATCCTATTTTGGCCCAAAAACAAGATAGCGCGGTCATCACCGTAAACAGTGCAAAACTCGCATTCACCACCGATTCTTACGTGATCAAGCCTTTGTTTTTTCCCGGCGGCGACATTGGCAAACTGGCGGTTTGCGGGACCCTGAATGATTTAGCGATGAGCGGCGCGAAGCCGCTTTATCTGAGTTGTTCGCTGATCATTGAAGAAGGATTTCCGCTTGCAGACTTGAAACGGATTTTGCAATCCATGCAGCAATCCGCACAAAAAGCCGGTGTGAAAATCGTGACCGGCGATACCAAGGTCGTGGAGCAAGGCAAAGGCGATGGGCTTTATATCAATACCGCCGGCATCGGTATTATTGAGAGCGCATTGGCTATTTCGCCGCAAAAAATTCACTCCGGCGACAGCATCATCATTAACGGCGATATTGCCAGACATGGAATCGCCATCATGCTGGAACGCGAAAGCATGCAGTTTGATCACCACATTACGAGCGACTGTTCGGATCTTTCGGGCATTGTTCACGGATTGCTTGATTCAGGCGTCCAGGCTCATTGCATGAGGGATCTGACCCGGGGTGGTCTTGCCAGCGTTTTGCTGGAATTGGCCTCCGCGGCGGATTGCCACCTCGAAATCGACGAAACTGCCGTTCCTATTCATGAAGCGGTAAGCAGTGCCTGCGAAATATTAGGCTTCGACCCCCTGTATGTCGCCAATGAAGGTTGTTTCGTCTTGTTTGTCCCGGAACACCAGACTTATCAGGCACTCGAAATTTTACGGCTCGATCCGCTGGGCCAACAGGCCGCTGTGATCGGTAAAGTGATAAGACCAAAGCCGGGCGGGATGGTGACCGTCAAAACGAGTTTCGGGACAAGCCGTGTATTGAATTTGTTAAGCGGAGAACAGTTGCCGAGAATCTGTTGAAAAGCACTCAATCTGTCTCAATACCCGCGGAAAGCCAGTCTGTCCATGCTTTAAAGTTTTCATGGTTAGTGGATGATAGCCGGATGATTTTAATGTTTGGATTAACTCTTCTGGCAAACTCCTCGCAATTTGCAACATCAAAATCCACATAAGGCAGCAGGTCGGTTTTGTTGATGATGAGCAAATCGGCGGCGTGAAACATGTCCGGGTATTTCAGCGGCTTATCATCGCCTTCGGTGACCGACAAAATCACGACCTTATAGGACTCCCCCAAGTCGAACGCCGACGGGCAAACCAGATTGCCGATGTTTTCAATAAACAGCAGACTGCGGTCTTCGATGTTCAGCTGCGTGACGGCTTTCCCGATCATGTCCGCTTCCAGATGGCACAGACGGCCGGTATTGATTTGCAAGGCTTTCACGCCTGCTACCCGGATGCGTTCGGCATCGCGTTCCGTATGTTGGTCGCCTTCGATCACGGCAATGGCAATCCGGTCTTGCATACGCTTGATCGTTTCCACCAGCAAAGTGGTCTTGCCCGCGCCGGGGCTGGACAAAAGATTTAAAACGAGTATTTGATGTTGCCGGAAAAAACTCCGGTTTTGCGCGGCATAAATATCATTCTTGGCGAACAAATCCTGATCGATGTTGAGCAGCCGTTTTTGCCCGCTTGAGTTTAATTCTGCCGCCGGAATGCCGGTGTGATAGCCGCTGGCCGGATTGAAGACATACCGTGGCCTGCCGGTGACCGGTTTCAATTTCGTTTGTCCGGCGGGTTCGCCGCAGCCGCAGATACCGCACATAGCCTTTTCCCCTTTCTGTTAACTTACCAATAAATCGACGATCCGCAGGTCGCGTCCTTGAACGATTTCAGTCAGTGGCGCGCCGCAATAAGCGCAAGGATCGTACAAAAGTTCCATCGTTGTTTGTCCTTTGCATTGTCCGCAAAAACCCAAAGCTGGAATTTCCATGATGATCAGTTCGGCCCGTTCCGCGACGGTGTCTTTCATCACTGCGGCAAATCCGAATCGTAAAGCTTCCGGGTCAACGCAGCTTAGCTTGCCGATGGCCAACGTGACTCTGGCAACATTGCTAAAATGCTGTTCTTGCGCCTGCGCTTCAATAATTTCCCTAAGATTTTCCAGCACCGAAATTTCATGCATATCGCCGTTATTTGTGTTGAATAAGATGACGGAACGGCTGCCGCTGTTCGGCTATTCTCCGCCAGGTTTTTATTTCCGGTTCAGCCAATAGTTCGTTGACTAAAGACTTCGCCGCCAACAGATTTTGCCGGGCAACCGGACTTAAGCCTTCGCCGAGTTCGAATGTTTCGCCCATGATACTCAGCAGAAAACTCGCGGGGGGCGATTGACCATGGATGTCAGTATACACGTCCAACACCGATTGCGGCGTCATTGCGTGACTGGTGTAGCTACGGTCTTTTTCCGGCAGGAGTTCATAAAATTTATAACATATTTCGCCCGGCATTGCAGAATCGGCAAACAGCACCAGTTCACGATCTGCCAAATCCAGTGCGTGTTCAATCTGTAATTGGAAATCGCTCAAGAGTTCGATACCGTCCAGATTAAAATGCCGGGCGATGTAATCCAATAACAATGGTCCCAGGACATCGTCGCCTCGGCCGGGATTGCCGTAACCGAAAATCAACACCGGCTTAGTCATTTATCCGTTCCACTTGACCGTCGCTGTGTTTAGCTATTTTGTCGATTAAATGGCCTTGCGCATCGACTAACTCCAGTTGCAACGGCATTTTGCCGACCGCATGCGTCGCACACGACAGGCACGGGTCGTAAGCGCGGATGGCGACTTCAACGTTGTTCAATAAGGGTTCCGTCAGTTCCCGGCCGGACAGGTATTCCGCCGCCACTTGCCGCACCGACTCGTTCATCGCCTGGTTGTTGCTGGTGGTCGAAACGATCAAATTGGCTTTGGTGACGATGTCGTTATCGTCAATTTGGTAATGATGGAACAAGGTGCCGCGCGGCGCTTCGATGACGCCGATGCCTTCGTAGCGTTTCTCGCCGTGGGCGATTAAATCTTGACCCAAAATATCCGGATCGTGCAGCAGCCTTTGAATACTTTCGGCGCAATGCAGCATTTCGATTAGCCGCGCCCAGTGCGTTGCCAACGTGCTGTGCACCATCGCTTCGACCGCCAGGGATGGTGGGAGTGCGGCAGCGGATAGGGAATTCGCGCCGCCATGCGCCTTGAATTCAGCTCGCTGCGCTTCGGCCAGCGGCGTATCGATGAACTCGCAATTGTTTACACGCGCCAACGGCCCGACCCGGTACCAGCCGTTATCCTTACCCAGTGGAAGCAGGTAGGGAAATTTCATATAGGTCCATGAGCGGACTTCTTCGTGAATAAGGTCATTGTAGTGGCGGTAATCGTAATGATCGACGAGGGTTTCGCCTTTATCATTTTTACACCGGATGCCACCGTGATAAAGCTCCAGCGCACCGTTCGGCTGGATCAACCCCAGATAGTTGGAGCGGATGGTGGCGAATTCGTCGTAATAAGGCAGATTCGAGCAATGGATTTTTTTGACCAGATTAACTGCGGACGTTGACCAATCAATAACCTGATCGATGTCCAGCAACAGATAATCGCGTTCTTCTTTGCTAAGCGCCTTGTTCATGCCGCCGGCAATCGCGCCGCTGCCGTGGATGCGCTTGCCCGAAATCATGCGGATGACCTCCTGGCCGTATTTGCGCAGCTTGACGCCCTGCAGGCCGATGCCGGGATAATCGTTGAGCACGGCAATGATGTTGCGCTTATTGATTTCGCTCTCGAAACCGAACAGCAAATCCGGGCTGGACAGATGGAAAAAATGCAGCGCATGGGATTGCAGCACCTGGCCGAAATGGAGCAGACGACGTAACTTGGTGGCGGTTACCGGCAAATTTTTAGGATCGACGCCGACCAATTGGTCAATGGCCTTGGCCGCCGCCAGATGGTGGCTGACCGGGCAGATGCCGCACAGGCGCTGCACCAGCACCGGCAGTTCCCAGTAGGGACGGCCCTGGATAAACCGTTCGAAACCGCGGAATTCGACGATGTGCAAGCGCGCTTGCCGGACTTTATTGTTCTCGTCGAGCAATAAGGTCACCTTGCCGTGGCCTTCGACCCGCGATACCGGATCGATGGCGATGCGTCTTAGTTTCTCCTGGTTTTGCGCGGTTTCCAAATGCTCGTACATCATTATCCTCTTGACGGCATAACTGCAAGATTAATTCTTGGGCCATACACTCTGACCATCATCCGGAAAAACCACTCAGGCCTTGTCAAAACAATCATTATAGCGATAGGCGCTGTGACCGGAATAGGCATAATATCGGTGATAAATAAAATCAAAAAGCCATAAAAAAGATGTTTTCTTGCCTGCTTCGTCTCTTGTTCGGATACTGCGAATTCCTCACGAACGTAAGGCTTGTCCTGATATAAGGACATGGTTACCTGTTTAAACCAGACAGGTCTGAACAGGACAATAAAAAAACCGATCAAACAGGTCGGTGAGACCGGGCCAAAACCAATAATCAGAAACACGCTAAAAACTGCTAACAATAAGGATTGAGTCTTATTCATAGCCGATGTTTTAATCATAATGTATTAAATCATAAGGCAAAGAGGGTTCCCGGCCTTCCAATAAATCGGTTAGAACCTTCCAGAACACATCGCCCGAAGGCGGGCAGCCGGGCATGAAATAATCGATCTTGACGATTTCATGCACAGGACGGACTTTATCCAGCAGTAACGGCAACTCGACATCGCCCGGAATCTGTGGATTTTCCACGCCGATGCCGTCGAGATAGGATTCGCCCAGGCATTCTTCCAGCGGAATGAAGTTGCGCAGCGCGGGCACACCGCCATTGATCGCGCAAGCGCCGACGGCGACCAGGATTTTGCACTTCCTGCGAAATTCGCGCAGCACGTGCACGTTCTCCGAATTGCACACGCCGCCTTCGATCAGGCCTATGTCGCACTCGCCACAGTGTTCGATGTCGGTCAGCGGCGAGCGGTCGAATTCGACGATTTCCGCAAATTTCGTCAGGCGTTCATCGATATCCAGAAACGACATGTGGCAGCCGAAACAGCCCGCCAGCGATGTCGTGGCGATTCTGATTTTATTGCTCATGGCCGCCCTGCCCGGTGGTTAAACTTACCTTATCGATCGGCTGTTGATCGAACTGACGCTGGCCAATAGGAATTAGGTAGCCGGTGCGTTTAATTAAAATCGCGCCGGTCGGGCAGATATGGGCGGCTTCGTCCGTCACTTCCAGGTCGCTGTCTTTCAGCAAGCCGGTGGGTGCATTAACGATGAGCCGTTTGTTAATCCCCCGGCCGCCGATGTCAAACACATTCTTGCCGTCTTTTTCCCGGCTGGCGCGCACGCAAAGTTCGCAAAAAATACAGCGGTTATGGTCGATGAGCACATCGGGGTGGGAAGCATCGAGCTCACGCTTGGCGAAAAAGTGAGGAAAGTGATTATCGACCATGTTCAAATGATAAGCCACCGCCTGCAACTGGCAATTGCCGCTTTTTTCGCAGCCCGGACACAGATGGTTGCCCTCGACGAACAGCATCTGGGTGATGCGTTTGCGGTCGGCATTGATTTCGCCGGATTCGCTGACGATCTCCTGGTCCTCCTCCGCCGGAAACGTGCAAGCCGAACAGATACGGCCGTTGACTTTCACCGAACACAGCTTGCAACTGCCGTGCGGCGTGTAATCCGGATGGTGGCAAAGATGCGGAATGTAAACGCCTGCCGCGGCAGCAGCTTCGATAATGGTTTCACCGTCCTCGAAAGGAATAATCCGGCCATCGAGAGTAAAGGATTTAGTCATGATGTTCGTCGATTTGCGCCAGATGCGCGGCCTTGTCTGACCGCTTCGCCATGCGCCGGGCGCTTTCCAGCGCGCCGTCCAGATCGAAACCCGGCTCGTAGCTGATCTTTTTCAATTTACTCTGATAGATTTCAGGGTAACGCTCCAAGGTCGATAACACCGGGTTGGCGGCGGTCTGCCCCAGCCCGCAATGGCTGTATTTTTTGACAAGCTGGCAGATTTCCTCCAGCGCAGCGACATCGCCCGCCGAACCATGTCCTTCGATGATTTTGTCCAACTGGTTTTTAAGCAATGATGTGCCGACCCGGCATGGCGTACAAAATCCACAGCTTTCATGGGCGAAGAAATGGCTGAAATTGCGCACGATATCCAAAATATTACGGGAATTGTTGAATATCATGAACGAACCGCCGGTGGCCATATCCTCAAACGCCAGCTTGCGGCCGAATTCCTGATCGGAAATAAATGCGCCGGACGGCCCACCCACCTGCACGCCCAGCACATCGCTGGCGCCGCAATCATCCAGAATGGTTTGAATAGCCGTGCCGAAAGGATATTCATAAATGCCGGGCCGGGCGCAATCACCGCTTATGCTTAAAATCTTCGTGCCCTTGGATTTTTCCGTGCCAATTTTGGCAAACCACTCGCCGCCGTTGACCGCTATCGCGGTCGCGGCAAAGAACGTTTCGACGTTATTGACGACGGTGGGTTTGCCCAGATAACCTCGAGTCACCGGATAAGGCGGACGGTTGCGCGGAATGCCGGGTTTGCCTTCCAGCGACTCGATCAGCGCCGATTCTTCCCCGCAGATATAAGCGCCCGCGCCGAGATGAATTTCAATGTCGAAATTAAAATCCTGGCCAAGAATATGGCTGCCCAACAATCCGGCTTGGCGGCGCCCAGCCAGGATGGTTTGCAGCTTATCGTACAAAAACAAATATTCGCCACGTAAATACAAAAAGCCCTGAGTTGCGCCGGTGATCGCCGCGCAGACGGTCATGCCTTCGAAGACTTGATGGGCATAACTGTTTAGCAAAACCCTGTCCTTGAAGGTGCCGGGCTCACCTTCGTCGGCATTGCAGATCACATAGCGTTGTAGTTGCCGTTGTGTTTCGATATCGCAATACGCCTCTTCTTCCGGGCCTTCATAACACAGGTGCCATTTCCAGCCGGTTGCGTATCCGGCTCCGCCCCTTCCGCGTAACCCGGAACGGTTGATTTCTTCCAAGGTCTCCGGCAAGCCTCGCACAAATGCGGACTTTAAGGCTTCACCAAGCGGTATCCCATTATTCAACAGCAATCCGGGCTTGCGGATATTATCGGCCACCGCGAATAATTCCCGCGGCCATTCCGCTAACGGCTTATCCTGGTTGATTAAATCAACAATAACATCGATACGCGATTTGTTCAGGCGGGTTAACGGAAGACCGTTTATCAATCCCGCCGGACCTTGGTCGCATAAGCCGGTACAGGAGGTATTATCCAGGCTGACCGCGCCGTCATCGCGCGTGCCGCCAATCGGGACCTTTAGCTGCTGGGCCAGATACGCCATCACGTCCTGCTTGCCCAGCATGCGATCGGTAATGGAATCGCTGACGAGCAGCTCATAACGCCCGCGAGGCGCTAAATGCAAAAAACTGTAGAATTCGGCGACGGCAAGGATGTGGGTGCGGGGTATGGACAAGAGCTTGGCTAATTGCTCTATCGCCGCGTCGGGAATATGGTGGTATTCGGCTTGGATTATCCGCAGAATCTGCAATAAATTGACCGGATCGTGGTCGTATCGCTGCGAAATCTTGGTAATTATTTCTTCCATTTTTATTGCGTTGCATCAAAAGATAGGACATTCGCTTATGTTATTAATACGTCCATTAGGCGCTGCTGGCAAGTAAGGAATCGACTTGGTTTGTTATCGCTCAATCCAGACAACCACCTGATCGGCACGATCCTGTCGTGTTTATGGACGCGCTTACCGCTGTTGCGCCAAGCGATGTACACATTGTCTGTAGTCCAACAGCATCTGGACGAACGCCATATCCGCGCAGTTACCTGCGCGGCATCACCGGATTAAACCGCGACCTCACCGTTTAGGATACCGATGCACCGCTGCAAGTTCCCCTGTCGGAGCAATCTTTGTGGCGTTTGTTGATGCTTTTCGGCTTTATGGTTCTTAGTTGGAATTTGTTCAATAAAAATGACCGGTGGATGCAATTATGAGGTAATAAACAATGACACGCGGAATACGGAAAAACAACGATGCGGCCAAAACTGTCGTCCATTTAATTCGCATGATGCCTGCGGTCCAGCAGGTTGCCGAATAAGGTAGCGGCGTTGCCGCGCCCAGAACAATGGCCCAAAAGCCGTATTTTTGAATAAAATTTCGCTGCTCTTCGTTAAATTGACCGTAAAGTTTTTGCACAAATTTTAAATGCGCCAGCCAGCGGCCGATGCACCAGCCCAGCATGCCGGCGATAACCGAAATCAAGCTTAAGATCAGCACATAGGGAAACCAGTTATCCGCCAGATCGCTTTTTGCGACCACAATCAAAAGAATATCCGGTGAGAATGGCGTTACCAAGGTATCTGTTACCAGCAAAATCAAGCATAAGCCTGCAAAACCGATTCGATCCACCACCCAATTTGTCGCAATCCTCATGTCTTCTTCAAACCAATAACCGAGCACGGCCAAGGCCAAGAAGAGAATCGCTAAACCGGCTAATGTTTTAATTAGGTTTTCCTTGATCATGAATTTTCTTCCGTATAGTCGATCATTTCCTTAGCTAGTTGGTTTTAGCCGGCGAATTTTACAGGTTACTAAAATTACCAGGCGTTTATTTCGATTTAATAGGGATTTACCATGCAATTATAATTTATGGCCAGAGATTAATACTCGCCTTATTTGATTTGAAAATAGCAGGCATGATATGGCTAGACAGAGACTAAGAAATCCCTTCCTGACGTTGTCCTTTTCGAATGATTTTCTTGCTTTCCGCACCCTTGATTATTCCCAATTTATCATCCAGCCAGACGATGGCGCCCGTAGGGCAACGTTGAATGGGTATCTGGGTCTGATGGTTCTTAGAATAATCAACGACGGGCAGATTATTGATCATAGAAATCAGGTTATCCGGCGCATCCATGGCGCATTTGCCGCAAGCCGTACAGGCAACCTGGCATTCTTCAAGAATAGCTTCACCTTGTTCCAGGTTTTTGCAGTTGACCCATAGCCGGTGACTGATGGGGTGCAGCGAAAACAAATCCTTGGGGCAGGCTTCGACGCAGTCGCCGCAAGCAGTGCACTTATCAATATCCACCACCGGTAGGCCGAAGGTATTCATGGTGATGGCATTAAAATCGCATACCGCTTCGCAATCGCCATAACCTAAGCAGCCCCAGAAACAACCTTTGCCCCCGCCTGAAACGAGGGAGGCGGCCTGGCAGGACTGGATGCCATGATACCTGGCGCGGTTCAGGGCGACATTGTTGCCGCCGCCACAGGCCAGCCGGGCTACCCGTTTTTCCTCGGCGCCGATTCCGACGCCGAGAAACTTAGCGATGGCTGCGCGCCCCTCATCCGGGCTGACCGAGCATTTGCCGGGCAAGACTTTTCCGCTGACAAGCGCTTCCGCAAAGGGACGGCAACCAGGATAACCGCAGGCCCCGCAATTGGTGTGTGGCAGCATTTGCTCCACGGCATCAATACGAGGGTCTTCGCGTACCTGTAGCTTCTTGTTGGCCACAATCAGGATGAAGGCCAGAAGGAAAGTCAGGCAACCTAATACGGCTAATGCGGTTAGAATGGTCATGAATAATGAGGTTAGCCACGCCCTGGTTCATCAGATTTATGGGAATCTCTAAAAATTATCCGTTCATTGTTCGACAAGCTCACCACGAACGGATAATTGTTTGATTTTATTAGAACACCGTTCGCACTGAGCCTGTCGAAGTGCAATTTTTAGAGATTCCCTTATATGAACTGGCGACTATTAATAAATTATTTCCGCCCACTTTTTACCGGCGACCAATTCCGCTTTCCGGATTTCCCATTTATCTTTTGATCCCATAATGTTGGAGAAAGCTTTGTCCAACATCTTCAGGATCTTCTCGTAACCGGCTACATAAATATAAGTATTGGCGAAAGACAATATGTCGATAATTTCAGCCGACCGCTTCTCAATCGCACTATCCAGCGCAATCGGATCGTTCATGTGCGGACGCGGGCTAAGGGCATGAAAAGCTTCAAAAGTTGCTTGGTCGTAGTAATTGCACAGGTCGCCATCCTTGTCGTTCAGATACAGCAGTTCCAGACCGCTGCGGGCGCCGTAAAACAAACGGATTTTGCCTTGCCAGTTCTTTTCATGCCGGTAAATGTGTTTGACGAAAGCCCGAAACGGCGCGATGCCGGTACCCATGCCGATAAGAATGAGATTGGCGTTTTTATCTTCCGGTATCGCAAAAGGAAGACGGTGCGGGCCGGTGATTATAATGTCATCGCCAACCTTCCGGTCGCACAAATAATTAGATGCTACGCCCTGGTATAATTCACCGCTGAAGTCGTCCACATAGGCGCAGCGTTTCACCAGCATGGTAATAAGAGGCTTCCCGTTTTTTTCGTCCGGCAAGTCCGCCACGCTATAAAGACGGTGGTGCCAGGTATTGCCAAACTCGTCCGTGCTTCTTACCAGGACGCCGAAACTTTGGTCTACCTGGCATGAAAAGTCCTGTTCCGTTGCCAGCACAATTTCCCGGATTTCTTCGCTGCCTGGCGGCGTCAGGCGTTCCGTTTTAGTAACGGTCGCATGGTATTGTTTTTCGGTATTGAAATCAGCTAAATGTGCCATAACGTCATCTTGGTTTCCAATAAGCTTATGATTTTACCTGCCTTTGGTTTTCACAGCCGGTTGTGCAATTACAATTGCCGCAACTGTTTCTGCCGGCCAGGACATCCACATCGGTGAGTAAAGATAAAAATAGTTTTCTCCAGCCATACTGGACAATAACCCAGATAAAGATGAGCGAAACCGTCCCTGCGACGCCGATGAATAATGTCTTCAGCATATCAATTAATTTCTCATCCTCCTAATCCTGCGAAGCCCATGAAAGACAGGGATAAAATTCCCGCTATCAATAGCGTCAGCACCGTACCTTTTGTTACCTCTGGGACTTCGGCAAAATCGAGTTGTTCCCTGAGGCCCGCCATCAGCATCAAAGCCAACGTGAACCCGGCGCCTGCTCCCAGCGCATAAACGATACTTTCAAGAAACCCATAACCCTTATTGGTTTGGAAAAGCACCAGCCCCAGTATCGCACAATTCGTCGTTATTAAAGGCAGGAATATGCCCAAGGCGCGGAATAATGCCGGACTCATTTTTTTAATGAACATTTCCACCAACTGAACCGTGGAAGCAATCACGACGATATAACTGATCAGTTGTAAAAAAGGGGCGCCGACTGCAATTAACAATAAATTAATGCCATAAGCGCAAGTCGCTGCGATAACCATCACAAAGGTCACCGCTCCGCCCATTTTCATAGCGGTTTCTTTTTTGCCGGATACCCCGAGAAAAGGACAGATTCCCAGAAAATAAGCCAATACGAAGTTATTGATCAAACTCGCATTGATGAATATGTGCCAGAATGATTCCGGTTTCATGGCAATGCCTTTCCTCTTTCTTTGTTTTGCTTAGCCCTTTTTACGGCATTAAAGATGAATAGCCAGAGCGCCAGGGTAAAAAAACCGCCCGCGGGCAACATCATGACCACCCATTCCTGAAAACTTGCCGGAAAAACGGCAATGCCGAATAGGCTTCCGTTGCCTAATAACTCCCGTACAGCGCCAAGGCAAAACAAGGCGAAAGTAAAGCCTGCGCCCATGCCCAGGGCGTCCAGCACGGATGTTTCGACGGTGTTTTTAGAGGCAAAAGCCTCCGCCCGGCCAAGTATGAGGCAATTCACGACGATAAGGGAGATAAACGCGCCTAATGCTTTATGCAGTTCGACACTCATGGCTTGAATGGCGTAATCCGCCATGGTGACGAATGTGGCGATGATGAGAATGTAACAGGAAATACGGACCTGCTTTGGAATAACGAACCGCAGAATGGAAACCAGCGTATTTGACATCAATAAAACAAAGGCAGTGGCAAGCCCCATCGCCAAGGCATTTTCAGCCGTGTTGGATACGGCCAGCACCGGGCACATGCCGATGACCTGCACAAAAGTAGGATTTTTCCGCCACAAGCCTTTGAGGAAAATATCGGTAGCAGGGCTTTTTTCTAGAGAATCAAGAAATCCCGTTTTAGTTTTGGCTGGAACGCTCATCGGTTAGTTTTTTTCAAGGTTTGACTTATGTCGATTAATCAAGGGCGCCATCTGACGGGTGCTGTCCGCCAGAATATTTCCGATGGCCCTGGAAGATATCGTGGCGCCGGTAATGCCATCGATTTCCCAAGGATTTTTTTTAGCCCCGTTTTTTACGACGGTAATTTTATGTTTTAGGGTGACGTTATCTTCATTGAGCGAGACATCAAGCGCACGGAAATTTTCCAGAAAATCGGACGATTTTTCGATTTTATCACCCAGCCCCGGCGTTTCCTTGCTTTCCAGCACATGAAAGCCGGTGATGGCCTGTTTCTCCGGATCATAACCGTAAAGAATACGCAAAACCCCGCCGAAGCCGATCCCGCTCGCCTCAACGGCCAGTCCCATTAGCTTTCCATTTTCATCGTAACCGGCATAAAGCAAATGCGGGCTCTTATCTTTGTTATTAACTTCCAAGAGATTGTTGTTTCTATCAACACCGAATGTTTTTTTCGTCACCATGCCCGGTATGACGATTGAAATAGCCTTATTCAATGCCTCGGCTTTCAAATTTTCAATTCTTGGCAGGGTATACTCAAACGTCAGCGCAATCAAACAGGCGCAGACAATACCGATACCCACCATGGCCTTGAGCATTTTCAGGCTGATAGTTGGTTCCGTGGTATCGGCTTGAGACATGGTCTGCATCTGCATTTTACCTTTTGCCGGTTCCGTAAACCCGGGGTTTAATAAGGTTGTCGATGTGGGGAGAGATGGCGTTGCCGAGCAAGACGGCATACATCACGCCCTCGGGCAGTCCTCCCCAAATCCGGATGACAACAACCAAAAGCCCTATGATGGCGCCATAAACCCAATTGCCAAGCGGCGTGACCGGAGACGCCACCAGGTCTGTAGCCATGAAGACAGCGCCGAGCATCAATCCGCCCGAAAAGAGCATGAACAAAGGCGTTGGATAAAGCTCGCTATTGATTAGGTTTAATAAGCCGCAGAAGGCGAATACCGTCAACAGGATAGATGCCGGGATACGCCAGTTCATCATGTTCCGGGCAATAAGGTATAGACCGCCCAGGATAATAAGCACTGCGCAGGTTTCGCCTGTTGAACCGCTAATCAAGCCCAGCGCCAACTCCGGGATTGCAGTCGCCTGGTGGCTGAATTTGAAGGCCGCCAAGGGTGTCGCTCCCGTGAAACCATCCAAAGCGGGTTCCATGAAAGGCAAGGTAAAGGTAGCCACGGAATAGGTTGAAAAACGATCTGGCAGGAAGGCCGGATACCAGGTGGTGATGGCTACCGGAAAAGCAGCCTGCAAAAACGCCCGGCCGACCAAGGCCGGGTTGAACACATTGCAGCCCAGGCCGCCGAAAATAAATTTTCCCAGCGTAATTGAAATAACGCCACCTAAAAAAGCCATCCATAACGGGAAATTGGGTGGCAACGTCATTCCCAGTAGCAAGCCTGTGATAACCGCCGACCAATCGGACACCGTGCTTTCCTTATTGCTAAAACGGCACAAAAAGTGTTCGGTGAGAACGGCGGAAACGGTTGTTGTTATCAGTAAAAACAAGGCGCTCAGGCCAAACGCATACACGCCAAAAAAAGCAGCGGGCAGCAACGCCCAAACCACATTCCGCATGATGTCAGCCGTGCTGACGCCTTGAACGGCATGGGGGGAGGTGCTGATATTGAGTGTTTTATTCAACATGAAAAATGCTGTTCTTAACAACTGTAAATTAAACCACCTTAATTAACATTATTTGCTGCTTCTTTTTACCATACTTACTAAGTAATTGATGCCTTACGTTTTCTCACCCTATTTTTCGATAACCTGAAATATTGCACCAGCGGAATGTTTGAGGGGCACATATAGGCGCATGACCCGCATTCAAAACAGTCCATCAGATGGTATTTTTCCGCCATTTCATCGTGAGCTCCGGCTTTCGCCAGGATTCCCAGTTTCGAGGGATTCAAAAAAATAGGACAAGCGTCCAGGCAGGCGCCGCATTTGATGCAGGGATAGATATTTTCTTTCCGCCTTATTTCTGTTTCCGGGAAAACCAGAATACCGGAAGTGCCTTTCGTAACCGAAATATCCAGGTTGGCAACGGCTGTGCCCATCATGGGGCCGCCCAGATAAACTTCGCTGATATTTTCTGCCGTTCCAACCTGCTCCAACACGAAACGCAACGGCGTTCCGATAGGGATCAGATAATTCCCCTTTTGCTTTACACCCGGCCCGGTAATGGTGATGACGCGTTCCTGAATACCCTGGCCATGGGGCAGCAGCCGCCCGATTTCCGCGGTCGTGGCCACATTGATAACCACAGCGCCGATATCAATGGGAAGACCGCCTGACGGAACTTCCTTGCCCAGCAGGGTAGACACCAACATCTTTTCAGCGCCTTGCGGGTATTTAACCGGCAGGATCTGAACTTTTATGGGCGCCTCCCTCGGTACCTTTCCGGCCAAGTGATTAGCCGCGTTTTGTTTATTGGCTTCAACGGCGATGATAACCCGTTGGGCGCCGGTCACTTTCTGTAAGTATTGAATACCGAGGAAAATGTCGTCCGCCTGCTCTAACATGACCCGGTGGTCGGTGGTCAGGTAGGGCTCGCATTCGACGCCGTTAATGATTAATACCTCACAGCGTTTACCTTCGGGAATTTTCAATTTGACATGGGTAGGGAACGCCGCGCCGCCCAAGCCCACGATGCCGGCATCCTGAATGCCTTGTAGAATTTCTTCCGGCGTGGCGGATTCCACTTGGATACCTTTGCCTTCCGGCACTTCCTGGCTGGAGGATGGGAATGACTCCAAGTAAATCCCTGGTACCTTTTTGCCTGAAATCGTGGGGACATAACCCATTTTCCGGATGGTGCCGGATACGGGTGCATGCAAAGGCACCGACACAAAGCCGCCGGCTTTCGCCAACAACTGACCCCGGACAACTTCTTGACCCTCGCTCACTATGATCTGGGATGGGATGCCGGTATGTTGTAAGGTAGGTAAGATAATTAATGGCGCGAAAGGGAATTGCCGTATTGGCAAGTCTTTGGTCTCGTTTTTATGCTCCGCCGGATGAATGCCGTGCTTAAAAGAATTTTGAAGAAAGTTAAAGAATCCCATTTTCGTACCATATCATTCGTTAGGCCTTGTATAGTTTAAGCCAGGCCGGGGTGTATCCACGGGGCATAACGAGGAACAAACCCCAACGGGCAAAGGCCATTTTTGTTGGGGTTCACAAGTTTACCTCGACAGGCTTGCGGTGACCGGCGGTCATTAAAGCCCAAGCAATGAAAAGCTCTATATGCACCATAAAATTAATGCGGTACATGACTGTCCAGAGTGCTGCCGCAAAATTTACAAAAATTGGCGTCAAAGTCATGGTCCACAGCGCCGCAGCTTGGGCAAGCGTAATTGTGGACTCGCTGCGATCTGCTGCTTTTAATCAGCTCCGCGCTATAAATACCGGTGGGTACTGCAATGATGCCGTAACCCATAATCATAATGACCGCCGCAATCATCTGGCCAAGCGGGGTTTGGGGCGCTATGTCGCCATATCCAACGGTCGTAACGGTTACAATAGCCCAGTAGACGCTTTTGGGAATACTGGTAAAGCCTGCTTCCGGGCCCTCAACGATGTACATCAGAGACCCGAAGACCACAACCAAGGTTACGACTGCATACATAAATATCAAGATTTTCTGTACGCTATTGGCCAGTGATTCCATCAAAATATCCGCCTGCTGCAAATATTCGGTCAGCTTCAATATCCGGAAAATCCTCAGCAACCGGAGCACCCGCAAAGTCAGCATGTAATGCACGCCGGGCAACAGTAGCGCCAGATAGGTAGGCAGGATCGACAGGATATCGATAATGCCGAAACAGCTGCGGGCATAAAGCCAGGGTTTGCGCACCGCAATCAACCGTAACAGGTATTCAACGGTAAACAACACCGTAAAACACCACTCGGCGAAAAACAGTTCTTGCGAATAAAGCCTTTGCATGGATTCCACGCTGTCAAGCATGACCGTGACTATACTGAAAAATATCAGGATAATCAGCGCAATATCAAAAGCGCGCCCGGCGCGTGTTTCCGAACCGAAAATCACTTGGTTCAAGGTTTCCCGCCATGCCGGTAATGCCTGGCCCGGTTGTAAAGGTGAGTTTTAGCAAGTTTGTTTCTGGGCATAATACAGTAAGGTGGGCAGGATGATTAAAGACGCGAAAAGGAATTGCCGGATCGGCAAGACTTTGGTCTCGTTTTTATGTTCCGGCGGATGAATGCCGCGCTTAAAAGGATAGTGATTGAAATTAAAGAATCCCATGTTCATCGGGCGCACCTGGATTATACTTTTCGCACTTCAAATTTCGGCATTATACTCCCTCTCCCAATGTGGGAGAGGGCTGGGGTGAGGGTTTAATAAAATAGAAATTTGATGTGCGAACACTATATATCCACTATTACCCGGTAAAACATGGTTTGGTAGAAGCAAGTAAAAGACTTACCCGAGGGCATAAAGGCCTTACTCAACATTCCACCACTGAGTACGGCGAGGGGTTTATCCCCTTGGTTGGGGCGGTTGTGTAAGGGATTTATATGAGTTTGAATAATTCGGCATGAAGACATACGGCGCACTGCCCGTTGGTTAGTGCGCCTGGCCTTAGATCAATCATCGGATGGCTTGTCCCGTAGCAGCGTTCCAAATGACAGTGCCTGTGACATCAGGTTATCCCCGGTGATTGCAAGGAATGGTCTGACCGGGCAACCGGCGGTATCTAATGCCCTTGCTACCCAGACATTGCAGGTCCTGAACAAGTGGTAAGTTTCATGAGACCTGTAAAACTGACTGGTCCCATAGAGCCCCACGCCTAATGGCGCTGGGTTGCCAACCGGATCCCTCACATAACTTGCCGCAATATAACGGATCATGCGCTGAAATCCGGCGTCTGACAGCCGAACGCTAATAATCTCGCTATGAGGAAAATGGGATACTACGGGGTCATTGAAAGCAACAATGTGCAAGACGCTTGGCGTAGGCAACAATACCGCTTTAAGGGCATTTTCCAAATCAGGAATCGGCATTTGGTAGAAATCCCTGTCGCCCCACCCGATTTCAAGATAGTCGGTGTTGGAAAATTCCTTATGAACCAGCCGGACATCATCGGGTATATCGATCCTGTTAACAACGATACCGACGTGCCAGCCGTGACTGACTAAATAGATTAATTTAGCCGGTTCCCTTGCGTCTAGGGAACAAGCCCCCTTGATCGAAGTTGCACACCCGCTGCAAAGGATTGTTAAGGTCAGTACGCAAAGGAGAAGAAGCCGGTTAATTATGTCGCTCATCATGAAGAAATATGAATAAGGCCATAAGGCGCAATCGAATAGGGCGTCAATAGGCGAAGCCGTATTGCGCCGTATGTTAAAATAATTTGCGGGGTGGACGGTTAGCTCCACCTGCCACAACCATTAGTAATCACCGCCAGACATCTCCGCTAGTAAGATCAGTTTCAGTCACCGCACCGGTACAAACTGCCTGGTCAATCAATCGACGAAACAGCAGTCCACGATTTTTGGAAGTGCGGCGGTTAAATCGAAAAGTAAACTCTTCCAAATACGCCTGTAAATAAGAAGCGTCAACAGCTCCTTGATGAGTGCCCAGTAACCAGCGTTTCAATAAACTAGCTACACGGTGTACGCCGGGCATCGTTATGTGCGCAGGGTCGCCGCTATCAGATAACACCAATTTTGTATGCTCGTACCCATACGCTGGCAGAGTGTTATAACCAAGCCAACCATCGGTGATAATCACTGATCCTGGCTCAATTGTTTCTCGTACAAATGCTACCAAACTATTGGCTGAAGCATCCGGGATGTGGCGCAACCGAATACGCCCGAATCCCTTTGGCTGCATGATTTCTACAGCGGCAACCACTATACATTTATGGGCGCCACGACCCCGTTTTGCACCGTGCTCAACGCCACCAACAAAAGTTTCATCTACTTCCACATTGCCAGATAATGCTTTGCGGTCCGTACAAACCATCGCAACCCGATAACGTTGCAATAAAGTCCAAGCCACCCTGTAACTTGTGCCCAACGTTTTCTGTAGCGTTTTCGCAGACATACCGTTCTTCGCGGTAGTCAAATGCCAGGCAGCCTCAAACCAAGTAGTTAACGGGGTGCGTGTTTTGTCAAAAATAGTACCCGCAATGACTGTTGTCTGGTGACGACATGAAGGACACAAAAGTCGATTACGAGTCAGACTCCATGCGGCATTTTCAATGCCACAAGCAGGACAGATGAAAACTTTTGGCCAACGTAGTTTCTGTAAGTACGATAAGCATGATTTATCGTCAGGGAACATCGTCACGAACTCGCGGTACGTGCGCGGGTAGTCTTGTCCAGCAACAAGCCCGGCTGTCATCTAGCAATGCGGTTAAATACTCTCACCACTACATATTGACAGAGGTGGAGCTAACCGTCCACCCCGTAATAATTTTTTTCTTATCGAGATTTGTTATGCCGGATTATCGCCGCTATCGTATTGCCGGTGGAACGTACTTTTTCACGGTTAATCTTTTGGAGCGAAACCCAAACGACTTATTGGTCAAGAATATCGATGTGCTTCGTAAAGCCGTCCGACAAACCCGTAAAAACTTGCCTTTTCATATTGATGCCTGGGTAGTTTTACCCGATCATCTCCATGGCGTCTGGACGTTACCGGCCGGCGACAATGATAACTCGAACCGTTGGCGTAGCATTAAGCAAATTTTTTCCAAGGCAATGCCGAAAACGGAAAGGCGTTCTGGGGTTCGGGTTGCTCGCGGGGAAAGAGGTATATGGCAGCGCCGGTTCTGGGAGCACATGATTCTTGACGATGTCGATTATGCTGCGCATATTGATTATTGCCACATCAATCCGGTGAAGCATGGCTTGGTCAAAAAGGCAGCAGATTGGCCTTATTCAACCTTCCATCGTTATGTTAAAGCTGGAATATACTCAAACGGCTGGGCAGCACCCTCATCGTCAGAATCTACCGATGGTGAGCGGGCTTAATACTCATACGGCGCAATACCCAAGGGCACAAGTACGGCTTCGCCTATTGCGCCCTATTTCATTGCGCCTTATGGCCTTTAACGCAAAATAAATTTAATTTTTTTCTCTCTGTACATGACAAAAATAAGAGAAAGTTGATATAGCTCGTTGAAATGTAATTAAATACTGCATTTTGTTTTGCAAACATGAAAAGCGGTCAATTACAAATCAACGAACTGACGACTATCTTAAACCAGCATTTTCACTGGAACAAGGCCAGAATGGCTTGCTTTGTTGGCATGCTGATCGCCTTGATGAGCGTGAGCACGGTCAATCTGACGCAGCTGGCCCTGACCTTTCCCAGTCGCGCCCAGATACCGTCGCGTTACCGCCGGATACAGCGGTTTTTTAGCGGCCACAGGATTGATTACAATGATGTGGCCCGCTTTATCATGAAACTGTTCGGATTTACCGAGACGGACTTTTATCTGTCACTGGATCGAACCAACTGGAAGTGGGGCGGTGTCAACATCAACTTGCTGGTGTTGGCGGTGGTTTATCGAGGTGCAGCCATTCCCGTGTATTGGCTGCCGCTGAACAAACGCGGCAATTCCAACAGCCGGGAACGCAAGGCCCTGTTACAGCGTTTTATCGGTCAGTTTGGTAAAGGCCGCATCAAGGGGCTGCTGGCTGACCGGGAGTTTATTGGCGACGCCTGGATGGGGTGGCTTATCCAGGAGCGGATTCCCTTTATCATTCGGATTCGCAATAACAGTATCAGCACCAACCGTCGGGGCCAAAAGACACGCGTTGACCGTTTGTTTGAGGCGCTCAAGCCGGGCGAGACTGCACGGCTGCAGCAGCCGAGGCCGCTGGGTCAATGCCGGGTCCATCTGAGCGCCCTGCGCTTGGCCGATGGCGAATTATTGGTGGTTGCCAGTGGCGGCCGGGTCCAAGACGCGATTAAAATTTACGGTTTGCGCTGGGAAATTGAAACTTTGTTCGGCTGCCTGAAGGGGCGTGGCTTTAAGCTCGAAGAAACCCGCGTCGTTGGCTATCTTCGCATCAAGAAACTCTTGGTGTTGCCGGTGATCGCTTTTTGCTGGACCCATAAAGTGGGTGACTGGCTGCACGATTGCGTTTTGCCCATTAAGATCAAGACCCACCGGCGCAAGGCCCAAAGCATTTTTAGGTATGGCCTGGATGGTATCCGTTCCGAGTTTTTTAATGTCCATTCAAGGTCAAACAAACGGCTTAAAAAATTGATTTCATTGCTGTCGCCAATACCACCGGCGCTCTATGCAATGGAGCTACCAGTAACCAGTTAATTTTTTGTCATGTACAGAGTTTTTTTCTAAACCATCAAGTAAATCTTGTGCTTTTTTGGCCATGACCTGTTCGCCTAATTCACTATACAAATCAATACTCTTTCGGACAAGAAGTTTGGCCTGCGCGATATTGCCTTGCTGTGCATAGACCAAACCCAAGTTGCCATAATTACTTGCCATAAAATTTTTCCTGCCTAGATTTTCATCGAGGGTTAAGGCTTTTCTATAATATTCAATAGCCTTTTCTAAGTTACGATTGGTTTGGTAAACAAGCCCCAAGTTAGTGTAATTGTTAGCCACGGCCTCCTTATTGCCTAAGCTTTCATTGAGTGCTAAAGATTTTTGATAAAATTCACTAGCTGTATCAAGGTCACCACTGGTTTGATAGATCGCCCCTAAGTTAATGTAAACCTGTGCCATGCCTACTTTATGACTTAAGTTCTCAAAGGATGACAAGGCTTTTTGATAATATTCAATGGCCTTGCCTAAATCGCCACGGGTTTTATAGACAAACCCCAAGTTGGTGTAATTAATAGCCACACCTTCTTTATGGCCTAAGCTTTCATCAATGGTTAGTGCTTTTTGATAGTATTTAACGGCTTTCTCCAGGTCTCCACGGGTGTTATGGATAATACCCAAGTTGGTGTATTCCGCCGACATGCCTTCCTTGTTGCCTTGTCTTTCATCTAGCGTTAAGGCTTTTTGATAATACTCAACGGCTTTATCAAGTTCTCCACGGTAACGATAGGCTTCCCCTAAGTTGTTATTAGTTACGGCAATACCTTCTTTATCACCTAAGCTTTCATGAAGGATTAGGGCTTTTTGATAAAACTCAATGGCTTTGTCCAGGTCACCACGTGTTTTATAGATAACTCCCAAGTTGTTGTAATCCCTAGCCATGCCTACTTGATGGCCTAAACTTTCATGAAGAATTAGTGCTTTTTGATAGTATTCAACGGCTTCCTCCAAGTCGCCACGCGTTCGATAGACATTCGCCAAGTTACCCAAACTATTAGCCATGCCTACTTTGCGACCCAAGCTTTCCTCTAGCGTTAAAGATTTTTGATAATACTCAACGGCTTTTTCCAGGTCGCCACGGGTTTGGTAGACAATCCCCATGTTATTGTAAGCCATTGCAATTTCTTCTTGGTCGTTATGTTCCTTCCCCAGCCCTAGTAATTTGCTGTAAGCGGCAATGGCCTCGTCTAACTCACCGATACGTCTAAATAAATGTCCTAAGCTATTCCAGCCATCGGCGTTGTCGGGGTCTAGCTGTACCGCTTGTTGCAAATAGCTTATTGCCTCAAGGTAATCCAGTTGCAAATCTTTTATTTTTGCCAATGCGATTGCATCAATGGCTTGCGCCTTTTTCTGATTTGCTATACTGGCTTTGTGCTGTTCATAAGATTTTTTAAATAACGCTTCCGCTCCTTCAAAATCACCGTCATCCAATTTCACTTGAGCTTGTTTAGCAACATCATCGGTACGTTTTGTTAAACTCTCTTTGAGTTCTTGGAGATTTTTTATCAAGGCTTCAAGTTTGGTTTCTTGGGTTTCCAGCCTATTGTCTTGCTGGGCATCTTTCGCTATCTGGTTTGTGCTAGAGCGATTAACGACTTGTTGCAAGCGTGCCAATGCCTTTTTTGACACGCCACAGTTAACCGAAACATTGCCTTGGGCAATAATGGCAGGGCTGCACTCCCCTTTGGTTTGCTGGGAAATGGCTTTTTCCGCCGCAGCAGCGTGAATAGATCCGGAAACCAGAGAAAAAACAAGTATTATGAGCGAATGTTTCAGCATTATTGCCCCGATGTTACAGAAACATCGCCCCCGCTAATAATTGCTGCGCTATTATTGCCTTCAGTTTTTTGCACTACATTTTTATTGTCTAACGGAACTTTTGAAATAGCAGCAGGGCTAGAATCACCTTTAGTGTTTTGTTCAATGTAAGTAATACCGTTATGGGTCGTCGGGGCTTTAGTTTCTGTCGGTTTATTGGCAACATATTGATAGGCTTGCCAACCCCCGGCGATGACGATACTTAACCCGCCGCCGATAAAGGCGAGGGTTTGCTGATGTTTGGTAACAGACAACCAAGCCCATGCAGTACTGAACAAATTGGTTTTTGCGTTATCTCTTGCCTTGTTTGAAGCCGTATTGGATGGCGTGAAACGCGTGCTGGGTGCTGTTTTGAACTTAATGCGTTCATTAATGGCGTTACACAATTTCAAAAAGTCCGGTGTGTCTGTCTCCCCATCCCAGTCAGTCAGGTTTACGGTATGCAGCGAACGGAAAGCGATGGGTGGCTCAACTGGCTCAAATAGAATAGGTAAAAGGTTGTTACGCTCACGGCCTATACCCGCTTCACCACAAACCCAATCGGATTGCTTGGAGGCTTCTGACCAGGCGACAATAATGCAGTCAGCTTGTTGGATCGCCTGTTCGATGACGGCTTCAAAATCCTGCCCTGCAAGCAAGGAAGTCCTGTCCCAAAAGACTGACCATCCTTTACTCTCCAGTGCAGCGGCAAACAATTCCGCCTTTTTTATATCTTCACGGGCATAACTTAAGAAAATGTCAGCCATATTGCACCACGTGTAAAAGGCATAGCGTGCTTATAGATATTTTAAAATTAAATTCTAAGCTAGTTTTTTTCGCAATCATAGTAAATATGTCACAACATTATTGCTTGTGGTAACCTGCTGGCATCGCTTACGAAGAAGGGGCGATATTGCTCGGTATAACCGTACAAATTTCAGCATGTCGGGATAACATACCCCAACAGCTATGTTTTAACGGCAATGCCGCTTTTGAGCCACATTGATACGTTATGGGCAACATGTCCTATCCAGTTGATAAGGCAATTTAGTTAAATTTCTCGCCCCGCTTAATCCATTTGTCAATATCTTTTTCCGTTCTGTCTTTCGGCAATCCCGGGTGGATAACCCTGGCGGCACATTTCTCTGCGGCTTTGACCAAATCCGAATAAGGCCCACCCTCAGGATTCATGATATAAGCCTTATTATCTTTGTTATAGGCAAAAATTTTCGGATTAAGCTTGATGCACTCTTCGCAGGACGAGCAATATTCCGTTTCCAGCCAGGGCGCCATGAAGTCAGCGCCGGGCTGGGACGTTGCTTTAGCGGAGGCGGTTGCCGTTTCGTCAGCTCCGCCTAAAGCCAGTTCTTCAATGCCACCGCCTTCACCGCCAGCCAGTTTCATCAGCCCCCGTGCAATCTTGCCCACAATCTCCGATCGTAATTTTTGTTCGATATTTTCGGCTTTCGCTTCCTCAGGTTTATAACCTGCCAGGCCACGCAGCAGGATCCAAAAATCGCGCCGATCCTCGCAGGATTCGACAATCTTCTTGGCAACCAGCACCCGGCTGAGCCTTTGCTTCCGGTCGACAGCCCAGATATAAGGAAATTTGCCTTCCCGGTTGCCCATATCCATTTCCAGGAATTCCGCCAAGGGCACCATATTTTCATTCCAAGCATCGTGCGGAATCTTACGGAAATGCTTCCTGAATCTGGCTTCCGTCAAGGCAAAGTCGGCAAAGGTCATCGGCAATTCCAGGGTTTTTTCACGGTCATTCTCGAGGTATTTCAGCCGGTAGGCTGGCCAGATGCTTTCAATAGCCGGGTTGCCGTTCAGATCGATAGTGTCTTCCATTTTAACGCCCTTTTCCGGGTTATATTTAAAAACCGGGTAAGCGCGGGACTCCACGGCGAGCTTTGCCTGATGGACGCCCATATCATCGCCTACACCATGTTCCGGCTGGCAGGTGGTATAGACGTTAAATAAAGCCGGCCGTCTGGCTTTTAAGCCATCAATGAAACCTTCGATCATCTGGCTGGTGTTGGCGATGGTGGCTTGCAAAACATAGGTATTCCTGTGCGCCATGGCGATCAGGCCGATCTCTTTACGCGGTTCGGATTTACCCTGCCAAACCTTGCCGTATTGCGCCATATCCGATACCTGCCCGATAAAACCGGACGTGCAGGCTTGTCCCCCGGTGTTGGAATAAACCTGGGTATCTAACACGACGACCTTGATCGGCTTGCCGGTTGCCATCATCCTCGAGAGGTTTTGCAAGCCGATGTCATACATGGCGCCATCACCGCCGACGACCACTACCGGCGGACATAGCGACCATTCATTATCGCTAAACTGGCTCCAGGTGAAATAAGCGAAAAAGTCTTCTTGTTCACTCGAAATAGTGCCGCCATTCAATAGCAACTCCGCTTGGCGGATCGTTTTGAAACCTTCCGCCATCTTCGCCATGTGACCTTCGAAGATTCCCATCGCCAGCGAGGCGGAATCCTGGAACAAATGGTTGGCCCATGGGAACGGATAAGGATTATAAGGCCAAGTGCTGCCCCAAACGGAGGAACAGCCGGTGGCGTTGCTCACTCCCATATTGGAACGCCCCTTTCCGGTCGCTCCTTCCGTGTATTTCCAGCGCAGCTTTTTCAGATCGGCCAGCAATCGGGTGACTTCTCGGAGCCAGTTCGGGTCAATGGGTTCGGAACTTTTTGCCGATTCAAGCCGCTGGCTGATATCGGTTAGGGTCAGGTCGCTGTCATTTGATTCCGATAGCATCCTGGTTATGGCATCCGGGTCATTAATATCCACCGTGCTGATAAGCTTAAGCTGGATATATTGCTCAAATTTTCCGATCAGCCCGTTTAAATAAGCCAGGTGTTTTTTAATGCGCGGTTGCATCAGGGATTCCACCGTTGCCACAAACAGATGAATCACCGTTTTTTCGGAACAGCCCAGGCACGCGCCATCGCCGCTGGCAAAGTTCAGATAGGCGTCCTTATCCAACAAAATGGTTTCCAGCGGCCCGATTTTTTCTTCCAGATCGTCAATACGTTTGAATTTGTCCGGCGTATTGGGCAGGTCGTTCCAGAACTCCCATTCTTTCCGTAGCCGGGCGATGGAATCCTCAGTCTGGGTGACGGGTTTTAAGGCATTATCATTACATACCTGGACGCATTCCATGCAGCCCTTGCAAGTGTTTGGATTGACGGTAATGCTGAACAAGCCGCCGCTATTGGGTTGATTTTTTTCCGGCACATCGAAGTAGGGGCGTGTCAACGCAAACTTAAAGTCCCCTAGTTCATCTCGAAACCATTTGAGTTCCTGTTCCAGGCCGTTGCCGCTTTTATTTTCCCGGATAACCATATCGACCGCCTCATGAATAAAGCCATTGACGGTGGCGCCATTTCTCGGTTCATTGAACAGCGCGCGGATCTTGGGTTCCATTTGGCGCACGGCCTTGGGCAGGTGTTCCACCTTGCCGTGATTTTTTTTCACCCTTTTAACGACCGTTTCCAGCACGTCGGAGAGCTCGCTCACCAAGCCGGGAATGGCGGTATCCGGACAGGCCGTGTAGCAGTTGCCGCAGGCGGTGCAGTTGTTGGGTATCCACTCGGGATGCTCAAAGCGGATGCCGGTCATGTCGCGGAATAGCGAAGAAACGGCCGGCATGACGCTAAGACCGATGAATGGGTCGGTAAGATTGTCGCTGCCAAGGCCACGCTGATAGAAGCTGCCCGTTTGTTCCCAGAAACGATGGATGTCGCTCAAGGCTGATTCACTTTGCGGGATGCTTTTTAGCATAGAAGGGATAGGCGGCATTTCCACCTTTACTTGTTCCCCAGATCCTTCGATGAGCGACTTGTTTGTTATTTCACACACTTCGTCGAAACCGCGCCGCACCACGCGCAAGTTGTCGTCAACCACCCGCTGGCCTTTCGCGCCAAATTTATGGTGTAACTGATCCTCGATCGCTTTCAGCAGCGTTTCCTCAGTAAGGCCCGTTTTTTCCATAAGCGGAGAGGCAGCAAAAAATGCACCCTGAAAGGCGATGCCCTGCATCCGTAATTGCAACTCGGGATCGGTGGCTTCTTCACGGGCGATCTTGAATCCATCGATATAAAATACGCGAATATTTTTATCGATGATGACTTTCTGGAAAGGTTTCGGGATGTCGGCCCAGGCTTCTTCGGGCTTGGTTTTTTCGCTTTGAATAATAAACACCCCGCCTTGTTTCAGGCCAGCCAGCGCATTCGTATGTTTGAACACCTTGGGGTCGGGTGACAAAACCACATCCACATAGAAATATTCGCAATTGATACGGATGGGTTCGGGAGCTGCGGAAAGATAATAGGTGGTCGGCTGGCCTTTTTTCTCCGAGCCGTATTTCGGGTTGGCCTTGATGTCGTAGCCGAGCAAATCGTAAAGCGTCATGGCGAGGTTCTTGCCCGTCGTCACCGCGCCCCAGCCGCCAACCGAGTGGAAACGGACGGTAATGGCGCCTTCCGGCATCAGGTTCGGATTTTCAGACCCCCGCACCGTCAGTTCTTTGACATGAGGATAAGCCGCCTGGATGCTTTCCTGGTGCAGCCGCTGTTTCGGGGTATAAGCCGCATCCCGGATAAAATCGATGGAAAGATAGAATTGCTTTTTTTGCTTGCCGCCGGGAAGCATGTTTTCGATGGCCCCGATGATACCTTCGGGCTGGAGATCACGGCTGCCCATTCCGAACGAGCCCAAATATAAGGCTGGCAGGTCGGATAATTGGAAGCTCGCCAGTTCCGGAAAAGGCGGTACCTTCTTGTTTATTCCATTTTCAAGGCATTTGCTTAATGCGGCGCGCACTTCCCTCATGATAGGCGGATCCACGGCGAGCGGCTGGTCCAGGCGTTCCAACACCGTTACGGCTTTTTTGCCCTTTAAAACCTTGCCGATCAAATCGGCCGGGAAGGGCCGGAACATGACTAAATCCACGACACCGACTTTGATATCCCGCGTTTTCCGGAGGTAGTCGGCCACGGCTTCAGCGCTCGGGATAAGGCTGCCCTGGCCGAGAATAAGGTAGTCGGCATCTTCGGCGCGATAGGTCATCACCCTAGCGTAACGGCGTCCTGTTAACTCATAAAACTCATCGAAGGCCTTATCCGTCAATTCCTTGATGTGTTCGAAAAAAAACGGACGCTGCGCCGCAACACTCTGCATATAGGCATCCTGATTCTGCACGATACCCGCCATGACGGGGTTATCCACGTCCCATAACTCCGGAATCCGGCGGCGCGTTTCGCCGTAGATAATGCGCTGCGCCGGCGTTGGCGTTGCAATGATGTCATCCGGCCGGCCCAGATATTCTTCGATTAATTCCCGTTCCGGGAGGCGTAATGTTTCGATCAGGTGCGTGGTTAAAAAGCCGTCTTGAGCAATAACCCCGGGTGTGAGCGATAACTCGGCGACTTTATGGGCGATGATATTAAGATCAGCCACATGCTGGGCCTTGTTGGCGAATAACTGAAAGAATCCGGTATCGTCAATGGCATGATAATCGTCATGACCGGCGTGCACGTTTAGCGTCGATTTGGTCATGGCACGTGTGCCAATGTTAAGCACGTAAGTCAATCGCTTGCCGACAGCGGCATAGAGCGATTCGTGCATGTAGGCAATGCCTTGACCGGACGAAAAATTAGCCGCCCTTAGGCCGGTCATCGAAAGTCCGGCGGTAACTGCCGCCGCCGCATGTTCCCCCTCGGGCTCAATGAAAATAAGCGGGCGGCCTGAGATATTCAAGTGGCCTTTGGCGGCTTCCTCGGCCCAGTATTCCCCCATCTGGGTCGAAGGGGTAATCGGGTAGGCGCCTGCCGCATCGGAGGATTCGCGTTCGCACATGATGGCAGCCGTGTTTCCGTCCATAGCAACCCGGACTCCGGGGTATTTGAACTTTTTTTCTGCTCTACCTAACATGACTGTTTAATTCCTAATGGAGAACTTCATGCCGATATTTCATGAAATAAATCAATTACGCATACCTGACACATTGGACTGATTGGACTTTTCATAAAGGCCATTACGTTTTTTCCTAACGGGAACCAGTTGTTTGAGATGTGTATTGAGAAATAATTCCTGAATATTTATGAATGATACCGGACTTGCTTCGGCCGGATAGGATGCCAAGTTACCATATTGTCAACATTTTCAATACCAGACATTTTTGGCGCACTCCGGTTAATTCCCATGAAATAAAATATTGTATGCTTTCATTGAAGGCTTGAAAGCTTTACTTAAAATATGATCCTGAATGTCGGCTTATTGGGAATCTGTCTTGATCGCGCCACCGGCTGGTTTGGGTCGGAATTGTTAATTCAATAAAATACAACAAATTCAATTCCCAATGTCTGCAATAGAGAACCCTTTCAAATTAATGGCTCCAGGGGATATTAATATAAGTCATATGGCCAAAAACCAGAGGGCAAATGAACCAGGTTAAAATGGCACAAAAAGGCCTGGCATAAAGCCAGGCCAAGCCATATAAACCTATCCCTTTGTGAAATTAACAATTTATCCTGGAAGTTAGTACCGCCAACCCATACCATTCCCCAAGAACGAGCCTGCTGCGGCGCCAATGCCCGCAGCCAGCGGGTGCCCATTACCCAACTCATAGCCAATGACATCTCCGATCACGCTTCCTGCCAAACCTTGGTGGGAACGGTTATCGTAATACCCTCCGCCATGGTTGTACCGTGGTTGTGGTGGATAATATTGCGGCTGGGGTTGATAGTACGTCACAGGAGGCTGTTCGTAATAATAGTTTGCCTGCGGCTGCGGGTAATAATTGTTCACTTGTTGCCTCGGGTATCCGCCCCAACCCTGATGTCCGTATTGACGGTCACAACGGCGACGGCCGTAACCATCATCATCCCAGTCGTCATCGTCCGCAAATGCGGCACTCGAAAACAAGGCTGCAACAGCAATTATTTGGATAATGGTAATTATTTTCTTCATCGCTTATATCCTATTCAGTTAATCTCAATGTCAATACACGGGTGCTTGGAGACCCCGTTTCCGGTCATGGCCTAAAAGCAAGCTTTCTCAATCTTTGACCGACATTCTAGGGATAGAATATGAATGCTGACTTAATATTGAATCGAATTGTATGGATTATCTAACCTTCTTTGGAGGGGTTTGAACCTTTATTAAATTGGCATAACAACTTGATTTAAAATAAAATGACCGGATTCAGAAAAGTTGTGGCAATAAACTCAAAAAGGCAATTGCTAAGAATTTGGCGAAGATGAAAATATGAGTGATGACCGCAAAACCCACGGCAAAAGTAGAAAAAACGTACTCATCCCGGCATCAGTAAGCTTGGCGGATATTCCACAAAGTTATGCCGATGTTTTAAACGGCATAAAAACCCACATCCATCAAAGCCGGTTAAAAGCCGCGCTGGCAGCCAACTCAGCCTTGATATTGCTCTATTGGCAAATTGGGCAAATCATTCTTTCGAGGCAAACCAACGAAGGCTGGGGAGCCAAGGTCATCGACCGATTGTCTTTCGACCTCAAAGAAGCGTTCCCTGATATGTGCGGTTTTTCTCCTCGCAACCTCAAATACATGCGCTCTTTCGCTGAGGCCTATCCGGATATCGCGATTGTGCAACGGGTCGTTGCACAAATTCCGTGGAAAAGTAACTTGGCGTTGTTGGACAAGCTTAAAGATTATGACTTACGGCTTTGGTATGCCCAAAAAACCTTAGAAAATGGTTGGTCACAACCTGTCCTGGTATTTCAGATAGAGTCGGTTTTGCATCGGAGGCTAGTAGTCAGTCATGTTGAAACACAGGGATAAAGCCGAGCCAGCTTTCGCCGTGCGTTTTGGGTAGTGAACCGCCAATTGACGGGGGTAGCCTTGGTGTTACGGGTTTGCACATTGGCTTCCACGTCACGGCGAAGACTCTCTTTGTCCGGTATCCGTTGCGACAGGCACATATTTGACAGGACCGCCAGTTCGATTTCAGCGATGTTCAACCAACTACCGTGCTTGGGCGTATAATGAAATTCCAGCCTTCGCGCTAAGGCGCGCGCTTGGTCGGCAGGAAAGGCTTCGTATAAGGAAGCGGCCTTATGCGTATTGAGGTTATCGAGCACCACCCGGATTACCGTGGCTTCAGGATACAAGTCGGCGATGTGCCTCATACTCTGGGCAAACTCAACCTTGGTGCGACGATCGGTGATGTCCACTTGGCGAAAGCCCCGCTTGGGTTCGCAGATCATCATCAAATCGCAGACGCCTTGGCGTTCGTATTCGGTGTCGTAACGCGCCGGCGATCCTGGTTCGGCGGGAATCGGCTGGCGGACTTCGGCGATCAGTTGCTTGGGACTTTCGTCAAAACAGATCACGGGACGCAGCGGGTCATAGGGTTCTTCATAAAGATCCAGCACGTCTTCCATTGCTGCCACGAACTCGGCACTCACTTCAGGAATACACCATTCCTGTTTCTGCCAGGGCTTTAAGGTGTTTTTTTAACAGCTGACGGATGGTTTCGTAGCTGCACGACGGCGCATAAGCTAACTCCACGACTTGGTTGGCCAACAGCCGTAACGTCCAGTGATCATGCCCGTCCGGTGCATCGCTACAAGCAATAGCAATGAGATGAGCGGCTTGCCGGTCGGTCAGTTTGGGCGCCTTGCCGGGACGGGGATGATCTTTCAGCGCCGCTTCCGGCCCTTCTTCCACACACCGCTGACGAGTCTTGGCCACCATAGCGGGTGATACCTTCAGGGCTTCAATAATCGCTTGGTCCTGACAACCTGACGCCGCCTTTAACAATATCCGCGCGCGTCTGACAGCGCGCCGCGCTTTTCCCTTTACGAAGCAAAGCCTCCAACTTAAGTTTTTCCTCGTCAGTCAAATTGACTTTGTATTTAATGGCTGGCATAACTGACCTCGTCGCGCGAAAATTAATACTAATACCACACATTAGCTTAATACTCTATCACTTTGTTTTATAATGACTGGCTACTAGGCCAGTCGGACAATAACTTTGCCGTCAGTTTACCGCCGGAACAATCCGACATGGCAGTGCAGATATTCAAAGACTCCTATATTTTTGATTTTTTGGGTACGGATACTCCGCGCCGTGAGCTCGACATTGAAAAAGTGCTGACCGCCCATGTTGAAAAGTTCTTGTTGGAATTGGGGCAAGGCTTCGCTTTTGTGGGCAGACAAGTGCTGTTGGAAGTAGGCGATTCTGACTTTCGCCTTGATTTGTTATTTTATCACCTCAAACTACGTTGCTTTGTCGTCATCGAACTCAAGACAGGTAAGCTCGAACCGGGGCACATTAGCCAATTGGGCTTTTACATCAATGTGGTGGATGACTTGATGCGTACTGCCGACGACAAGCCCACCATTGGTTTACTGTTGGTAAAGGAAAAAAACCACCTGATAGCTGAGTATTGTTTGCAAGGTTATACCCAACCAATGGGTATTTCCGAATGGCAAAACAACATCAACAAAAGCTTACCTCCGGAGCTTAAATCTTCCCTGCCAAGCATTGAAGAGCTTGAATCTGAGTTAAACATTGACCAGGCATAGCGTGGAAGAAGATAACAAATTCAATTTGACCGTAGGTCAACTAATCGAACTATTGCAATTATTACCCCAAGATTTACCAATACTAATTCTACTTTGTCAGATTACAAAAATATATCGTCATTCCGGCATGGATTGCCGGAATCCAGACTCCAAGGATGGATTTAAGCTCACCATCCTTGGCACTGGATACCCGCTTCCCGGCGGGCATGACGGCTTCGGGCAAATCTGACAAAGTAGAACTAACCAACGGCTTAAAAAGTGGCTTTGAGAATATCTATAATCCTGAGGTTGTAGAGCTAAAACATGAGCCTGAAAATTTTTACCATCACGGCGAGTTTCAAGTAGCCAACAAGAACGACAACAACACTTTTCAAGGTGTTATTTTGCAGAGGTTTCTACGTGATGATTGATGGTTTTCCCTATAGTTTTAATGAAATATAGGCAATCTCGTCAGTTAATTCTGCTTTCTTCTAAGCAGACCCTGGCTTAAATCAACCAGCGTATACATATCGGCCAGGAGCGGTCTGTCGATGCTTCAGATAGCAGACGTTCAAACTTGGCTTTTTGGACATTCAAATCATTCTCAACTTTCAGTCCACTTTCAAAGTTGTCAATGCATAAGTTGGCTAGATTCGAAATAGAGAAAGAAACGTAAGTTACTGTTCTAATGCTCCCGCTAGTCAAAATAGCCAAGTATGCAGACGACTCCGAATTCAGGCAATCGATTGAGAAACAACTTAATAAAGTTGAGTGAGTTGATTTACGGACCAGGAAGCTTTGGGCAAGTTTTTCGGGGGCGCTCGCCGGTAATGTATTGTCCCCATTCTTCCGAGGTCAGGTTGCCGGGCAAACGGGCACATGCCTCGATAATCATATCCTCTGGCCGCCAGAGCCATAATCGCGCCTGTGAATCTTCGAATGACGAGGGCTCTCCACTGATCGTAAGGAGATAACGTCCCTCCGGACTAAAATTCAGTGTTTTCACAATTTTTTCATGTCTAAACTCGGCGACGACATAAGGCTCGGGAGTTGAATTCCAGCTCCAGACACGGACCAGATTATCGACGTCCGCTGTTGCAACATATTGGCTATCAGGGCTAAACGCAGCCGCCCCCACTTCCTTTTTATGGAGCATTTTTTCAACTTCGCGGCCAGTTGCGACTTCCCATACCCGTAAAGTTCGGTCCTCGCTCCCTGTCGCCAGGTATTGGCCATCAGAATTTAAAGCAACACTGATTACGCAACTATTCAGAACCGTGTGTGCGACTTCACGCCCGGCGGGCAGTTTCCAAACTTTTGCTGTTCTATCGGAACTTGCAGTTGCGACAAGACTATTGTTCGAGCTAAATGCAATGTCATTAATAGGCGCTTGGTGTGAGAGGCCCGCAACTTCTCGCCCGGCGGGAAGTTCCCACACTATTGCGGTTTTATCTGAACCGGGTTTAACATCAGCCGAACCAAGCTGAGACATATATTTTCCATCCTGGCTTGTAACTGTCTTACCGAGCATCATGGTCGTATACTGCACCCCCGGCACCTTGCTGGACTGATTTCCGCTAAGCGACTCCCAGCCGAGATTTTCATTTTTACTTAGGTTATTTAACATTATGGCCGGAAGACCTCCATTCATTCCCATCATATTAAACTCCGCCTCCGGGATCTGATTGATTTCGTGTCGGTTTCCAGGTTCCCATATGCGCGCGAACCGATCCAAACTCGCAGTAGCCAGATAATGCCCGTCATGGCTGAAGGCGACTGCATTGACAAATTTATCATGCGTAATACGAGATACCTCCCGACGAGTTTCTACGTTCCAAACCCGCGCCGTGTTATCATTGCTCCCCGTGGCTAGATATTTTCCGTCCGGGCTGAAGCAGACAGCCTCTACATATCCAGAGGGATGAGAAAAGCGCATGATTTCGCGACCGGTAATGGTATCCCATATCCGGGCAGTGTGGTCCCAACTCGCCGTCGCGAAAGACTTGCCATCCGGAGCGAACGCCACACCTTGGACCGCTCCATCCAAATCAACATGTGTGACTTGACGTTTGCCCCTCGTGTCCCAAACCGTTGCGCCACCTTTTGCGATTTCAGGACTCTGTTTACCTGTACTGTTCCCACTTCCCACCACCAAATAACGGCCGTCAGGACTATAGGCAATGGAATGTACCGCCTCATCTTGCGCCATGCGGAAAATCTCACGTCCCGTGGATATCTCCCACACCCGTGCCGTAAAGTCAAAATCACCGGTTGCCAAATACTTGCCGTTCGGGCTAAAGGCAACTGTTGTTACCGAATCGCCCCGGGTCATTCGATGCTCCAAACGCAGAATTTCATGGCCATCAGTGAGGTCCCACGTGCGGGCGGTTTGGTCTAGAGCCGCGGTTCCGAGATACTTGCCATCCGGACTGAAGGCGACGCCTAGCACTGTTTTCCCGTGGGGCAGACGCATTAGCTCTTTCCCGGATACAACATCCCAAATCACGGCAGTTCCGTCTTTGCTTCCTGTGGCCAGATATTTGCCATTCGGGCTGAACGCGATGGCTTTTACGCTTTCGCTGTGACTTACGGCAGACACCTGATGAGGAAGCAAAGCCAACCCATCGTGTAAAGCATGATGGGCCTCCGGTGATGCTGAAATCCGCATCGATTCGATGGCTAAGAGTACGCTCAGCGGCAAGCCGTCAGATTGTTGTGTTCTCAGTAATTCTGCTTGAGCCGCTAATTGGTGGGCAACCGCTATTTTTGTCTGCTTTTGCGCCTCGTTTCGCTGTTGTGTGGCCTCATGCCATTGCCAGGCCGCGACAAGGGCAAAACCGAGAATTGCGGACACTGCCGCATTTCTAAAGATACGAAATCTCCGGTGCTGGCGGATATCTTCACTATCCAATTCGTCTTTTGGAATTCCTCGTAGGGGCGCAGCAAGATCGAGAATTGCCCCACGAAACTTTAAGTCCTCTAAAGACAGGTGCCTTGAAGTCTTCGCCCACTGTAAGTTGACATACAAGGGCTCTGCTTCGAACCGGGAGCGGAAATTGACAGGTATCGCCGTGGTCTGATTCCAATCGAAATCACTATTCACGTCATCCCAAACCAAGGCTCCGTCAGTCAAAACGAGCAATATTTTTTCCGCGGGTCGATTGGCAAACCACCACTCAATCTCACGCTGTACCCAGAATGAACGTGCAGCCCCTGGCGAGGCAAGCAACAAGAAGTGCTCGGACTCGCCAAGGGCCTTCTGGATCGAATGCCATAGAGCGGGATGAGCGGAGAGACTTGTCTTATCACGAAATACACGTATCACCGGGGGCCTGAACCAGGGTTTGGCAAAGCGGTGTAAAGCCAATTGTAATGCCGATGCCAGCTTGCTATCGGCCGTACTGTTATAGCTAATAAAAGCCGCATACTTGAACGAATGTTCGTTAACAATAACGGAGTCTGATCGATTCAACACATTCATTGGGCTTTATATGTCCATTATTTAGCTCTCGGGAGAACGCATGGAAATATGCCGACTCACCGGTTTAACGCGGCCATAAAACCGAGATCCTTCAACATCTGTTGATTCGATATACTTAGCGATTACATTGCTGTAACTGTTCTCTTAGATAAAGCTCGATTTTCTGACGCTTGACATCAACTAAGACAAGCACGTTAGCTGCTTCAGCTGGACTAAGCTTGTTCAGCATTGCAATCTTGTCTTGAGAACCAGATCGCATATAAAGGTCTGAGAGCTCCTCCATATCTGAATTCGTTAAAGCCCAAGTATTCGATGAGATCAGAAAAATGATCGTTGAAAATAATAACGTTAAATTATTCACTGAAAGTTCCTCCAATATTATTAGGAAAACAGCTCTGTTTTGAAAAGGATAAAAAATTAACTCGTTATTGCTAACCTCTTTAGCAAGAGAATAAATACGAGAACGTTGTTTGATATCGCTCTGACTGGGTTGCTGTCATGCTTTTCCGTAATAGTTCATTATTCCAAAAAACGCTCGCTGGTCGGAACTTTATTGAGACATTCCGGTGAGCATTGCTGGATGATACGGGTATTCTGACCCTGAGCCCATTCTTCGGGCGTTCGGCTCAGCTTCGTATTGTAAGCACCATTCGCTTCGGCAAATCCTTTTTCACGGCATTCTCTCACAGTAACCACACAGCGTAAGTTTTGAATAGGGGCCAACTTTTCTTGCGTCATTGTTTCGAGTCCGGTGTATCCAAGCTTCTTGGCTAGCGCGATAGCTTGGTTATAGTCCGATTCGGCCTCGTCAAGTGCCTTGTAGCACGGGGAATAACTCCCTCGATAAGGCCGGCCGCCACACCACGAGCTGCTGTCGTTCTCAGGACAATGCAGCGTATAACTGCCTTTGTAACCTTCGTGGCCACATCTATAACCTTTTTCCCTGTTGACGGCGGCGCGATCGAAATAACCATAAAAAAGTTTTGTTTCATCGCCGGAATCCTGAGCCGCCGAGATCGATCGGGTCAATACCTTGTGGGCAGCATCGAAATCGCCGCTGCTGCGCAAAATGGAGCCTTGAGTATCCAAGGTATCGGAAAGCAGCCGCTTGTCCTTAAGCGCGCTACTCAATTGAACAGCCTCTTCTGCAAAAGCCAGAGCAGTACTGTAATTAAGCTGCGGTGCAATAGGAAGTTGGCGTGCGAGAACATTGTTACTTATTTCGTCAAGCGAGAATTGTTCGGCCTTTGCTTGGCCTAGACGGGCTCTTGCTTGATTCTCGTTATGTCCAGCGCGTTTGGCAAGGTCATAGCCTTGTTGGTAATTCGTTTTGGCATCCTGCCACTTGTTTTGTATGCGTAACACATCGCCCAATTTAATTAGGCTTAGCGCAGCTGAGGCGCCATCGCCGTTGCGAACAAAGGCATTATAACTTTCTGTAAGCTCGTTCTGCGTCTGTTGGAATTCGTTCGCTTGGCTAGTCGAATCTCCCGTTCTAAGGAAATGTTCGACAATATTTTCCATGCGTTTAATTGCACGCTGCTGGATGATTGCGGCGTCATCTCCAGCATGAACCGGCCCGATAAAGCCAAGAATCATGAGGACGCAGCGTAAGAAACAATAACATTTTGTATTTATTCGTTTGCCGACCATAAAGGACCCCTCTTTAATGTGGATCGGGCCTGGACACGAAAACCCGGTGAAGTTCGAGCATCGCTTACGCCCACCAAGTATTTTTTCATAGGATTTCTTAAGCCTTGCCGGGTGAGACTGCCCTCAGCAAAGACTTACACTTTGGTAACAAATCGTTTTAACGGTGATATTTATTCTTCATGGATTGCCGGAAACCGTTTGTGAAGCGCGGATATAGGCTTTGTACCGCATAACAATTAACGGCAAATATGACGCGTCCGGGTTGGACACAAAAAATAGAATCAGTTTGCTAAAGGCCAGTTACGCGGTTCGTTATCATTTTATTGTCACCAAATGAAATTGCAATGACAAAAATCACGCTATTTCGGCCAAATTAGAAAATGTTGTTCTATTTACGTTAACGATACAGCTCTTTTTGAGCATGAAAGAAATGATAGCGGACAAAGTCTCTTTGATAAGCCATAAGCCTGTTGCCGCTTAACCTAACTTGATCATCTACGCACAAAGTTACCTGTTATTTTAGGCTGTTACAATTTTTAAAGGTGCATAGGTTAATCATAGGATTGGTTTGAGCGTCAGCTAACCGGAAATTTGTGAGCACATTCCCGCCTTCCGCTTAGGGTCGCTACCGTAAATTCAGTTTTTTTGCAGTATCCGGTTTACTTTAATTGTAATTATACGTCAATGACGTATAATATCGAACATGGTCATCTTTGAAACATCAATATTTACAAAGAAAATTATTGACCTAATTGAATGACGAAGAATATCGCAGCCTTCAAAACATTTTGGCTGAAAAGCCAGATTCTGGGGATATTATTCAAGGCGGCGGTGGTATACGCAAAGTCCGCTGGGGTGCCAGCGGACGCGGAAAGCGAGGCGGGGCACGGGTAATCTATTATTGGGCAACTCAGCATGACCAAATATTCATGCTTTACGCTTACGCAAAAAATGAGCGTGATGATTTAACGAAAGACCAGTTGTCAGTTCTTAGAACAGTTGTTTTCGCGGAGTTTAAAGATGAAAAATGAACATTTCGATGAATTAATAACCAGCATTCAAGAGGCTGGAAAAATCAAGCGAGGTGAAACGCCCGCCTCCCGTAGATACGATTTTCCAACGCCTGATATTAAGGCAATCCGCGAAAGTATCGGTTTCTCTCAAGCAAAGTTTGCCACACTGATTGGCGTCAATATTAGAACCCTACAGAATTGGGAGCAAGGCCATCGCCATCCTACTGGTCCAGCTAAGGTTTTGTTAAAACTGGTGCAAGCTGATCCAAAGTCAGTTGTTAAAAATCTGGACTTGAATCACGCATAGCCAGCCCCGTTTTTTAAAATGCCTACTTGACGGTCTGCTATGGGCAAAAATAAATAAATTCTTTGGCGGCTGTTTTGGGTCGATTGCGACAATCCGCCACTTCCAAAAGCCGTCATTCACTACTGGCATAATCGTATCGGAATCGATGGCAGGGTTTGAATCGGAACTGGTGGCGGTTTTCAATCGGAATGGGTGGCTGGTTTGGACTGGAATATGCCGGCTGGCAAAACAAATAGCCTTTTGATTCTCCACTGAAAGAGCACCTGTTTTTGACATCTTTCGAGCTTAACCAAAGACAATTATTTCTTGAAAATGAACTTGTTCCGGAACAGAACCCCGGTCGGTGAATTGCAAATAGCTGACCATCTTAATCAAGCATATTTTTGGAGTTGTAAATCATGAAACAATTGAAAGCCCTTTTTGCCAACAAAGTTGTTGTTGCTTCTGCTCTGGCTGCTGCCGCTGTTATGTCTACCGACGCGATGGCTGGTACTGGCGGTACTGAGTTCGACGACATCTACACTCTGTTGGTAGGCTGGACTCAAGGTACTTTGGGCAAAATCATTGCTCTGGGTATGTTCATGGTGGGTTTGTCTGCCGGTATCATCAACCAATCTATCGTTGCTGTTGTTGTTGGCATCGGTGGAGCGCTGGCTCTGTACTACGGCCCAACCGTCATCAGCGGTGTTGTTTCCGCTTTGGTATAACTCCAACGGACGCGCCCGCTTTAATTAACGGGCGCATCATTAAATTGTTGTTGGCTGTACCCCCAAAAGGTCGCTCATTGTCATTGGTGAGCGGCCTTTTTTTTTCAAAAGCTCAGCAAAAAAATAAAAGAGGCCGAAAAACAGCGCCTTTCACCGCGATGCAAATAAATACATCCCTCTAGAATGGATTTAGTAGCCAAACATCAGGGGAGCATTTTGTGGGTGCATTTGTATATGAAAAGCAACTCAAGCGTCATACGCTGAGCGAGCTTGTACCAGTCGAGTCATTTGATGAAGAAACGTCTTTATTCACAATGGCTGATGGATATATTGGATTTGGTTTTATCTGTAAGCCATTGCCTGGTGGCGACGACTCAATAACTCAACGTCTAAACGTTCTCTTTTCGTTTGACTATCCCAAAGAAAGCTTCATTCAAGTAATGTTGATGGGGTCTCAAGACATTCGGCCAACCCTGGACAAAATCAAGCACATTCGAGACACCAAGGATGAAGCATTAAAACAATCGATGAATAATCGATTGAAGATGTTAACCGATGGTTCTAGCCAGGCGATTAGTCTTCATGCTCAATCATTCATTCGAGAATACACGACGATATTCACCATCAAAGTACCTCTCGAAAAGAAGAACCAGCTTCCAACTCAGCATGAAATCTCTGCGGCAAAAGATCTCCGGTTATCGTTCGAACAAACCTTGAAATCGGCTGGGTTTCTTCCGCAAACCATCGGTGCCGAAATGTACTTGCGCGTGGTTGGGCAAATTCTGCATTGGGGTCCATCTGCAAACTGGCGTTCGCCAGCCCCTTATTACGATGACACATCTCCCATCAACGAGCAGTTGAGCGAATATGACGACATGTTGCAAACAAATGCCAACGGCGTCTGGCTAGGAGATAAGCGGCTTAGGATATTGTCCCCTGGACGCTTGCCTGCGCAGATGAGTCTGCAAAATATCCGAAGAATGATTGGTGATCCATTGACTGGTAATCGAGGAATTCACGGAAATTTTTTTATCAACTTGAATATATTCATTCCCGACAATGCTGTCGAGAAACAAAAAGCGGATAAAGAGCGGAACGTAATCAACTACCAAGCATTCGGTCCTATGCTGAAGTTCAACCCCAAATTGATCTTCAAAAAAGAGAGCACAGATCTTTTGTTTAAGTCCATAAATGACGGCGACAGGATTCTCAAGGTCAAATTATGCGTCGGTTTATTCACTGATTCACTCGGGCAAAGCGAAACACGGCTAACAGAGGCTCAAACCTATTTCAGTGAAATCGGTTGGGCCATGAAGGAAGACAAGTTTATAACACTTCCAATGCTAGTCAATTCGATACCCTTTTGCGCCGATCTTCAAGCCGTAAAGTTTTTGCAAAGATATAAACGTTGCGGCTCAAAGCATGCGGTTGAATTTTTGCCAATCGTTGCCGACTGGAGTGGGACTGGGACGCCACAATTGACGTTTATATCGCGTGGCGGACAGATCATGAATATGGATATATTTGATTCGAATACGAACTACAACACCTGTGTTGTTGCCGCGTCAGGTTCAGGTAAATCGTTTCTGACGAACGATATCATCACGTCTTATATCAGCTCAGGCGCCAAATGCTGGGTAATCGACATCGGGCGGTCATACGAAAAACTGACAAAGATGATCGGAGGCGACTTCGTTGAGTTTGGTGAAGATAGTGAAATTTGTCTGAATCCATTTCAGATCATCAAAAACTATAACGAAGAAGCCGATATGTTAGTAGGCATCATCGTATCAATGGCTGCCATGGAAGACAAGTTGTCGGACCTTCAGCATGCCCGGTTACGTTCGATTCTGAAAGAATTGTGGGACGAACATGAAAGCTCGATGACCGTTGACTTGGTAGCAAACAAGTTGCTCGAAGATGAAGATCGGCGGGTTGTAGATATGGGGCATCAGCTATTTGCCTTTACAACTCAGGGTGAATACGGTCGATTCTTTAACGGCGTGAACAATGTGAACTTCAACAAATCACTGACTTGTCTTGAGCTTGAAGAACTAAAAGGCAGGAGTCACTTGCAACAAGTTGTACTGTTGATCTTGATTTATCAAATTCAACAGGCGATGTACCTCGGTAATCGTGATCAAAGGAAAATTCTGATCATTGACGAAGCCTGGGATTTATTGGCGAAAGGCAATATCGCGCGGTTCATTGAGACGGGCTATCGGCGGTTCCGGAAATACAACGGAGCAGCCATAACGATTACTCAATCACTTAATGACCTTTACAACTCACCATCAGGCATCGCAATTGCAGAAAACTCGGCAAACCTGTACTTGCTGTACCAAAAACCAGAAACGATTGAATCCATTAAACGGCAAAACCGCTTAATGATTGGAGAAGGTGGCTACACCTTTCTAAAATCGGTTCATACGGTAACAGGACAGTATTCGGAAATATTTTTCGTCACCAGTTATGGCGTCGGAATCGGTCGTCTTATGGTTGATAAGTACACAAAACTTCTCTATTCGACTCATCCGAACGATATCAAAAAGATCGCGGAAAGAACCAATCGAGGCATGACAACAGCCGAAGCGATCGAAGACATCCTATTATCAGACGAATAGCGAATAAGCATTAATTCTTAATAACTCAGCAAGAGAAATACCATGGCGGAAAATACTCAAAATCGACTCAGCAGAGAAACTGCTCTTAGAAGAAACTTCATTCAAAATTGCCGGAATAGCAGGATTCACGAAAAATCAAATTTTTCGGAAACTGTACTAAGAATCTACAAACGTAGATTCCGAGAAGTATCAAGGGCTGCTTATCTAACGAGATTCTATTGCAGCAACGGCCAAGGTTTCGATGTTGAGCAACAAATTTCAAAAGAAATGATCGCAATGATCAAAGATGTAAATGACAGCATTGCGAAAAAAATCGTTGTCGCAGACCAACTCATCAAAAAGGCGAACATTAAGGTCGGCGAAGCCCAGTACGAAAGCGTCAACGTAACGATCATCGATCCGATTGCCAAGCTTTTCTTGAATACGCTTAATGCGGCACGGGATTTGGAAGAGAAACTCAGAGCATTGTGGTTGGCCTGTCAGTTGGATGACACTCAAAAACGTCAAGCTTTAGCCGAAATCGAGAAAGAATTTACTGACGTTCACATGCGCTGCAGGGCGCTGATGGAAGGTGTCAAGAATCGATTTTATGAACAAAGAAGAGCCAGGGAAGTTGCAAGAGATTCATTAAGCAGTTCAACGTCTGAGGAAATTGCTTCATCGGAAACCGAAATCATCGATGCAATCGAAAATGATGAAAACCTAGATGAAGGCGATTCCTCGTCAGAGCCTCAAAAAAATTCCAAGAAGAAAAATCAATCCAGCGCATCAGCTGTTTCGAACTTGTCTGCCGATATCTTGAGTGATGACGAAATCCCAGTAAACACAGTCGCATGATAAATCGACTCCTGCCCTATGTGGTGGCCGTCTTTTTCGTTGGCCCTGTCACGCATACACACGCCAGCGAAAGCGAAGGATCTGGTTTTTTCGGTGTTTCAGATGGTCGCGAGCAACCCTCTGCAAAATCCCCAAACGCCCCCTTTTACGAAAACAAAGAAAGGGGGTGGTTCTGGTATGAAGACCCATTGACGGAAGAACCCAATGATGTAGAACAACCCATCAAAGAGCCTCCACCGCCTGCGCCTGAGAAAAAAGAAGATCCGAAATTCACAAAACCATTAGAGCCAAAACCTCTGTCATCGGAATGGTTTCGGAAAAACATGGAGAAATATAGGGACAAGGCCATTGATGATCCGACCGCTGAAAATGTATCGACATACATGTACCTCCAGCGAGTCATGCTGGATAAGGCTGAAAAGTTTGCCGATGCATCTCAGAAGCTGATGATGAAAGATGCTGTTCTGGATGAAAACGCCAGGCGTCCGATTGCGACGTTCGGGGCGTTTGCCAAAGACGACATGTCAAACCGCGGCATCCAACAAGCAGCAAAGAAATTGGCTGAGCAGGCGGGTATTTGGTTTTTCTATTACAGCACTTGCGAGTTTTGCGTCAAAGAAGCGGGTGTTTTGAAAGGCCTTATGAATGCGTTCGGTTTCAAAGTTCTGCCGATCGCACTTGATGGTTTACCTCTTCCTGGAGGATCGTTTCCAGAGTTTATGTCCGATCATGGACAGGGAAAAAAACTTAGTGTTGAAACGACGCCCGCATTGTTTTTGGTTAAGCCAGATGATAGCGGCGGGGCCATTCAAATAGGTCAAGGGCTTTTGTCTGGTGAGGAGATTGTGCGCCGCGCCATTGCGCTTGCACATGAAAACGGTTGGCTCAATAACGATGAATACGATCAAACCCTAGCCGTGACCCCAATTCAGGTTGATAACGAGACAATCAAAAGCATTGATGAAGACACCATGGACAAGCCTGGTGAACTGGTAAAAATCATTCGAGATAATTTAAGAAAGAAAATGTGAAATTATGACCAACAAAGTAGCCGATCAAAATAATCCATCACAAGAAGTAA
>Ga0194131_10001009_pt1 | contig 48730 bp, 51 predicted proteins | sample TA2KigO120mmetaG_FD_148631 | JGI IMG/M metagenome (GOLD analysis project Ga0194131, IMG submission 148631) | Freshwater microbial communities from Lake Tanganyika, Tanzania - TA2015053 Kigoma Offshore 120m | ecosystem: Environmental > Aquatic > Freshwater > Lake | place: Tanzania: Lake...
CTCTCAGGCTGCGCGCTATGCCGGTATCTCCGTCGAGGGCACGACAGTTCTCGCAATGTCGCTCTCGGGAGCGCTTGCCGGGCTAGCCGGAACCATCGAGGTTGTGGCGCTGAATCACTACCACACTCCTGGATTCAGCGTCGGGTACGGGTTTGACAGCATCGCGGTGGCACTGCTCGGCCGGGGACACGCCCTGGGGCTGATCCCCGCCGCATTCCTGTTCGGAGCGCTCCGAGCCGGGGCGATGCGCATGCAGTTCCTCTCACAGATTCCCATCGACGTCATCTCGATCATCCAGGCATTGATTCTGATCCTTATCGCGGCACCAGCCATCATTCGTTTCCTGTTCCGCCTTCCCGTCGCCGGCGAGAGTGGCGGAGCCGCGCTCTCATCGCGGTGGGGTAAGAGCGCGTGAGCAGCGAGATCGTGGTTGCGATGCTCGCGGTCGCCGTCAGCCGCGCCACGCCCCTGATCTTTGGCGCCCTCTCCGGCGTCCTGTGTGAGCGTTCCGGCGTAGTCAACATCGGCATCGAGGGGATGATGCTCGCGGGTGCCTTCGCCGGCTTCATAGTCGGCGTCTACACCCAGAGTCTGGCGTGGGCGATCCTCGCGGCGGTTGCTGCCGGCGCTGCGCTCGCGCTCCTCCACGCCGTGCTCGCGATCCGCTTCCGCGTCGATCAGATCATCAGCGGGACGGTGATCAATATCCTCGCGATCGGGGTGACGGGGTTCTTCAATCGCCAGCTGTTCGCCATGGGCGCGCCACCCGGCCAGTCGACATTCCCGGCTATCGCGCTCCCGGTTCTGAGCGACATCCCTTTTGTGGGTCGCGTGCTCTTCGAGCACAAGGCGTTGACCTTCCTCGCGATCGCACTGGTCGCCGTCGGGCATCTTGCGCTGTACCGCTCGGTATGGGGGCTTCGCCTCCGCGCCGTCGGTGAGCACCCGCACGCAGCGGACGCGAGCGGCATCGACGTAATCCGTACGCGCTACCAGGCCGTACTGCTTGGCGGCCTCCTTGCTGGGTTTGGTGGCGCGTACTTCACCCTGGAGTCGGTACCACATTTCGAGCCGTTGATGACCAACGGCCGCGGCTTCATCGCCCTGGCCGCGATGATCTTCGGAAAGTGGACTCCGCTGGGCGCGTTGGGTGCGGCCTTGCTCTTCGGGATCGCCGAGGCGTTGCCCGTCGCGCTGCAGATTCAGGGGATCAACGTCCCCTTCCAGTTCGTCGGACTGCTGCCGTACGTGCTCACTATCGTCGTCCTGGCCGGCCTGATAGGCCGGGCGAGCCCACCATCGTCCGTCGGTGTGCCGTTTCAACGATGACAGCCGAACGGCGAACGCCGGCGATCGAGATGCGCGGGATTACGCGACGGTTCCCGGGTGTAGTCGCTAACGATCGGGTCGATTTCAGCCTTCGACCCGGCGAGATCCACGCCCTTCTCGGCGAAAACGGCGCGGGCAAGTCAACCCTCGTGAATATCCTGGCCGGTGTCCAGACACCTGACGAGGGCACGATTCTGATCGACGCGGTCCCTACCCGGTTCGGCGGTCCGCAGGAGGCGATTGCACGCGGGATCGGGATGGTCCACCAGCACTTCATGCTCGTGCCGACGCTCTCGGTAACGGAGAACATCATCCTGGGAGACGAGCCATCGCGGGCGGGCTTGCTCGACCTCGACCGGTCGCGGTCCGACGTGCAAGCGCTATCCGCTCGCTTCGGGCTGGCGGTGGATCTCGACGCGCTGGTGCGCGATTTGCCGGTCGGCGTCCAGCAGCGCGTGGAGATCCTCAAAACGCTGTACCGCGATGCATCGGCCCTGCTCCTCGATGAACCCACGGCGGTGCTCACTCCTAGAGGGTCGGAAGATCTCTTCCGCGTGATGCGAGAACTGGCCAGGCAGGGCCGGGCGATCGTCTTCATCAGCCATAAGCTCGGTGCGGTCCTGGCAGTTGCGGATCGCATCACAGTCCTGCGCGGCGGCCGCGTCGTCGGAAACCGGCTCCCCCGGGAGACGAACGCGAATGAGCTCGCCGAACTCATGGTCGGGAGGCCGGTCGTCCTTCGCATCGAGAAGAGCCCGAGGCAGCCTGGTAATGCGATCCTCGAGGTGGAGGGTCTGAAGGTTGCCGACGACCGCGGCATCGTCGCCGTGGACGAAGTGACCTTCGCGGTGCGCTCCGGGGAGATCTGTGGCATCGCCGGAATCGAGGGAAACGGTCAGACCGAACTCATCGAGGCGCTCACGGGCCTTCGCCTACCGATCTCCGGCCAGGTCAGCATCGATGGCGCGCGCGTGACAGGGAAAGGGGCCCGACGCCTGTTCGAAAGCGGACTGGCGCACATCCCCGAGGACCGCCACCGCTACAGTCCGGTTCTCGATTACTCCGTCGGCGAAAACCTGGTCCTCTCATCCTCCTATCGATCGCCCTTCGCGAGCGGGTTCACCCTCGCCTGGGACGTGATTCGGTAGTTTGCGCGCAGACTCATCGAGATGTTCGACATCCGGATGCCCAGCATCGACACGCGGACTCGGTCGCTAGCGGGGGGGCAATCAGCAGAAAGCCGTCGTCGCGCGGGAGATGTCGCGCGATCCGCGCATCCTGATCGCGGCCCAGCCGACGCGCGGACTCGATATCGGCTCAATCGAGTCCATCCACCAGCGTATTGTCGCGGCGCGCGACGGCGGGGCGGCCGTTCTCCTTGTGTCGGCCGAACTGGATGAAATTCTGGCGCTATCGGATCGCATCATCGTGATGTACCACGGACGCGTGGCGGCCGACCGCCCGGCCGGTGATTACCGGCGTGCCGAGATCGGGCTTCTCATGTCTGGCGGCGGGTCCGCCGGTGGAGACCGGCCTATCATGGATCCGACGGCCCCGTAGCTCAGGGGATAGAGCGCCTCCGTCCTAAGGAGGGCGTCGGGAGTTCGAGTCTCTCCGGGGCCGCCAACGTCCGTGCAGCTGCTATCGCTTCAGAATGTCCGGTCCTTCCCGCTCGACGAGCGCGACAATCTCGCGGAGAGCTGCGGGTGTGTTGCAGTTGCGAAACGAACGTGCATCGCGATCCCACAGCCGGACCTCATCCTCCTCGACGACCCGGACATCCACCTCCGCGTGAAACGCGACCATCCGCAGGTCGCCTCGACCGATCGCCCGTTCGATTGGCCCGAGACAGTGACGCGTGTAGAGCGCACACAGTGGCTGCAGTCGACCTCCCACGCGCGGAATCGCCACTTGTCCCTCGCGTCCGGCCAGGTGAACGAGTAGCGACGCGCTCAACAGTGGCATGTCACAGCCGACGATGAGGATACGTTCGGCGTCGCACGATCGAAGCGCAGCGCGCGCGCCATAGATCGAGGCACGTTCGGGCGCATCGTCTGGCACGTGGCGTCCCGCCGCGTCGCGGCACCACGGTTCGTTGCCGACCACGAGGACCTCGGACGCGACGCGTGAGAGTTTCTCGATCGTGTCCGCGAGGAGGGTGCCGCCGCTGCCAAGGCGCAGGAGCGCCTTGGGGAACCCGAGCCGCGCGCTGCGCCCCCCCGCGAGCACCGCTGCGGCGAGCGACCGTCCCGGCGTTGCCTTCGCCGTCAGTGCGCCTGCGTGGCTATGTGCGTCTGGTACTGCTCCGCAGTCAACAACCCGTCGTACTCGGCCGTGTTCGCAAGCTCGACCCGAAGCAGCCAGCCATCGCCGTACGGTTGCTCGTTCACCAGTTGCGGGCTTGTCGCCAGCGCCTCATTCACGGCGATCACCGTCCCAGTGACCGGTGCATAGAGGTCGGAGGACGCCTTGACCGAATCGATGACGCCAAACACCTTGAACTGAGCCACGGGATCTCCCGAGCGAGGCAATTCCACGTACACCACATCGCCGAGTTGGTCCTGAGCGAACGAGGTAATGCCGATTGTGCCGACGGTGCCGTCGAGTCGAATCCACTCGTGTTCGGCGGTGTAACGGAGATCCTCGGGGTACACGGGCAGCCGATTATAGGGGTGTCCGTATAATCGGCCGACTGTGACCAAGCGCTACTTCATCTGGACCGTGGGCTGCCAGATGAATGAGGCGGACAGCGAGAGGATCGAGCGCGATCTCGCCGGGCAGGGGCTGAGCCCGGCCGAGACCGCCGAGAGTGCCGACCTCATCGTCCTTAACACGTGCAGCGTCCGTGCCGCGGCGGAGGAACGCACCTACGGCAAGCTCGGCGAGTTGCGTGATCTGAAGCGGCGCCGTCCGGATCTCATCGTCGCGGTGGGCGGATGCATGGTTGGAGCAGATCACAGCGCGCTCGCCCGGCGCGCGCCCCACGTCGACCTCTTCTTCCGTCCCCAGCAACATCAGACCCTCATCGGCCGCGTCGCGGGCACGGCAGGAGGCGTTCCGGCTCGTCTGGATCTCGATGTGGAACTGGGTGGCACCGGCGATGGGTGCGTCGACGATTCGATTGCTCTCTCGGCAAGGATCGGGCGTCCGGCCCGTTTCCTCAACGTGATGAGCGGATGCAACCGCGCCTGTACCTACTGCATCGTGCCGTTGCGCCGCGGCCGCGAGACGAGCCGGCCGACATCAGACCTTGCAGAGGATGCCCGTCGCCTGGTCGCTGAAGGCGCCCGGGAGGTCACGTTGCTCGGCCAGATCGTGGATCGGTACGGTCGCGATCTCCCCGACCGACCGGATCTGGCGACGCTTTTCGAAGCTCTGTCGTCGATCGAGGGTCTTCAGCGCATTCGGTTCCTGACATCTCATCCCGCCGACATGCCCGAGCGGGTTATCGACGCTGTGGCACGCCTTCCGAAGGTCATGCCCCACTTCAACATCCCCGTACAGAGCGGCGATGACGCGATGTTGCGGCGCATGCGGCGCGGCTACACCGTAGAGCGCTACCGCCGACTCATCGACAGGGTGCGCTCGGTGGTGCCCGATGCGACGATCGCCACGGATGTCATCGTGGGAATGTGCGGAGAGACCGAGGCGGAATTCGGCAACACACTCAGACTCATCGAGGACGTGCGATTCGATGTGGTGCACGTTGCGATGTACTCTCCACGCCCCGAGACGCGAGCGGCTGCATGGAACGATGACGTTCCGCCGGACGTCAAACGGGCGCGTCTTCACGCGGTCGAGGAGGTCCAGGAACGGATCTCGACGCAAATTAACCACGGGTATCTAGGACGCATCGAGCCGGTTCTCGTCGAAGGGACGCGGCGAGGGCGGTGGGAGGGCAGGACACAGGGCAACAAACTGGTGTTCTTCGACGATCCCCGCCCGCTGGTGGGCGAGATCGTGCCCGTCCAGATCACTCGCACCGGTGCCTGGTCCCTCCAGGGTGAGGTCCCGCGTGCAGTTACCCCCGAACGTCACCGGTTCGCGATCGTCTGACCGTGCGGGTCGCCGTTGTCGGCGCTGGCGGGCAGGTGGGCGCGGCGCTCGTCCGCGCTCTGGCCGGTCACGCTGTCCTCGCCTGGACACGGGCCGACTTCGATCTGGAGGATTTCCGACGCGGATGCGACCTGATCCGTGCATCACGGCCCCAGATCGTGATCCTCTGCGCCGCCCTCGTTGACGTGCAGCGCGCCGAGCGGGAATCGGATCTGGCATTCCGTGTCAATGCGATCGCGCCCGCCATCATCGCCCGCGCCTCGCGCGAGATCTCGGCGCGTTTTGTGTACATCTCGACCGACTACGTCTTCGATGGCGATGGCGGTGCGCCGTACGATGAATGGGCAACGACCCGTCCGCTCTCGGTGTACGGCAGGAGCAAGCGCGCGGGAGAAGTCGAGACGCTGTCGGCGCACCCGGAAAGTCTCGTCGTCCGCACGTCGTCGGTCTTTGGCGGTCCGGGGCGCAACTTCGTCAATGCGATAAGGCAGGTCGCCCTGTCCGGCCGAAACCCGCGCGTTGTTGCCGACGAGGTCTCATCACCCACCTACGCGGACGATCTCGCCAACGCCATCAGCGCTCTGCTCGCAGCCACGCTGGGCGGAGTGTTTCATTTGACCAATGAGGGCGAATGCTCGCGCTACGAACTTGCCCGTGCCGCGATCGAACTCTCCGGAATCGCCGCGAACGTCGATCCGATCACTACGGCACAGTTCCGGAGGGAGAACCCCGACTCGGCGCCGCGGCCGCGGCATTCCGCTCTCGCCAACCTGCGCGCGCGGGCAGTCGGCGTCACCCTACCACCTTGGCGCGATGCGCTCACAAGACACCTTTGTACGCCAGCGTCATAGTTCCCAACGGCAATGGGCGGCATCACCTCGCTGCGTGCCTGGGAAGTCTGGGCAGGCAGCGAATTGCACAGGACTTCGAGATCCTCCTCGTAGACAACCACTCCACCGATGACTCGATTCCCTATGTCCGCGCCAACTTTCCGAACGTTCGGATCGTCCCACTGGCGTGGAATGGTGTCTTTGCCGGCGCGGTGAACGCGGGGCTTCGCATCGCACGCGGCGAGTACATCGTCCTGCTCAATAACGATGCTGAGGCCGATCCGGACTGGCTGGCCGAACTACTCAGGCAACTCGAAAGCACACCCGAGGCCGGGATGGCGGCATCGAAGATCCTCCTATGGGATCGACGGGACGCCCTGCACTCCGCAGGCGACTTCTACGGATTCGACGGCATTCCGGGGAACCGGGGCGTCTGGGGGATCGACGACGGTCGCTTCGATGACGATCATCTGATCTTCGGCGCGTGCGCCGGTGCCGCCGCGTATCGACGGACGTTGTTTGAGAGCATCGGTCTGTTGGACGATAGCCTCGTCGCGTACTGTGAAGACGTCGACTTGAATCTCCGGGCCCATCTTGCCGGGTGGCAGTGTGTCTATGCGCCGCGCGCGCGCATCTACCACCGATTGAGCGCGACCGGGGGTGGCCCGCTCGCGAGCTACTCCTGCGGAAGGAATTTCATTGTGGTCGCCCTGCGCGATCTACCCGCACCCATCCTGCGACGTCACGGCGGGACGATCCTTGTTGCACAACTGCGCATTGCGGCCGAAGCTCTCCTGCATCTCGGGGAACCGGCTGCCCGGGCGCGTCTCCGGGGCCAATTCGCCGGACTTCGGGCAATTCCGCGGGCCTGGGCGCAACGACCCGGCATCCACAGCGGGTCCGTGATCCCCTGGCACGCCCTAGAGTCGTGGCTGGCTCTGAGGGATAGGCCGACGGCCGGTGGCTGAGGCACGACGCACGGACCGGCCTGCCTTGGCGGCCTTCTGGGTCATCGTCGCGATCTATCTCGCCATCGGATCTCTTTACGCTCTCAGGACCCCGGTCTATAACGCGCCCGATGAACCCGCGCACGCCAACTACGTTCGGGCACTCTCCCGCAGAGAGGGCCTGCCGGTGCTGGTCCCCGGCGACTGGGATCTTCCACTGCTCGAGGATCTGAAGGCGCGGCGATTTCCTGAAGGCAGCGACGTGGCCGCGATCCGTTACGAATCGCACCAGCCACCAATCTACTACCTCGTGCTCGCTCCGCTCGCCCAGATCGTGTCGGAGGAACGAGCCCAGGTAGTGGTGATGCGGTTCGGCTCGCTGGCAATTGGCCTGCTCGGTGTGGTGCTGATCTACCACGTGGCACGATGCCTGCTCGACGCAGATGCCGCGCTCCTGGCGATGGGCTTCGCGGCCTTTCTCCCCATGCGCGTGGCGGTCTCCACCTCCGTTTCCAACGACATCGCCGTGGAGCTTCTCGTGACAGCGGCACTCCTCCTCGCGCTCAACCGGCGGCGTACCGGCGTGGGCCCAACCGCCGCGGCCATGTTGGGTGGCCTTGCGGCGCTGGCGTTCCTTTCCAAGCTCAGCGGTGTCGCCTGCGTCGCGATCGCGGGATCGGCGATCCTGCTCTTTCCGGTGCGGGCGCGGAAACGCTCGCTCGCGATCGCCAGCGCCGTCTACCTGGCGGGAATCGTTCCGTGGCTCGTACGCGGCGCGATCGCCTATGGCCCGCTCGACCCTCTTGGACTCAGCAGACACGATCAGGTGGTTGTGGCCCAGGCGCGTACGGGGCCACTCGACGCGGAAATCATCGGCTCGATGGCCAGCACGCTGTTTCGGAGCTTCTGGGGTCAGTTCGGCTGGATGGGCGTGCTCATGGACGAGCGACTGTATCTGGGACTCGCTATGTTCTCTCTCGTGATCGCGCTCGGAATCGGCCTCTTCGTCTCGCCCTGGGGAAGCTTCTGGACCGCGGTTGATCGGCGCGATCGGGGTGCATGGCTCGTGGCGGCCGCGCCTCTTGTCGTAGTGGCGGCGATGACCGCTCTCTACAATCTCACCTACCTCCAACCGCAGGGACGGTACCTGTTCCCAGCGATGGCCACTGTCGGACTTGCGGTCGCGGCCGGTCTACGCGAGATCGTCGCGACGCGCCAGAGGATTCCGGTGTTTGGGGTCATTCTGAGTCTGATGGTCGCGATCGACCTGATCTGTCTTTTCGCTTTTATCGAGCCCCAACTGCGCACATAGGGAGAGGGGAATGATCCTTGCCTGGATCCAGAAGACGTTTGGCGCTGCCGACCGGCGCCCGACCGGCGATCGTTCGGGGACCTTCGTCTATGTGCGGTGCGCGCGCTGTAAGGAAGCCATCCGTGTGCGCATCGACCCCGCGAATGACCTCGCCCAGGAGTTCGATGGCAAGGGCGACACGCCGGTTGGGTACAGCACGACCAAGGGTGTCGTGGGCAGGAACTGTTTTCGCACCATCAGCCTGACAATCCGGTATGACCGGGGTCGCCGCGAGATCGGGCGCGAGATCGAGGGCGGCGAGTTCATCAGCGAGGAGGAGTACGCCAGCCTCGCTGGCGAATCGCGCGCCGGCTGATCGAGCCGAGGTGTTCGTACGATCGCGCGCAGACATCGGCGCTCTTGCCATTCTGGCGGGCCTCGTCGTCGCCTTCTTCTGGGACGTACTGGTCGGACCGCGTGTCCTGCTCCCGGTCGATGTCCTGTACACGATCGCGCCGTGGTCGGTGCTCGCCCCGGCTAGCTTTCACGGAGTTCCTCATAACGCCCTGATCGGCGACGCGATCCTGCAGAACGTCGCCTGGAAGAGCATCGCCCGCGACGCGTTCCAGCGTGGCGAACTCCCCCTCTACAGCCCGTTCGAGTACGCAGGCCTGCCGTTCCTGGCCGGGGGCCAGTCAGGCGCGTTGTACCCGCCAGGAGTGCTCTTCTACGTGCTGCCTGTCCAGTGTGCGTACGGTCCCTTCCTCGCCCTGCACGTCTTCATCGCTGGGGCAGGTGCCTACGCTTCTGCGCGCCTGCTGGGGGCACGGCCCGCCGCCGCCATCGTCGGTGCGATCGCCTTCGGGTTTGCCGGTTTCACGGTCGTGTCGTTTACCTGGCCCATGATCGTGAGCGCACTGGCGTGGTTACCGGTCCTCCTGGCGGGTACTGAGGCCATCTGCCAGCGCGTCGAGCTAGGTCGATCGCGTGCGGGGACGCTCGTGCTCAGCGCCGTGGTCGCACTGGCCATCGGAGCCCACGTACTTGCCGGTCACTTGGAGGTCACGCTCTACACAGGGTTCGCGCTCGTCGTGTTCGGCAGTGTCAGGATCGTCGTCGCGATCGCCCGAGCAGGTCCACGCCGCGCGCTGGGCCTTCTCGCAACTCTGGCGGGCACCGCCACGGTCGGTCTCGGGCTCGCAGCCATTCAGATCGTCCCGTTCGCCGAGCTAATGGGTCAGAACGTACGAGGCGGCGCGATCGATCTGGCGACGGCAAGGTCATACGCGCTGCCAGTCACTCAGGTTGCGACGTTTCTGATGCCCGACTTCTACGGCAACCCGACGACCCATGCGTACTTCAGCGTGGCGGATCGGACGATGCGGACGGTGGGTCAGAACGCGCTCGGCACGGCGACGGATCCGCCATCGACCGTCTGGTGGGGCTCCCCGAAGAACTACGTGGAGGCCACGGCCTACGTGGGGATCCTTCCCCTGCTGCTTGCCTTGGCTCTCGGCTGGCGACGCTCCGGCGCTGCGGCACTTGCGCTGGTCGGAATTGCGATCTGGTCGCTGCTAATGATGTTTGGGTCACCCACCTACGCACTCCTCTTCACGTTCGTTCCTGGCGGCGACCAACTGCACACGCCGTTTCGATGGATCCTTCCCTACAGCCTCGCGGTTGCGGTACTCGCCGCGCTGGGGGCGGAGAGACTCGCGCGCGCGCCAGACCCCCGCACCGCGCGCTTCGGAACCGGACTGCTGCTCCTGGGAGGGCTGGGCGTCGTCATCGCGGCATCGACCCTGCTCGTACCGGAGCCCGCGATCGCGGCTGCGGCGGATCTGGTGCGGCGATCGAGTCGACTCGCGCGGGCCTTTGCCGATGGCGACGCGCTGCTCTCCCATCTCTGGCGTGTCGGTGGGTTGTTCTCCCTGACCCTGCTGGCCTCGGGATTCGCCCTGAGACGTCTTGCCCGGGGAGCGCGGCACGCGCTGTGGCTGATCGCGGGGATCCTCGCTATCGATCTGTTCATCGCGTTCGCGGGGTTCAACACCCGAGCCGCACCCGCACCCTTACCCGAGATGAGGGAGCTCACGAAGAACCTCCGCGCCGACGACCCGGCGCGGATCGTGTCCTTCGGCACTGATGAGCCGATGACACCGTTGACCTCGGCGCTGGTGAGTCTCGAGGACGTGCGCGGTTACGACACGGTCATTCCTCGTCGTTATGTCGAATTCTGGAATCTTGTCGAGCCTGCCCGTGGCCTGGAGTACAGCAAGCTTCAGGGCCTTGTCCGAGTTGAGTCGCTGGCATCACCACTGCTGCACTTCCTCAACGTGCACTACGTGGTGAGCACGCGGCCGATCTCCTCGCCGCACCTCGCGCCGGTCGAGGTGCCAGGTCTCTATGCCTATCGGCTACTCGGCGCGCTCCCGCGAGCGCACTTGATCAGCGCGGCCCGGGTCGTTGCCAGCGCCAATCAGGTGCTTCCCGAATTGGCGCGTTCCGACTTTGACCCGTCCAGGGAAGCTGTGGTGACTGCAGCGTCTCTCGCCCGGTTTCGCCCGCTCGACGCCAATCTCCGGACGCAACTCGAGAACACGAGCGGCGGCGTTCCGGTGAATCTCGCAACCGGCACGCCCGCATCGATCGAGGATCGAGTCCAGTATCTGGAGCGTCACCCGCACAGCGCGACGTTGGACGTCAACTCCGCTGCTGGTGGTGTCCTGGTGATGGCTGAGTACGACGCACCAGGCTGGCGGGCGCGCGTCGGCGGCATGGAGGTCCCCGTCGTCACGGTAAACCACGCCTTTCGGGCAATACCGGTCCCTCCAGGTACGCACCGCGTGGAGACGTGGTATGCACCCACCAGCCTGAGAAGCGGCGCGATAATCTCCGCAGCGTCCCTTCTCATCGTACTCGTCGCGCTGTTCGGGGCAGCCTGGACGGTTCTGTCCGGGCGTGCTTCAGGTGTGGGGACGACGCACGTGGTCGCCCGCAACGCCATCACCGGCATCGGCACGACCCTCGTCAATCGCGGGCTCGACTTCGGATTCGCAATCCTCACCCTCCGCGTTCTACAGCCGGAGGGTGTCGGTCAGTACGCGATCGCGATCGCGATTGCCGGCTATCTGGAGATCGCCTCGAACTTCGGCCTGAACGCACTCCTGATTCGTGATGGCGCGAGGCCGGACGCGCCGCTGAGCCGCCTGGGCGGAAGCAGCCTTCTTGTGCGTCTCGTCGTGTGGGTCACCGGGGTTCCCGCGGTGGCGGGACTGCTCGCACTCTGGCAATCGACGATCGGTCTGGGGGGCGACACCGTGACCGCGGCCCTCCTGCTCTGCGCAGCGCTGCTTCCCGGTCATGTCGGCTCGACGTATAGCGCGATGCTCATTGCGCGGGATCGAATGGATATCACGTCGGCGATGACAACGGTTACGACCGTGTTCAAGATCGGGCTCGGTGCGTGGGCATTACTGGTAGGCTGGGGGATCGTCGGTCTGGCGGCGGTGGCGATCGCGGCGAATGTGGTGACCGCAGTTGCCCTGGCGCTTCTCGCGGGGTGGACCGGCGTCGGTGCCCATCTCCGCGTCGATCGGAAAATGGCCCGTGCGATGATCGGTCCAGCGGCGCCGCTGCTGCTCAATCACCTCCTCGCGACACTCTTCTTCCGGGTCGACCTCCTTCTCCTCCAACCGATGCGCGGAGAGCGGGAAGTCGGCTACTACGCCGCTGCGTACAAATTCGTCGACGCCTTCGGCATCATCTCCTCGACGGTCACCTTCGCGCTGTTTCCATTGATCTCGCGGCTGGCTCAGGAGGCCTCCGAGGAGGCGCGCCGCACGTACCTGACTGCGCTACGCACCCTGCTCTTCCTAAGCATCCCGTGCGTCCTGCTCGTCACCGCGTGTGCCTATCCGGCTGTGCACCTCCTCGGAGGCGCGGAGTTTGTGCCGATGGCTTCCGACACGCTGCGTGTCCTGATCTGGTTCCTGCCGATGTCGTACGCGAACGGACTGACCCAGTACGTCTTGGTTGCGACTGGACAGGTCCGTCTCATCGCAATCGGCTTCATTGTGGGTCTGGTCTTGAACGTGGTGATGAACCTGATCGTCATACCGCCATTCGGCGTTCTGGGCGCGGCGGCAACCACTGTGGTGTCGGAGTTCGCCCTAGCAATCCCCTTCGCGCTCGCCCTCAGCAGCTCACTCCGCGTGCACTACTTCGCGGCGCTCGCACCCTACCTTGGGCTCGCCGCGATCGGAGGCTCCGCGTTCTATGCCTTCGAGCAGATTGCAGGCGGCGCCGTCGCGTTGCTGTTGTCGATGCTCGCTTGCACGGCAATCAGCCTGGCGACGCCGCGACTCAGGATGGATCTAGTGATGACCCTCAGGGTACTTCGTCGGCGACCAACCGCGGGTATCGTGATCCCAGCGCCTTCGGGAGTCGACCCGTGACGGTTCGGGTGGGAGCGTACGAGCGGCTGGCCGCGACGACCGTCGTCATCGCGCTCGGCCTGGCTCTGTCGCTGATCACGACACAGGCGATTCTGTGGATCACCGTCTGTTTTGTCGGAGGGATCGCCTGTATTGGAGCCGACCATGCGATTCACGCTCGCTGGCAGCGACAACGGCGGGGGACGTACGACGCGCTGCTGTGGGTGTTCCCCACGACTGTGGTCGCCGGATCGTTCGCCGTCATACGACTGCCGTTCTTCGACAGTCCGTCGACGGCGATCCCGGCCGTGCTCGGGTGTGCGCTGATGTATGCCGGAATCGTGATCTGCCAGATGCACAGTCTGACCCCGGGTCAGCGTGGATTCCGAACCGCGCGCTTCATTCTGAGCCTGCTCGCCCATATCGGCGCCTGCGCGATTTACGCGGGCATCTACGCACCGCGCTACAGGAGCCTGGTTTCCGCCACGGCCATCGCCATCGTCACGGTGCTGTTCGCAATCGAGATTCTGCGGGGCGGCCAACTCGGAGCGCTGAGGACGCTCGCCTACAGCCTTCTGCTGGGCGCGATCGTGGGCGAGGTCACCTGGGTCCTGAACTACTGGCCGATCGCACCGCAATTCGGCGGCGTTCTTCTGATGGTCACACTGTATGTTGCCGCCGGAGTCCTCCAGACGCAGTCAACAAAGCAGAGAAGCCGAAGTGACATCCTCGAGTTCATTGTCGTGGGACTCTCCGCGATCGGAATCGTGCTCGGTTTCGGCGTCGCCGCCAGCTAGGTGTGCCCTGACAATGCGCGATTATGTTGCCTTCGAGGCGCCTCCCACCCATAGAATACTGGCTCACTTTCGGAAGCCACGCAACGGAGCGACCAGAAGATGACCGGATTCCAGGTCGAAGATCGCGCGAAGCTCCGTCGTGCCTGGGGCGAACAGGCGATCCAGGCGGCCATGCAGAGTCGATGGCCTCAGGCGGTCGAACTCAACCGCAACATCCTTGGACTCTTCCCCAACGATGTGGATGCCTTGAATCGATTGGGGCGTGCACTGCGAGAGCAGGGGCAGTTCCGCGAGGCGCGCGAGTCCTACCGACGTGCGGTCGAGGTAGACCCCAACAACAACATCGCCCGCCGGAACCTGGAAAGTTTGGCGAACGTCCAGGTCGATTCAGCACCTGTCGAGGCGCAGCAGCAACTCAACCCGACGATATTCTCGGCCGAGTCGGGCAAGAGCGGAAACGCCACGATTGTCGGAGTCCCGGATCGCGCGCTGCTCGCACGCATGGCGGTCGGCGACCAGGTCTATCTCCACGCGGATGGGCGCGCACTCCTGGTCCGGAATCGCGCCGGGGAGACGCTCGGCCAGGTGGAGACCCGGATCGCGCAGCGTTTGATCGACCTGATGCAGGGCGGAAACAAATACGCCGCGGCACTGCTGACCCCGGAAGATGGCACCTATCGCGTGATCATCAACGAGACATTCCGCGATCCCAGCCAGGCGGGTCGCACCTCGTTCCCGCCGAGGGGCGACGCCGCCGCCCTACCCCGCTCCTACATCAAGGAGAGTCTGATACGTCCGGTCGACTACGACGAGGATGATGAGGACGGCGACGTGGAGCGCGACTTCACTGTGGAGGTGGATCCGGAGACGGAGGACACGGCCGAACCAACTGAGTTCGACGACGAGCAACCGCCCGAGTAAGTCCGCCCCGGTTAGAGTGCGACGACTCGCCGATCAGGCCTTCGCGCGCGGGTTGCGACTGATCCACTTGCTCCCGGTGGTGGCGCTCAGAGGCACATCCTTCTCTGCGGCGCATCGCACGCATCGGTGATGGTAATGCGAGACACCGTCGATACGGATGGATGTCACTACCCAGTGGTGAGGCGGACACGCTCCGGTCTGGGCGCCTTCCAACATCGGGCCTCCAGTCGAATCGCGCGGAGAATTCGTATTGCTGGTGTTGCGCTCTAGGATGATTGTACCAGAATCGAGGCCAGAGCGGGCGTAACAGGGCCACAGGACCGCTGATGCGCGTCTGGGAAAGCGAATGGTGAGGTGTGTCAGACTCCGATCGTGTCATTACGACCAACCGCCGGGCGTTTCACGACTACTTCATCGACGATCGGTTCGAGGCGGGGATCGTCCTGACCGGAACCGAGATCAAGTCACTCCGCGCAGGTCGAATCAGCCTGGCAGACGGCTACGCGCGCATACTGAACGACGAGGCATTCCTCGAGAATGTCCACATCGCGCCGTACGAGCAGGGCGCGCGAGAGAACCCCGAACCTTTGCGCCGACGAAAACTGCTGCTCCATCGCGCCCAGATTCGCGATCTTTTTCGCACCGTGCGCCAGAAGGGGTTCACGATCGTGCCGCTCAGGGTATACTTGACCAAGGGTCGCGCGAAGGTCGAACTGGGGCTTGCTCGTGGCAAGAAGCAGTACGACAAGCGGCAGGCGATTGCGGAGCGCGACGCCCGCCGCGACATCGAGCGAACCGTTAACAGTCGGATACGCGGCAGGAACGAGTCCCGGGGATGACCGGTTTCGACAGCGGTGGCTGGTCAGTTGGGGCGCGCCGAGGTTGTCCGTTCGCCTCGCAAAACCACGGGCACTGGCATAACTGCCAATCGCGAATACGCTCTCGCCGCCTAAACAAGGTGACGACGTCCCTCCTCTCCTCCTCCCGATGGGAGCGGAAGGGGCGCCATGTAGTCGGGATGCTACCCATCAGACGCCGATAAGAGGGGTCCAAGACTATCGTGCTGGCGATGGCACTCCGTGCTGATGCGGCCGGCTATCGCGAGATCACCAAGTATCAGACACGCGCGTAGATCCACCTGTTCTGTCTCGTTGGACGCGGGTTCGACTCCCGCCATCTCCACCCGACGCTCGATCCCTGCCGCCGTCCGTCTGATTACCGCCCACTACCGAACGCCGCATCCACTATTCTGCGGGGAGATGGATTCCAACTTGCGAACGCTGCGACTGCTGGCGGAACTCGCCTGGGGACCCGAACGTGCCGCCGCCGCCGCGCCAATGCATTCGACCCTGGCCGCGCATCTCGACCGCGTGCGCACCGCACAAGTGGACGGGGCACCTCGATTGGTGGACGCCCCCCCACCCTCAAGCGCTGCGAGCCCGCCTTGATCGACCTGGAACGGTGCTCGGCGGCAGAAATGTGCCGAGCGACCCGCGCAGACGAGATTAGCGTGCGGGACATTGTCGAGCACTTCCTCGACCGATCCGCACTTCTCGAGCCGGCGCTGCGCGCCTGGGTGACGATCGACCGCAGTGGAGCACGGTTAGCAGCGGATCGACTCGATATTACACCTCGTGCCCGTCGTGGTCCGCTCCACGGCCTGCCGATCGGGGTCAAAGACCTCGTGGACGTAGCCGGCCAGCCAACTGCGGCCGGCTTCGCGCCCTATGCCGCCAGGGTCGCCGCGAGTGATGCCACGATGGTCGAGCGCACGCGCGCCGCCGGGGGCATCATTCTCGGCAAGACGGTGACCACCCAGTTCGCCTACATGGATCCGCCGGTCACGGTAAACCCCTGGTCTGCCTACGCAACCCCCGGAGGCTCGAGCAGCGGATCGGCGGCGGCGGTGTCCGCAGGTATGGTACCGGCCGCGATCGGCTCTCAGACGGGAGGGTCGGTCCTGCGACCGGCGGCGTATTGCGGTGTCGTCGGAATCAAGCCGACCTATGGACGCATCAGTCGCCACGGCATCCTGCCGCTCGCCTGGAGCCTCGACCACCCGGGTTGGATCTGCCGCACGGTCGAGGATGCGGCGCTCCTCCTCGGAGCAGTCGCCGGGGAGGATCCACGTGACCCGGAGAGCGCCCGTGTCCCGTGCGACGAGTATCTGGCGGGGCTCCCGTCGGGCGATCGCCCGAACCTGGTCGTGCTGGATGACGTCGCCGCACTTGCGAGAGACGCGGCACGCGCCTCGTTTGAAGGCTGCGTCGATACGCTTCGGCGCGCAGGTGCGGCGGTGAGCCGCGGACGATTCGCCTCGGGTGCGGAACTCGTCATGTCGGTGCACGCCGTAATCATGCAGAGCGAGGTCGCCGCGGTGCATCGCGATACGTTCGCCGCGCACAAGGAGGACTACGCCGAGCGACTGCGCGCCTACATTGAGACGGGTGCCCTGATCGCGGCGTCCGACTACGCGCGAGCATACCGACTTCGGGCACGGATCGCACGAGAGACTGAGTCCCTCCTCGCGCCGGGCGCGGTGCTGGCGCTTCCCACAGTCTCCGGTCCCGCGCCAGGCCGCGATACAACCGGCGACCCCACGTTCCAGGCAATCTTCTCGCTTCTCGGAATCCCTTCGATTTCCATCCCGTCGGGCCTGGTCGATGGTCGTCCGGTCGGCCTCCAGCTTGCGGGAAGGCATTTCGGCGAGGCATCGCTTCTGAGCGTGGCCGCCTGGTGCGAGCGAGAGATTCCGCCGATCGGTCCCCCACCCTTGGGCGGAATTTTGGCAGCCTGATTTGACGCTCTGGTACACTGCGTCCACGGCCAGATAGGGAGAGAGGTATGCCGACACTCGGAACAACCGAACTCATCATCATTCTGGTGATCGTGCTGATTCTGTTTGGTGGCAGCCGCCTGGGGCAGCTTGGTGGGTCGCTCGGGCGAGGCATTCGAGAATTCCGCGAGTCCGTGCGCGATGAGGATGCCGCCGCCAAGGAGAAAGACAAGGAGTCCCGACCGGCCGCAAGTCAGGCCGCCGCCTCTTCGGATGGCAGCGGGGCGAAGCCCTCCGCCGCGGGCGAGGGAACCCCCGCCGCAGTGCGGTCGACGGACACGAAGCCCTCCGATAACTGACCGGAGCGGCCAGTCAGAGGTCAGCGTCGATGAGGCGCTGGCCAGAATCCTGGCACATTTCCCGGCGCGCGATTCTGTCGTTGTGTCGCTACTCGAGACCGTCGGTCAGGTTACGGCGAGCGACGTCTTCGCGCCGCGCGATGTGCCACCGCTGACGAACGCAGCGATGGATGGGTACGCGGTTCGCGGCACCGACATCGCCGGAGCCACCCTTCAAACGCCGGTCCGACTGAAGGTGCGCGAGAACCTCGCCGCGGGTCGCGTCGCCCGCCTCGGGATCGAACCGGGAACCGCGATCCGAATCATGACGGGCGCGCCTGTGCCGGATGGAGCCGACACGGTTGTCCCCTTCGAGGATACGAGCGAGTCCAGCGAACGTCTGGCGGAGCTCGCGGCCGACCGAATCGACGTCTTCGTCGCCTGGCGGGAGGGCGCAAACATCCGGCGGGCGGGTGAGGACCTGGCCCGCGGCGATCTCATCATTCCCCAGGGGACGATCGTACGCCCCGCGCACGTCGGCGCCTGCGCATCGATGGGCTTCCGGGCGTTGACAGTCTACCGGCGCCCGCGGATCGGCATCCTATCGACGGGCGACGAACTCCTCGAACCGGGACAAACCTGGACACCAGGGAAGATCTACGACGCAAACTCCTACGTGCTCCACGCCATGACCGTGCAATGCGGGGGCGAGGTGGTGCGCCTGGGTATCGCACCGGACGATCCGGACGCACTGATGGAGCGCATCGCCGCCTGCGACGGCCTGGACATGCTGGTGACCTCGGCCGGGGTATCCGCAGGCGACTTCGACGTCGTCAAGACCGCAATGCTGCGGGCCGGCGATGTGACCTTCTATCGAGTGCGCATGCGCCCAGGTCGACCCCTCGCCTTCGGGCGGCTGGGTGGCGTGCCGCTCGTCGGCCTGCCGGGAAACCCCGTCGCGGCGAGCATCGGCTTCGAAGTATTCTGCCGCCCCGCAATCCGCCGCATGCTGGGCAAGACCGACCTTGGCCGCCCGACCGTGCGGGCAGAATTCCGTGGCCGAGTCGACAACTACGATCGGCGCCGCAGTTTCTATCGGGTCCAGCTGGAGAGGAGCGGCGACCGCACCGTTGCTCGTCTCACCGGGCCGCAGGGATCCGGCATCCTTCGGTCGCTGGTGATCGCGGATGGGCTGATGGTTATTCCCGAGGATCGGCCTACCGCGATCACCGGCGAGGAGGTCACGGTGATGCTGATCCACGGAATAGAGGATGGGTGAGTCGCGTCCGTGCCACTGCGAGAGACTCCATGCGGCGGCGATCCACTTCAACGCCGGCGAGTTCTTCAAGTGCCACGAACTCCTCGAGGACCTCTGGCGGGAGCAGCGCGGCCCGACCCGGGATGTCTACCGTGGGATCCTGCAGATCGGCATCGGGTACTACCACGCTCTTCGGGCGAACCGGCGAGGGGCGATCAACGTTATGGGCTACGGGGTAACGCGTCTCTCGGGTGTCCTGAACGTCGACGTGGGCTACGATCTGACCCGGCTCGTCGATGAGGCCTCCAGAGACCGTCAGAGGTGGCGTGAAGGCGTGCCTCTGGATCGGACCCTGACGCCACGACTTCACCGCGCGACGGACCGCGCTTGAGGCCTCTCGGCCGCCTACCTGGCGGGTCCCATAAACGAGTGTCAATAGCAGTTGTAGTCGTGGAAGAACCGGCTCAGTCTCTGCCAGAAAGTGCGCTTGCTGCCGCGCGCGCGCAGCGCGACCTGATCGGGGAGTTCGTGCCACGGTCGCATGAGCGGCGTCAGCACCTCTCTGGCGCCGACCTGCTCCTGACGTTCCGACACCGGGCTTCTTGCCTCCCCCTCCGACCGTCGGTATCATAATCCGGCCCCCGGGGAGTAGCGCAGCTTGGTTAGCGCGCAGCGTTCGGGACGCTGAGGTCGGAGGTTCAAATCCTCTCTCCCCGACCATTTGGGACATCGTACGCGGTACCTGGTCTTCTTCGAACTGTGCTTTGTGGGGCTATGGTGCCTGGCAGCCTTCCTGTTCGCGCTTTATTCGTTCATGTCCGATGAGGGGCCGCTCACCCGACTGCTTGCCCTGGTGCAGGTTGCCCTGACCGTTGTCACGCTCCTGGTGACCCACGTGACACTGAGGACCGTCTTTCGCCGCGACTCGTCCGTCACCTCGTCCGGCATCGCGAGGTCGGGAGCGTTCCGGGCCGTGCCATGGGTCGTCCTCTCTCTTGCAGTCGCACATCTCCTGCTGATCTGGTCGGCTTCGGACCCGTTTCGCGAGTTCGCGTGGGGATACTCCCTGAGCACGCTCGCGTACGTCCTTGCGCTCGCTCTCGGCTGGCACTACTTCACCCATCTGATGCTCGCTCGTGCCGGCGACGATCCTCCATCCGCGAACGACGCGAATGACACCGAAACGTGATAACGTGCAACTCGCGCGGCGCAACGCAATGCAGACCGAGCCATTCATCGGGAGGTTGACGACAGGTGGCGGTTGACACACGGACAGACGTCGAAGCGTGTCTGGATGAGCAGGCGCGCAATTTTCGACACTGGGAAAAACTCAAGGACTCGATCGATCAGTTCATCGACGTCTTTGAGAACTACCGCCAGAGTGGCCATCCGGGCGGCTCGCGATCGAAGGCGCACATGCTCGTGGCACTCACGCTAGGCGGGATCATGCGGTGGGACATCCGCCACCCCGAGAAGCGGTTCGGCGATCGTTTCGTCTTGGTGGGCGGCCACACCGTCCCGGTGGTCTACGCCATGCTGGCTACCTATAACACAGCTCTAAGAGCAAAGTTCGACCGCACTGGGGATTACCGTTACGCGGTTCCTCACGCCGATGAGCGCCAATTGCTGTGGCGAGACCTTCTCGGGTTTCGGCGGCGCGGGGGTCTTGCCGGACACGCCGAGATGGAAGGTAAGACCCTCTTTCTGAAGTTCAACACAGGACCTTCCGGCCACGGTGCATCGCCGGCCGCGGGTGAGGCCATGGCTCTGAAGCGTGCCGGTGCCGATGGCGTGAAGGTCTTCGCTGTCGAGGGCGAGGGCGGCCTCACCACGGGCACCACGCACGAGACCATGAACTCAGCGTATGGCCTTGGCCTGGACAACCTGTACTTCCTCGTGGACTGGAACGACTACGGCATCGACGAGTTCGCGATCAGTGAAGTCGTCCACGGCTCGCCGCGCGACTGGTTCGAACCCCATGGCTGGCGCGTCGTCGGAACGGAATCTGGCAGTGAGTTTGCGCCGGTCACGCGCACGCTCCTCGAGGCGGTCCACGGTGCCCGGCCCGAGAGTCAGCCCACGATGGCATGGTTCAAGACGATCAAGGGGCGTGGCTACATCGTCACCGGCTACCGGTCCCACGGTGTCCCACACAAGTTGAATTCCGAGCTCTTCTGGCAGCTCCGTAAGGAGTACAGCGCGAAGTACGGGACCGCGTGGGTGGGCACCGATCAACCAGCCCCAACGAACGCCGCCGAATTGCGGGCGCAGTTTGAGGCGAATCTCAAGGCGATTGCCGACACCATCACTTCGGATAGTGATCTGGTCGACTACGTCGCGGATCGACTCGTCGAGATCGGCGACTCCGTCCCGGAGACGATTCCGAGCACTCGTGTCGATACGTCGCGCAATCCCTGGTCCGATCCGCGCCTGTGGGACTTCCGGAACTACCCGAAAGAGCTGTTCGTTGCACCGGGCAGCAACGTTCCCAATCGGGCTGCGCTTGCCAAGTGGGGAGCGTGGGCCAATTCGTTCGGTCGCCGCTACTACGGGCGTCCACTGTTCCTCGCGATGTCGGCGGACCTCGCCGAGTCGACGAACATCGCGGGTTTCGCGGCCGGCTTTGGTGAGGAGGAGGGGTGGGGTCGGTTCGACCGTGAGCACAACATGGACGGCGCGCTCCTGCCGCAGGAGATCACAGAGTTCACCAACTCGGGCATCTCCGCGGGTATCGCGGCGACGAACCTGTCTCCCCGCCCCTACGAGGAGTTCGACGGCTTCTACTCTGCGCACTCCACGTACGGCTCATTCAGCTACCTCAAATATGGACTCATGCGTCTATTCAGTCAGGTCGCGCAGGATAGCGACATCAAGGTGGGCAAGGTTCTCTGGGTCGCTGGTCACTCAGGGCCTGAAACGGCCGACGATTCCCGCACCCATTTCGGCATTTTCGAAACCGGCGTCACCCAGCTCTTCCCCGAAGGCCGGACCATCAACATCGTACCGTGGGAGCACAACGAAGTGTCGGTGCTGATCGCCGCGGCGATGGCATCGGATGCGCACGTGATCGCTCTGCATCTCACGCGCCCGCCCATTCAGGTACCAGATCGTGCTGCCCTTGGTATGGCATCGCACTTCGAGGCCGCTCGCGGGGCGTACGTCCTGCGCGAGTTCGCACCGGGTCAGCCAAAGATGGGCACGATCCTCGTGCAGGGGACCATGTCCACGTACAACACGGTCCGGATTCTCCCGCGACTCCAGGAGGCGGGCCTCAACGTGCGGATCATCGCTGCGGTGAGCCCGGAACTCTTCCGGTGCCAGCCGCCGGAGTACCAGTCGAGCATCCTCTCACCGGCCGATCAACTGGACATGACCTACATCTCCAATGGATCCCGGAGGCTCATGCGCGACTGGATCACACACCGGATCAGCGACGAGTACGCGATGACATCCGACTGGGACGATCGCTGGCGAACCGGGGGAACGGTCGACGAGGTCATGGACGAGGCGCACCTGTCACAGGACTGGCTGTTCAAGGGCATCCAGCGATTCGTCGCCGAAAGGGAGAAGCGCCTCGATACGGTCGGGCGACAGCTTGCGGCCGCGCGCGCGCGTTAGTGCAGAGGAGGCGGCGACGAGCGCCCAATCAGCGACCGGAATCGTCGCCGCATGCCTTTGATCGGCTCGCGCGCGATCGCGTGCGACCAGGCACGCGCCGCCTCGCCAAGCCGCCCGAGCGAATAGCTCGCGTCGCCGAGTCGTAGCCAGAGTTCTCCGTTTCGTCGCGCCTCGGGCACACGCTGCACCGCAGCCACGACGCCTGCGGCATCACCGGCAGCACGCGCCCGATCAACGTCGAGCGTGGCCAGCACCGCAAGGATGGCCGGATGCCCTGGCTCGAGCGTCAACCCTGTTCGCCACGCCCGTTCCGCGTCGTCGTACTGCACACGCATTGCGAAACACTCGCCGAGGAAGTATCGGATCGTGGCCGAATCCGTGGCCGGAGTCTGCGTCGCATCACGGAGGAGTTCGATAGCGCGGTCGAGATCGCGCACGCTGTTCTCACCGGCGAGCAGCGATCCGAGGCGACCGGCGATCGATTGGCGAAGATCAGGACCCTGCGCGCGGGCAAGCGCGCGTTCGAACGTCGCGGCGACATCGCGAAGCCGCGCCGCGCGATCGTTGAAAGCGACTGCGTCGTCCACCGCGCGTAGCGCGCGCTCTGCCCGATCGAGGATCGCGCGCGCCTCGGCATCGGAGATGGATCTGTCGTCCATCAGTCCAGGTTATCCCGGTGGGCAATACCCTCGGGATGGCGCCACACGATGGCCGCAACGACAATCGTCGCTGCCATCGAGCCGACGATGATCACCCAGCCGGCCGAGCCCGTGATGTCCATACGCAGGATCTGGTAGAGGAGACCGACGAGGGCACAGGCGACGGTCGGCAGGGTTCCGAGGATCGCCAGACCGACCATGGGAAAGCGGTGAGATGCGCGGCAAGCCTGGCACAGAACCCGGCCGTGCTCGCCGCAATAGAGCTTCCGGCAGTCCCGGCAGCGTCCCACCGCATCGCGCTAACAGTACGAGCACGGTCTGGCCGTCACGGTGCGATCAGCGCTGCTCCCACGACCAGAACGCCCATCGCGATCGATCCGGCTCCGAGGCGGACGTGAAGAACGCGACTCTGGCCAGGAAGCGCACGGCCACGGGCCAGATAGATCCCGAGAGCGATGAAGAGCGGTCCGAGGAGTAGAGCGAACGCAATGCGCAGCGGCACGTCCATGCGAGGGAGATTCTACGGGGGAGGCCAGATCTCGTCGGACGGAATCAGGCGGGTCTCCCGCGCCAGGTGCGACTCGACGTCCGCGCGCGACCACAGCAGGCGGAGGTAGTCGCCCCGCGACCAGGGAGCGACGAGATCGTCGTAGTGACGACTGGCCGGCTGGCCAGACTGCCCGCACGTGAACATGAACATCGTGCGGTCCAAGTTCGCCAGATCCACAATGAAGCGGAACGAGGGAATCCAGTTGATGGGGCCACCGACGCTGTGCGAGTTGCCCGCGACCTGATTCGGGGTGTCGACGTCGCCGCCAACCGTCACAGGTCCTCGGCTGAACAGCCTGCGCAGGATCATGGTGCGTCCGACCGGGTGCTCGAATGAGAGCCGGCGCTCCCCTCCCCATGACCACGTGTCGATCTCGTCACCGTGCTTGACGCGAAGATGGGAGACCGCCTCCCCGAAGCAAATCAGGACGATATCGCGCCAGGTCAGGTCACGATGCCCGACGCGTCGAGGCAAATCCCCATCCTCCATTCCCCGGATCAGGCGAGAGCTCAAACGCCAGGTGAAGCTCGTGCCATGGAGACCGCCGTGCGGCGCAGCCCCGAGGTACACATCGAGCAAATCGCCCAGCATATTCCCGTACAGGAAGCGCAGAAGAAAGACCCGATACGCCTGATAGACCAGGGCCTCGGGCGATGCGCCGTCAAGGTCACCGCTCCACGCCACCATGCGTCGCCAGACACGCCGCTCGAAGGGGTCGAGCGGCTCCTCGCCGTCGAGGACGCGGCGAGAACGAGCGAGGAGATCGCGCGCCGCGTTCGAGCGCACGTCAAGCTGGATGGCGCGCATCGAGTGCAGATCGTGCGAGGCGCGCTCGCGGAGGAGTTCGACGATTCGACCGATGCGGTAGCCGTCGCACCAGTCCGTACCGATCGCGTACGGATAGTCGAGGGAGGCAGGCCGATTGTTCGCCGTCGCGACGAAGCCCTCCTCGGGATCGACCGCCCCCGGAAGCTCATCGAAGGAGATCATCCCTTTCCACGCGAAGTCGGCTTCCCATCCCGGCTGCGGGACGCTGCCATCGCCGCGACCGCGAAGGGGAATGGCCCCGGTGGTCTGAACACCGATCGAACCGGCGGTGTCGGCGAAGACGACTCCGACGGACGGCATCCCCCATCCGCGAAGCGACTCTCGAAACTCCCTGACATTTCTGGCGCGCAACATCCGAAATCCGGCCGAGAGTGTCGCCATGGGTATGAGGCTCGATGTCTGCAACGCCAGCGGAACGGTCGCTCCTTCGATCAGCGGCGTGATGATCGGCCCTTGGGAAGTGAGGACGACCTCTTCGCGCCGCCAGCGCGGTTCGCCGCGCACGCGAATCTCCTCGATGACGACGCGCGCATCCTCCCATCCACCACCGCGCGCGAACCGACGCGGGTCTTCTGGATGCGGTCGCTGGACATACAGATCCTGGACATCCGCGAGGCTCGCCGTGAACCCCCACGCGACACTGCCATTGTGACCGACGATGATGCCCGGAACACCGGGGAGGCTCGCTCCGGCAGCGCGAAACTCGTCGCAATCTGCATGCGACTCCAGGTGGATGGCGTACCAGGGCGACGGCATCGAAGGAGCGAGGTGCATATCGTTTGCCAGAAGTGCTCCGCCCGAGACCGATCGCCGCGCGGCAACGGCCCACGCGTTGCTCCCTCCGATTCGGGAGAGGCCCGTGATGGCGAGCAGATCGTCGTAGCTCCGATTGACCGAGCCAACGGCGTGCTGCTTTCCATCTCCGCCCGCGCTCATCCAGCCCCAGTCGGGATAGATCGGCTCCAGATCGGCCGCCGCGGCCGGACCGACCTGCTCGATCAGTCGCACTCGGGCGAGCTCGCTCTCCCAGTTCGTTCCGAGCGTCCAACCCATCAACTTCGCCCATGCCAGGGTGTCGACCTCCGTCCACGGGTCGGGGCGATGTCGGAGCGCGAGGAACTCGCGCGGACGCGGGCGGGACTCGATGACCCAGTTGACGCCCGCCACATACGCCCGGAGGCGGCTCAGGGACTCCGCGTCGAGAAGTCCGATCTCCTCGCGCGCAACCCGGTGGATTCCGATGTGGCGGATGAACCGATCGACTCCATAGGTGAGCGCGCCAAAGATCTCCGACAGTCGCCCCGTTGCGGCTCGCCGGTTGATCTCCATCTGAAAGAGCCGATCCTCGGCGTGTACGACGCCGTTCGCGAAGAACAGGTCGTGGGAGGACGAGGCGTAGATGTGAGGAATCCCCCAGCGATCGCGCAGGACCTCGATCTCACCATCGATACCGGCGATGCGCACGATCCCGGCACGAGGTAGCGACCGCCTACCAACTGCTCTCCCGATAGCGGCGACCAGCGATCCGAGCGCACCCAGAAACACGAGAGAAGTCTAGAGATCGGCTCTGAGGACGCGTGGACCGGTGGGACCCGGTGAGCCGCCGCGTCGTTCGATCGTGATGCCGATGCGTTGATATCCCGCGAGCGCACGCGGCGCACGCACCTTGAGCCAGCCGTACCCCTCCGGGTCGACGACAAACAGACCACCGGATATCCGCCCATCGGGCGGAACCAGCCACAACTGGTACCCGCGGTCGTCTGGCAATTGAGGTAGCTGGTATGCGACGAGCAGGCCGTCCTCGCTTTCCGGCGAGAGGTAGACCCAGCCGCGAGCGAACGGCGCCACCTCACCCGACCGAAAATCGCGCATCTGCAAGGTGCCGAGGGCCAGGCTCGCCGGGGCTGCGCCTTAGCCATCCGCGACAACGGAAGCCGGTGGCGCGGTCACAAGTTTCAGCGCCCAGCTACCCAGCGCCGCGAGGGCAAGACACGCCGGCGCGAGCGCGCCGATCGACGCTTGAACGATGCGTGATCGCTCTGCGCGCCGCTCCCGCCGGTCCAGGCGAGCGACTTCCAGGATGTACGCACGGTGCGTCGCCGGCGGGGCACGCACCGGGGCAGCCATCGCGACGCAATCGAGAAGCGCACGTTCCGACGTCCACGCCCGCTGGCAGAGACCGCATCCGCGAAGGTGTCGCCTCAGATCCCATTCGGCATCCTCCTCCGGCAGGCCGAGCCCGAGGAGCGGAATGCTCTCGCGTGCGCTCTCACACGTTGACATCGGAGCCCTCGGTACGGAGGCTTGGGTGGGTCGCGGCGACGTTCGCGGACCACGGAGCAGGCGCGCCTGTCTCCAATATCGATCGGAGTTTCATCAGGGCCAGACGGGCCCGCGTCTTGATCGTGCCCAGTGGCTCCCGGGTGCGCTCCGCGATCTGCCACTGGGTGAATCCGCCGAAATAGGCGAGCTCGAGAACGGTGCGCTGGTTCTCGGGAAGTTGCCCCAGCGCGTCGCGCACGAGCGTGCGCTCCTCCCGTAACCAAGCTCGCTCCTCGGGTAGCGGCGACTCGTCTCGGACCTCGAGGAGCGCGAGTTCCACGTCGGCCGCGTGATTCGAGGCCCGCTGGGCTCGGATCACGTCGATCGCGCGGTTGTGCGCGCTCCGCAGCAACCAGGATGCAAACGCCCCCCGAGCCGGGTCGAATCGGTCCGGCTGCCGCCAGAACTTGAGAAACACGTCCTGGGTGATCTCTTCGGCAGTCGACGGATCGCGCACGATGCGAAACGCCAGTGAGTAGACGGGCCCGCTGTAGCGATCGTAGAGCGCGGCCAGCGCCGTCGCATCGCGTCCTACCAGACGCCCAACGAGGAGGAAGTCTTCCCCGACACGTGTCAAGTGCTCTCCAAGCGCTTGCGCGCGATCACACCAATCCTACGATCCGATCGAGAGCGCGGATGCACCATCGATGGAATCGGACCGTCAGGCAGGCGGTGACTGTTATCCTCTGCCGCGGTGTCATCGACGGCTCTCCAAGCCTATGAGGATCGGTATCCCGTCCTGCCCGTCGCCGATGCCAGGGAGATCGTCGGTCACCACGTTCCAAGTGTAGGCACCGAAATTGTGGATCTTGAGCAGATCGCGGGACGAATACTGGCCGCCCCGATCATCGCTGAGGAAGACGTCCCATCCTTTCCCGCCGCGACGGTCGATGGGTATGCGATCGACGCCTCGACTCGCGGGACAGACTTCGAAGTCGCCCTGGAGTTGATTGCGGGGGAAGACGGCACGCGCCGCTCCGTGGGTCCCCGCGGCGCCGCCAGAATCATGACTGGTGCTCCCTTGCCCCGTGGCACGAACGCTGTCGTGATGTTCGAGGACGCGGATGAATCAGCGGGAAGAGTCCGAATCCGGCGCACGCCGCGAGAGGGGGAGAACGTTCGGGCGCCCGGTTCCGACCTGGCGAGAGGGCAGGAAGTCCTCCCGGCCGGATCGATCGTGGGCCCGCCGGAGATCGGCCTGCTGGCGAGTCTCGGCATCGCGCGATGCCGCGTCGGCCGTCGCGCGCGTGTCGCGATCCTCTCGACCGGCGATGAGATCGTCTCGCATCGAGAGAACCCGGGCCCCGGGGCCATTCGCGATAGCAACGGTCCAGCGCTGGTCGCCGCGGTCGAGGAGTCCGGTGGCGATGCCGTGATTCTGCCGCGCGTCGGCGATGATTATGCGCGGCTGCGGGAGACCATCGAACGGGCGCTGGGCACGCACGACGTCCTCATCACCTCGGGTGGCGTCTCGGTCGGGACGCGCGATCTCATCAAACCGATCCTCGAGTCCCTTGGGACGGTGCATTTCGGTCGGATCGCGCTTCGGCCGGGCAAGCCGCTCACATTTGCCACGAGCGGGGCGCGCCTCGTCTTCGGTTTGCCGGGAAACCCTGTGTCAGCTCTGGTGACCTTCGAAGTGTTCGTACGGCCCGTGCTCCGGAGGATGCAAGGCGATCGCCGACCCGAGCGCCCTCGCGTGCAGGTTGTGACTGCGTCCAGGCTGCGGCCCACTCCAGACCGCACTGAGTATCAGCGCGCCAGCATCCGCTGGGAAGATGGCACACTGGTAGCGAGGTCGACCGGATCGCAATCGTCGAGTCGCCTACTCTCCATGGCGGGAGCGAATGGGCTCCTCGAGATCCTGCCCGGCGGCGATCCCGTCGACGCGGGCACGAGAGTCCCCGCGCTCATCACGGGAGCACTAGCCTGAGACGGCGTCTCGGCCGATCAGAGCGCCGCGTAGACGGCGAGGCGCTCCGCGTCTGCCTCGGCGGGTACCACTTGCTTGATCAGGATTCCGGATGACCTCTCCCGGCGGCCCATCGCCCCTCGACTCCCCAGCGCATCGACGCTGTCGGCCCGGGCGATCACCTCGCCGTCGGCAATCGCCACGAACTGACCGGCATGCCGACGGAGGAGATCGGATCGGTTGCCCCGGAACCACTCGATCTGGCGTCCCAGATCGTGCTGGATACGCACGGTCTCCTCGCTGAGGGCCCGGTTCACCGTGAATCTGGCCTGCGCCGTGAGCGGGACGTTCCCAGTCACCTCGATGGAGTCGATCTCCACGGGGCCCAGGTCGATGCCCCCGGCAAGAGCGAGCGGATTTCGATCAAAGTGATAGGGGAAGACACCGTAATCAGCCGTCGGATCCATCCCCATCAATCGCATGCCGACCGCGTCGGTCGCCACGACGTTCGTTCCAGCGACCAGGACCGAGGGCGTGTTCGGTGTCCCGTGCCACTCCTGCCCATCCTGCCCGACGATACCGTCGATGACGCTCAGGACAGGCGGAAACAACGTCGCGATGTCGACCAGCACGCGCGGCAAGCGGACCGGCGCGTGGAGATAGCGGCGTGGGCTGCCGTAGGGCACCGTTGGCGTCATTCCAAAGAGATTCTTCAGACAGAGCGTCGCGCCGGTCGATACGTGTGACTTCATCTTCGCGATCGACACGACGGCATCCACATCAACGAACTCCCGGCTCATCACGTACCGATCGAACATCAGACCTTGCGGCAGGGGGAACGTCGTGAACGGCCCATCCTTCAGATCGACGACGCGCACGGCGAGATCCGACAGCTCATGCCCGATCCTCGCATAGATGTCGTGACACCGGCTGCCCGTGGTCGCCTCTCCTATCACGATCTCGGCATCAGAGACGGCGCGGATCGCCGCCACAGTGCCACGTAGGACTCTGGGATCGGTCAGCGCTACCTGGTGTCCGAGATGCGTACGCACGTCATCGGTCCCGATATTCGGCTTGACCATAATCTTGCGCGCTCTCCCCAGGAGCGCGCTCAGGCCGCCGAGATCGGCGAACAGACCGGCGAGGTGGCCTCGCACCTCGTCCGAAGTGGCATCCGCCGTGCAGCGGCGTATGGCAACGCGCGGCTTCATCGACGCAGGGGACGGTTCGCTGGACTGGGACGCAGGAGCGCGATCGCCGCGCCCACAGCGAGCACTGTGCCGCCCAGCGAATACGGGTCCCGAAAGATGTACCAGGTGACGCCGAGAAACAGCCCGGCCAGCCAGAGGGCGACGAGCACTGTCCCGCAGAAAAAGGGATCGCGTCGGACGCGCTCGATCACGGGAGTCGACTGATGAGACCACCGTCGACGACGAACGGTGCTCCGGTCGCGAACGACGACGCGTCGCTGGCAAGCCAGAGAACGATCTCGGCGATCTCCTCGGGCCGACCGACGCGCCCGAGCGGCGCCGAACGCGCGATCTTGCGGTACTCCTCCTCGTTCCCGCCGACCCAGCGAAGGTTCGAACGCATCAACGGAGTCTCAACGGCGCCCGGACACACCGCGTTCACGCGGATGCCGTCCGCTGCGAGTTCCTGGGCCGCGGCCTTCGTGAGGCCGACGACGGCGTGCTTCGTTGCCCCGTAGGCTCCGATCCCGCCCGCGGTCAGGAACGCATGGACCGACGCAGTGTTGATGATCGATCCCCCGCCCCGCCGTCGCATCACCGGTGCCGCGAAGCGGATGGCCAGGTAGCAGGAGCGAAGGTTGACCGCCACTACGCGATCCCAATCCTCCTCCGATGTCTCCTCGATCGTCCCGAACGTCGCGATGCCGGCATTCGCGAAGAAGATATCGAGACCCCCGTACGCGTTCTCGGCGACCTCGACCGCCCGGCGGACATCATCGGCCCGGGCGACATCTCCGCTCACGAAGGTGACGCGCCACCCCTCGGCCTGAAGTTCGGCAACCACGCGCTGCCCGCCTGTCTCATTGATGTCGACCGCCACGACCGACGCACCTTCCTGTGCGAATCGGCGGGCGGTCGCCTTGCCGATTCCAGAACCCGTGCCGGTTACGATCGCGACCTTGCTCGCGAGCTTCAAAGAACGCACCACCTCGCTGCGTGCTGGCGGCGGAAGGCCAGTCGTTCGAGCAGTATAATCCCGTTCGTGGCTCGCTCTCATGCGAGCGGGCTCACCCGTCTCGCCGACCTGGGCGCAGGCCTGAAACGCGTGAGACGCACGGGATGGGTCGACCGGCGTGTCGAGTCTCCCGAGTCGGTGGCCGACCACGCCTATCGCGTGGCCCTGTTAGCCTGGTATGTTGCGCGCACTCGGGGGCTTGATGCGGGGCGCGCAACAATCATGGCGCTGCTCCACGATCTGCCCGAGGCGGAACTGGGCGACGCAACCCCCTTCGACCCGCTTCGCGCTCCGGACGGCACAATCGATCTGGATCGTCTCCGACTCGCTGCGCCGGCGCCCTCGGCCAGTGCCACGAAGCAGAAGCGGGAAGCGGAAGCCCGGCTAATGGCCGGGGTCGCTGCCGCTATGCCACCCGAGGTGGCCGACCAGATCGTCGATCTCTGGGCTGAGTATCGGGAGCAGCAAACCCCCGAAGCGCGCCTGGTCAAGGAGATCGATCGCCTGGAGACCGTGGAACAGGCCCTGCGTTATCGGAACGCCCAGCCAGAAGTGGCGATCGAATCGTTCCTCGATGAGGTGCGGCAGAACCCGTTCCCCGAGGACACGGAGGCCCTGATTCGCCCGCGCGTGCCGTGATCGCAACCCGAGGAGCGTTCCTGGTCGTGATGCTGGCGGGCTTTGCCCTCCGGACGGTTCACCTCGGCAGAGACAGTTTCTGGTGGGATGAGGCCTACTCAGCGATCGTCGCTCGTCAGGCCGTGGAAACGATCGTGGAGACCGTGGGCCGCGAGGACTTCCATCCCCCGCTCCACTATCTCGCACTCCACGCGTGGCGAGCCGTTGCGGGTGAGGGCGAATACGCGCTGCGATTCCTCTCGGTCTGGTTCGGGACCATCACGATCGCCGGGGCGGCGCGGCTTGCGTGGGTCTGGTTCGGCCGGTCGGCCGCACTATCGGCGGGCGCCTTGGTCGCTGCCTCGCCTTATGTCGCGTACTACGCGATGGAAGCGCGCATGTTCGCGCTCTCGGGACTTCTGACCCTTCTTGGTCTGCTCCTCATCGAGCGAGCCCCGGTCAAGTCGCGGAGCATCGTCGGCGGGGTCGCGTTCGCCGCCATCAGCCTGGCAAACATCTATACGTTCTACTACGCCGCTTTCGGTTACCTCGCGGCTGGTCTCGCCGCGCTGAGCCGATCGTGGCGTGCCACCGCCTCCTTCGTCACAGCGTCGATCGTCGTGCTCGCAGCCCTTCTTCCCTGGATGGAGGCGCTCACGCAGCGGATCGCCGCCTGGCACAACCCCTGGGCCGATCCGGCGGACCCCGCGCGGGTCGCGCTTTGGACGTGGTCGATGATCTGGACGGGAGTCGGGCCACCCGGCTTCCTCGGTGGAACCGTCGGTCTGGTGTCTCTCGCCGCGATCGGCGCGATGCTCGCACTCCTCACCCTCATCGGCGGCGATCGGAGCATCCGGAGCGCGCGGGTTCGCGCGCACCTAATCTGGCTTGTGCCCGCGGCGCTGGCGATCGGGATCGTCCTCCTGCGCCCGATCTTCCACCCGCGTTACGTGTTCCCCCTCATCCCGCTGCTCCTCGTCGCCGCCGCCGGGAGCGTGACGGGCCACCGCGGTGGCTGGAAATATATCGCTCGCGCATCTTTCGGCCTGATCCTCGGGGTCCAGCTGCTGGGTCTGTACCACATCCTCACGCCCGACTCGCGCGCCCCGCTCGTCCGTCCGATCAGCCTCGAGCGAGACCACTACCGAGAGGCAGTTGCGATCATCCTCCGCGAATCGGGACCCAATGATCCGATTCTGACGAACGCGCCACCGGGGATCCTCTACTACCTCCGCGGGGCGCGCGCTGCGATCGAGCTTCCTCGAGGGCCGTACCGTCCCGAAGCAGTTCTGGCCGACCTGCGGGCAGCGGCGACCGGTGCGCCACGCATCTGGAGCATCACCCACGATCTCCGCCCGTCCGACCCCGAGGGCTTCCTGCGCGCGCAGCTCGACCGTGGATCCCGCACCACGCTCCGAGGGGATCTCGGCCACCTCCGTGTCTGGGCGCACGAGCCGACGGGCCGCGACTTCCAGTTCGCATCGCCCGTTGAACATCCGGTGGGCCCGCTACTCGTGGGCGATGACCTGACCGTACTGCGATGGGCGCGGATCGGTGATGCCGTCACGGCCGGAGAAACGCTCCATATCCAGGTCACGTGGGGGGTTCGCCGGCGCCCCGATCGCGACCTGGGTATGTGGGCGCAGGTCATCGACGAGAGGGGCACGCTGTACGGGCGCTACGATCATCAACCGCGCGACGAGGCCTATCGGCCTGCTCGGGACTGGCAGCCTGGCACAGTTATCACCACCGGCCACGCGATTCCGGTCGACACCCGCACCCCGCCAGGGCCACACCTCGTGGAGGTCGCGGTCTACGAACTGTCGAGTTTGGCGACTCTGCCAGTTAGCAGCGATCGGGGCAGCCCCATCGGAGTCTCCATCGCTCTCGGCCCGGTGGTCATCAGTCCTGGTCGGGAGTTCTCCGAGCGTCGCGCTGAGGACATCCCCCTCGGTGAGGGCGTAGCACTGCGCTGCGCCACCACGTTCGGCGACTCAGTCGCCGATGGGATGCTGCTCTCGCTCGACGTCGACTGGCTGGCGCTCGCCCCGTCTCCGCGCGGAGTTACCCGGCTGCGACTGGTGGGAGAGGATGGCGCGGCGGCGCTGGAGCGCACATATCCGCTGGGCGGCGCACGGCCAGCGCACCTCTGGGATCATGGCGAGCTCGTCCGCGAGCGTCTATCTCTCCGCGTACCGGCGGGGACGCCGGCAGGAAGGTACCGCGTTCTGATTGCGGTGCCGTCGAGCGAGAAGGCGCAACCGAGCTCCGAAATCGCGGTCGGGACCGTGCGCGTCAGCACGATCGATCGTGTATTCGGGTCGATCCCGGTCTCGCGGCACAGCAACGCCCACTGGCTCGACGGGATCGACCTCTACGGTTTCGGCGTCGAGAGGATCGCCACCGGTGTCCTGCTCAGACTCGTGTGGACGGCGCGCGGCGTACCGGAGTCGCCCTATAAGGTCTTCGTGCACGCGCTCGACGCGAGGGGGGCCATCCTCGCCCAGCACGACGGTGTACCCGACGCCTGGCGCCGCCCGACCGATTCGTGGGCTGCCGGAGAGTTCATCGTGGACGAGCATCCGATCTCGGGAGTCGACGCCGCGCGGATCCACACACTGCGCGTCGGGCTATACGACGCCATTTCTGGCACGCGGCTCCGCACGATCGAGGGAGCGGACTCCGTCGACCTGGACCCGAGACTGTGACCTCCGCCGGTCAGGTCGGAAGCCAGTGAAGTCGGCCCTCCGTCCGGTCGTGCTCATCCTCGGACTTGTTGCCTGCGGGCTCATCGCGGTGGCCGCCTCCACGGTTGCGGACCAATCCGAACGATGGACGATTCGCTACGAGATCGACCTTCCGCGCCGCGCCGTGTTACGGGTTGAAAACCGCCTCGTCATCGATGTCGAGAACGTGGGCGACGCTGCCATCCCGGACGTCGGCCTCAAGATCAATCGCGCCTTCGCAAACATCGCGACAATTACCGCGACAGATCCGCGCGGACGTATCGACGACGCGCCAACGGAACGCCGCATCTACTTCGGTTCGCTGTCCGCGGGCGCGCGTGCCCGCTACACGATTCGATTCTCACCTCAGCGGATCGGCATCCATCGGGCAGCGATCCGCGTGGTGGGTGCTTCGCGTGGCCTAGAACCTCGGACCCTACTCGATCAATCGAGCGGGTCCGAGCAGTTCATCGGCGAGATCGAAGTTATCGAGCGGTGACGGCGGGCCTCGCGGCGCGGTCCAATCTCAGCCAGCGCAGCAATTCTGCATCCCTCCGGCCCAACGTCTCGGCGAGCCGTTCGGCAGGCCAGTCGTGGAACCCGGCACCGGCCTTGACCCCAGTGCGACCATGGCGAATCAGATCCTGGTGATAGGGAAGCGTATCGTCAGACGTATCCAACTCGCGGAAGAGGTAGTGCGAGATATCCGCCCACAGAGACGTCCCGTTGACGTCGACCGTCTCCAGGATCCCGATCGTCGAGAGGCGTCTCCCAAAACTCATCTTGATGACGGTGTCGACATCCTCGGGAGAGCAGACACCCGACTGGACGAGCGCGACCGCCTCACGGAACAGCGCGTACTGGAGCCGATTCCCGATCTGGCCGGGAATGTCTTTCTGAACCACCACCGGCACCTTGCCGATTGCCCGAAGCAACTGCGTGACCGTCGCCACGGTCGCATCCGATGTCTGGTCGTTTCGGACGACCTCGACGAGCGGCAGGATGTGGGGCGGATTCCAGAAGTGGGTGACCAGGCACTGAGACCGACGCTGCACGTCCCGCACGATGCCGTTCGCGCTCAGCCCCGACGTGTTCGAGGCGATAATCACTTCCGGGGCGGCGAGCGCATCGAGCCGGGAGAAGACATCCTGCTTGACGGCGAGATCCTCGAACACCACCTCGGTGATGTACTCCGCTCTCGCGACGGCGGCTGTCAGATCGGGCTCGAGGTGGATGTGCGCGAGGGCCATCTCGCCCTCGGCTCGCGAGATCACTCCTTCACGGGCAAACAGGTCGAGATTCGCGGCGATTCCCGCGCGCGCTCGGGAGAGGCTCTCGGGATTTGCGTCATTCAGGAACACGTCGCGGCCGGAGAGCGCGAACACCTGAGCGATCCCGTGTCCCATGAGTCCTGCGCCGATCACGGCGACCCGTGAGAAAGGTGCTGCCGCCACGGCCGCGCAGTATAGCCGTTAAGGATTCGTGAGAGACTCCGACTATTCTCGTGTCGGCAATACGCGCCAGACGACGGAGGATCCATGGTTTCCACTGCGCGGGCGAGACAGGAAACGACAGTAGCAACTGCGACCGAGGCTCCCGCTCCACCGAAGCCCAGCGAGGAACTCGTCCGTCGCCTAAATCAGATCGCCTCGCAGATCGATGACGTCATCGATGTCCATCGTGTTTCGCACGAGCGGATGACGATGCTCGAGCAGCGTATCGACGATATGGGTCAGCGCCAGATGCGCACGTTTGACACGCTCGAACAGCGCCTCGAGGAGCGACTGTCGCCGCGGATCAGCGATTCGGTGCGCAGCTACGTTCAGCCAGAACTCGCCGGGTTCCGGGCTCCCCTCGAGGCGCAGGCGGTGCGACTGGCGGCTGTCGAGAACCGCCTCGAGCGCGTCGAATCGATCCAGGTCAATTCAATGAACGCTCTCGACGTGCGGTTCGGCGATGTCGCGTATCAGACCAGGCTCGCGCTGGCCGCGGCCGGCCTCGTCAGTCTCGCCGGTATGCTCGTCGTCCTTCTCCGGTGACGTCGCCAGCCGCCGCGGGCATGGGGAAGCAGGACCGGCAGTTCACCGGCCTCGAGCCTCTGATCGGGATCATTGCAAACCCCGCCTCAGGGAAAGATATTCGGAGGCTCACCGGCCCCGCCTCGGTCGTCGACAACAACGAGAAGGCCAACGTCGTCCGTCGGATCCTTGCCGGGATCGCCGCCCTGGGCAACCACCCGATCCGGTATATGCCGGACCATTTCGGCATCGTCAGCCGGGCACGAGATCCCGCGGCCCTTGATGTGGCGCCAATTGACATGCACTGTCGCGGCCACCCCGCGGACACGGTGGAGGCGACCCGCGCACTGGTTGCGCTCGACGCCGCGGCGATCGTCGTGCTCGGTGGCGATGGTACTGTGCGCCTAGTCGGCCGAGAGAGCGGGGAGACGCCCATTGTGGCGGTCTCCACGGGAACGAACAACGCGATTCCCGAGTGGATCGACGGAACGCTGGCCGGGCTTGCCGCGGCGCTAGTGGCTCAAAGAGCCCTTCCACTCGAGTCTCTGGCCCCCAGAACGAAACGAATCGAGTTCCGCGGACGGACTGCAAGCGGCGAGTTCGAGGATATCGCTCTCGTTGATGGCGCGCTGCTGGACGAGCCGCATATCGGATCGCGCGCGGTACTGCGGCCTGACTTGCTGCGCCACCTGTTCCTGACCCGAGCGGTGCCCGGTGTGATCGGCCTCTCGTCCATCGGTGCAATGTCGCACCCCATAGCCGACGATGCGCCTCACGGCCTCTGGATGGAACTTGGAGCACGCAGTCCACGTACTGTGCTCGCGCCGATAGCACCCGGCGTAATCTGGCGCGCGCCAATCCATCGGACAGCATCACTGCGGCTGAACCGGCCCATCACAGTCGAGGCACGCGGCGGCGTCCTCGCGCTGGATGGGGAGCGAGAACACAAACTGACGCCTGATAGCCTCCTTTCGGTCACGATCACCCGGGGCGGGCCAAGACTGGCGAGAATCCGCGACACTATCGGTGCCGCGACCTCGGCGGGACTCTTCGTATCGCCGCGGGTAGAGAACGCCAACGAAGGAGCATTCGCGCATGACGATGAAGCTCAGTGACGCGCAGTTGGAGCGCCTGCGGGCGATCGACTCACCGACGATCGCAAACGCCATCGAACGGTTCAAACTGAGGGACGATACGGTTGGGTTCACCGGAATCCAGACGCGCTGCCTGTTTCCGCGACTTGGAACGATGGTCGGATATGCGGTGACGGTGCTCGCTGACGCATCGACACCGGGACCGCGCCGCGGGCGAGAGGTGACCATGCGGATGTGGGAGGCGGTTGCCTCCTCACCCAGGCCGGCGGTCCTCGTGATGAAGGATGTCGGTCCGCGGCGGAGCCACGCCTGTCATTTCGGCGACGTGATGTGCAACACCGCGCAACGATTAGGTGCGATCGGCCTTGTGACGGATGGCGGCGTGCGCGACCTCAAGGAGGTCGAGGAGATGGGCTTCCACTACTTCGCGCCTGGACCCGTGGTATCGCACGGAACCGCGACCTTCATAGACGTCGGAACTCCAGTCGAGATCGATGGCGTGCTGATCCGCCCCGGAGACCTGCTGCACGACGACGCCAACGGTCTGGTGGTAATCCCCGATGCGTGCGCGGCACAGGTCGCCGACGAGTTCGAGAAGGTCCGCGCGGAGGAGCAGGCGATGATCGCCTGGATCAATTCGCCGGAGTTCTCGCTTGCGCAGCTTCGGAGGCGCTGGGGGCTTTAAGATGGTGCAATCGGGTGGCGGCGGTGCCAGCTTCGGCAGTCCGGAGCAGGCGATCCTCGGTCTGGTGATCCTCATCGTGGTGGGCTTCATTTGGGCCTGGCGCAACTTCGGTTGAAGCGATTGCTCCGAGCGCGTAAGGGCACGATCCTACTTTCGCTCGGAGGCCTCTTCGCGATCTTCGCGACGGGTATCCAGTCGGGGTGGATTGGACCCAACGATCCGGCTGCGGCCCCCCTCGCTCTCGCCTTTGTCTTGCTCTTGCTGATCGTCCTGCTCGCTTGACTGCGCGGTCAGACCGCTCCGCGCACCACCTCGCGCACCGCGGTGATGATGTCCTCCTCCTGCGGAATCGCCAGTCGCTCGAGGCCGAGGTTGTACGGTATGGGGACGTTGCGACCACAGACGCGGCGGATCGGGGCGTCGAGATAGTCGAACGCACGATCCATCACCTGCATTGCGATCTCCGCGGCGAATCCGCTCCGCTCCACGGCCTCGTGACCGATCACTAGGCGTCGGGTCTTCCTCACCGAGCGGACGATCGTCTCAATATCGAGCGGGACCAGGGTGCGTGGATCGATTACCTCCATCGAGACTCCCTCGCTCTGCAACCGGTCGGCCGCCGCGAGCGCACGATGCACCAGCGTGTGGATCCCGACGAACGTGACATGTTCACCCTCGCGAGCGATGCGCGCCGAGCCGAAAGGAACCAGGTACTCCTCCTCGGGAACGACTCCACGCGTGCCGTAGAGCGCCTTGTGCTCGAGGAAGATGACCGGATTGTCATCGCGGATCGCGGTCTTCAACAGCCCTTTGGCATCGCACGGCGTCGAGGGAACCGCGACCTTCGAACCGGGCACGTGGGTGAACCAGGCCTCGAGGCTCTGCGAATGCTGGGCAGCGTTACCGCGACCCGCCCCTTCCTGCGCACGCAGGACCATCGGCACCCGAGCTTTGCCCCCGAACATGTAGCGCAACTTGGCCGCCTGGTTCACGATCGGATCCATCGCCAGCGCAGTGAAATCCACATACATGATCTCTGCCACGGGGCGCATGCCAGTGACCGCGGCCCCACAGGCAACGCCGGCAATCGCCTCCTCCGAGATGGGGGTGTCGCGCACTCGCTCGGGACCAAACTCCTGGATCAAGTTCAGCGTGACTCCGAAGATCCCGCCACCCGCTCCCCAGACGCCGATCTCCTCTCCCAGCAGGAAGACGCTCGGGTCGCGACGCATCTCCTCGCGAAGCGCCTCGTTGAGTGCCCGAGAGATCGTCAGTTCTCGGTCGGTCGCCGCTGTGGCAGCGCTCACGCGAACAGGTCGTCTTCGAGCGTGGCCAGATCCGCGGTTGGCTCGGGGCTGGCGTGAGCAAATTCGACCGCGGCATGTAACTCGGTGACGACTTCCGCCCCGATGCGGTTGGTGTCGTCCTCGGTCACCAACCCGGCCCGATGGCATGCCTCCGCGAACCGCCCGATCGGATCGCTTGCCCGCCATTGATCGACTTCGTCGCGCGATCGATATCGCTGTCCGTCCCCCACGTTGTGGCCCTCGTACCGGTACGTGTCGGCCACCACGAGGCTGGGGCCGAACCCCCGTCGCCCGCGTTCGGCTGCCTCGAAGACCGCCTCGCGCATCGCGATTGCGTCCATACCGTCGACGTTGATGCCGGGCATGCCGAAGGCTGCAGCCCGGGCTGTGAGATCGGCCACTGCAGTTGCCGAAGCGACGGGCGTGGACATCGCGTACTTGTTGTTCTCACAGAGGTAAATCACGGGCAATTTCCAGATCGCGGCCAGATTCGCGCACTCGTACAGGGCACCCTGGTTGAAACCGCCATCGCCGAAGAAGCAGACACAGACCTGTCCCGCGCCGCGCAACCGTGCGGAAAGGGCGGCACCAGTGGCGATGCCGATGCCTCCGCCGACGATGCCGTTGGCGCCGAGGATCCCCGCATCCACATCGGCGATTTGCATGGATCTGCCCTTCCCCTTGCAATAGCCCGTGGCCTTGCCCAGAAGTTCAGACATCATCAGCGCGAGGCGACCGCCCTTCGCGATGCAGTGGCCGTGTCCGCGATGGGTTGCGGTGATGTAGTCGTCCGGTCGCAGCGCGGAGCAGGCGCCGACCGCGCAAGCCTCCATCCCGATATAGGTGTGCGTGGAGCCGCGAATGAATCCGGCCTAGAACAGCTCGATGACCTTCGCCTCGAAGTGGCGGATTCGCCACATGCGGCGCAACATCTGCTCGGCATCAATGCGTGTCAGATCGGGAACCGCCGTGGCAAGCACGCTCAGCTCCCCTCACCACCACCCGAGGGTTCTTCACCCTGCCGAAACTGGTCGCGAAGCTCGTTTAGCCGCCGCAACCGTTCGGGACTCTCACTGTCCTCGGCGACGCGGAAGCGAAGGCGGCGGGTCTCCTCGCCGTTCCGGATATCGAGGAGGCGGTCGAATACTTTGGTGAGCAACTCCCGACCGACGCGTACCCCAGACGGATCGAGATGTCCGCGTCGAATGTGGAAGTCGATCGACCAGAACTCCTCCTCGCTGAGCACGATCGGCAGCTCTCCGGGCGCCTGAGGATCGTCGCGACGGGCGTCAAACTCGCGTATCAGGGCGAACACCTTGAGGAGCAGACCGCGGCCAATTGGCTTCCCCTCGTCCATCCACGTGTGACGCACCATGTCGTCAATGGCCCACGCCTCGAGTTCGGTGAGGTGGATCGACCGGGCGTTACTCAGAGGGATCCTCCGCGTCGGATCCGCCGCATTCTATACAATCAGCTTCCCTTCTCTGACGGGAGCATCAATTCGAGGTCTGATGGGATCGGTCATCAAGAAGCGCCGTAAGGCGATGAACAAGCACAAGCACCGCAAGCGCCTGAAGAAGGAGCGCTGGCAGCGACGCCACGGCTAAAGCCGCGGGAGCTGTTCTGGACGGCCGGAGAGAGAGTTCAGGCCTGACATGCCGTACTGTCCCAGATGCCGGTGCGAGTACAACGTCGGGGTCGTGGAGTGCATCGACTGCCACGTTCCGCTGGTGGCGTTTCGGCCGTGGCGGCGCGGCCTGTTCGACATCGACTTCGACGAACTCCTCGTCCCAGCCGGGGCGCTGTTCACGCTCATCTCCGCGGCCGGTCTCTACGGCATCAGCACCCTGGCACAGCAGGGGCAGATCGCCGAGCCACTTGGCCCTCTGATCGCCTCACAGCCACCCTGTCTGACTGGCTTCTATATTGTGAGTGCGATCCTAAGCGCGCTGATCCTCGTCATCACCCTCCTGCGCTGGCTCGTCTTCAGACGGTGAACTGACCAGCGCGCTGGATGCGGACACCGTCCAGATCGATCGACCCGTCCTGGCGCAAATCGCAGACCATGTCCCAGTGAAGCGCCGAGTCGTTCGCCCCGCCGGTCTCGGGATAGGAGCGACCCAACGCGACATGGATCGTGCCGCCGATCTTCTCGTCGAACAGCGTGCTGCGCGTGTGCCGGGTGATGCCGTAGTTCATGCCAATGCCGAGTTCCCCAACGATTCGCGCCCCTGGGTCCGTGTCGAGCATCGCGATGAGGAACTCCTCCCCGCGTTCCGCCGACGCGTCGGTAACCCGACCGTCGACGAACGTCAGGCGCACGCCCTCGGCGATCCGTCCGTTCAGCACAGCGGGATAGCCGAAGGTGATGTGGCCGCGCACCTCGTTCTCGCGCGGGCCGGTGAAGATCTCTCCCCCGGGCATGTTGTGGGCGCCTGAGTCCGCGATCCAGGTTCGCCCACTGACACCCAGAGTCAGGTCGGTGCCCGGCGCCTGGATCCGCACCTGGCTGCCACGTTCGAGGATCGCCTTCAGCCGATCGAGTTCGCCGCGCATGGCGGGCCAGTCCGCGGACACCGCCGCGAAGGAGAAGGTCTCGAACTCCTCGGTCGACATGCCAGCCTCCTGAGCGAGTGCCGCGGTCGGCAACTCGCAGACAACCCATCTCTTCTGCAGGGCGACATCGAGAAAGTGGCGGCGAGCCTTCTGGGCGACGACCGATCTTGCCGGGTCGACGCCGGCGAGAAGGCGCAGGTTGGCAGGAGCACGCAGGCTGATGTAGGCATCGACCTGACGGACCGCCTCGATCAGGATCGGGTTGGACCAACCAATCTGCTCCTCGGACCCAAGGTCGAGAAGAATGCGCGCGGATTCCTCAAAGGTGGCCCAGAGAACCGGGAGCGCGCCCGCGTGGACCGACTCGCGGTAGACCGCCAGGGCCAACGGTCGAGATTCCTCCGGACCGACAATGAGAACCCTGTCGCCGGACTTGAGGGCAACCGAGTGGTGTACGAGCGTCCGCGCTAGAGCCTCGATCCTCGGGTCCTGCATTCAGGTCTCTCTCCAATCGCGCATGATCTGATGGTCCCTGGCGAAAGCGAGATCGGGTAGGGCTTCGAAAGTGAAGAATTGCACGTCGTTCGCGTCGTCGCCGGGCCGAAGATCCCCCCTCACGCGCACGTCGTAGGCAAGCAGCACTACGGCATCCCCCGACCGTGCGTACACACCGATGAGCCGACTGACCTCCGCCTCCAGCCCCGTCTCCTCGGCGACCTCGCGGATCAGCGCCTCCTCCGGCGTTTCTCCCCGATCGACGAAACCGGCTGGGAAACTCCACAGACCGCTACCGGGCTCGTTGGCCCGCCGACAGAGCAGCACATGCTCGCCGTCTCCCGCCAGTGCCGCCACAACAAGTCGTGGGTCCGCATAGGGCGTCCACCCGCAGATATCGCACGATGGACGAGATCCCCCCGGACGATCGATTCTGAGCGCGATGCCACAGGAGATGCAGAAACGCGCGTCCAGTGCCCAGCTCCTGTCAGCGGTCCGCGTCTGGAGGTCGCGTGTCCTCGGTGATGGTCGTCGCGCGTTCCAGGTAGTGGCCCGCCGGATTGCGCTCTCGCGGCACCCATTCGACGATGCCACGGTTGGACGCGAGCGCCTGGCGCACATTCTGAACGAGGGGGATCAGTCGAGCTTCCTTCACCCTCCAGTTGCCGTTGATCTGCTGCACGCACAGTTGGCTATCAGAGCGAATCACGACGGGTCCCATCGCCTGAACGGCGGCATACTGGAGCGCCGCCTGGATGGCCCAATACTCCGCCTCGTTGTTGGTGAGGGACCCGATCTCTCGCTCCACGACGATCGCACCAGTCTGATCGTCATATACGGCCATTCGTGCCGCCTGGGCAGCCGATCCGTTGTTCCGGGAACCGCCGTCGGTGTAGAGAACTCTCATCGGATACTCTTGGTGTCCATGTTAGTTGCCGACATGCATCTCGACCTCGCGATGAACGCGCTGACCCTCGATCGCGATCTCACGCGGAGCGTGCAGCACATGCGCCTCCTGGAGGCGGGTATGCCCGAAAAGGGGCGCGCCGCCTCAACAGTCGCCTTTCCGGACATGCGCCGGGGATCGGTTGGCCTCTGCTCGGCCACTCTCTTCTCTCGCGTCGGACACGTCGGTAGCGCCGCGGGGGGTGTGCGGACGCAAGAAATCGCTCACGCGGCCGCGTCCGGCCAGATGGCGCTCTATCGGCTTTGGGAGCGACGGGGCATCGTGACAATCATCGAGACGCGGCACGAACTCGGCGCTTCCATCGAGGCCTGGGAGGCATGGGAGGCGCGCCCGGAGTCGGCCCAGCCGCCAATCGGATTGGTCGTGGCGATCGAAGGTGCCGATCCCATCATCGAGCCGGAAGCGGTGTCAGACTGGTTCGCGACGGGCGTGCGGATAGCGAGCCTGGCACACTACGGCTTCAGCGAGTACGCGCACGGGACCGGCCAACCGGGAGGCTTACGCGGTCGGGGTGCGGCGCTGCTGCGGGCAATGGCCGCCAGCGGTGTGATTCTCGATCTCAGTCACGCGGCCGACGAGACATTCGAGCGCTCACTTGACATCTTCGAGGGCCCGGTCCTGGCAAGCCATTCGAACTGCCGTGCGCTTGTGCCGGGCGATCGGCAGTTGACCGACGACATGATCCGCGCGATCGCCGCGCGGGGCGGCGTCATCGGCGTCGCGATGGATGCGTGGATGCTACAGCCCGGATGGGTCCGCGGTCGGACAACCAACGAGAGCGTCTCGCTCGAAACCTATGCCGACCACATCGACCATATTTGTCAGGTCACCGCCTCCGGTGCCCACGCCGGTATCGGCACCGATCTCGACGGCGGTTACGGCACCGAGCAGTGTCCGCGCGATCTCGACACGATCGCGGATCTTCAGATAGTCGTTGAGATTCTCATCCGACGCGGGTACACGGCACAGGACGTCCGCCGGATCGCATGGCGGAACTGGGTTGACCTGCTCGGGCGAGCTCTCCCGGCCGGGGCGCGCTGAAGCTTGCCTCGCCAGGCGACCCTCACCGTGCCCCCCGCAAACCGCCCCAGGAAACGCCCTCACGCAGAGTAGCGATCAAATCAGAACGGTGGTGGGCCATCCATCGGAGGTTCGACCTGGAACACAGTCAACGTCAGACCGATCTGCACATAGAAGCCGATCAGACCGACCATTTCGACGAGGCCCGCCTCACCAAAGCCGGCGATCGCGGCGCCATAATCGCGCTCGTCGAGCGTGTGATCGCGCAGGATCGCGCGCACCGTGTGCACGATAAGTCGTTCGCGCTCGGTCAGTGACGCGACGTCTCCGAGCGTGCGGATTGCCTCGATTGCGTCGGTCCTGGCGCCTTCCCTCTCGGCGACGGCCCGGTGAGCGACCCACTCGAACCGTGAGCCGACGTACCGCGCGACGGTGAGGATGGCGAGTTCGCGTTCGACCGGGATGAGGCCTCCCTGAAACCGGAGGTATGTACCCACATCGGCCACTCGCTCGGCCAGCGGCGGGACGCGCATGAGAACCTGAAAGGGGCCACCGACCGCCCCGCGCGAACGGACAATGCTGTCCCATGCGGAGTGTCCCTCGGAGGGAAGGTCGTCGCGCGAGATCTGGGGAAGGCGGGCCACAGGTCGTTACCTCCGAACCGGGGTACCCCCAACCGGATTCGAACCGGTGATCTCCACCTTGAAAGGGTGGCGTCCTGGGCCTCTAGACGATGGGGGCGCGCGCAGAAGATAGACGAAGAGGGCCTCCGGCAACGGCCTATTGTCCCGGGGGCTTGCGCCCCGAGTATCGTCAGCGCTGACGCCTTTCACGACCGTGTTCGGGATGGAAACGGGTGGGTCGACGCCGCTTGAGTCACCGGAAACCCTCTTCGTCTGAAGAGTGCGAGTCGCGTGAGAGTGAAAGTCGACTGAGCGGAGAACGCGATGGGCGTTATGCGCCCTCGGCCATTAGTACCGCGTGGCTGCAATCGTTACCGATCTTCCACCCACGGCCTATCAAGGTTGTGGTCTACAACCGGCCTTACTCACTTGCGTGATGGGAGGCCTCATCTTGGGGCCGGCTTCGCGCTTAGATGCTGTCAGCGCTTCTCCGTTCCGGACGTCAGCTACAGGGCTGTGCCCCTGGCGGGACAACCCTCACACCGGCGGTCCGTCCGCTCCGGTCCTCTCGTACTGGGAGCGGCTCCCCTCAAGCCTCCTGCGCCCACGATGGATAGAGACCGAACTGTCTCACGACGTTCTGAACCCAGCTCGCGTACCGCTTTAATGGGCGAACAGCCCAACCCTTGGGACCGACTCCAGCCCCAGGATGCGACGAGCCGACATCGAGGTGCCAAACCCTGCCGTCGATGTGAACTCTTGGGCAGGATAAGCCTGTTATCCCCGGGGTAACTTTTATCCGTTAAGCCACGGCCCTTCCACACGGTGCCGTAGGATCACTTTGCCCGGCTTTCGCCCCAGATCGGGTTGTTGCCCTCTCTGTCAGGCTCCCTTATGCCAATGCACTCTATCGGCCGATTTCCATCCGGCCCGAGGGAACCTTTGGGCGCCTCCGTTACTCTTTGGGAGGCGACCGCCCCAGTCAAACTGCCCACCAGGCACTGTCCGCGCGCTTGCGCGCCGTTAGATCCAGAGAACACGCAGAGCGGTATTTCACCGTTGCCTCCGCGGCCCCCGAGAGGACCGCATCACAGGCTCCCGCCTATCCTACGCAACGCATCCCCCGGACCAATGCCAAGCTGCAGTAAAGCTCCACGGGGTCTTTTTGTCCTATCGCGGGTCGGCCGCATCTTCACGGCCACTTCAATTTCGCCGGGCCCTCCGTCGAGACAGCGCCCAGATCGTTACACCATTCGTGCGGGTCGGAACTTACCCGACAAGGAATTTCGCTACCTTAGGACCGTTATAGTTACGGCCGCCGTTCACCGGGGCTTCGGCTCGGGCCTCATCAGCCCTCCCCTTAACCTTCCGGCACTGGGCAGGTGTCAGCCCCTATACAGCGCCTTACGGCTTAGCAGGGACCTGTGTTTTTGGTAAACAGTCGCCTGGGCCTGCTCTCTGCGCCCACGCTCAGCTCGAGGATGCGAGATCCTCTTACCTACCCGTGGTCCCCCTTCTCCCGAAGTTACGGGGGCATTTTGCCGAGTTCCTTGACGAAGGATCACCCGTTCGCCTTAGTGCACTACGCACTTGCCCACCTGCGTCGGTCTGCGGTACGGACGATCTGAAATCTCCCTACGCGGCTTTTCTTGGCATCCCGAGCTCCACCGCTACAGTGCTGGTTGCCCAACACCGCTCCGTCGCGCCTCAGCATCAGCCGGTCATTTACCTCCGGCCCGCCCACACGCTTAGACACCGTTCCATAAAACCGGTGCACGGCCTACCCCTATGCTCCCCCGCTTCAGTCAAGCAATCTCAGATCGGTACGGGAATATCAACCCGTTGCCCATCGCCTACGGCTCTTACGCCCTCGGCTTAGGCCCGACTAACCCGACGCGGACGTACCTCGCGTCGGAAACCTTGGGCTTTCGGCGGTGAGGCTTCTCACCTCACTTATCGCTACTCATACCGGCATCCGCACTCCCCGTACCTCCACACGCGTTTCCACGCATGCTTCACCGGCCTGGGGGACGCTCCCCTACCACTGGCGTGCAGATCACGCCAATCCGCAGCTTCGGTAACGGGCTTGAGCCCCGGTGAATTGTCGGCGCACGTACACTCGACCAGTGAGCTGTTACGCACTCTTTCAAGGGTGGCTGCTTCTAAGCCAACCTCCTGGCTGTCTGCGCACACGCACTTCCTTTAACACTTAGCCCGTATTTTGGGACCTTAGCTGACGGTCTCGGTTGTTTCCGTCTCGACGATGAAGCTTAGCCCCCATCGTCTCACTCCGCGTCTTGCGTACACCCATTCGTCGTTTGCCGAAGTTCGGTAGCCTCGACGGCCCCTAGCCTCAACAGAGCGCTACCTGATGCACACGTATGACGCAGGCTGCACCTCAATGCATTTCGGGGAGAACCAGCTATCTCCAAGTTCGTTTGGCATTTCACCTCTACCCACAGCTCTTCCAACCGCTTTGCAACGCGGGACGGTTCGGGCTTCCACGGGGTTGTCCCCCCGCCTCACCCTGGCCATGGGTAGCTCACCTGGTTTCGGGTCGACCGAATGCGACTCCGTCTCGTGACGAGACACGCCCCATTCAGACTCGCTTGCGCTCCGGCTCCGGGATTCCTCTCCCTTAACCTCGCCACATCCGGTCACTCGCCGGTTCATTCTTCAATAGGCACGCCGTCAGGACGAACCTTGCGGCTCCTCCCTCCGACCGACTGCACGCTCTCGGTTTCAGACTCTCTTTCACTCCCCTCGCCGGGGTTCTTTTCACCGTTCCCTCACGGTACTACTTCCCTATCGGTTGCCAGAGGTACTCGCGCCTTGGAGGGTGGTCCCCCCGGCTTCCCGCCCCGTTCCTCGTGCAGGGCGGTACTTACGAGATCGCGTCACGATGCCTCGCCACCTTTCGGGTACGGGACTCTCACCCACTATGGTGCGGCTTCCCATCCGCTTCCCCTAGATGGCACGCGTTCGCGAGGCCCTGCGCGGGGCCTCCACTCGATCCGTACAACCCCGCGTGAACATAGGGCGCACACCCACTCAGTCCACGCGGTTTAGGCTGCGACCGCTTTCGCTCGCCACTACTCACGGCCTCGCGCTTGCTTCTCTCTCCTCACGCTACTGAGATGTTTCAGTTCGCGTGCTTACCCCCACCAGTGGTGGTGACGCGCCTTCCGGCGCGCCGGGTTGCCCCATTCGGACATCCACGGATCACCGTTCGTTAGGCAACTCCCCGTGGTTCTCGCGGCCTTACGCACGTCCTTCTTCGGCCTCTGGCACCTCGGGCATCCCCCGAGAGCGTTCTCTAGCGCAGAACGCGTCCACCGCGCCCTCCGCTCAATCGACTTTCCGCGACATTCGCAACGTCTTCTGCTGTTAAACGCGTGCCGGACAGGACCCAAACAAAAATACGACCCGCCGGAGCGGGTCGCACTGCGTGCGCAACGATCCGCTCGCTCAGTCGGGACCTGTCTCCACAGCCCCAATCATACTGCTCCGCACCCACCTGCTGTCAACCGCGGGAGAGTGCCGAGAAG
>Ga0194131_10001010_pt1 | contig 48720 bp, 45 predicted proteins | sample TA2KigO120mmetaG_FD_148631 | JGI IMG/M metagenome (GOLD analysis project Ga0194131, IMG submission 148631) | Freshwater microbial communities from Lake Tanganyika, Tanzania - TA2015053 Kigoma Offshore 120m | ecosystem: Environmental > Aquatic > Freshwater > Lake | place: Tanzania: Lake...
GAAGCCTGGAATAAGCTCGTCGCTCAGCCCTGGCGCATCATGTCCCTCGGAATGCGCGATTGGGCTCATGGGTTCTGATCAGCGCGAGTTGGTATAAGGCAAACCCGCAACGTGCCAACGCGTGCCCAGGGAGGGCTGAAATGATCGAACTCAATGTCAACGGCAAGATGCACCGAGTGGATGTCGAGCCCGACACGCCGCTCCTCTGGGTGCTGCGCGAGAATGTCGGGCTGACCGGCACCAAGTACGGCTGCGGCATCGCCCAGTGCGGCGCCTGCACCGTGCACATCAATGGCGAGGCCGCGCGCTCGTGCGGCATCCAGGTCAGCGACGCTGCCGGCAAGCAGATCACGACCATCGAGGGTCTGGCCGTCAACGGCGTGCTGCACAAGGTGCAGAAGGCGTGGGTCGACCACGACGTGCCGCAGTGCGGTTACTGCCAGAGCGGCATGATCATGGCGGTCGTCACGCTGCTCAACGAGAAGCCGAAGCCGACGGACGCGGACATCGACGCTGCGATCACCAATATCTGCCGATGCGGCACCTTCCTGCAGGTGCGCGCGGCGATCCACGACGCCGCCAAGGCCTAAGGGAGGCAGCCATGACATTCATGCCCGACATGAATCGCCGCTCCTTCGTCATCGGCGCGGCCGCCACCGGCGGTGGACTTGCCATCGGCTTCGACCTGCCCTTCGGCGCAGCGAAGACGGCCGCGGCTCAGACCGCTGGCGGTCCGGAAGTGACCGCCTGGGTCGTGATCCGGCCCGATGAGACGGTCGTCATCCGCATCGCTCGTTCCGAGATGGGCCAAGGCACGCTGACCGGCCTCGCCCAGCTCGTCGCCGAGGAACTCGAATGCGACTGGTCGAAAGTCACCACTGAATATCCCACGCCCGGCCAGAGCGTGGCGCGCAAGCGCGTGTGGGGCGACTTCTTGACCGGCGGCAGCCGCGGCATCCGCGAGTCCAACGAGTACGTCCGCAAGGGCGGCGCCACGGCGCGGACCATGCTGGTCCAGGCCGCGGCCAACCAGTGGAACGTCCCGGCGAGCGAGTGCAGCGCTGCCAACAGCGTGATCACCCATACGCCGTCCGGCCGCACGACGACCTATGGCAAGGTGGCGGACGCCGCCTCCAAGATCACGCCGCCGGCCGACGTCAAGCTCAAGGACCCGAAGGACTGGAAGATCGCCGGCAAGAGCATCAAGCGGCTCGACACTGTCGAGAAGACCAACGGCAAGATGATCTACGGCACGGACGTCGTGCTGCCCGGCATGCTCAACGCCGCGATCAAGGACTGCCCGGTCTTCGGCGGCAAGATCAAGAGCTATGACGAAGCCAAGGTCATGGCCATGAAGGGCGTCAAGAAGGTGGTCAAGGTCAATGACACCACCGTCGCCGTCGTGGCCGACACGTGGTGGCACGCCAAGACCGCGCTCGACGCGCTGCCGATCGTCTGGGACGAAGGCGAGAACGCCAAGGTCTCCAGCGACTCGATCGCACAGTGGCTGAAGGAAGGCCTCGACGCGCCGCAGGCTTTCGTCGGCAACCAGGTCGGCGACGCCAAGGCGGCGATCGCCTCGGCGGCCAAGAAGGTCGAGGCCGTCTATTCCTATCCCTACCAGAACCACGCACCGATGGAGCCGATGAACGCCACGGCGCTCTACACGCCGGACAAGTGCGAGGTGTGGACCGGAACCCAGAACGGTGAAGCGGCCTTCGCGGCCGTGCTCGCCGCCTCGGGTCTGCCGGCCGACAAGTGCGACGTGCACAAGATCATGCTGGGCGGCGGCTTCGGCCGGCGCGGCCGGAGCGACTACGTCACCCAGGCGGTCAACATCGCCAAGCAGATGCCGGGCACGCCGATCAAGATGATCTGGTCGCGCGAAGAAGACATGCTGCACGGCACCTATCACCCGGTGACGCAAGCCAAGCTGGTCGGTGCGTTCGACGCCAACAACAACCTGACCGGCCTGCATGTGCGGATCTCCGGCCAGTCGATCCTCGCCTCGGTGCTCCCGGCGCGGCTCGACAACGGCAAGGACCCTGTCACCTTCCAGGGCCTCAACCCGGCCGGCGAAGCGGCGATCGGCTACACGGTGCCCAACCTGCTGGTCGATCACGCCATGCGCAACCCGCATGTGCCGCCCGGCTTCTGGCGCGGCGTGAACGTCAATCAGAACGCCATCTATCTCGAATGCTTCATGGACGAGCTGGCAGCCGCAGTCGGCCAGGACGCGCTCGAGTTCCGGCGCAAGCTGATGTCGAAGCATCCGAAGCATCTGGGCGTGCTCAATGCCGTGGCCGAGCGCATCGGCTGGGGCAAGCCGGCGCCCGACGGGGTGCATCGCGGCCTCGCCCACTACATGGGCTTCGGCAGCTATGTCGCCGCTGCCGTCGAACTCTCCGTCAAGGGCGAGAAGGAGATCAAGATCCACCGCTTCGTCTGCGCAACCGACCCCGGTCACGCGGTCAACCCGGCGCAGATCGAGCGGCAGATCGCCGGCTCCTTCGTCTACGGACTGTCCGGACTGTTCTACGGCGAATGCACGGTGAAGGGTGGCCGCATCGAGCAGGAGAATTTCGACACCTACAACTCCCTGCGCATTGCGGAGATGCCGAAGGTCGAATCGATCGTCATGCCGTCCGGCGGTTTCTGGGGTGGCGTGGGCGAGCCGACCATCTGCGTGGCGGCACCCGCACTGCTCAACGCCTATACGAGGGCGACCGGCAAGCGCATCCGGTCGTTCCCGCTGAAGAACCACGACATCCGCATCGCTTGAGCGCGTACGGAGGGCGGCCCCGGGGTCATTCTCGGAGCCGCCCTGTCGTGATCGATCTCGTCGGCACACGTGGGTAGATTCGGCTGGCTCGCTGCCGCACTGGTGGCATTGTGGTGGATGGCCGCTGAGGCGCAGAACGCGCTCACTGACTACAAGGTGGTGGACGACGCGATCCCCGCCCCGCTCACGGACAGGAAAGGCGATCCGGAAGCGGGCCGCGCGATCGTCGCCAATCGGCAGGTCGGGCTCTGCCTGCTCTGCCACACCGGGCCGTTCCCGGAGGAGCGCTTTCAGGGCGATCTGGCCCCTGATCTGCGCGGCGCGGGCGGCCGGTGGAACGAGGGACAGTTGCGCTTGAGGATCGTGGACTCGAGCCGGATTGTTAAGGATACGATCATGCCGTCCTTCTATCGCATCGACGGATTTCATCGGGTGGCACCCGCGTTCCGCGGCAAGCCGATCCTGTCGGCCCAGCAGATCGAGGATGTCGTGGCATTCCTGCAGACCTTGAAGGATCAGCCATGAGCGCCGAGAACGGCGTGACGCGCCGCGACGTCCTGCGTCATGCAGGTGCCGCGACGCTCGCGATCGCGGTCGTGCGTCCGCCGATCGGCGAGGCCGAGTCGGCGCCGGCCGCCATGCAGGAGGCGATCCGCAAGATCGTCGGCGACGCCAAGATCAATCCGGGAAAGGTCAAGCTCGACGTGCCGCCGCTGGTCGACAACGGTAACGTCGTGGGCTGCGCGGTCACGGTCGACAGCCCGATGACGGCGGCCGACCACGTGAAGGCGATCCACATCGTCAACGAGAAGAACCCGCAGGCCAATGTGATCAGCGTCCGGCTCGGCCCGCGCGCGGGAACGCCGGCGATCGCCACGCGCATCAGGCTCGCCGACACGCAGGAGATCATGGCGATCGCCGAGCTCAGCGACGGCTCGTTCTGGTCGGACCGCGCCAACGTGATCATCACGTTGGGCGCCTGCCTGGAGGACTAGGGAAATGGCCCGCGCCCTCATCAACGTGCCCGCCAGGGCCAAGCGCGGCGAGGTCATCGCGATCAAGACGCTGATCTCGCACGTCATGGAGTCCGGCTTCCGACACACGAGCGACGGCGTGCGCGTCGCGCGCGACATCATCACGACTTTCGACTGCACCTACAACGGCGTCGAGGTGTTTCACGCCGACCTCTACTCGGCCATTGCCGCCAACCCGTTCATCACCTTCCACACCGTCGCGACGGAAAGCGGCACGCTCGTCTTCAAATGGACCGGCGACAACGGCTTCAGCGCGACCGAATCCGTGACCATCCAGGTCGAATGACGCGTTCAATCGCGCGCGGACTGTGCGCAGCTGCCGCTGTCGCGCTCATCCTTTCCTGCCCGATCCGATCCGGCGACGCGGGGAACATTCCGCTCGACCAGCGACGCTCGAGCTACGAGCTGATGAGCCCACCGACGCGGGCCATGCAGGATGACGATACGGCCAATCCCGGCACGCTCTGGGTGCTCGATGGCGAGGCGCTGTGGCAGCGCGAGTCCGGCGCGGCCGGCCAGGCCTGCGCGGGCTGCCACGGCGATGCCGCCCAGAGCATGAAAGGGGTGGCAGCGCGCTATCCGGCTTTCGATGCGTCCAGCGGCCGGCCGATCGATCTCGAGCAGCGCATCGTCGATTGCCGCGTCGAACGCCAGCGCGCCCCGGCGCCGGCGCGCGAGAGCAAGGAGTTGCTGGCGTTGACCGCGTTCGTCGCGCGCCAGTCGCGCGGCATGGCGATCGAGGACGTGGCCGGCAAGGACGAGCGGCTGCGCTCGTTCCTGGAATCGGGCCGCGCGGCCTTCGAGCAGCGCCAGGGCCAGCTCAACCTGTCATGCGCCAACTGTCACGACGACAATTGGGGCCGCAGCCTGGCCGGCAACGCCGTGCCCCAGGGCCATCCGACGGGGTATCCGATCTACCGGCTGGAGTGGCAAGGCATGGGCTCGCTGCAACGGCGCCTGCGCAATTGCATGATCGGCATGCGCGCCGAGACCTATGCCTACGGTTCACCCGAGTATGTCGACCTCCAGCTCTACCTCGCCTGGCGCGCGCGCGGCATGCCCGTGGAGGCGCCGGGCGTGCGTCCCTAGCCGTCTTCCGCCGACTTCCCCCATCTTCCCTTTTGCTCTAGTGAATAGAAGCCCAAAGACGGGCGGGCGCGCCGGCGCCCTGGGACACTATGGCTAGGGGGAACCATGCAGCCGCATCAGGTCCGCAGCGCCGCGGACGCAAGGAAGATCGTCGAGGAGCGCAAGCTGACGCACGTCAAGGTCGGCGTGTTCGACCTGGACGGCGTCCTGCGCGGCAAGTACATGGCGCGCGACAAGTTCTTCTCGGCCTTGGAGGGCGGCTTCGGCTTCTGTGACGTGGTGCTTGGCTGGGACTCCGCCGACGTGCTCTACGACAACGTCACCTTCACCGGCTGGCATACCGCCTATCCCGACGCCTTCGCGCGCATCATTCCGGAGTCCTGCCGCTCGCTGCCCTTCGAGGGCGACATGCTGTTGTTCCTCGGCGAGTTCGTCGGCAAGGCCGAGGCGATCTGCCCGCGCGGCGTGCTCCGGCGCGCGCTCAAGCGCGCGGCCGACATGGGTTTCGACCTCTACGCCGCCTTCGAATACGAATTCTTCCTGTTCGACGAGACGCCCGACAGCGTGCGCGAGAAGGGCTACCGCAATCTCAAGCCGATGACGCCGGGCATGTTCGGCTACTCGGTGCTGCGCAACAGCGTGTGGTCGGAGTTCTATCACGAGCTGCTCGAGACCTCGGAGAAGATGGGCTTCCCGCTCGAGGGCTTGCACACCGAGACCGGCCCGGGCGTGCTCGAGGCGGCGATCACGGTCGACAAGGGTCTCGCCGCCGCCGACAAGGCGGCGCTGTTCAAGACTTTCTCCAAGGTGGTGGCGCAGCGCCAGGGACTGATGGCGACCTTCATGGCCAAGTGGTCGCGCGACTATCCGGGGCAGTCGGGTCACCTGCACATGTCGCTCAAGACGACCAAGGGCCAGTCGGCCTTCCACGATCCCAAGGCGGCCCATGGCATGAGCAAGACCATGCGCCATTTCGTTGCCGGCCAGGCGGCGCTGATGCCGCAGATGCTGGCCTGCATCTCGCCGACGGTGAACTCCTATACGCGGCTCATCCCCGGCTTCTGGGCGCCGACCAACGCGACCTGGGGTATCGAGAACCGCACCTGCGCGCTGCGCGTCATTCCCGGCTCAGCCAAGTCGCAGCGCGTCGAGTACCGCATCGCGGCGGCCGACGGAAATCCCTATGTCGTGCTCGCAGCCGCCCTGGCCGCGGGCCTCTACGGCATCGAGCAGGAGCTCGAGCCGGAGGCGCCGATCGAAGGCAACGCCTACGATCGCAAGTTCCCGGCGTCCAAGGCGCTGCCCGCCACGCTGTGGGATGCCGCCCAGCGGCTCAAGAAGTGCCAGCCGATGCGCGACATTCTCGGCGACGACTTCGTCGAACACTTTGCCGCCACCCGCGAATGGGAGGAGCGCGAGGCGCGCAAGCAAATCACGGACTGGCAGCTCGCCCGCTACTTCGAGATCATCTGAACCATGGCGCAGATCCAGAAGACCGTTTCGCCCGTCGACGGCCGCGTCTATGTCGAGCGGCCGCTGGCGCAACCGGGCGAGATCGCCCATGCGATCGCCGCGGCGCGCGCCGCCCAGGCACACTGGAAGCACGTGGCCGTTCGCGATCGCGTCCAGATCGTGACCACCGCGATCGATGCCTTCGTCGCCAACCGCGACCGGATCGCCGAGGAGATCACATGGATGATGGGCCGTCCGATCGGCCAGAGCCCGGGCGAGGTGCGCGGCTTCGAGGAGCGCGCGCGCTACATGGCGTCGATCGCCGAGGAGGCGCTGGCGCCGCTCGATCCCGGCGGCAAGTCGGGCTTCAACCGCTTCATCCGGCGCGAACCCTTGGGCGTCGTGTTCACCATCGCGCCGTGGAACTATCCGTACCTCACGGCGGTCAACTCGGTCATCCCCGCGATCCTGGCCGGCAATGCCGTCATCCTCAAGCACTCGGCGCAGACGCCGCTGTGCGCCGAGCGCTTCGACCAGGCGTTCAAGGCGGCGGGGCTGCCTGAGGGCGTGTTCCAGCACCTCCACATGGACCATGAGTCCACGCTCAAGCTGATCCAGTCGCCCAAGATCGATTTCGTCTGCTTCACCGGTTCGGTCGAGGGCGGGCACGCCGTGCAGCAGGCCGCGAGCCAGCGCTTCATCGGCACCGGCCTCGAGCTCGGCGGCAAGGACCCGGCCTATGTGCGCGCCGACGCCAATTTCGACCACGCGGTCGAGAACCTGGTCGACGGCGCCTTCTTCAACTCGGGTCAGTCCTGCTGCGGCATCGAGCGGATCTATGTCGATGCCGCAATCCACGATCGTTTCGTCGAGGCCTATGCCGACCTCACGCGCAAATACGTGCTCGGCAACCCGACCGACAAGGCGACCAATCTCGGCCCCATGGTGCGCATTTCGGCCGCGGACGCCGTGCGCAAGCAAATCGCGGAAGCCAAATCAAAGGGCGCGCGCGGCCTGATAGAGGAAGCCAAATTCCCGGCATCGAAGCCCGGCACACCCTATCTCGCGCCCGAGGTGCTGATCGGCGTCGACCATTCGATGTCAGTGATGACCGAGGAGAGCTTCGGCCCGGTCGTCGGCATCATGAAGGTCGCCTCGGAGGGCGAGGCGATCCGGCTGATGAACGACAGCCAGTACGGCCTCACCGCCGCGATCTGGACCAGCGACGAAGCGGCCGCGATCCGCATCGGCGACCGGCTCGAGACCGGCACGGTCTTCATGAATCGCTGCGACTATCTCGATCCGGCGCTGGCCTGGACGGGAGTCAAGGATTCGGGCCGCGGCTGCACCTTGAGCCGCGTTGGCTTCGAGCATCTGACGCGGCCGAAATCCTTCCACCTGCGCACGACCATCTAAGGACGAATTATGTCGCCGACGCCCGAAAGCCTGCGTGGCAACTGGAACTATCCGACCTCGATTCGCTTCGGCGTCGGACGCATCAAGGAACTGCCGGAAGCGTGCAAGTCGCTCGGCATGACCAAGCCGCTGCTCATCACGGATCCCGGTCTCGCCAAGCTGCCGATGATCCAGAACGCGCTGAAGCTCAACCAGGAGGCCGGGTTGCCGACCGGCCTATTCAGCGACATCAAGCCCAACCCTGTCGGCCGCAATGTCGAGGACGGCATCGCCGCCTATCGCAAGGGCCGACATGACGGCGTGATCGCCTTCGGCGGCGGCAGCGGGCTCGATGCCGCCAAGACGGTCGCCTTCATGGTCGGGCAGACGCTGCCGATCTGGCATTTCGACGACAATGGGCCGGGCTGGAAGGACGCGAGCCTCGCCGGCATCGCGCCGATCGTCGCGGTCCCGACCACGGCCGGCACGGGCTCGGAGGTCGGGCGCGCCACGGTGATCCTCAACGAAGCGACCCACACCAAGGTCATCCTGTTTCATCCGAAGATGCAGCCCTCGATCGTGATCGAGGATGCCGAGCTGACGGTCGGCCTGCCGCCGCATGTCACGGCGGCGACCGGCATGGACGCGCTCGCCCATTGCCTGGAGGCCTATTGCGCGCCGGGCCACCATCCGATGGCCGACGGCATCGCGATCGAGGGCATCCGGCTCATCAAGGAATACCTGCCGCAGGCCTTTGCCGACGGCAAGGACCTGGTCGCGCGCAGCCAGATGATGATCGCGGCCAGCATGGGGGCGACCGCATTCCAGAAGGGGCTGGGTGCCGTGCACTCGATCAGCCATCCGGTCGGTGCGCTCTACGATACCCATCACGGCCTGACCAACGCGGTCATGATGCCCTATGTGCTCGCGTTCAATCGTTCGGCGATCGAGGAGCGCATGGCGAGGCTCGCCGCCTATCTCGGCCTGCCCAACCCGTCCTTCCAGTCGGTGATGGATTGGCTCCTCGCCTTCCGCCGCCAGCTCAAGATACCGCACACGCTGAAGGAGCTCGGCGTCGGGCCCGAGCGGGCCGACGAGATCGCGAAGATGGCCGAGGCCGATCCGTCGACCGGCAGCAATCCGGTCAAGGCGGGTGCGGCGGAGATGAAGAAGATGTTCCTCGACGCGGTCGAGGGACGACTGCCGTGAGCGGTATGGCTTCCAGCCGTTTGCAGCGATGAGATTCGTGATCGGCCACCCCCCACCCCGTCCCTCCCCCGCAAGGGGGGAGGGAGATTGCGCGAATATGACCCCTCCCCCCTTGCGGGGAAGGGTTGGGTGGGGGGTCACGCAGCTTCACCTCTTTGCGTCATGACCGAGTTCGTCGTCTCCACTTTTGTAACGCTCCTCATCATCATCGATCCGCTCGCCGTCTCACCGGTTTTCCTCGGCATGACGCGCCATGCGACCTCTGCGCAGAAGCGCGCCATGGCGCTCAAGGGCACCTTGATCGCCGGCGGCATACTCCTCGTCTTCGCTCTCGCCGGTGCGTGGCTGCTCAAGACTCTCGGAATCGGCATGCCGGCCTTCCGCATCGCCGGCGGCGTGCTGCTGTTCCTGATCGCGGTCGATATGGTGCTGGCGCGTCAGTCCGGCATCCGCTCGACGACGCCGCCCGAGAACGAGGAAGCCGACCACAAGGAGGACATATCGGTCTTTCCGCTCGCCATACCATTGATCGCCGGTCCCGGCGCCATGACCACGGTCATGCTGCTGATGAGCCGCACCGAGGGCGACCATCTGCGTCAGGCAATCGTGCTCGGCGTGCTCGTGATCGTGCTGGCAACGACATTCGTCTGTCTGGTCGGCGCCGGCCAGCTCGCGCGCCTGCTCGGCGTCACCGGCACCAACGTGATCAATCGCGTGCTCGGCATCGTGCTCGCGGCGCTCGCCGTTCAGTTCATCCTGGACGGCATCCGGGCATGACAACGACCTGCCCTCGTCTTGCGCGCCAGATCAGCGTTTGTTTTCAAACGGATGTAGGTGCGACTTATTCGCAGTTGCGGGCGATTTCAGACTATGGCACGCTCTTGTCTTGAGAATGGTTCTTATTATCTCTTCTCCTGTTCCAAGAGGCCTGACATGACATCGATGATGGCGCGCGCGACTTGCATGGCGGCGGGCGCTGCGCTCGGCTTGGCAACCCTGGCCGGTACGGCGCTCGCCGCCGGCGAGGTCAACGTCTACTCGGCGCGCCAGGAGGTGCTGATCCGCCCGCTGTTCGACGCTTTCACGAAGTCGACCGGCATCAAGGTCAACGTGGTGAGCGGCGGCGAGGACGCGCTGATCGAACGGCTCAAGAGCGAGGGCATCAACAGCCCGGCCGACGTGATGCTGACGGTCGACGCCGGCCGCCTCATCCGCACCCAGGAGAACGGCTCGCTGCAGCCGGTCAAGTCGCCGACCCTCGAGCAGAACGTGCCGGCCGCCTATCGCGATCCGCAGGGCTACTGGTACGGACTTTCCGTCCGCGCGCGGCCGATCATGTATTCGACTGCGCGCGTCAAGCCGTCGGAGCTCTCGACCTACGCCGATCTTGCCCATCCCAAGTGGAAGGGCCGGATCTGCGTGCGCACGTCGAGCCACATCTATAACCAGTCGCTGCTCGCCTCGATGGTCGCCCACCAGGGTGTCGAGAAGACCGAGGCCTGGGCCAAGGCCTTTGCCGGCAATCTCGCGCGCAAGCCGCAGGGCGGCGACCGCGACCAGATCAAGGCAGTGGCGTCGGGCGAATGCGACATCGCGATTGCCAACACCTATTACCTCGCGGGCATGATCGGTTCCGGCACCGAGGAGGAGAAGAAGCTGGCGAGCCAGGTGGCGGTGTTCTGGCCCGACCAGTCCGGCCATGGCACTCACGTCAACATCTCCGGCGCGGGCGTGACCGCCGGCGCCAAGAACAAGGAGAACGCGATCAAGCTGCTCGAGTACCTGACAAGCGACGAGGCGCAGATGATCTATGCCGCCAAGGTTTACGAGTACCCGATCCGCTCGTCGATTCCGGTCGGCAAGCCGCTATCCGATTGGGCCGAGTTCAAGGCCGACACGCTGAATCTCGCGTCCTTCGCCAAGCACAACCCGGACGCCGTCAAGATCACCGATCGCGTCGGCTGGCGCTGACCGCGTCGGCCGGTTCGCCGATCCCCCCGAGACGCCGCCGGGCCTTCCGCGTCCGGCGGCGTTTCGCTTTTCCGCAGACGGAGTGCTAGCTTCGGTCCCCTGACAATCGGGGGACCGGCACGCGATGTCGCGACAGGAAAAGCCGCAGGGCGGCCTGAAGCAGTCGGAAGGCGACATCAACCTGTCGCCGCGCCGCAAGGCCTGGACCGCGCGCAGCCTGGACGAGCGCACGCGCGCGCTGCTGGCCGAGGACGAGCGCTATTTCCTCAGGCAGTCGCTGTCGACGCCGTGCCTCAGCGTCATCAAGCGCGCCGAGGGCATCTGGATCGAGGACGTCCAGGGCCGGCGCTACATGGATTTCCATGGCAACAATGTCCACCACATCGGCTATGGCCACCCGCGCCTCAAGGCGGCGCTCAAACAGCAGCTCGACGACCTGCCGTTCACGCCGAGGCGATTCACCGACGAGCCGGCGATCGCGCTGGCGCGCAAGCTGGCCGAGATCTCACCCGGCGATCTCGGCAAGGTGCTGTTCGCGACCGGCGGCTCGGACGCGATCGAGATGGCGATCAAGCTGGCGCGCGTCGCGACCGGGCGCTTCAAGACGGTGTCGTTCTGGGATGCCTTCCACGGCGCCGGCTTCGGCGCCTCCAGCGTCGGCGGCGAGGAGCTGTTCCGCAGCCACGGCATCGGCCCGCTGCTGCCGGGCACCGAGCACGTGGCACCCTTCGCCTGCTACCGCTGCCCCTACGGCTATCCCGACCGCGACGGCAAGCCCGATCTCGAGCTCTGCCGCATGACCTGCGCCAGCTATCTGCGCTACGTGCTGGAGAAGGAAGGCGACGTCGCCGCGGTGATCGCCGAGCCGGTGCGCGCCGTGCCCTTCGTGCCGCCGCCCGGCTTCTGGACCGAGGTGCGTCGCGCCTGCGACGAACTGGGCGCGCTGCTGATCTTCGACGAGATCCCCAATGGCCTCGGCAAGACCGGCCGGATGTTCACCTGCGATCACTTCGGCGTGGTGCCGGACATCCTCGTGCTCGGCAAGGCGCTCGGCGGCGGCATCGTGCCGATCGCGGCCACCATCGCGCGGCCCGGCCTCGATCTCGCGGGCGACCGCGCGCTTGGCCACTACACGCATGAGAAGAACCCGTTCATGGCGCGTGCCGCGCTGACCACCATCGAGATCATCGAGGAGGAAGGCCTGGTCGAGAACGCGGCCAGGGTCGGCGCACATGCGCTGGCGCGGCTCGACGAGATGAAGCGGCGGCGGCGCCTGATCGGCGATGTGCGCGGCCTCGGCTTGCTGATCGGCGTCGAGCTCGTGACCGACCGCAAGGCCAAGACGCCGGCCAGCGACATCGCGGACTGGACGGTCTACCGCGCGCTCGACCGCGGCCTCAGCTTCAAGACCACATTGGGCAATGTGCTGACCTTGACGCCGCCGCTGACCACGACCATCGCCGACATGGATCGCGCCCTCGACATCGTCGACGCGTGTCTCGGCGAGGCCGAAGCGGGGGCTATCTAAGCTTCCTCCTGCAGCGACAGCAGGCTGGCATTGCCGCCGGCCGCCGTGGTGTCGATCGACAGCGTGCGCTCGGTCGCGAAGCGGTGGAGGTAGCGCGGGCCGCCGGCCTTGGGACCGGTGCCCGACAGGCCTTCGCCGCCGAAGGGCTGCACGCCGACCACGGCGCCGATGATGTTGCGATTGACATAGGTGTTGCCGACGCCGAGCCGGCCGACGATATGGCGCACAGTCTGGTCGATGCGGCTGTGGATGCCGAGCGTCAGGCCGTAGCCGGTCGCCGCGATCGCGTCGAGCGCCTGGTCGAGGCGGTCGGCGCGGTAGCGGATCACGTGCAGGATCGGGCCGAACACCTCGCCGGTCAGCCGGTCGAGCCGGTCGATCTCGATGGCGAGCGGCGGGAAGAAGCTGCCGTGCGCCGCGGCGTCCGGCAGCGCGCAGCGGAAGATCACGCGGCCTTCACGCGTGATGCGCTGCGCGTGCCTTTCCAGCATGGCGCGCGCGTCCTCGTCGATCACCGGACCGACATCGGTCGAGAGCAGGCCGGGATCGCCGATCGTGAGCTCCGCCATCGCGCCCGCCAGCATGGTCAGCATGCGCTCGGCGACATCCTCCTGGACGAACAGCACGCGCAACGCCGAGCAGCGCTGGCCGGCGCTCTGGAAGGACGAGGTCAGCGTGTCGGCAATGACCTGCTCGGGCAGCGCGGAGGAATCGACGATCAGCGCGTTCTGCCCGCCGGTCTCCGCGATCAGCGGCACGATCGGCGCGCCGCGCGCAGCGAGCGCCCGCGCGATCGATTGCGCCGTGTCGGTCGAGCCGGTGAAGGCGACGCCGCCGACTCGCCGGTCGCCGACCAGGCGCGCGCCGACCGTAGCGCCGTCGCCCGGCAACAGATGCAGCACGTCGCCTGGCACGCCCGCCTGGTGCAGCAGCTCGACCGCGCGCGCGGCGATCAGCGGCGTCTGCTCGGCCGGCTTGGCGATGACCGCGTTGCCGGCTGCGAGTGCGGCCGTGACCTGGCCGGTGAAGATCGCGAGCGGAAAATTCCACGGGCTGATGCAGGCGAACACGCCGCGGCCATGGAGGCTGAGCTGATTGCGCTCGCCGGTCGGCCCGTTGAGCGTGAGGGGCGCCGCGAAATCGGCGCGCGCGAGATGGGCGTAGTAGCGGCAGAAGTCGACGGCTTCGCGAACCTCGGCGACCGCGTCGCCCACGGTCTTGCCGCCTTCGCGCACGGCGAGCGCCATCAGTTCCGCGCGATGCGCCTCGTAGAGATCGGCTGCGCGCTCGAGCGAAGCGGCGCGCTCGTTCGCCGGCGTTTCCTCCCATGACCGCGCCGCGCGCTCGGCGCGCGAGAGCGCCTGGTCGACCTGCTCGCCCGAGGCCCAGACCGCCTCGCCGACGAAGCGCCGGCGATCGCCCGGATCTTTGACCGGCACCGGATTGCCAGTCCGCGCGACGCCGCCGATGATCGGCGCGGCCTGCCAGCGCCGCGCGGCCGCCGCGCTCATCTCGGCGGCGACCGGCGCGAGGCACGTCGGATCGCTGAGGTCCAATCCGCGCGAGTTGCGCCGCTCGCTGCCATAGAGATCGGCCGGCAGCGCAATGCGCGGGTGCGGCTTGACCGGCAGACGGCGAACCCGCGCGACCGGATCGGCGATGATGTCGGCGATCGGCGCCTTCTCGTCAACGATGCGGTTGACGAAGCTCGTGTTGGCGCCGTTCTCGAGCAGCCGTCGCACCAGATAGGCCAGCAGATCCTCATGGCTGCCGACCGGCGCATAGACCCGGCATGCGCGGCCGAGCTTGTCAGGGCCGAGCTTGTCGGCACCCACGATCTGGTCGTAGAGGGCCTCGCCCATCCCGTGCAGGCGCTGGAACTCCCAGGCCCGGTTGTTGCCGGCGAACTCCAGAATGGCCGACACGGTATGCGCGTTGTGCGTGGCGAACTGGGCATAGAAGGCATCGGGTGCCGCCAGCAGCCGGCGCGCGGCGGCGAGGTAAGAGACGTCGGTCGACGCCTTGCGCGTGAACACGGGATAGCCGTCGAGCCCGCGTTCCTGGCTGCGCTTGATCTCGGTGTCCCAATAGGCGCCCTTGACGAGGCGCGCCATGATCGGACGGCGGTGACGGCGCGCCAGCTCCGCGAGCCAGTCGATGACATGCGTCGCGCGCTTCTGATAGGCCTGGATCGCCAGGCCGAAGCCCTGCCACCCGTCAAGCGCCGCATCGCCGTGGACGGCAGCGATCACGTCGAGCGACAGGTCGAGCCGGTCGGCCTCCTCGGCATCGACCGTGAAGCCGATGTCGAAGCGTTTGGCGGCAAGCCCCAGGGATTTGAGGCGCGGCACGAGCTCGGCCATGACGCGAGCGCGCTGCGCGACCTCGTAGCGCGGATGGATGGCCGACAGCTTGACCGAAATGCCCGGCCCCTTGATCGGCCCGCGCCCGGCGGCGGCCGTGCCGATCGCCGCGATCGCGCGCTCGTAGGCGCGCATGTAGCGGTCGGCATCGGCCATGGTGCGCGCGGCCTCGCCCAGCATGTCGTAGGAATAGCGGTAGCCCCGCTTCTCCATGGCTTGGGCGCGCTCCAGCGCCTCGGCAATGGTGCGGCCCATGACGAACTGCCGGCCGAGGATGCGCATCGCCTGGGTGACCGCCTGGCGGATGACCGGCTCGCCCGAGCGGACGACCAGGCGCTTCAGCACGTTGGAGAGATTTTCGCTCTCGGCATCGCCGAACTTGACCAGCCGGCCGGTCAGCATGAGCGCCCAGGTCGACGCGTTGACGAACAGCGAGTCGCTCTGGCCGAGGTGCTTGTCCCACTGCGCCGAGCCGAGCTTGTCGCGGATCAGGCGATCGGCGGTGTCGGCATCGGGAATGCGCAGCAGCGCCTCGGCGAGGCACATGAGGACCACGCCTTCCTGGCTCGACAGCTCGTACTCGTGCAGGAAGGCGTCGATGCCGCCGGCGCCGACGCGCCGCGCGCGCACCTCGCCGACGAGGCGGCGCGCCGTCTCGGCGATGCGGTCGAGCTGCTCGGCTGGAAGATCGAGCTCGGCCAGAAGCTCCTCGACGCGCTCGGTCTCGTCCATGCGATAGGCGCGCGCAATTGCCGCGCGCCGGCGATCGGCGGGATCGGGCACCACGATGTCGGAGAGGATCATGAACGACCGGGCTGGCATGGACACGGCCGCCGCGCGGCCGCTGACAATACCGACTCTAGTAGCTCCGCCACGCGACGCCAACGGCCGCCGCTCTGCACACAGCGGGCATGGCCACCCGAGTGATGGATCCCAATGGTCATATTCGAGCCTCTCATCGCCCCCGTCCGGGAACTCGTCCCGCGTGCGGCACTGTCCGCGCAGGATCGGGCGAAGGTTGCCGGGCTTGAATCGCCGATGCTATCGTCATGTCGGATACAGCGGGGCCGCCGCCAGTCATGCCCAAATCGGTGGAAATCGCGGAGTTTGCCGGCAAGATCGCGCTCGTGGCCAAGCGGCTGAATTGGAGCCGCTCGCGCCTCGCCCAGGCAGTCGGCATCGACAAGTCGCTGGTTGCACGCTGGATGAAGGGCGCGAGCCTGCCCACCGCCAACAGCTTGATGCAGCTAACCCAAGCGGTTGGAAGGGAAATCGCCGGCTTCTCGGCCGCCGATTGGGACCGCGCGCCCGTCGAATTCGCGCGGGCCGTCGGCCTGGACCCGGCGGCGGCGGCGCCATCCACAGCGGGCGCTGAGCCCGCCGGCATCGCCGAAGACGCCATGTCGATCGGGCTCGCCGAATTCGCTAACGGATTCGCCCATTACGCCGCGATGCTTTCCGGCTTCTACTGGCGTTATGGAGTCTCGCCGCGCAACGATGGCGCCATTTTGCAGCGCGCTCTGCGTATCTGGCCGGATCAGACCGCTCTGCGCTACGAAACCGTGTCGGTGGATTTTCCGATGCGGGGCTATTGCTGGGCACATCGGAGCGTTATCAACTTCATCGGCCAGCAACCTCCCCATGGCATCGTTGCCTTCGGCAAGGTGAATGCCTCGGGTTCCGCCCAGCCGCGCCTGCTCACCGGCGTCTTCTGCGGAGAGATCGTGTCGAACGAGCGGGCGGTCTTCGCCACAAAGGCGGCGTTGCAATTCGTGGAGCGCCTGTCCGGCGATCCCCGGGTCGACGAACGGCGCTGGCGGGAGCTGATTGAGGGCAATCGCCGCATTGGGCCGGAGCAGGATCTGCGGGCGATGCTGGGCCCGGAGCTCGCCGACTTCTTTGCGCTGGGCGAAGAGCGTGATGGCGCCAAGCCAGGCCGCGAGCGCCTCTACGTCGCCCGTCCGGCCTCGCCGTGACAGATTGACATTGAGGTCCAACCTCGATTTGCCCTATTTGCCACGCGTGGCCAATGCGTGGGCCACGAATTGAACATGCTAGCGCCCCTGATCGACAACGCGCGAACGCGGCATAACGGTCCTCACTGAACGGGGCGAATGCCCAACCGGCTCCGCCCGGCCGAACCAACAACCAGCTTCAGGAGACCGTCCATGTTCACCAAGATTGTCGCCACCGCCTTCGCCGCCCTCGCCCTGATCGCCGCCGCCGGCACTGCCCAGGCGACGAAGTACGACAACGGCAGGCAAGTCCAAGGCACTCAGCTGAACGGCAAAAAGGCCAACGGCGTCCAGCTCAACGGTTTGTGGCCGAACGGCAAAAAGGCCAACGGCGTCTCCCGGGCAGCGAACGGCTTCACCTTCTCGGTCATCGAGTTGGCCGACGGCACCACGCTCGACCTTCTCAAGTAACAGCGTTCCCGCCGTAGTGAGCCGCCGAGCCCAAGTCTCGGCGGCTTCGCTTCGGGCGTCAGCCTCTTCGCCGTGCCGCCCGACATCGTTCGTGAGCATCGCTCTCGCAGCCCTGAGATGCGCGCCATGATCCATCGCCTGCGGTCGCCGATCGTCTTGCTGTCGTGGCTGGCATCGATCGCCGCCGCCGTGCCATCCGCCGCCCAATCGCCCGGTATGCGTGCGCTCGAAGTGGTTGGCACGGAAATCCGGGTGGTCCTGGGCGACGGCAGCGTGCTGCAGCGGGAAAGGCTGATCGGCGCAACGCTCGCCTTCACCGATGCGCAGGGCGAATCCGTGCGCGTTCGCATCGAAGACATCGAAGCCGACCGCAAGGATCCGGACGGCGATGTGCTGCTCTACCGGCTGCTGACGCCCGACGCGGCCGCCGGGACCTGGCGCCCTCTGTGCGACCCCGGCCCGGACGGTCGGACGTTCGGCTTTCCGCTCGCCGGCGCGTGGGACGAGGCGGGCAATCCGATCGCCGGACGGCCCGGCGCGTTCACGATTGCCTGCACGTCGGGCGCGATCGGCAAGTGCGTGCGCTTCGGCTACAAGCCGTGGAAGACAGTCGGCGGCGTTCGCCTCGACCGCCACCACGCCGCTTGCATGCGCATGGTGCGCGCCGACTATGGCGGCGACGGCACGGCCTTCACGCGCGATGGCCACCGCATCGACGTCTTTGATGAAGATGGCGTGCAGCAACCGGACAACGATCCGGCCGACGCCTTCGAAGCCGGCTGGGCGCCCGAGGGCGCGGTCTGCATTCATCACCCGCGCGTGCGCGCCAATGTCAGCCTGGCAGAACTGGAGGCGCGCTTTCCACGGCTCAAGGGCCGCACCGGCGACGCCTGCACCGAGGAGTTCGCCAAGGCGAACGGCGCCATCGTCTTCAACCGTTCGGCACCGTGAGCGCAAATCCGGATAATCGCCGTCGCGCGCGACACACCCGGAGCGAGCCGGGCCGCACTACTCTGTCGCAGCCGAACGCCTCTCTAGCGCGACCGACCGCCGACAAACTCGGCGATCTGCTTGCGCCGCTCGGCCGGCATGCCCGCGACGGCTTCAATGAGGCCGTTATGGAAGATCGCGCGCGCGTCCTGCTGGCGCTGGCGCAGCTCCGCGAACGCAGCCTCGGCCGCGGCGCGGTCGAAAGGCTCGGCGGCGAAGCGCTCGGCGACCGCGCGGCGCTGCTCGCGGATCGCCTGTTGGCGCTGTCGCAGCTCGCCCTGGCGCTGGCCCATGGCGGCCTGCATGCCCTGGCGCGCGTCCTCGGGCATCTGCTGGATCATGCGGGCCACGGCCGGCATCTGGCGCATCTCGCGCTCGTGACGATGGTGGAGATATCGACCGGCCATCGTGCCAATCAGCAGCAGATTGAGGGCGACCGATGCCAGCAGGGTCAGCTTGAGCCAACGCGGACCCGGAATGGTCATGAGTCGATCTCCAGCTCACCGGTGCCGAACAACGCCTGGGCGGCCGCGCTTTCCACGGCATTGCCCGTAGCCAGCAACGGCTCGAACCAGCCGAGCATGATGCCCATGATGCCCGCCGCCACGAGCATGGCTGCGTTGCGCCAGCGCGAGGGCGCCGCAGCGATCGTCGCCGCATCAGGCAGCGCCGCCGGGATCGCGACCGCGTGCGTCGGGACCGTCACGCCCGGTCGCGGCGCGAACTGTTGCTGGCCGTGATCCCGCGCGGCCCCGGCGAGAAGGCGCGCTGTCATCGATTCATCGGCTTCGTCGACGAGCACGCGGTCGAGCAGGCGGTCGAGCGCCGCCGCCTCCGATGCCGCGATGTGGCGCGCCACGACGGCGCGCACCGGCTGCTCGAGATGAACGAACCAGTCGCGCGCCTCACCCGGCCAACGTGCCACGTCGGCGCCATAGGCCTGGAGCAGGCCATCGGCCCGGCTCAGCGCTTCGGTCTCGTCACGATGCATTGTCGCTCTCCTTCGCCGGCCTCAGCACCGGCCCCAATCGCTCGGCCAGCGTGCGCCGAGCTCGTACCAGCAACGATTCCAGCGCACCGATGCTGACGCCGAGAATTTCGGCCGCCTCGGCGTTGCTCATGCCTTCGTAGTAGCACAGCGCCAGCGCGGCGCGCTGTCGATCCGGCAGCTTGGCGGTCTCCTTGGCGACCAGCGCCGTGACCTCGTCGCGATAGATCGCGGCGAAAGCGTCGGGCGACGGATCGACCGGGTCGCCGGCGGCCTCGAGCGGCGCCGCTTGCGGGCGGCGCTTGCGATCGAGACACAGATTGACCGCGACCCGGTAGAGCCAGGTCGAGATGCGCGCCGCGCCGGGCCGCCATTCGGCGGCGTGGCGCCAAACGCGCAGCAGCGCCTCCTGTGCGACGTCCTCGGCTTCGGTGCGGTCGGCCAGAATGCGCTGGGCGACGGCGATCAGGCGGTTGACATGGCGCTTCACCACCACGCCGTAGGCGGTGTGATCGCCTTCGGCAATGCGCGCCATCAATTCGTCGTCGTCCATGCCTCGGACCTGTGCCGGCGCGGCTTGCGCGCGGCCCTCCCCGACCCCCGCCACGGCCGGGGGCACCAGCCCAATGCGGATTTCGCGCGGTGCCAAAATCGCTGGGCTCGGCTCGCCAATCAATACCATTGCGTCACCCCATTGGGATGCTGGCATTGATACGGTTCGAACGACCTGAATCCTGCGCGGGGATGACGGCGATTCGACAGACGGCCCGATGGTCGACCGTCTTGTCGCTTCAGGGGATTAGCCCTGCCGAGCCATCAGGTCACTGCCTTCCAGCTGAGCGGCTTGGGCCAGGTGCGCACGACGTTGAGCGGCATCATGACCCAGACCGACAGGCAGCGGGTACAGGCCGGCTTCGTCAAATCGACCAGGCGCTCGACCGGCAGTTCGACGGCACCTTCCATCGGCGGCTTGAGCTGGATCACCAGATTGGTCTTGAAGCCATAGTCCTTCTTGAGGCGCGTCTTGACGGCGTGCTCGATGGCGCCGATCGCGAATTCCTCGAGCTTCTCCGGTTCGCCGTCATCGTCGTCGCTATCGCTGTCGTCGTCGCGCGGCGTGCGTTTGGTCGGATCGATCGGGCGTTTGCGTTCGCGGCGGTCGGCATCCATCAGCTCGAAGCCCACCTCCTCGCCGTCCATGTGCAACAGGAAGTGGGGAAACTGCTTGAAGTTGAGCCGGGCATAGGTGGGCGCCAGCTTGCTCAGCTCGGCAGGCGCCTCCTCCTCGATGCCGGCCAGCGCCGAGGCGAAGCGTCCGATGGTCTCGGCGCGCACGAGATACTGGTAGGTCGGCTTTTCGAGCAAGATGCCGCCGCTGTGCTTGACCAGCTTGGCAAGACACGTCCGCGCCTTGCTGAGAAACACGTCAGGCGCGCGCCAGTCGCGAAACCAGTCCTCCGTTTCGATTTCCGGCAAGCCGGCCATCGTTGCCCCTTCGCATCCCCGCTGAACACTGCCCCAGCACGATCTCAGGCCGAGCCGGCAACCGCGTCAATGAAAATCGCGAGACCGGATTCTCAAGTCGGGCACGGGGCTGCCGTGCCCTTCCGGCAGGTCGAACTCGCGGGTTTTTGCCTTCGTCGAAAGCCCGTGAGTTCGAGCGACAGGCGCGCCTTCGCGCGCGGGAGCGGGAGTTAACCGTAATTGGCGGCCTGCGGGCAAGCCGGGTGATGCGCGGCCGAGCGGCGTGGGCTCGGGCGGTTCCCGACTATCGTGTCCGCCGCGCTTGACGTGATCGGCCCGGGCCAGGGAAGAGATCGACGTTGCCTCGGCTGCCATCGGTTCTGGTGCCGGCAGGCTGGTCAGCGCGCGCAGGCGATCGCTCCAATCGAAGAGGCGCTCGACCATGACGTGAACGACGATGCCCTGGCGCTCGACCTTGCCGACGGCGCCGAGCAGGCGCGCGCCCAGGAGCGTGCGCCGGTAGGCCTCGAACACATGCGCGCGCACGATCAAATTGGCGATGCCGGTCTCGTCCTCGAGGGTGACGAAGATGATGCCGCTTGCCGTGCCCGGGCGCTGGCGCACCAGGACGAGGCCGGCCACCGTGACGCGCCGTCCGACCGCCGCCGTTGCCAGCCCGCTGGACGGCAGCACGTTGCGCTCAGCGAACTCCGCGCGCAGGAAGGACATGGGATGCTGCCGCAAGGTCAGGTGCAGGCTGCGGTAGTCGTCGACGACATGCTCGCCCGGCGTCATGGCAGGCAACGCGACCGCCGGCTCGATCATCTCGGGCTTGACCGCTTCGGGCAGCTCGGCGGCACTGGCGGCAAAGAGCGGCAGCGGCGCCGCACCCAGTCCCTTGATCGCCCAGAGCGCCTCGCGCCGGCCGAGGCCCATGGAACGCCAGGCATCCGCGCGCGCCAGGGTCTCGAGCGCAGCCGGCGCCAGCCCGGCCCGGCGCCAGACCTGGTGCGGGTCGGCATAGCCGGCGCCGCGCGCGGTCATCAGCCTGATGGCATCGGCCTCGGCGAAGCCGGAGATCTGGCGCAGGCCCAACCGAAGGGCAAAGCCACGACCTATCGAGGCGGCGTCACTCCCTCCCTCGCCGCAGGCGGTCGAGGGTTGGGGTGGGGGCCCTTGCGGTCGAGCGCTTCCTTCCCTTCGGGCCCCCTCCTCGGTCCTCCCCCGCCTGCGGCGAGGGAGGAAGTCAACATCCGAGGCAATCGGAACCTGTCCCAATGCAGACCCGCTCGTTGACTCCAGTGTGCAATCCCATTCGCTCAGATTGACGTCGGCGTCGCGCACCTCGACGCCGTGATCGCGCGCATCGCGCACGATCTGGGCCGGCGCATAGAAGCCCATGGGCTGGCTGTTGAGCAGCGCCGCGGCGAAAGCGGCGGGATGGTGGCATTTGATCCAGGACGAGACATAGACGAGCAGCGCAAAGCTCGACGCGTGGGATTCGGGAAAGCCATAGGTGCTGAAGCCCTCGATCTGGCGGAAGCAGCGCTCGGCGAGGTCGCGCGCGTAGCCCTTGGCGACCATGCCAGCGATGAACTTGTCGCGGAACAGATGGATGTCGCCGTTGCGCTTGAAGGTCGCCATGGCGCGCCGCAGGCGATCGGCATCATCGGGCGTGAAGCCGGCCGCGACGATGGCGATGCTCATCGCCTGCTCCTGGAAGAGCGGCACGCCCAGCGTCTTCTGCAGCACCTTCTCCAGCTCGGGCGACGGGTACTCGACCTTCTCCGAGCCGTCACGCCGGCGCAGATAGGGGTGCACCATGTCGCCCTGGATCGGCCCGGGCCGCACGATCGCGACCTCGATGACCAGATCGTAGAAGCAACGCGGCCTGAGGCGCGGCAGCATGCTCATCTGCGCCCGGCTCTCGACCTGGAACACGCCCAATGAGTCGGCGCGGCACAGCATGTCGTAGACGGCAGGATCCTCGGCCGGCACGGTGGCGAGCTCGAGATGCGGACCGCCATGAAGCTCGATGAGCGCAAAGGCTTTGCGAATGCAGGTCAGCATGCCGAGCGCCAGGACGTCGACCTTGAGGATGCCCAGCTCGTCGAGATCGTCCTTGTTCCACTCGATGACGGTGCGGTCCTCCATCGCCGCATTCTCGATCGGCACCACCTCGCAGAGCGGACCGCGCGTCATGACGAAGCCGCCGACATGCTGCGACAGGTGGCGCGGAAAACCCATGATCTCGCCGGCCAGCCTTAATGTGAGCGACAGGCGCGGATCGCGCGCGTCGAGGCCGATCTCGGCCAGCCGCTCGGCCAGCTTGTCCTCGGCGTCGTCCTCGCTGCCCCAGCCCCAGATCTCGCCGGAGATCGCGCCGACCGCATCCTCGGACAGTCCCATTGCCTTGCCGACGTCGCGCAGCGCGCTGCGCGCGCGGTAGGAGATCACGACGGCGGTCAGCCCGGCGCGGTCGCGACCGTATTTGCGATAGATGTACTGGATGACCTCCTCGCGCCGCTCGTGTTCGAAGTCGACGTCGATGTCGGGCGGCTCGTTGCGCGCCGCGCTGACGAAGCGCTCGAACAGCAGATCGTGGGTGTCGGGATCGACCGAAGTGACGAAGAGGCAGTAGCACACCGCCGAATTGGCGGCCGAGCCGCGGCCCTGGCACAGGATTCCCTGCGCGCGCGCGAAGCGCACGATGTCCCAGACGGTGAGGAAGTAGGGCGCGTAGTTGAGCTCGGCAATCAGCGCCAGCTCGTGCTTGAGCGCCGCCTGCACCTTCGCCGGCACGCCCATGGGATAGCGCTCGGGCGGATAGCGCAGCGCGGCCCCCTCCCAGGCGCGGAATGCGAGCTCCTCCTGGGGCGTGCGGCCGTCCTCGGTCGCTTCGTCGGGATATTCGTAGCGCAGCTCGTCGAGCGAGAAGCGGCAGCGTTCGACGATGTCCCGCGTGCGCGCCACCGCATCGGCATGCCGGCGGAACAGCCTGGCCATCTCGTCCGGCGATTTCAGATGGCGCTCGGCATTGGCGGCGAGGCGGAAGCCGGCCTGGTCGATCGTGCAGCCCCAGCGGATGCAGGTGACGACATCCTGCAGCGGACGCCGCTCGGGCAGGTGATAGTGCACGTCGTTGACGGCGACCAGCGGCGCCCCGATCGCCGTCGCCCAGGCCGCCAGCCGCGCCAGCCGGCGGTCATCATCGCCATCGTGGCGATGGCAGGCCGCGACATAGACCTGGCCAGCAAAGCGCTCAACGAAGGAACGATACTGCGCGGCGATTGCGGCATCCGGCCTATCCGGCGGCAGCAGCACGAAGACCTGGCCCACGCCATGCTCGATGACGTCCGACCAGCCGAGCCGGCATTCGCCCTTGGCCGCGCGCCGCTTGCCGCGCGTCAGCAGGCGCGCAAGCCGGCCATAGGCGGCGCGATCGGTCGGATAGCAGAGCATGCTCGCCACGAGCGCTTCCACCGAGGGCGCCCCCGCCGTCGCTGTATCCTCGCTCAGATCGAGCCGGCAGCCGACGACGAGACGAAGTCCGGTTTCCTTGGCGGCACCATGGGCGCGCACGACGCCCGCCAGCGTGTTGCGATCGGTGATGGCGATCGCCGTGTGACCGAGGGAAGCCGCCTGGCGCACCAGCTCCTCGGGATGGGAGGCGCCGCGCAGGAAGCTGAAATTGGTCGTGACCTGGAGCTCGGCGTAATCGGCCATCACACGGAGAAAACTGGTCGTTCAGCCGAACAGGCCGTGCAGAAACCAGCACGGCTCGTCTGCGGCGCCGTAGAGACCGGCGCGGAACAGCCAGAAGCGGCGGCCGGCTTCGTCCTCGACGCGGTAATAGTCGCGCGCCGCCCCCATCGGTCCGGGCGTCAGCGCCGCCATGTCGGCATCGGTCTTGGCGGCGGCACCACGCCACCATTCCGGCGCGATGCGCTCGGGCCCTTCGGCGCGTGCGATGCGGTAGCCGCGGCCGCGCCAGCGGAACTGTGCCGGCGGATGGTCAGGCACGCCGGCGATCACCTCGACCGGCTCGGGCCGCGCGAACAGGCGCAGCGGCCGCGGCGCGGGTCGGTCGCGCCGCCGCCCGAAGGAGGCGCGCGAGCGCGCGTTCGGCCGCGTCCCGCCAGTTGGCCTTGCAGCGATCGCGGGCATCCGGCACTGCCCGCGTTCGGGAACGTGGCTCTCGACCGCATCAAAGCCGAACACGGCATCGGTGCCGAGCCGGTTGGCCAGACGGTCGATCAGCGGTGCCGCTGCATCGGCCGCCTGATCGGCGCCGCTGCCGCGATCCGCTGCATCGATCGCCAGCTGCGCCGCGCCCAGCTTCTCGACGACGGGTGCCGCGAGCACGAGGGCGTCGATGCCGAAGCCGGGATCGATCAGTTCGAGCTTCTCGGCGAACAGGCGGAAGAGCGCGTCGGCATCGCGCGCCGGGCGGCTGGTGCCGATGGCCAGCCGGCGCGCCGCGCCGTCGACGCGATAGATCTCCAGCTCGATCCGCCGCGCACCCGCCTGAGCACGCTCGAGCGCGCGCATGAGCCGGCCGATCAGCCGGCGCACTGCGGCGGCGATCGCCTCGGCGGTCATGATCGGCTCGGCGAGCACGGTACGTTCGATGAAGGCCGGGACCGGGCGCAGCGCGGCGATCGTCTCGCTGGCGCGACCGAGCGCCTGGTCGAGCCGTCCGACCACGCCTGCCGCCAGCGCGCGTCCTGCGTGCCCGCCGCCGAAGCGTGCGGCGAGCGGCGCGCGCGGCAGCGTGTAGAGATCGCCGATCGAGCGCAGGCCGAGACGCTGCAGCGTCTCGACCGCTTCGGGCAGCAGCCGGAGGCCGGCAACCGGCAATGGTGCGAGCGCCGCGCGCGCATCTCCATGCTCGACGATCGTGCTGCGTCCGTAGCGTGCGGCGGCCCATGCGGCGCCGGCCGTGTCGGCCAGGCCGAGCCGCAGATCGAGGCCGAAGCGCGCCAGCCGGTTGGCGAGATCGGCAACCAGCGCGGCTTCGCCGCCGAACAGATGGGCGCACCCGGTGATGTCGAGCCAGATTCCATCGGCACCATCGACCCCCACGACGGGCGTATAACGCCGGCACCACTCAGCGAGCTCGGCAAGCGATGCGGCATCGGCCGTGGGATCGGCTGCGATGGCGGAGAGCCCGGGCTCGCGCGCCCGCGCATCGGCGAGCGAGAGCCCAGGCGCGATGCCCGCCGCCTCGGCGGCCATGTTGGCCGCGGTCACCAGCGCGCGGTTGCCGACCGTCGCGACCGCGACCAGCGGCCGCTCGGCGGTTCCGCTAGCCGGCGCGCCGGATGGATTCGACAGCGCCAGCGGCGGCGCGCTGGCCAGGCGGCCGCGCGTCGCGCGGTCCGTCGGCCAGTGCGGCAACCAGAGCGAAATCACCCGTCTCATCATGCCACTCCACGTTCCAGGCGCCGGCGCTGCCGCCGCGGCAGCGGCGCAGCTCGAGCCGCCATCGCGCGGCACCGATGCCGATTCCTTCCCCGGTCGGAGCCGAAGGCAGTGCCGCGACCTGCCAGCGCGTGGCGAGTGCACTGGCCGCCAGCCGCCCCCCCTCTATCCCGGCAGCGCTGCCGCTCATGTCGAGCACGAGCCCCAGCCCACCTCCGGCTTCGGCGGCGAGCTGCAATCGCCGGCTCGCCGTCAGATCGACGGCGCCCGAAGCTGCGCCGACCACGGCGGCGAGCGCGCAGCAGCGCAGCGCCTCCTCCATCGTCCACAGGAGGTCGGCCATGGTGGCGGTCCGCACCAGGATCAAATGCGCCGGATCAAGCCCGGCATCGGCGAGACCGGGCCCGTAGAGATCGGGTCCGCTCCGGGAATTGCCGCCGCACCAGAGCACGGGGCCCGAGACCTGTTTCATGCGCCGGGCCAGCAGGGCGAGCACGAAACCCGCCGCCGCGCCGGCCTCATCGGCGCTTCCGGCCGCCACCTCGTGGACCAGGCCAAGCCCGATACCGCGCGCCGGCAGATGATGGTCGATTTGCGAAACGCCGAAGCTGAGCGCCCCATCCGGCAGGGCAGGGCGGCCGCGCTCGAGCGCACGGATGCGCAGACGCAAGGCGTCGAGCCCAACCGGGGCTGCGGCGACCGGCTCGGTCACTGCCTTGATCATGGCGGTCCAACGCTGTTGAATCCGTTGAGTTCCTATTTTGTTCTAGAACCAGCCTCCGCCCCTGTCAAGCCGGCCTGTCTTGCCTCATGCGGGTGGCAAAAACTCATTTCTACCAGGGCTTTGACCCAGATCAACGCGCCGCCATCGCCGGGGCGGCATACTTTATTTATGAGCGAGACACTGCTCGAAAAATACGGCGGCCAGGTGCCGCGCTACACCAGCTACCCCACGGCCAACCATTTCCATGCCGGCATTGGCGCGGCCGCGCATCGGAGCTGGCTGGCGGCGCTCGATCCGGCAAGCGACCTGTCGCTCTATCTGCACGTGCCGTACTGCAAACGCCTGTGCTGGTATTGCGGCTGCAGCACGCGCGCGACCAAAGACTACGCGCCGGTCCAGAGCTATGCCCGGGCGCTCGGCGTCGAGATCGAGCGCGTGGCGGCGCTTCTGCCAAGGCGCATGAACGTGCGCCATATCCACTGGGGCGGCGGCACGCCGACCATGCTCTCGTCGGGCGATTTCAGCAGCCTGATGGCGCTGATCGCCGATCGATTCGCCATCGCCGAGGATGCCGAGATCGCGATCGAGGCTGATCCGATGGCGCTGGCGCCGACCCTCGTCCAAACGCTCGCCCGATCGGGCGTCAACCGCGCGAGCATCGGCGTCCAGGACTTCGATGCCGACGTTCAGGCCGCGATCGGGCGCGTGCAGTCGGTCGAAGCGACCGCCGACGCCATCGAACATCTGCGCGCCGCGGGCATCACGGCCATCAACATCGATCTCGTCTATGGCCTGCCGCGCCAGACGCTCAACGGCCTGTTCGACACGCTCGAAACCGTGATGGACCTGGCGCCCGAGCGCATCGCGCTGTTCGGCTACGCACATGTGCCATGGCTGCGGCGCAACCAGCGCCTGATCGACGAGGCGACGCTGCCGGGTGCCGTGGAGCGCCTGGCCATGGCCATGGGAGCCGCCGAGCTCATCTGCGGCTATGGTTATGAGCCGATCGGCATCGATCACTTCGCCCGACCGGGCGATCCGCTGGCCCAGGCCGCACGCGCGGGAAACCTGCACCGGAACTTCCAGGGCTACACGACCGATGCCGCATCTGCGCTGCTCGGGCTTGGCGCGTCGGCGATCACCACTGTGCCGTTCGGCTACACCCAGAATACCGCCGACGTCGCCGCTTACCTGCGGGCCATGGCCCAATCCGACGGGCTCGCGACCGTGCGCGGTCACCGCCTCGACGAGGACGATCGGCTGCGCCGGGCGGCAATCGAACGGCTGATGTGCGACTTCACGGTCGATCTCGCCAGGCTGACGATGGAGTACGGCCGTACGCCCGCCATGTTCGTCGACGCGCTGGCCCGGCTCGACGCGATGGCTGGCGACGGGTTGATCGGGCGTACCGGCTGGCGCATCGCCGTGCTGCCGAAAGGCCGGCCCTTCACCCGCACGGTGGCAGCCGTGTTCGACCGTTACCTGCGCACGGATCTGCAACAGCACGCCCGCGCCGTCTAGGCCGGCGCCAACGAAAGCGGAGACACGGCCGCGCCAGTGATTCAGTTCTGACAGACCGAAGCCCGGTTCGCCCGAGGCTCACCATGAGGCATTTTGGGCATCCAAATGTCTGACTCGAACCACTAACTCCTGGCGCTCTCCGCCGGACCGTGCACCTCGCGGCCGGCGACGAAGGTCCGCTCGACCGGGATGTCCTTGATACGGTCCTCGGCGCAGCTCAAGGGATCGTCGCCCAAGACGACGAAATCGGCGGCGCGGCCGATGTCGAGCGGCCCGCGCCTGCCCTCCTCCCAGGTGAGGTAGTGGCCGGTGACGGTCGAGATGCGCAGCGCCTCCTCACGGCCGAGGCGGCTCGGGCCGAGCGCCGACTGGGAATCGCCGTCGAAGCGCGACAGCGCCTGCCAGAGCGCGAACAGCATGGAATGCGGCACGTTGTCGGTCGACAGCGCGACCGGAATTTCGGCATCGATCAGCTCGCGGATCGGCACGCCGCGGTCGCGCAGCCGGTCGAGGCCGAAGCGGTCATCGGCCATGAACATGAAGCCGGGCGTGACCGTCGCGACGAGGCCCAGCCTCTTGATGCGCCGGAGCTGGTCCGGCGTCGCATCGATGACATGAATGATGACCCAGCGCCGGTCGCGGATCGAATGGACCTTGTCGATGTCCTCGTAGGCGCGCAGCACGCGCTCCAGGTCATAGCAGACCAGGCAGTTGAGCCGGAGGCCGAGCCTCGCCGCCAGCACGCCGAGCTCGACGAAGCGGTCATGCGGCAGCGACTGGTAGAAGTGCCCGGCCCACTGCTCGTAGGGATAGTGCTCGCCGATGATGCGCGCGACCTCGGCATCGCCGACGTCGACGCACACGCCTTCGAGGCGCAGCATGCCGTCGCCGCTGCCGCGGCCGCCGAGACGATCGGCCCAGTGATGCAGCAGCTCGCCGATCTTGCGGTTGTCGAATGAGGCGCTCGGCAGGCTGAGCGGCACCTGCATGCGCACCGTGAGGTCGCCCGCGGCGTCGACCTGGCGGTAAGCGTCGATGATCGCCGGCGACACGCCGTGCCCCTCATAGGCGGCCGTGGTGCCGACCGCGCTGTAGGCGGCCGAGCCGAGGCGGACGCCGGCGACGCGGTCCTCATGGGTGAAGCGCGGCACGACGCGCAGCAGCGTGTACTCCAGGACCGGGGCGTAGTTGCGCTCGAGGAAGACACCCGTCGGTTCGCCCTTCGAATCCCGGACGATCTCCGTATTGTAGGGTGCCGCCGAATCGCGCGTGACGCCGGCGAGCTTGAGCGCCCGGGAGTTCGCCACCGACGGAAACGGCCGGTGGCTCCACCAGCCCCACACCGCGCGGATGTAGACGGGATGGTCGGGCGACACCGCGTCGAGATCCTGGCGCGTCGGGTAGCGCCCCTCCGTGAGCTGATCCGGCCGGTAGACATAGCCGGTCGGCGGCGTGCCCATGGGCATGAGCACGATCCATTGCCCCTTGGGCGTGCGCGCGACCGCCTGGCGGACGATTTCGACGATCTCGGCGATCGAGAGACGGCCGTCGATCGGTATGCCGCCGCGCTGCTTGAGCCCGTGCCGGTCCATGTGCGGATGGGCGTCGAAGAAGCCCGGCGTCACGGTCTTGCCGGTGACGTCGAGCACGCGCGTACTCGGCCCGCGATCCTTGAGCACCTCGGCCACGGCACCGGCTGCCGCGATGCGTCCGTCGCGCACGCCGAGCGCCTCGACGAGGCGGCTCGACCCGTCGAGCGTGACGATCCTGCCGCCGTGGACGATCAGATCGTGGGCCGCCATCAGGAGCCCCCGAACTCGGGCTTGCGCTTCTGCAGGAAGGCGCGATAGCCGATGCGGTAATCCTCGGTGTCGAAGCAGGCATAGCCCTCGTCCATCTCGGCCTGCGACAGCGGCTTCGGATCGTTGAGGCGCGCGGCGAACTTCTTGTGCCAGCGGTTGACGAGGGGTGCGCCATCGGCGATGCGCGACGCGGTCGCATAGGCCTCTTCGACGACCTTGGCGTCGGGCACGACGCGGTTGACCAGGCGCTTCGACAAGGCCTCGGCCGCGTCGAACACGCGCGCCTCGAACAGGATCTCGAGCGCCGTCGAGCGGCCAACCAGGCCGATCAGCGCCTCGATCTCGGGATAGGCCATGACCAGGCCCAGCTTGTTGATCGGCACGCCCAGGCGTGCGCCGGCGCCCGCGATGCGGATGTCGCAGCACAGCGCGATCTCGAGCCCGCCGCCGACGCAGATGCCCTGGATCAGCGCGACAGTCGGGTGCCGGCATTCGGCGATCGCGTACATGGTCTCGTGCATGATCGCGCCATAGCGCTTGGCCTGGCCGGCATCGGCGCGCTGGTCGGAAAATTCGGCGATGTCGGCGCCGGGGCTGAACGCCTTGTCGCCCGCGCCGCGCAGCACGACGACGCGCACCGCGTCGTCGGCCGACAGCTCGCGCATGATCTCGCCGAGCCGGCGCCACATCACCTTGTTGAGCGCGTTGAGCTTGTCGGGCCGGTTGAGCGTGACGGTCGCAACCCAGCCTTCGCGCCGGACCAGAACGATGTCGGCCGGCGAAGGGTCGGGACGGGGCTTGCGCGGGGCGGGGCTGGCGGGCGGCATGGTGGCTGAGAGTAGCAGGGGACGGGATGGCCGCGAATAGCCGGTTGGCAGCATTGCCTTTGCACGGGCGTGCGCAGGCCACGACGTGTTTCTCTTGCCGGATCGTTGTCCTGCGCCCGGGAGCGCCGCCACGCATCCGATCTTGGCCGAAAAACGCGAAGCTCTGGCTGCGTTGTGCCGAGCCTTCGGCGTCACCCGCCTGGACGTTTTTGGTTCCGCCGCACGCTCTGATTTCGATCCCGCCGCAGCCCCCGCAGGCCCATGCGAAACCAATGGCTGGATTGACCGTATGTACGATTCAAAATAAAGTACATACTCATGAAGGCAAGGGTGACGATCTCTCTCGATCCTGCCGTGCATGCGCGGGCCAAGCGCGTCGCACGGGCGCGGCGCACGACCGTGTCGGGGATGATCGAGGCCTTCCTTCGATCGCAGCAGCCCCCTGGCGGCAGTCGCTCGCTTGTCGACGAGATGCTGGGCTCAGCCGAATTGCGCGGCCTCGATCGCGGCGCGGATCCGCTCTATGACGCGCTGCACGACCGCCTCATTGGTCACCGATCCCGCCGTCGACGGCGCACCACGTGAGAATCCTGGTCGACACCGACATTCTGCTGGATGTTGCATTGGCGCGCGCGCCGCACGCCGCCGGCAGCGCGGCCGTGCTGCGCTGGGCCGAGGCCGGCGGCGCGGCGGCGGTCGCCTGGCATTCCTTGACGAATTGCGCCCACCTTCTGAAGGGTGGAGGTCGCGTCTTCCTCAACCGTCTGCTGCAGATCGTCGAGGTTGTTCCGGTGGCGACGTCTGAGGCGCGGCGCGCCCTCGAATGGCCAATGGCCGACATTGAGGATGCGTTCCAGTCTGCCGCTGCGCTGGCATGGTCGGCCGACGCCATTGTCACGCGAAACGTCAGGCACTACGAGCGGTCGCCAGTGCCGGCGTGGACGCCGGCCACATTCATGAAGCAGTCGGCGCTTTGAGGTTGTCCGAGCTTCGGGAACAAACCCGTTGTCACCGGACGAAGCAGAGGCTACCCAGTCTTGCTCAATCCCGATCACTCCGGAGCCCTCGTGATGACCAACGCCGCGCCCGATCCGCGCGATGCCCAGATGGCGGCACTCGCCGCCGACATCCTGCTCGACATCGAGGCCGTGCTGATCCGGCCCGACCAACCCTTCACCTTCACGTCGGGCCGGGTCAGCCCGGTCTACGTCGACTGCCGCAAGATCATCGGCTTCCCGCGCGCGCGCAACGCGCTGATGGGCATGGCGGTCGAGCTGCTCAACCGTCGCGCCGGCGTCGAGGCGTTCGATGCGATCGCCGGCGGCGAGACGGCGGGCATTCCGTTCGCGGCCTGGATCGCCGAGCGCCTCGCCTTGCCCATGCTCTATGTGCGCAAGCAGCCCAAGGGCTTCGGGCGCAATGCGCAGATCGAGGGCGATCTCAAGGAGGGCCAGCGCGTGCTTCTGGTCGAGGACCTCGCGACCGATGGCGGCAGCAAGCTTAACTTCGTGCGCGCGCTCAAGACCGCGGGCGCCAAGGTCGCGCACACCTTCGTCGTGTTCCACTACGGCATCTTCCCGCAGAGCGTCGAGAGCCTGAAGGCCGAGGGCGTGGCGCTGCACGGTCTCGCCACCTGGTGGACCATGCTGGAGGCGGCCGAGCGGCGCGGCTATGGCGCTGGCGCGCTCGCCGAGGTGCGCAGCTTCCTCGACGATCCCAACGCCTGGTCGAAGGCGCGCGGCGGCAAGGCCGACGGGTGACGCGAACGGACGCATGGTCGCGACGAGCCCCACTCAAGAATCGCTCTTCTCCGCGCAGGACGGCCAACGCCTTGCCGGGGGCTTCCTGACGATCGCCCAGACGCTGGCTCTGGCCGAGCTCGGCAATCTGGTTCTCGATGCAAGTTCGCTGCTGATCTCGGCCGGCGTTCGTCTCGGCGTCGCCAACCGGTTCTATCCGGGCGTCGTGATCGAAGCGGCACCCGGCGCCGTCGTCACGATCGGCCGCGGCAACACCTTCTGGCCAGGCGCTGTCATCACGGTGCGCGCCGGCACGGTCACGATCGGCAACGACAACCAGTTCGGACCGGGTGGCTTCACGGCCAGCCTCGATGAGGCAGGCGCGATCTCGATCGGCTCGCGTTGCCGCTGCCGTGACGGCGCGTCGCTCTTCCGCGGCTCGGTTCTCGGCGATGGCGCGCAGGTGCTCGGGCCCATCCAGGTCCAGGACTGCTTCCTGGCGGCTGGCGGCAGCTTCGCCGAACCGGCGCCCGACGCGCGTGGCGGCGTGCTCAAGGGCGTCGGAAGAGCGCGCCATCTCACGATCGGGCGCGGGCAGGTGATCGAAGGCAGCGGGCGCTTCGATCCGGCGGACGTCAAGCCGCAATCCTTCCATCACCCATCGGCAAGGGCTGGCTCATGACCGACCCGCTCGGCCGCTACCGCCAGGAGAGCGGCGTCCACCTGATCGAGATCCAGCTGAACAGCCTGGCACAGATGTTCAACTCGATGGATCCGTCGCCATTCCACGACAAGGATCTCGATGCCGACGCCGAGGAATACATCGTCAGCTCCGCACGAGAACTCCGTCTCGCCGATGCCATCAAGCTGGTTCTCTACCTGCCGCGCGACCATTCTGCGCAGCCGGCGGGCAGCGACATCGAGCGGGCCATTCACAACTATTTCGCCTACCGCGAGGATGCCGCCTGGCGCGAATTGCGCTTCAACCTGCGCCAGGGCCGCACCGCCCTGCTGGTCGGCCTCTGCTTCCTGGCGGCCTGCCTCGCAGCGCGTCAGCTGATTTCCGCGTTCGTCCATGTGCCCCCGGCCGAGCTGATCGCGGAGAGCCTGCTGATCATCGGGTGGGTCGCCATGTGGCGGCCGCTCGAGATCTTCCTCTATGAATGGTGGCCGATCCGCAACCGGGCGCGGCTCTACGGCAAGCTCGCTTCCATGCCCGTCGAGGTGCGGCCGTGGCCCTAGGTCTGACTGGCCGGAGGCTTCGCCGGACGGTGCTCAGGAGAGGCGCAAAGGGTGCCTTCGCTCAAGCCATCGGCAACTCGCGTGGCGGGCGTTGCGGCATCAGGCGCAGCAGGCCTTGCGCATTGGTGATGGCGCGCAACTGTTGGGGCGCCGACACGGCCGTGGGCGCCGCCTTCATCTCCGATTGGTGCAATTGAGTCCGGACCTAGAGCGACATCGCTTTTCTTTGGCCATCGGCGAAGCTGCTTCGCTCTGTCTTCGCATCGCGGCCGGGCAGGCGCAGGGTAACCGTTGTTCCGCCGCCCGGCTCGCTCACGATGCCGAAGCGGCCGCCATGAAGCTCGACCAGGCTCTTGGCGAGCGGCAAGCCGAGTCCGGTGCCGCCATGGCGGCGGCTGAGCTTGCTGTCGACTTGACCGAACGGCATGAGCGCGCGCGGAAGATCGTGCGCCGCAATGCCGATTCCCGTGTCGCGGATCAGCACCATGAGGCTGCCATCGTCGTCCCGCCCCTTGTCATCTGTGCCCTTGACGCCAGCATCGCGACCGGCCCACACGGTCACGCGCCCGCCGTCGGGCGTGTACTTGATGGCATTGTCGAGGATGTTGAGCACGATCTGGATCAGTCTCTGCTCGTCCGCCATCTCGACCATACCGTCGGGAAACTTGAGGTCGATTGCGATCCGCTTCTCATCGGCTCGCTTTCCGACCAGCCGCACGCAGCGACGCAGCAGCTCGCTGACATCGACGGGTGCGAGGTGCAGCTCCAATTTTCGGGCTTCCAGCTTCGACATGTCGAGGATTTCGTTGATGACGCCAAGCAGATGCCGGCCGCTGAAGTGAATGTCCTGGGCATAGTTCCGGTATGTCCGTGACAGAGGTCCCATCAGCGCGTCTCGTATCATCTCGGAGAAGCCGATGATGGCGTTTAGCGGGGTTCGCAGCTCGTGGCTGACCGTTGCCAGGAATTCGGAGCGCGTGCGCATGGCCCGCTCCGCCTGATCGCGCGACACTCTGAGCTCCGCTTCGCGCTGCTTGATCTCGGAGATGTCGGTTTCGATGACGACTTTCATTCCGCTCGGCGTGTGCGTTTCGTCGACCCTGATCCAGGCGCGGTCGCCGAGTTGAATTTCGCCAGCCGAAACGGAAGCACGCGCCGCGCGACCGGCGGATCGGGCGCCGGAGTCCGGTGCGGGCTCCGATGGCGATTGCTGAAGCATGTCTTGCCAGCGCCGGAAGGCGGAGTTCGCCAGCAGCAGATTGTCGGATGCGTCGTAGAGGGCAAAACCGTCGGGCATGCTTTCGACGCCTTCGGCCATGCGCTGGCGTTCGCGCACCTCGATCTCCGTCGTCACGCGGCGAAAGTGTAGCGCGAAGATGTACAAACCGATCATGCCGACGACGACGAATACCCCGGTTCCCGCGAGCACCGATTCCAGCCGATTGCGGCTGATGAATTCGTCGGCTGGAAGATCCGCGACGAAGGCGCCCATGATGTCGTTGAGCTGCCACTGCGGCCGGTCCGGGAAGATGATGTTGTGGCATTCGACGCAAGCCCATTGCTGGGCCACCGACGGATATCCCGTCCGGATCACGGAGCGTCCGTCGAGCGAGATCAGGCGCGCATTCGTCGTCGCCGTCCCGGCGGCGAAACCCCGCACCAGGTCGGCCATGTCGGCATCGAGCGGGTCGGTCGCAATCGCACGTCCGGGGATGCCGACCCAGGCAAGGCGGAGTTGCCGCGCCGGGTCACGCGAGGAGTTGAAGCGCTCGATCGAATGCGCCCGGAACGTCGCCGGCACCGGCGCGACGCCGAGTTCGCCGCGCGACCGGACGTCCGTATAGCTGAACACGAAGGCTTCCACCATTTCGATGGCGGTCAGCTCTTCCGATGCCGTGCGCTGCTGGAACCAATGAAGGTTGGATTTGTAGAAGGCGAGGCCGACGCCGGCCGAAAGCCCGCCGCAAAGCAGGATGAACAGCAGAAAGCCGTGTCCCGCCCTGGACGCGAAAAACGCTCGGATCGCGAAGGCGGCGCCCATGGCTAGCCGAACTTCACCTACTGGGGGGTTATGACGAGGCCAAGTTGTTGGAATCATTTGGGTGGCACCTCTGAGGTCGGCACTACAGCGGGACGGCTGAGGCGGCTAGAGCTTGGGTGATTTTGGGCGGTGGCTGGGGCGGCAAATCGATTTTGAGCTTGGCGAGGAGGAGCTTGAGCTCAGCTTCTGGCTCGGTGTGACGCGTAAGCTGGATCTCGCGGCCGTCGGTGGTTGGGATGTGCACATCGATCATCTGCATGGCGGCGAATTTTTCGAGCACGCTGCGCGGGGTCAGGCCAGGCGCGAGGGCGCTCAGGCGGCGCGCCAAGGTGACGTGCAGACAATAGGCGAGGAAGGCGACGAAGATGTGTGCTTCGATGCGGCTTTCGAGCTGATGGAAGATCGGCCTGATGGCGAGATCGCCTTTGAGGTTCCTGAACGCCTCCTCGATGCGGATGAGCTGGAGGTAGTAGCTCCATAGCTTGGCCGGATCATCGCCGGCGAGATTGGTGCGCAGGAGGTAGCGGCCCTCGCGTCTTCGGACCTGCCGGAGCTTTTTGCGATCGAGGCGATAGCTGAAGGCTGGCTCTTTTTCGGCGACATCGATCTCGATCAGCCGCCATGCGGTATGGGCATGCTCGCGCGCGGCGCCCAACCTCATCAGAAGCTCCTGGCGCGAGAGCTTCATGGTGGAAAGCTGGGAAAGTCTTCTCCAGAGCCACTTCAGCTGCCACTTGCGCATGGCGCGCTCCTTGGCGACCCGATCGCGGCTTTCGGCGAAGACATAGAACTCGCCGTCCGTCGGCAGCAGCTTGACCTGAACGCCCGCCCTGGCCTTGTGCCAGGGCTGATCGACGAGTTCCTTCTCGAGCCGGGTCAATCGGCCCTTGGGCGTGCCGACGAGATAGTGCACCGGCGGATCGGAGCCGCGCATCTGCGCGAGGACTGCTTCGGTCGGCACGCCGCGATCCATCAGCCAGACCCGCTCGGCCTTGCCGTACTGGGCTTCGATGCGCGACAGAAAGTCCTTCAGCGTCGCCTTGTCCGAGGTATTGCCCGGCAGCACCTCGTAAGCCAAGGGCAAGCCGTCCGGCGTGATGATGAGCGCGATGATCACTTGAACGCAGTCCGGGCGGTGATCGCGCGAGTAACCGTGTCGGCGCTTGTCGCCTTCCGGAAACGGCGGATCGGCTTCGAAGTAGGTGCTCGTCAGATCGTACAGCAGCACCTCGAAGCTGGCGTTGAACAAGTCCCGCCACCGTCCCACCAGATGATCGAATACCGCTTGCTTGTGCCCGAGCAGACGGTCGTGACAGCGGTAGAGCGTGTTGATCTCCGACAGGCTCGCGTCAGACCCAAGCAGATCGGCAAGCGCGCTCCGGTCGAACCACTCCCGGTGCAAGCGCCATTCGCTGCCCGGCGACAGCAGACGGTAGGCCACCAGCACGAACAGCACCTCGTCCCAGCGCGTGCCCTCGCGGCTGGCCGGCAGGCGATCCTTCCAGAAACCGTCGAGGCCCAACTCCCGCCACAGCGTCAAGGCCAGCCAGCAGCCGCCGAAACTCCGCGGCCGGCACAGCCGCAAGTGCTTAAGCCGCAGACCGACAATCGAGCCATCGTCGATCAGCCCCGCGCAACGATCCGCCGCAAACAGCGACAGCGTCCTGGGCTGCCGCGTGCGCTCCTCAAACGCCTCAATCGATCGGCGCCACCCAAGCTCCTGAGAATCGTTGATCTCGCCCAGGTACAAAACGTGGCGCTGCACCACGCGACCGCCGCCGACCCGGCGGTTCTCCACAATGCTGAACGTCCGGTGATCCTTGCCGTCTTTCCGGCGAATCTTCGCGCGAAGAAACATGACGGCCCATAACTATCCCCATATTCCCCGCCAAGGAAATAGCCAAGGTCGGCACTACAGCGCCTTTGTCAGCGCTCACCCCAACAAATCCAATACCTTGCTAACCCAAAATTCTACAATCCCAACCCCAGTTGGCGAAGTTCGGCTAGCCACTCCCAATCCCCCGTCGCCGCGGAGGATAGTCCGAATTGATTAACGCTTTCTCAACAGTTGGGCCGAAGATCGACCACGGCTCCAAGCGCCAACAGTTCGGAACCGTGGATCACATCGGCGTACCGGCCCGATTTGCCGCATTTGACTACCGACCCTGCCTCGTGACCCCACGCTAGTCGCGGAAATTAACGTATTGCAGCGGCTGGGCGATCTTGAGGCCGCGCACGAGCTGGATTGCGGATTGCAGTTCGTCACGCTTCTTGCCGGAAACGCGCAGCTCGTCGCCCTGGATGGCGGCCTGTAGCTTGAGCTTCGAGCCCTTGAGCGCGGTGACGATTTCGCGCGCGAGGTCGCGGTCGATGCCTTGCTTGATGGCGATGACCTGACGGATCGTGTTGCCCGCAGCCTTCTCAGGGTCCTTGAAGTCGAGGCAGGCCGGATCGACCTTGCGCCGCGTGAAATAGACTTTCAGCAGGTCCTGCATCTGCCTGAGCTTGAGATCGTCGTCGGCGATCATCGTCAGCGCGCCTTCCGTGCGCTCGATGCTGCACTTGCTGTCCTTGAAGTCGAAGCGCTGGCCGATTTCCCGGCGCATGCCGGCGAGCGCATTGTCGACCTCGGCGAGATCTGTCTTGGATACGATGTCGAAGGATGGCATGGGCGCGCGATCCGGTTGGCCGGCTCAGACCTCGTGGATGTCGTAGCGGCCCGTCCTGACGATCTCGGCGACCGTGCCGTCGGGCGCGCGGAACTTGAGCGCATTGACCTCCGGCTTGCTCAGGATCGTGCCGCCGTGCTTCCTGATCTTCTCGGCATAGGCGTCGCGATCGTCGACCTCGATGCCCCAGTGATGGATGCATGGGCCGGTGCCGGCCAGCAGCGCTTCCTTGGAGTCCTCGCTGTCGTACTCCATGAGCGCCAGGTCGATGTTGCCGTCGCTCATATGACGCGAGACGTGCTCGCCGTTGCGTCCCGTGAACTTCTGTTTGAATCCGAAGACGTCCTCGTAGAACCTGGTCGCGGCCTCGAGATCGCGGACCTTGAGGGCGATGTGCACGATGCGCGGCATGGCTGTCTCCGGCGTGATGATCGTTTGGTCATGATACCAAGGATCGACATGGCAGGACCACAGGGGAAGCCGGCATCGCAGCGCATGCTATGCTGGCGCCGGCGGGCCTAACACGGAGCCGAACATGTTGAGTGCGTGCCGAGCCGTCGTCATTGCCCTTGGGCTGCTGTCCGTAGCGGGAGCGTCGCCGCTCCTCGCCCAAAGCCGGAGCAAGGACGATCTGGTCATCGGCATGACCCAGTTTCCCGCCAACCTGCATCCCTCGATCGAGTCGATGCTGGCCAAGTCCTACGTGTTGGGCATGGCGCGCCGTCCGTTCACGACCTACGACGCGGACTGGAAGCTCATCTGCATGCTCTGCACCGAGCTGCCGACCATCGAGAACGGCCTCGCCGTCCCGGAACAGGCTCCCGGCGGCAAGAAGGGCATCGCCGTCACCTACACGATCCGGCCCGATGCCCATTGGGGCGACGGCACGCCGATCACGACCGACGACGTGCAGTTCACCTACGATGTCGGCCGCCACCCCGAGGGTGGCCTGTCGAACTTCGAGCTCTATCGACGCATCCACAAGATCACGATCAAGGACAAGAAGACCTTCACGCTCCACGTCGACAAGCTGACCTTCGAGTATGGCGCGATCAACGATTTCCAGCCATTGCCCGCGCATATCGAGCGCGCCGCCTTCGCCGAGCCCAAAGATTACCGGACGCGCACGCGCTACGACACGGATTCGACCAATCCCGGACTCTACTTCGGCCCTTATCGCGTGACCGAGGTGGCGCACGGCTCGCACATCTTGCTCGAGCCCAACCCGCGCTGGTGGGGCAAGAAGCCGGCCTTCCGCCGCATCGTCGTCAAGACGATCGAGAACACCGCTGCGCTGGAAGCCAACCTGCTGTCCGGCAGCATCGACTACATCGCGGGCGAGCTGGGCCTGACGCTCGATCAGGCGCTTGCCTTCGAGAAGAAGCATGGCAGCCGCTACGACGTGCAGTACAAGCCCGGGCTCGTCTACGAGCACATCGATATGAACCTCGATAATCCCGTGCTCGCCGACAAGCGCGTGCGGCACGCGCTGATCCTGTCGCTCGACCGGCAGGCGATCAGCGACCGTCTCTTCGAGGGACGCCAGCCGGTTGCCCATGGCCAGACCAATCCGCTCGACTGGGTCTACGACAAGGAGCTGCCGCAGTACCCGTACGATCCGAAGCGCGCCGCGGCGCTGCTCGCCGAGGCGGGGTGGACCGAGATGAAGGGCGGGTTTCGCCACAACAAGCAGGGCGAGCGCCTGTCGCTCGAGCTGATGACGACGGCCGGCAACCGCAACCGCGAGCTCGTCCAGCAGGTGCTGCAGAGCCAGTGGAAGCAGGTCGGCATCGACGTGCGCCTGCGCAACGAGCCGCCGCGGGTGTTCTTCGGCGAGACCGTGTCCAAGCGCAAGTATTCCGCCCTCGCCATGTTCGCCTGGGTGTCGTCACCGGAGAACGTGCCGCGCACCACGCTGCATTCCGAACAGATCCCCTCGCCCACCAACAACTGGGGCGGACAGAATTACACCGGGTTCAAGAACAAGGAGATGGACGAGCTGATCGACGCCATCGAGATCGAGCTCGACCGCGAGAAGCGGCGCCTGCTGTGGCAGCGACTGCAGCGCCTCTATGCCGAGGAGCTGCCGGTCCTGCCGCTCTATTTCCGCGCCGACCCCTTCGTCGTGCCGAAATGGCTGATCGGCATCAGGCCGACCGGCCACCAATACATCACGACGCTATGGGTCGAGGAGTGGGCGCGCGCGGAGTAGTTGTCAGAATGCTTTGATCTAGCTAAACTAAGTCTAGTCATTTACTTTCGAAAAAACGTGGAGCGTTTTCAATAGATTGACGACATAGGCCATGAAAACCGTCAATGTTCACCATGCCAAGACCCATCTGTCGCGCCTGCTTGAGCAGGTTGCCGCTGGTGAGGATGTTGTCATCGCCAAGAGCGGCAAACCGGTGGCGCGGCTGATTCCGTTCAAGCCGAGCGAGGAACCCCGCCGTCCCGGCTCGATGAAGATTTGGATCGCTGACGATTTCGATGCCCCTCTGCCGGCTGACATGTTGCGTGAGTTTGGCATCGACCCGTGAATCTCCTGCTCGACACGCAAGTGTTGCTCTGGTGGTTGTCGGGAAATCCGCGGCTAGGACCGCGCTCAAAAGAGTTCATCAGCGAACCCGGCAATGCCGCTTGGGTGAGCGCGGCAAGCGTCTTGGAAATTGCGATCAAGGTTTCGGCCGGCAAGCTCCGTATGGATGAGCCGGTAGACGACCTGCTGCCCGCTCTGGAGCGGCACCGCTTCAGGGAACTCCCAGTCAGTGCCGTACACGCTCTCGCCGTCGGATCGCTACCCTGGCACCACAAGGATCCGTTCGATCGCCTGCTGATCGCCCAGGCACGCCTCGAGGGACTGACGATCATCACATCCGACACCGCGTTGGCGGCCTACGATGTCGCCGTCGTGCGCGCCGATGCTTGACCCATGACCCGCTACATCGCGCTTCGCCTGCTCCAGGCTATTGTCGTCATCGCGGTGATGTCCTTCGTGATCTACGGGTTGATCGGGCTGATGCCGGGCGATCCGATCGACGTCATGGTGTCGAGCAACCCGAACCTGACGCCGGACGATGCCCGCCGGCTCAAGGCGCTCTACGGGCTCGACCGGCCGATCCACGAGCGCTATGGCGCCTGGGCGGCAGCCGCACTCGGCGGCGATCTCGGCTATTCGCGCGCCTTCGGCCAGCCCGTGCTGTCGGTCATCGGTCCGCGCCTGCTCAACACCCTTCAGATCATGGGGCTCGCCTTCGCCTTGTCGCTCGCGATCGCGCTGCCGGCGGGCGTGCTGGCGGCCCGCTATCCGGGCTCACTGGCCGATCGTTGGATCAATCTCGCGTGCTTTGCCGGCATATCCTTGCCGACCTTCTGGCTCGCCCTGATCCTGATGCTCATTTTTGCCGTGATGCTGAACCTGCTGCCCGCCGGCGGCATGGCGACAGTAGGGGCGCCGCTCGCCGGCTGGGCATGGCTCGCCGACCGGCTCAAGCATCTGATCCTGCCGGTGGCGACCTTGGCGCTGGTCAACATCGCGGGCTACACGCGCTACCTGCGCGCCGCCATGATCGAAACCCTGGGCGAGGACTACATCCGCACGGCGCGCGCCAAGGGCGTGCCCGAGCGCGTCGTGCTGTGGCGCCACGCGCTGCGCAACGCGTTGTTGCCCGTCGTCACCATCGTGGCGCTCGAGATGGGCGTGCTGTTCTCGGGCGCGCTCGTCACCGAGACCATGTTCGCCTATCCGGGCATGGGCAAGCTCATCTACGACGCGATCCTCGGCAACGACTTCAACCTGGCGCTGGCCGGTCTGCTGATGGCGACCCTGGTGACGCTGATCGCTAATCTCGCCGCCGATCTCGCCTATGCCTGGCTCGATCCACGGATCGCCTATGGTTGACGTGGTCCTCGGCGAGCGGCGTCCTGCCGCGCCCGGACTGATCGTGCTGCGCCGCGCCGCGCGCCGGCCGGCGGCGGCCGCAAGCGCGGGCGCGCTCATCCTGCTGGTCGTGGCTGCTCTGGCTGCACCGATCGTTGCTCATCTGCTCGGCAGCGAGCCCGATGCCGTTGACCTGCTCGGTCGCTTCGCACCGCCTTCGGCGGCCCATCCGCTCGGCACCGACGAGCTCGGCCGGGACATGCTGCTGCGCCTGCTCTACGGCGGCCGCGTCTCGCTCGCGGTCGGCGTGTCGGCGGCGCTGGCCGCCGCGGCGATCGGCACGGTCGTCGGCCTGGTCGCCGGCTATCGCGGCGGCCGCACCGACGCGGTGCTGATGCGCATGACCGATGGCGTCATCGCTCTGCCATTGCTGCCGCTGCTGATCGTGCTGGCCGCCGTCGACCCGAGGAAGCTCGGCGTACCGGCAGCCATTGCGGATGCCGAATATTTCAGCCTGGTGCGTCTCGTGCCGGTCATCGCCATGGTCGGCTGGACGACGGTCGCGCGGCTGGTGCGCGCCTCGACGCTCAGCCTCAAGACGCGCGACTTCGTGCTCGCCGCGATCGCCCAGGGTGCGGGCTCGTGGCGCGTCATGCTGCGGCACATTCTGCCCAATCTGACGGCCCCGATCCTGGTCGCGACGACGCTGTCGGTCGGCGCGGTGATCCTGCTCGAATCGGTGCTGAGCTTTCTCGGCCTCGGCATTCAGCCCCCGCAGCCGAGCTGGGGCAACATGCTGACCAACGCGCAGGAGCTGATCGGAACGGCGCCGGCCCTGGCGATCTATCCCGGCCTGTGCATCTTCGTGACCGTGATCGCGTGCAACCTCCTGGGCGACGTATTGCAGGACGCCTTCGATCCGCGGCGCGGGGGACGGCTCAGATGAAGACCGCAACCATCGGCGTGCTCATGCTCAAGACGCGCTTCCCGCGCATCCCGGGCGATGTCGGCAATGCCGCGACCTGGTCTTTCCCCGTCAAGTTCCGAACGGTCGAGCCGGCAACGCCACAAAGCGTCGTGACCGACGGATTGCGGGACGCGCGGCTGCTGCCGGCCTTTCTCGAGGCCGCGCGTGCCATGGTCGAGGAGGGCGTCGACGGGCTGACGACGTCCTGCGGCTTTCTCGCCCCCTATCAGGACGAGCTGTCGCGCGCCGCCGGCGTGCCCGTCGCCGCCTCTTCGCTGATGCAGGTGCCATTGGTCGAGCGCCTGCTCCCCGCCGGACGGCGTGTCGGCATACTGACCGTCAGCCGCGAAAGTCTCACGGCCCGTCATCTCGAAGCCGCCGGGGCACGCCCCGACACGCCCGTTCAGGGTACCGAGGGCGGCACGGAGCTGAGCCGCGTCCTGCTCGGCGACATGCCAGAACTCGATCCCGCAGCCGCCGAGCGCGACATGCTGGAGGCATGCCGCAGCTTGCTGGCGCGCCATCCCGAGGTCGGCGGTCTCGTCCTCGAATGCGCCAACATGGCGCCCTACGGCGCCGCGCTGCATGCCGCGTTCGGACTGCCGGTCTACGACATCGTCAGCTTCGTCACCTGGTTTCACCACGGACTCGAGCCGCGGCAATTTCCACGGCCCTAGACCGTGAGGTTAAATTCCGGTGACAGAAATTCCGACAGAAACGGTGACAGTGCACTTAATTCAATTCCGGTGCATTACGGTGACAGTGCACTTAATTCGAACGGCCTTCAGAGCAAATCGCCCTCAGCATGAATTAGTGCACTGTCACCGAAATGTGCGTGCTTAAATTAAGTGCACTGTCACCGAAATATACCTTGTCACCGAAATATACCTAAGTGCACTGTCACCGAAATACACCGAAATATCACCGAAATATGTGTCACCGAAATGGGCATTTTGGACTTGCCCAGGCGAGGGCCTATGCAAGGACCCTATTGATTGGCTTGGAGCTGTTGGCGGAGGGCCCGGAACAATCCGGCGCGGCGAGACGTGACGACATCGGCCAAGAAATCCGCGTATTCCACGTTGCAAGAAGGCGCCGCCGCGGTCGTCACTTCATTCTGTTTCGGACTGGACGCGACCGTCAGGGACCGGTGATCGACGTGCTGCGGATCCTTCACGATGCAATGGATCTGCGACGTCATGTCTCTCGCGACGCTCCCGAGTAGCTCCGCCGAGTCGTCATTCCTCGTAAATCATCTTCACCGTCATCCCGCCGTCGATCGTGACGTTCTGGCCGGTCATGAAGCCGGCGGATTCGGCGAGAAACATGCAGGCCGCGGCAATGTCCTCGGGCCGGCCGACGCGGCCGACCGGATGCTGCAGCCGGTCGCGCCGCGAGTGCTTCGGCACGGCTGCCTTCGCCTTCTTCTTCCAGTCGCGCGTCTCGATCCAGCCCGGGCTGATCGAGTTCACCCGGATGCGGTACGGCCCCAGGCTGATGGCGAGCGCGTGAGTGAGCGCGATAATGCCGCCCTTGCTGGCGCTGTAGGCCTCGGTGCCCGGTTCGGACATGAATGCGCGCGTCGAGGCGATGTTGATGATGGCGCCTTGGATGCGCGCAGCGACCATCTGGCGCGCGGCGGCCTGCGCGCACAGCAAAGTGCCGCGCAGATTGGTTGCGATCACCCGGTCGAAGTCCCTGGGTGTGAGCTCGAGCAGGGGCGCCTTGCGCGAGATGCCGGCATTGTTGACCAGCACATCAACCGGACCCAGCGCGCGCCTGGTACGCGCCAGCCATGACTTGACTTCGCGCTCCCGCGCGACATCAGCCTGCACGAACAGGACGGGAATTTTCGTCGCACGCAGCATGGCGAGCACCTCCCGGCCCGCGGTCGCGTCGCTGTCGGCGACCGACACGGCATAGCCGGCGCGCGCGAAGTGGAGCGCGATGGCGCGTCCGATGCCCTGGCCGCCACCGGTGACCGCCACGACCCTCATCGGCCGTAGCGGCCCTCGAGTTCGCGGATCAGTTTCGCCTCGCTCACCAGCTTGTTGCCGGCGAGCCAGAGCTCGGCGACCCGGCCGCCCTTGCTGCGCACGCGACGGACCTGCTCGCCATGGGCGAGAAAGCCGCCAGCCAGCGCAATGCGGCCGCGGTCGCGCTTGCCGATCTCCAGCTCGGTCGCATCCATGAAGGGATTGAACAATGCCGGCACGGCGACCACCACCTTGCCGCCAACCGGCACGAGGTCGACAGCGCCCCAGGTACTCCACCAGCGCCCGGTCCAGTCGCGCACGCGGCGCTGCGGCGCCCCGTCTTTGGCGAAGCGCTGGAGGATGTGCATGATGCCGTCGAGCCAGGGATGAGCGAGGCCGTCGACCGAATTGGTCAGGACCGAAACGGTCAGGCCCGCCGCCGGCAGCACGCAGGTGCGCGTGATGTAGCCCTGGAAGCCGCCGGCATGGCCGAACCATTCCCAGTCGCCCAATTTGCCGCTGATGATGCCGAGACCGTAGTGGATCTCGAAGCTCGAATGCGGGTTGCGCCATTGCCGGCGCACCATTTCGCGCCGGCTGGCCGCCGACAGCACGCTTGCTCTCGCCTTCGGGTCGAGCTGGCCGAAATACCGCACGAGGTCGGCAGCCGTGCTGACGAAGCCGGTTGCCGGCGCCAGCGCCCGGGTCGACTGGTCGCCCGGAAAGATCACCCGCCGGCCGAGCGGCACCTTGCTGCTGTGGCCGCGCGCGAGCGGCGTGCCACGGGCAATCGGAACATCCGGCCTGGTCTCTTCGAGACCCGCCGCATCGACGATCTCGCGCTTGACGAAGGATGAATAGGATTCACCCGCGACCGCCTCGATGACGAAGCCGGCGAGCGCATAGCCGTGATTGGAATATTTGAAGCGCGTGTTGGAATCGATCGCGGTCGGCGCCTCGAGGTCGGCGCGGATCTCGTCGGCGCTGGCGAATGGCTTGCGGCCCTGCCAGTAGCCGCTGTCGAAACCGTCGCGCACGATGCCGGCGCTGTGGCTCAAGAGCTGGGCGATCGTGGTTTCCGCCACGCGCGGATGCAGGTGATCGATGTACTCGCCGGCCCGGTCGTCGAGCTTGAGCTTGCCCTGCTCGCGCAGCTTCATGATCGCCGCCGCCGTGAAACTCTTGGAATGCGAGGCGACGCGGAAACGATGGCGCGGCGTCAGCTCAATGCCGCGCGGCTGATCGGCAAAACCGAAGGCGTGCTCGCCAACCACGCGACCCCTGTGCCCGATCGCGACGACGCAGCCAGGAAGCTCGAAGGATCTGAGCTGAAACTCGATCCAGCGCGGGATGTAGTCGAGGGCCGCGCCCATCCAACGGTCCATGCCAGAGCTCCCTCGTTGCCCCCGGCCGCTGGCGATGGCAAAGGTGGGGGGACGGCCATAGAATTGGCGCCATCGCGGAGCGCACCATGACCGAGCTTTTGACAACCGGCAAGTTCGCGGTACCCGTCGATCCGGGTGGCGTCGAGCGCGACTGGAAGCGCCGCGGCTTCTCCTGCCAGACCTTCGTCGACCCGCCAGGCCGCCAGTGGAACGGCTTCGTTCACCAGGCCAACGAGCTGGTCACCGTCGTGGACGGTAGGCTTGCGCTGATCGTCGCCGGCGAGCGGCTCGTGCTCGGGCCCGGAGACGAAGCCCTCATCCCGCGCGAGGCCGTCCATTCCGTGCACAACATCCACGCCGGCACGACGCGCTGGCTGTTCGGTTACGACTGAGTCATGACGCGACGCTTCGTCGATCTCTCGATGCATCTGGAGAACGAAGTCCGCTCCGATCCGCCGGGCTACGAGCCGCGCATCGAGTATCTGCGCCATCGGGACACGGCGAAGGACGTGACGAAGTTCTTTCCCGGCCTCAAGGAAAGCGATTTGCCCGAGGGCGAGGGCTGGGCCATCGAGTGGATACGGCTGATGACCCACAACGGCACGCATCTCGATGCGCCCTATCACTTCCATTCGACGATGAACAAGGGCGAGCGCGCCATCACGATCGACGAGGTGCCGCTCAAGTGGTGCTTCCAGCCCGGCGTCAAGCTCGATTTCCGCCACATGGCGGACGGATATGTCGTCACCGCCGCGGACGTCGAAGCGGAGCTGGCGCGCATCGGCCACCGTCTCGCCCCGCTCGAAATCGTCATGGTCAACACCCGCGCGGGCGCCCGCTATGGCCAGCCCGACTACGTCTCGGCCGGCTGCGGCATGGGTCGCGAAGCCACCCTCTTCCTGCTCGAGCGCGGCGTCAGGCTGACTGGCACAGATGGCTGGAGCTGGGACGCGCCCTTCATCCACACCAAGAACAGGTTTGCGGAATCGGGCGACGCCACACTCATCTGGGAGGGCCACAAGGCGGGACGCGACATCGGCTACTGCCACCTGGAAAAGCTGCACAATCTGGAAGCGCTCCCGGCGTCAGGATTCACCATCGCGTGCTTTCCGGTCAAAATTCGTGGCGCATCCGCAGGTTGGACGCGCGCGGTCGCGATCTTCGACTGACCGGCCTGACGACGCTACTTCCGATGGAGGTTTGACCACCACTGATCACGGAGCTATGGTCGAAGCTGGGTCACAACGAAAAGAGCGCGTGCACATGCACCAGCTCAGAATAATGATGCTAGGGAGCGCACTCGGCGTCCACCTGCCCAAGGATGTGCTGAAGCGGCTCAACCTCGGTCGTGGCGACACCCTCTATCTGACAGAGGTCGCCGGCGGCTACCGGATCACGCCATTCGATCCGAGCACCGACCGGCCGCCGCGCCATCCCACGGGACCGCAGCTACAGCCGAAGCCGGCGCCGCAACCGGCAGCCCAGGCACAACCGCAATCCAGACCCGCGACCTCGGCGCCAATCCAGCCCACGGTTCAAGCGGCGCCACAAGCCAAGCCGCCGGATCATCCGGCAGCACCCACCCAGGCCCCGGCAAGGCCTTCGGAGACGGCGGTGGCGCCAACGACGAACGCCGCCGCTCCGGCCGCATCATCGACGCAACCCCAGCCGCCGCCGGGCAAGATCGGGGCAAACCTGCTCGCCTAGACTGAACTTTGCCCGAATTTTGACCAAGCCACTGATGTGACTCGCGTTTGTCTGCGGGTCCTGACTACAGGCTGGGCTTGACGGCGAGCAGATCGAGTGCGCGGCGCTGGATTTCGGTCGGGGTGGCG